>Ga0308411_10001135_pt1 | contig 18026 bp, 12 predicted proteins | sample HotsprottomLayer_2_FD_203530 | JGI IMG/M metagenome (GOLD analysis project Ga0308411, IMG submission 203530) | Hot spring phototrophic mat microbial communities from Octopus Spring, Yellowstone National Park, Wyoming, United States -... | ecosystem: Environmental > Aquatic > Thermal springs >...
GATCATTCATTTCCCCATCCAAGAAGTGAACGTGCTTCAAGGCGTTGGCAAAGGTGTCATGGGCATCAAGCTGGACGACGACGATGCCTGCCTTGGGGGCGCTTTGATTGGCAGTCGGTTTGATGCGCTGGTTGTCGAAACAACGTCCGGTCAAAGGAAGGAATACAAACGGGGTGCCCATCCGCCGACGAGCCGCGGTGGCCGAGGCTACGAAGTGGTCAAACGCACGGGTTTGGTCCGAGTCGTGCCGCCGCCTATTGAATTGGTCGATTGGGAGTCGCTGGAGTCGCAATCCTCTCAAGGAACCGCCCGCAATGGCAACGCATCCCACGGGCTATTCGATCAATGACACCGGCGGCTGGCGCATCGCGACCATCGAAATTCGTACCGGAAGTTGATTGAGCATCCACTATGACGGCCTTGACTCATTCGCAATACACCGCTGCCGATCTGACGGTCTTAGAGGGGCTGGAGGCCGTGCGGCGTCGGCCTTCCATGTACATCGGCAGTGTCGATTCCAAGGGGTTACATCACCTCCTTTGGGAAATCGTCGATAACGCCGTCGATGAGTATCTGAATGGCTACGCCGACACAATCTCCGTGACGCTCCACGCCCGCGGCGATGCCGTCACCGTGACGGACAACGGTCGTGGTATTCCCGTGGACATCCACCCAAAGTACAAGAAGTCCGGATTGGAATTGCTCCTGACGACTTTGCATTCCGGCGCGAAATTTGGCGACAACGAAACATATATCCATTCCGGTGGTTTGCACGGTGTTGGCTCGTCCGTCGTCAATGCGCTCTCGCGCACTCTCGTGGCGACGATCCGTCGTGACGGTTTCGAATGGCAACAGTCGTTCTCCCGCGGCACGCCGACGAGCAAGTTACAAAAACGACAAGCGGTTCGCGGGCACGGGACGACCATCTATTTCGAGCCTGACGAGAAGATCTTTAAGACGACCCATTTCGATCCGGACATTATTCGTCATCGTCTCGACGACATGGCCTTTATCCATAGTGGCTTGAAAATCACGTTCAAAAATGAGGCAACCGGAGACGTTTGGGATCTTAGCCATCCTGGGGGTATTGCCGAGTTTCTGGAAAAGCTCATTACCGATGGGCAAAAGCCGAAAGTTGGAGAGGTGCCGTTTATCCATTCCCGGTCGGGCGAGAACAAAATTGAGGTAGCGCTCCAGTGGACCGAGTCAACGGATGAGGTGATTCGAAGCTATGTCAACGGGATCCGCACCAGTGATGGCGGGACGCATGAGAAGGGCTTCAAAGACGCCATTGTGAAAGCGGTTCGCAACTTCATGGAGACCCACGGCGTCAAGGACAAGAAGCTCGAAATCACGGCGAACGACATCCGCGAAGGTATTGTGGGCGTCTTATCGGTCTTCTTGCGGGAGCCGATGTTTCAAGGCCAAACGAAGGAACGTTTGAACAATCCGGAAATGACATCGGTCGTCGAATCATTTGTTCGTCCCGCCTTCGAGGCGTGGCTGAATGCCAATATGACGACGGCCGATCAAATTGTCGGTCGGATTGTTCTGGCGGCTCGGGCACGGCTGGCATCACGTGAGGCGGCCCAAGAAGTCAAACGGAAGTCTCCCGGTAGCCGACGCCTCAGTCTGCCAGGTAAGTTGGCGGATTGTCAATCTACCAATCCCGAGGAGACCGAACTGTTTGTTGTCGAGGGAGACTCAGCAGGGGGGTCGGCCAAACAGGGACGCAATAATAAGACCCAAGCAGTTCTGCCGTTGCGCGGAAAGATCCTGAATGCAGAAGGTTTGCCCTTACAGAAAGCTCTGACCAACCAGGAACTGGCCGATTTCGTTGCTGCGGTGGGCACCGGCGCCGGCGATAAGTTCGACATTACGGGTTTACGCTATGGCAAAATCATTCTGCTGATGGATGCTGACTCGGACGGCTACCATATATCAACCTTGCTTCTCGATTTTATCTTTCGCCACATGCCGGACCTAATTCGGCGTGGCCATGTCTACTTGGGGCATCCCCCGCTCTATCGCATCCAAGTTGGCAAGGAGACGTACTGGGCACGCGACGACGCTCATAAAGAGGAAATCCTGGCCGGTTTGCGGGCGAATGCTCGACCCGAAATAACACGCTTCAAAGGTTTGGGTGAGATGGATGCCAAAGTCCTGGCTGAGACCACGCTTGATCCTCGCAAGCGAACACTGCTCCAAGTCCAGATTGACTCAAACCTGGAAGCCGACCGCACATTTGTCTCGCTTCTTGGCAAGGATCCTGGGGAGCGGTATCGTTTCATCATGGAATCCGCTGCCCTTGCGGTGGTCGAGGAGCTGGACGTTTGATGGCATCGACCTGCCGATTGCCCCTGAGATGAACCGCTATGGCACACGATACATTTCGCTTTCTTCCGTGGTTCTTGCCCATCCCCGAGACGGCGCGGCAGCCGGACTGGCAACCGGCAATGGACATTTATCGCTCGCGGCGCGGCTGGTTGTTGAAGTTCGATCTCGCGGGAGTCAGTCCGCAAGATCTCGAGATCATGCTTTCGGGCAATGTCCTCACCGTACGGGGCGTTCGTCGCGACTGCGTGCACGAAGAGGGGTTTTGCCATTATCGCATGGAAATTGCGTATAGCCGTTTCGAGCGGCAAGTCGAAATTCCTGGCCCCTTAACAAACGCCACCATTGCAACAGAGTATCGCGACGGCATGTTGTACATTCGGATAACTTGGGAGGGTGTGGCGTGAATGAAGAAGTCGTTCCGCACGATGATTCCGGGCCGCAACCGTCGTCTACTGATCAGCCGTCAACGGTGGCACCACCGGAACTCATCCTACCTGTTCTGCCCCTGAAGAACACGGTTCTTTTCCCGTATTTGTTTGCACCGTTATCCGTTGGTCGGCCAGCATCGGTAGCTGCCGTGGAAGCGGCTTTAGCGAACGAGGAAAAGACACTTGTCGCCGTTGCGCAGCGCAACAATGAGAGTGAGTCCCCCACGGAAAGCGACCTTTACTCCGTCGGCACGCGCGCGGTGGTGAAGAAAATGGCCCGCAGCGACGACTCCCTCGAATTGCTCGTGCAGGGTATGGAACGCGTTGCCTTGAAACGAGTCGAAGCGGCGGATGGCTACATGCGTGCCGTTGTCGAACCAATTCCATTACCCGAAGATACCGGGCCGGAAGTCGACGCCCTTTATCGGGCCGTCGTCGATCTCGCAAGCAAGGCGATTGAAATTGCTCAGCCGCAGGCCGTCGCTGGCTTCAAGCAGGTTGTCGCGGGAACACCTGATCCGATCCGGCTGGTGTACCTGCTCGGCTCGATGCTCAGTCTCGAGGTGCAAAAAGAGCAAGCGTTGTTGGAAGCCAACACCCGCGCGGATGCGTTGCGGCTCCTGCACGGCTATCTGACCCACGAAGTCCAGGTTTTGGAGCTGCGAGCTAAGATCGCTTCTCAGGCGCAAAGTGAGATCAGCAAAGAACAACGCGAATACATGTTGCGGCAGCAGCTCCGGGCGATTCAGGAAGAGTTGGGCGAGAAGAGTCCCGAAAAAGCCGAGGTCGAGGCTCTGCGCCAAAGACTGGAAGAGGCCGATCTCCCGGAGGAGGTTCGTAAAGAGGCGGAACGGAGTTTAACGCGGTTGGAGCGCTTACCGTCGATGGCTCCGGATTACCAGGTCACCCGGTCACACTTGGAATTGATCCTCGAGTTGCCGTGGAACAAAACCACGGAGGACCACCTCGACCTTGCTCGAACCCGCCAGATCCTGGATGAGGATCATTTTGATCTCGACGATGTCAAGCAACGAATCGTCGAACATTTGGCAGTCCTGAAATTGAATCCCACCGCGAAAGCGCCAATCATTTGTTTTGTGGGCCCGCCCGGCGTGGGGAAGACATCGTTGGGACAGTCGATTGCCCGCTCCATGGGTCGTAAATTCGAGCGCATGAGTCTCGGCGGACTTCATGATGAGGCCGAGCTACGCGGTCATCGGCGAACGTACATTGGTGCAATGCCAGGTCGTATCATCCAGGCGATTCGACGAGCTGGGGTCAAAAATCCGCTCCTGATGCTGGACGAAATTGATAAACTCGGGCGGGATTTTCGAGGCGACCCTGCTTCCGCCTTGCTCGAAGTTCTTGATCCGGCGCAAAATCACACCTTCCGAGACAACTATTTGGATTTGCCATTCGATCTGTCGAAGGTGTTCTTTATCGCCACGGCCAATCGACTCGATACTCTGCCCCGCCCTCTCTTGGACCGAATGGAGGTACTTCGGCTGTCCGGCTACACGGAAGAAGAGAAGTTTGAAATTGCCCGGCGCTACATCATACCGCGCGTTCAAAATGAGACGGGAATCAAGGCGGATTTAGTGAATGTCACCGATGAAGCCTTGCGATCGGTGATTCAAAATTACACTCGGGAAGCAGGATGCCGCCAGTTGGAGCGGGCTTTGGCTCGGATTATGCGAAAACTGGCAGTTCGTTTTGCCGACGGGCAAGACACGTCGGTCACCGTCGAGGCTCAAGACTTACCCGAACTTCTGGGCCCGGCGGTTTTCCCCTCCGACCGCCAACGGAAGGAGCTACCGCCAGGAGTCGCGATCGGTTTGGCGTGGACGGAAACTGGTGGCGAGGTGTTGTATGTGGAAGCGACGCTTGTGCCAGGCCGCAACCGGCTACGGCTCACGGGCCAGATGGGCCGCGTCATGCGGGAATCCGCCAAGGCAGCGCAGAGTTACGTGTGGGCTCATGCCGTCCAATGGGGAGTTCCGAAAAAGAAACTCGAGTCGTTTGGTGTTCACATTCACGTTCCGGCGGGTGCCGTCCCCAAGGATGGTCCATCGGCCGGAGTGACCCTCGTAAGTGCATTAGCCTCGCTGTATACTGGTAAACCGGTCCGCAGCGACACGGCCATGACGGGTGAAGTAACTTTGGCTGGCCTGGTTTTGCCGATCGGTGGTGTCAAGGAAAAGGTCCTCGCGGCCCGACGCACCGGAATCAAACGAGTCATACTCCCAAAGGATAATGAGAAAGACATCCGTGAATTGCCGGAAAATGTTCGCAAAGAAGTTGAGATTCTATTGGCCGAGCGCGTGGAAGACGTGCTGGCCGCCGTCTTACCTGACCTGGAGACAAGCCGTGCACCAGCACCCGCATTAAAATCACAATGAGTATCGGGGCCGCGTGGCGGAATGGCAGACGCAGGGGACTTAAAATCCCCTCTTCGGTAACGGAGGTGCGGGTTCGAGTCCCGCCGCGGCCAATGCCTCACTCGTACTGCGTGATCTAACGATCCTCCTATCACCGCCTGCATCAATCGGACATCAAGTTTTTCGATCGCGGGGGATCGTTTCCGCAAGAATTGTCATTGCCGTCGACAAACGTCTGCCGCCGCTTCTCGGTCCGGTTCGATCCCAAAAAATTAAAAGTTTTTTGTTAGGCAGTGATTTGTAGCCCGTCTATTATGGCACAATGCCCATTGTTTCATGGTGGAGAATCCAGAATGTTTAAGTCGCGACGTGGCTTCACCTTGATCGAACTTCTTGTTGTCATCGCGATCATTGCCGTGTTGCTCGGTCTGTTGCTTCCGGCAGTGCAGAAAGTGCGGGAGGCGGCTGCCCGGCTGAGATGCCAAAACAATATCAAACAATTAGCCTTAGCGGTTCACAATTATGAATCGACTCGGGGAGTACTGCCTCCGAGCATGTTGGCACCCATTGGGGCGACGTTTGGGACCAACAACGGGTCATGGTCCATTCATGGCCGAATCCTCGCCTACATCGAACAAGGCAATGCAGGTGCGTTGGTCGATCTCGAATCCGGTTGGGACAGTCCATCGAATCGAGCAAGCGGTGTACCTACGATGCGCATCCCGGTGTTTATTTGCCCCTCAGAAATCAACGATACCGTGCGAACCCGAAGCGGTGCCCCATATGTTTACCCCGTGAATTATGGCTTTAATTTCGGAACCTGGCACGTTTGGGACCCTGTCACGGGGCGTGGCGGCGACGGTTGTTTTTTTCCCAATGCCCGGCTCAAAGCGACCCACATTTATGACGGTCTGAGCAATACCCTCATGATTGCCGAAGTGAAGGCATTTACGCCGTACAGTCGCAATGTGGCCGCGCCGGTACAAGAGACGTCACCGAGTTCGGAAGCTGAGGTGGCAGCGTTGGTCTTAGCGGCACCCGACAAGAAGATGGGTCCGGATGTGAACGACTGCACGGGACACACGGAGTGGCCCGATGGGCGTGTGCACCACAGTGGTTTTACAACGACGCTGCCGCCGAATGCCAAGGTACTCGTCTCTGTCGCAGGGGTCGAGCATGACGCTGATTTTAATTCGCGTCAGGAGGGAAGTAGTGCGGCCATTCCCACGCGCGCTGCGATCACGGCACGCTCCTACCATGCGAGTGGCATCGTGAATGTTGCCCTCATGGATGGATCCGTTCGGTCGGTCAGTCCCACCGTAACGTTGTCAGTTTGGCGAGCCTTGGGGACTCGGGCAGGTCGCGAACCAGTGGTATTTCCCGATTGATGGCGCAAGAGAAATAGACCAGGCGACACAGCGAATGAACGGGCCGGTTCGGTTTCGTAGCACGTGGGCTGATTTCCATGAAGAGTTCTTTGCATGGCGTCGATGTGTCTGGTGGGCGTTAGCCTCGAAGCGACAGAATCGGCAAATCCAACATGGGTCAATGGTTCGGTATCACATCGTGCGTCGCCTTGGGAATCGTCCTCGCGTTGGCAGGTGGCATCCGAGCCGACAATGAGACGAGCTCTTCCGCAGCACCTGCTTTGGCGCCCGCCGATGTAACGGGGCGGGATCAAGGTTCGCTCGAAGCAACGATTCAAGATCTTGTTGAGGAAAAGAAAAGGCGCCAAGAAGCGGAAAAAGCCAAAAAGGCAGCCGATGCGAAAAAACCCACAGTGCATTGGACTGCGCAACTCCAATCCGACTGGCTGATGTTCTCGCAGGATGCCGCAAGTAAAGTCATCTATGGAGATATTCCCAACGGTTCCGCCTTTCGTCGTGCACGTTTAGGTGTCTTTGGACAACATGAACTGACGGAATATCGCATCGAAATGGATTTTGCTTTCGCCGGTCGACCGACGTTTTTAGATGTCTACGGCGGACTCACCAATCCGCAAACTCACGGCGTATTTCGTTTTGGGCACTTCTTTGAGCCTTTCGGTTTGGAACGTCTTACGCCGAACCGCTATATGACGTTCCTCGAACGCTCGTTGGTGGACCAGGCCTTTTCACCAGTGCGTAATCTTGGTCTCCTCTACCGACGGCCATTGTTCAACGAGCGAGCAACTTTTGCAATCGGCATGTTCCGGACCGACAGCGATGTTTTCGGCGAGGACACCGGTGATCTTTTTGAGCATGCGGTTACGGGACGTGTGACCTGGTTGCCTTACTATCGTGACTCGGTGGGCGATCGTTTCGTGCTGGTCGGCGCCAGTGGCAGCTTTCGTGGCGCGAACAATCATCAAGTCCGTTTTCGCGCCCAGCCCGAACTCCGACTCGGTGTAACCACCCCCGCACTTCCATTCTTCGTCGACACAGGAATCATTGGAGCGACCCACTTTTTCCTGCTGGGGACCGAGGCAATTTGGGTTCGTGGGCCATTCTCGATCCAAGCAGAGTACATCGCGGCACCGGTAGCGTCGATTACCGCCGGGACGCTGTGGTTTCAAGGTTGGTATGTGTACGCGAGCTACTTTTTGACGGGGGAGCATCGGCCCATCCGCCGAGATGCCGCTGTGATGGATCGCGTCGTACCGCAACGCCCAATTGTCCAGACTCGGAGTGAAACGGGTGAGCGAGAGACAGGGCCGGGGGCGTGGGAGATTGCCGTTCGGTTATCGCACCTTGATTTGAATTCGGGAGCGATCACCGGTGGTCGAATCACCGAGCTAACGGTCGGACTGAACTGGTACTTGACTGCCTACCTTCGGATGACGACAAATTATGTCCATTCCTTTGCGAATCCGAATGGCACAACGCGGACAAATACCGACGGATTCGGCATCCGCCTCGGCTATGACTTTTAACTTGCTAATGAGCGGTCAAACAGGCAGGGCGCGGCGAATGTCCGGGATCGACCGCGCCCAGTGATCTAGCAGCTATTCTTTCCCCGAATTTTCCAGTTCCATCGCCATTTCCATGTCGTTGCCCATGAAGTTCATTTTCATGGTCATTTTTGCGATCCCGCCCAAGGGGATTTCCTTGGATTGCCAGACTTTCGCTTCGCCGTTGATGTCCTGTCCCATGATGTTTAATGTCATCTTGAAGCGAATCCATTCCGTCTCGTGATCCTTACCTGCGACTTTGATTTTTTCCTTCCCATTCTCCGCTTTCTCGACCTTCACGTCGGCGCCTGGGGGCAGTTGGGTGGTGGCCAGCGGATCGAAAGGCTTGGTCAGGTCGATCGTGTGTTTTTGTGATTGTTCTTGACCGAAAATATTCGCCACCGCTTCGATTGTGACTTCTTTGTCGGTCTTGTCCACGACTGTCTGCTTCACGGAGCCGGTAATTTCTTGGCCGGCGAATTTCATGACCATCTTGTAACTTGCCCATTGTCCCTTGGCAGCATTCTTGTAGGGGTTTTCATCTGCCCAAAGAAACGCGGGGACGCAAAACAGGGTTAAGGTTGCGGCGAGAGAACGGATCAACATGTAAAACCTCCGGGTTAAAAAATGGTGGAAACCACCTGGGAAAAAAGAGAAAGCGACACGATCCATCAAAGCTCCACTTGCGGTAACGGTGCGGGAGCAGACTGAGACTCGAGTTGCTTCCACAGGGCCGCGGCGATTTCATGGTACGCCTTGCTAACCAAAGCATCGGGGTATCGTCGTACCATCGGCTCGCCGGAATCGCCACACTCCGCCACTCGCGGGTCGATCGGAAGTTCTCCTAAGAATGATACTCCGCTCTCTTCGGCAAGTTTCCGACCACCACCATGACGGAAGATTTCGTAACGTTTCCCATCCTCACCAACGAAGTAACTCATATTTTCAATCGTTCCGAGGACAGGGACGCGCATCTCGCCAAACATATTCAACGCCTTGCGGGCATCGATCAAACTCACATCTTGAGGTGTCGTGACGATCACAGCACCTGAGACAACAACAGATTGGCAAAGGCTCAATTGAGCATCGCCCGTGCCGGGAGGCATGTCGATGACGAGGAGATCGAGTGTTCCCCAGTCAATCTGAGTGAGAAACAGCGTCACGTACTTAGCCACCATCGGGCCGCGAAAAAGAATTCCCCGACTTGCATCTGGGAGAAAGCCCATGGACATGAGTTTCATCCCATATTTCTCGATGGGGAACGCCGTCGTTTGGGGATCGACCAGACCGAGCCCCATCATCATGGGAACACTGGGTCCAAAGATGTCGGCATCCATAAGGCCGACACGATGTCCTTGTTGTGTCAATGTTAGAGCGAGGTTCGCCGCGACCGTCGACTTGCCGACTCCGCCTTTTCCACTCGCCACAGCGAGGACGTGACGAATCCCCGGGAGCGGGCGTTGCTGGGCTACTTGAGGCTGCATGGACACGGGTTCAATCCTTATTTCAATCCGACCAGTCGGGAGTCTAGGAAGTTAACATCAATTCAGGCGGGGTCACAGAGTTTTCGTAACATTTCTAACGTATAAATACCTGTGTCGTGCCCGTCACTCCAGACCACCTGGTAAGCATAACTGCCCCTACTGGGCATGGCTAACGGGCGGAGTGGTCCGGCCCGTAGTTCAGCATCACTCAGGATCCGGAAGGGATTGGGCGGTTGCTGCCTCTTTTCGTTGCACGAGGCACAAGGGCAAGCGTCACGCAGTTTTTGAAAGCCAATCCGTCCACGGTAGCCATCGTCCCATTCGATGAGCAACTCGTCTTCGACCCGCCGAATCGATACTGGACGACAGCGCATTTCGAGTACGTAATATTCCTGGCATAACCATCCTCTCTTATTGTAGGAAGACCAAGGTGCTGAAAACGATAGGGAGTCAGAAAATCGGCGATTTTGCGGTCTTTTTTTGCTTCATGGCGTCATCGATGACCGAGATGCAGATTCCACAGAGTGGGTTTATTGGTTAACGAAGGCCTGGTTGTCGGCTTGGAGATAGTGCTTTAACCGAACCAGCCCTTCTTGAACTGAAACGCGCGGTTTATAGCCGAGGTCGTTTTGTGCGGCGGAGAGGTCAAACCAATGAGACCGCGACAGTTGCCGAGCGACAAAACGCGTCATGGGTGGTTCCTCCCAACGACGTAAAAACCGGTAAGCCGTTTCGTAAAACCACCCACCCCAGTACGCACGTCGGGCGGAAATGGTCCGGTTCACTGGGGAAAGACCTGCGGCGAGGAGTATCTGATTAATGAACCACCACAGGGGGACAGGTTCTCCGTTGCCGATGAAATAGGCCTTTCCGGCCACGGTTGAACCGTTGGCGAGACGATCGGCAGCGAGAAGATGTGCATCGACGGCATTGTCGATGTACACGGCATCAACCGAATTCTGGCCCGTTCCGATCTGTCGGAGTCGGCCTCGTCTGGCTCGTTCAAGCAGACGTGGGACGAGGTGATTATCGCCGGGTCCCCAGATGAGGTGCGGGCGCAGCGCGACAGTGGCCAGGTTCGGGCCGTTAGCCTCGAGCACGGCTTTCTCCGCCATCGCCTTAGTGGCAGGGTAATGCGCCAAAAAACGGCGTGCGTAAGGAGCCGTTTCGTTGATTCCCTCCTCGTCCTCACCCTCGAAGACCACGCTGGGTGAACTCGTGAAGACAAAACGTGGTACACCAAGACGTTGGCAGGCATCGAGAAGTATTTGGGTGCCGATGACATTGGTGCGATGATACTCGCGATACGGTCCCCAAATACCTGCCTTCGCTGCTGTGTGAAACACCACGTCACAGCCTGCCACGCACTGGGAGACGGTGGTAGAGTCGGTAATGTCTCCTTGAATGACGTCGGCCCCCAAGCGACGCAAGTCTGGTGCATCGTGCCGCGATAAACTGCGGACTCGATGTCCCTGGCGCAACAATGTTCGGACCAATGCCGACCCTAAAAACCCGCGGCCGCCTGTCACAAGGACGTTCATCGAAGCCTCCGTGAGGCCCAAACAGCGAGTTTCTCGCGGAAAATCTTCGAGTTATGGCGAATGTCCACTGGCAGGCTGGAACAAAATAGAATGGTTTCGATCGGTGCGGTATGGGGATACTTGGCTCCAAGTTGCAGCAGCTCACGTCGCAAATTCGACTCGCTGAGACGATGCCCCGGCTCGCGCTCGACGCAGAGAACCGGGCGACCCTCTACTCCGACCAAAGCACAACGTGCCACAGCAGGGTGGGTGTTAAAGACCGCTTCGCACGGGATCGTGAACAGAGTACCGTGTGGGGTAATAACCCGCTGCGATTTTCGGCCGCAAAACCATAATCGTCCTTGACGATCAAAATAGCCAACGTCGCCCATGCGGTGGAAGAACGAGCCATCGGCGACGGGGATCTTCGCCAAGCGGGTCGCTTCGGGACGATTGTAATACGACGGCGTAACCCATGGGCCTCGCACGACAATTTCACCTATTTCTCCCACGGGTTGAACAAGGTCCTCTGTCCACTCGGTAATGGCCTCGTCGCGAATGGGAATGATGCGGACATCGAGTCCGTCCACCGGCGGACCAACGCAAACGCCGCGGCCTTCATCGGTGAGCCGCCGAGTTTCCTGTAAGATGGTATCGCTGCCGATCACCGCAACGGGCAGCGCCTCCGTCGCTCCATACGGGGTAAAAATCTGCGCTCCCGTCGGTAGTAGTGGCACAAATTTCTCGATGATTTTGGCGGCAACGGGTGCGCCGGCGCTGACGACCCGTGTTAGCGAATCGAGCTTGCCCGGGAAGCCAGCGTGTGTCAAGCGATTGAGCAGGGCCGGGGAGCCGAAGAGATTGGTGACACCCCACTGGGCGATAGCTTCAAAAATGCGATCGGGATTGACGTGCGCCGGTCGTGTCGGATCCATTTGCGGCACGACGGCCGTCATCCCAAGGGCGGGGCCGAACAGCGCGAAAAGCGGAAAGGTTGCCAGGTCGCGTTCGCCTGGTTGGATGCAGAATATCTTGCGGATCGTTTCGAGCTGACGGGTAAAGATCCCGTGTGTGTAAACAACCCCCTTCGCCACGCCGGTACTGCCACTTGTGAACAAAATAGCCGCCGTTTCGTCTGGCTCGACCGACGCGCAGGCGAGCTCGTTGTTGGGTTTTTGTCGAAGCCGTAACCAACGGGGAATCTCCGCGAGCGTAAGAGTGCACCCCAAACCCGGCCGGCCGACACTCACCGTGGAACGGAGGGTGGAACGTCCCCAGCCGAACACGCACCGGGCGAGATGGGCTTTGGGGATGCCAATAAACGCCTCAGGCTCTGCTTCGGCAAGGCATTTTCCCAAATGTCGAATTCCCATGCCCGGATCGATCATGACGGGAACAGCAGCGAGCTTGAAGAGGGCAAACGTCAGGGCGAAAAACTCCAAGCCCGGCGGCACCATCAAGACCGTCCGGACTCCGCGTGAGATGCCGACGCCTTGGAGTTGCCGAGCAAATTCATCACTGATGTCGTGGAGCTGGCGAAAACTGTATTGAACGAAATGGCATCGGCCCCAAGAGTCGTGACCCACGGGTTGTACAACGGCGGGAGTGTGCGGGTGCACCGCGGCGATCTCAGCCAGGTATCTCGCAACGTTCCAACTGCCCATCCGCCATCACGCTCCCGATGGGATGATCTGAGTGGAGGCAAGAAATTGCTGGACCTCGCGGACGACTTCTGGACCGGCATCTTCCAGGATGTAGTGACCACAATCGGCAAATTCAACGACTTTCGCTTCTGGCAAATGCCTGCGCCACGTGGCGAGAAACGTGGGGTCGAAGACGAAATCACGCATGCCCCAGCAAATCAACGTGGGACAACGGCGAAACTCCGAGAGCTTGCTCTCTACATCCTTGACAATGTCGAACCCGGGGTCATTGGGTCCCAAAGGGACGTTCTGTACGAAACGAAGCACGGCGCGACGATGGGCCGGCGAGTCGTAGGGTGCGATCAAGGCATTCCGAACGTCTGCATCGAGTGGCCGGCGTGTCACACACCATCGGGCTGCCCCTCGACAAAACGCATTCCAGCGCAGGACAAGCCAAGCCCCCAAGAGTGTGTTTCTTGCCAACCAGAGTGACCAAGGAAGTTTTTTCTCCGCCGGTAATGGGAAAGCCGCCGTGTTCAGAATGACAAGCCGGGATACGCATTCTGGGTGTCGAACGGCCCAGGCCATCCCAATCATCCCACCCCAATCGTGCAGGACCAAAGTTACGTTTTTCTTGACGTTCAGAAAATCGAGGAGTCGTTCCAAATCGTCGACGCGTCGCCTCAAGCTAAAATCGTAGTGCGAATCGTCGGGCTTGTCCGATAGTCCGCAACCGATGTGATCGGGAACGATACAGCGGTAAGAGCCACGGAGCGCGAGAATGAGATTGCGGAAGTAGAAACTCCATGTTGGGTTTCCATGAAGCATGACAATGGGGTCCCCACGTCCTTCATCAAGAAAATGGAGTTTGATGCCATCGTGGAGGAAATACCAATCCTCGAACGGGTAGAGCGCACGGTTCCACTGTTTCATGATGGCTACTTACCAACGCAATCCGAGGATCAAACAGTTCAAACCACTCCCAATACCCATAAACCCAACCTGATCACCGGGACGCAAGAAATCGCGTTCTTCGGCCAAAGCGGCTGTGATCGGTAATGAGACGGTACCGATATTACCCAAATACTCAAAGGTGGAAAAATCTTTTTCTTGCGGAATGCCGAGAGTTTTCAAGACGGTATCGCGATGAACCGCTCCGACTTGATGGCAAATCACTTTGTCGATCTGCTCGACCGCCCACCCCAACGTCGTCATGAAGGACCGAAAAGTCCGCGTGCCCAGTTCAACGCCGTACTTCAAAACGGCGGCGGCATCCGTGGCCATGAACGGTGTCACCAGATTGCGCAAGCCAAATTCCACACGGTTTTTCACAAATGCGGCAGCGGTTCCCGCCCAATGTCCAACCGGTCCCGGAAGGAACTGCGACAGATTTTGTGGCATGACCGTTTGCAAACCCCAGCGGCAAAGATGGTGATGCTGCGGCGCTGCCTGAGCCGTACCACCCAATAACTGACGGCGTCGGTCACGTCGGAACGAACCGTCGGTCACGAGGACCGCCACGGCGCCTGAGCCGCCCGTGAATGTTGCGACCGAATCGCGGAATCGCTCCATCGTTGGTTCCGCATTCAGTCGGTGAATGGTGATCTCATTGATCTCCCGGGCTGTTTCACAGGAGACGACCAGGCCTGCCCGGCACTGGCCCAATTCGATCCGGTTCGCAATATCGACGATGCCATTTAAGACACCAAGACACGCATTGGTGACGTCGTAGATGAAAGCACTCGGATTGATCCCTAATCCTGATGCGACGCGGCATGCCGTCGCGGGCTCAAACTGCTCCCGGCACACACCTGCATAGATTAACACGCCGATATCGTTGGGCGTGACATGCGAGGCCGCAAGCGCTTTGCGTGCCGCTCGGATGGCTCCCTCGGAAACAGGAAAATTCGGCTCCCACCAACGGCGTTCGGCAATACCGGTTAACGTCTGCAATTGACCACGGGGCAACCGCAGCTTCTCATACGTGGGAGCTAACCGGGACTCGATTTCATCACTTGTTACGACGACGGGCGCGAGTTCATAGCCCATCGCGTCAATGTAAACTCGCTTGTAATGCATGCTGGTACCTTTTCGACGGAGTATCAGTCTACACCGTCATCCCTGTAGGGTGAAGTTTGTCATTTGATAGATCCAACGACCGTCCACGCCCAAGTACCCCGATGCCGTGACGATTCGTTCGGCATCGTTAATCTCCGACACCTCCGCCTCGACGACCACCTGTTTATTCTCCGGAACGACCTGACCCCGATAAACCCACTCATGGTTGGTTCCCGGAACAAGCGAGAACGACGTTGCGCGGTCGGGCGGCCCCCAGCGCGCGACGGCGATGACCTTCATGAGCTGCAAGAAAGCCTCCAACCCAAGTGAACCTGGCCAAACTGGGTCCTGATAAAAATGCGCTTTGAAAAACCACTCATCCGGGTCGACGTTCTTGACACCGCGGATATACCCGAGCGATCGAGATCCGCCAGCTGGTTGGTAAAGACCGATCGTTTCAACCATCCGGAGCTTGTCGTCAGGAAAGGGCGGTCGGTTTGGTATTTGGCTATGCCATGCCTCGTCGGACGGGACATCGACTCGCGGTTCCAATCGCTTGAGATCGCGCAAGCCGACTTGCTGCGCAAGTTGATCTCGTGTGAAGAAGCCGAAATAGGTGTCCCCTTCATACACCAGTTGCGTCCCGGCAAACACTTTGAAATCAAAATTCTGAATAATCATGCCCGCGGATTGCGATACTTTGGTCATGTGAACGTGCGTTTGCAGCGTGCCGACATGGGGGGTCACACTCAGCCATTGCCGACCCCGACCGCCCAAGTTTCGGAAACAGAGGTCGTCGTCACTCGTCAATGCTGAACCGAGGTACGCAGCAAGCCATCCGCAGGGTTGCAGTGCGATCTCGAGCAGGACGGCAAAGGGCATGACCGGCAGCCGATTGGCCGCAAAATACCACTCATCGGGTGGGACATCGTACTCCGCAATGATGCGACCACCGGGCCGCAGTTGCCACGCCTCGCAATCCTTGATTTGGGTGATTCGATCAAGAAATTGGAAGGGCGGCCCTGGCAAGCGAGCAATAACACGTTCCTCATCAAACACCCGGTATTTTTCGCCGAATGCTTGGGACGGCTTGCCGACTGCAAACTCCGTAATGCGGTCGCGATCAAACAGCACGGACCGCTTCAGCGTTGGACGATGAGTTAACCATAACCGTTCGATGTCTTCTCGCTTACCACCGGCGAGTCGAAGGTTCATATTCACGATTTCGACAATTGGCTTTCCATCGGCGTACATCAGTGCGTCCGCCAGCGCATAAGGCTCAGGCCCATATCCCAGTTCCTTCACTGCCACTTCATAAGTGACAGTTCGGGTCTGGGAGGTGACTTGACCTCGACACTTGAGTTGGCTCCGCATGCCAAGTACGGGCTGCCACGAATGTTGGCCTCGCTCGCCGACCCAGCCAAGGCGAAGCAACAAAATCCGCAAGGTGTGCAGGCAACATTCGTACATCAGAGTGCCAGGCATGACCATGTCATCGACGAAATGACACGTGAGAAACCAATCATCGGGCTGGATGTCCATTTCGGCTCGGATGCAGCCCAAGCCAAAACGACCGCCGCGCGGATCCAAACTTGTGACGCGATCCACAAGAGTCAGCATGCCGCTCGGCAATGTCAAAGGTTGCTGGATCGGGAGGTTGGCAAACGTTTCGCCAAAGCAACCCGCTAAATCGCCGGCTCGCAGAGCCGCCATCTGGTCCGAGTTGTACGATTCGACTTCGACACACGGCGCTAAATCACGCCAATCGGCAGGCTTACGACCTGGCAGAGGCCGGCGGTCAAGAGCGGTCTGCACAATGCCCCGACCCGCCGCGAGTTCGCTCGATGTGAAAAAACCCGCGCAGCCATCTTGCATCGTCAACAACGGCTGTCCGTCGACGGTTCCGGTGAAACGAAAACGAAACAGATGTGTTTCACCCTGCCGGAAAAACCGATCAATCTGGATGTCATAGCGGATCGAGTCGCCTGGTTTCGGTAAATCCCGGTGAAAGGTCACTGCCGCGTCGAGGAGTCGGTAAACGGCCAAACCGCGGGTCACGAAATCGATACCCAGATAGGCCGAGAGAAAAAGATCGGCCTGACCTGCTTCGACACAGATCGCAGTGGGAATGTGGCCCTCCTCGATGTACCAACGATTGTTATGGACTCGGTGTTCGGTAACGACGCGACCGTGACTCAAGGAACGCGGTTCGCCCTCGATAGTCAAAATGCGATCGACGAGCATGAGTGGACCATCGGGCAAACGAACCCGCGTGGGATGGTTGTCGATCTCAGCGAAGTCAGGGCCGAGGACTCGCGCAATCGAACCACGGGCAAACTCGAAACACTGTTCCGTATCGAGGAGCGCGGAGCGTTCCCCAGCAGTGGGGGCGATCAGCGCTTCTTCGTCAAGCCCGTCGCTTGCCAAAGCATACGCGAGAAGTGATTGGGAAAAGCCGACAATAGAAGCAGCCAAACGATTGCTCGATTCACTGAATTTCAGATACTCGGCATGGACCTCGCTCGTGGCGCGTGCGAGCTCTTCTAAACCGACGAAGGACAATGAGTTTGGCAGTTGCATTTCCACTGGCGCGCCATCCGATCGGAAGGAATCGGACAATCCCACTGTGGTCGACACTTCCAATGGGCTGTGCTGTTGTTTTGTGACTCCCGCTGTCGGAACTTCCGCTCGCACCGTTGTGGACGGCATGGGACCTTTCGCCGGCTGTCGCGGAAACGGAATCCCCGTTCGATGACAGGGAATTGTTATTTGGGTGTGATTCGTAGCCTGGTGTCCTAACGGAGCCATTTCTGTTCGACCTGGCTCTTCGCGAATGGGTACTCGATGGGCGTGAAGCTCCGCGATGACGGCGAAGAAGCGGGCGTCTGCGGCATCGTCGCATGCACAAACCGATCTGGCCCAATGGGGGCGTCGACCAAGGATACGACTGATCATCCGCGAGCACGAACTTCCTGGTCCGATTTCGAGGAAGAGACGCACGCCATCGTAGTAGGCCGACTCAATAACTCTTGGGAAGTCAATGATACCCGTGGCATGGGCCAATATCGCATCCGCAGCCGAGTCTGTCGTCACATCGTAGGCATGCCCCCATGCGCCACTGTAGACCCGAACACCTTTGGGGGCCGTCGTCGGTAGGAGATGCAGTTGCCGATACTCGTGCGCGACGGGTTTCACCAGGTCGCAATGCGCAATGATCGTTCCCCAAATGGGGATCGGCACTACGCCGAG
>Ga0308411_10001141_pt1 | contig 18003 bp, 13 predicted proteins | sample HotsprottomLayer_2_FD_203530 | JGI IMG/M metagenome (GOLD analysis project Ga0308411, IMG submission 203530) | Hot spring phototrophic mat microbial communities from Octopus Spring, Yellowstone National Park, Wyoming, United States -... | ecosystem: Environmental > Aquatic > Thermal springs >...
GGTCATGGGACGCTTCCAGATCGACCAGATCTCCCCGGAACGGGTGAGCGGCAAAGGCTGGGGAGAACCCCGCGACCCCGCGCGGCACCCGCCGCGCCTGGTGGTCAAGGGCGTCACCTACCACCAGCTCAGCGTCAAACAGGAGGGGCAACGCTGGGTCGCTCAAGTCTTCCTCGATATTTGAGCCGGCCATGATCGACGTTCAGACCGAGGACGGGATTCGATTCCGCATCCCCAAACAGGAGAGCCTGGGGATGAGGACCGACGTGTTGGTGTTCGCCAGTCCGGAGCTGATCGAACAGATCCGCCGCGACCTCTCGCTTCGCCAGGCCGTGAATGTGGCGACGCTGCCCGGCATCGTCGGTCCGAGCCTCGCCATGCCCGATATCCACCAGGGCTACGGCTTTCCGATCGGGGGCGTCGCCGCCACGGACTGGGAGGAGGGGGTCGTCTCGCCCGGCGGCGTCGGCTTCGACATCAACTGCGGCGTCCGTCTGGTGACTACCAACCTCGAAAAGGACGAAGTGCGCGCCAAGCTGCGCGAACTCGTCAACCAGGTCTTTCGCGACATCCCGTGCGGCACCGGCGGCAAGGGCAGGATCGAGCTGCGCGACAAGGAGCTGGATGACGTTCTGGTCAAAGGCGCGCGGTGGATGCTGGAGAAGGGCTTCGCCGAGGAGCGCGACATCGAGTGCGCCGAGGAGGGCGGACGCCTGGAAGGGGCCGATCCGGCTCATGTGTCGACCCGCGCCAAAGAACGCGGCCGCCCCCAGCTCGGCACGATCGGGAGCGGCAATCATTTCCTCGAGATTCAGTTCGTCCAGCAGATTCACCACCCCGAAGCCGCCAGGGCCATGAATCTGCATGAGGGCCAGGTGGTCGTGCTGATCCATTGCGGCTCGCGCGGCCTCGGCCACCAGGTCTGCACGGACTTTCTCGCCGAAATGGGCGCGGCGATGAAGCGCCACGGCATCTCGCTTCCCGACCGGCAACTGGCTTGCGTGCCGATTCAGTCCCAAGAGGGCCAAGCCTATCTGGCGGCCATGCGCGCCTCAGCCAACTTTGCCTGGGCCAACCGCCAAGCCATCCTTCACTTTCTGCGGGACTCCTTCCGCCGTGTCTTCGGCAACCACGTCAAGCTCGCCACCCTGTACGACGTCTGCCACAACATCGCCAAGCGCGAACGTCACGAGGTGGACGGTAAGAAACGCGATGTGCTCGTCCACCGTAAAGGGGCGACACGAGCCTTTCCGCCCGGTCATCGCGAGATTCCGGCCGTTTATCGCCACATCGGACAACCGGTGCTCATCCCCGGTAGCATGGGCACCGCCTCCTGGATCCTTGTCGGCGCCGAAGGCGCCATGCGCGAAACCTTCGGCAGCGTCTGCCATGGCGCAGGCCGCCTCATGAGCCGGACCGCAGCCAAGAAAGGCCGGACTGCCAAACAGGTGGAAAAGGAGCTCGAAGAACGCGGCGTCATCGTGCGCAGCGAGACCAAGGACGGTATCCTCGAGGAGGTCCCCGAAGCCTACAAGAATGTCGACGAGGTGATCGAGGTCGTACACCAGGCCGGTCTGGCGCACAAGGTAGCGCGCCTCCGCCCGATGGGCGTCGTCAAGGGCTGATCGGTCCGCAGCGCTTGCCTGAGTATGCCGCCAGGACGCCCACGAACAGCCAGACCCAGCCGGCCACGCCCAGCCGCGCCAGGGGATAATCCACGAAGGCGTGCGCGAACACCGCGAGCACACCGAGCCCCCAGATCGAGCGAATCGCGGGCCTCACACTCCAAAGCGCCATCGCCGCCGCCAGGAGCCCAAACGGCAGGCCGGCTTCAGCAGCCAATTCCAGCCAGTCATTGTGGGCGTGATTGACCACCAAGCCCACGTCGAAACGGGCGAAAGCAGGATAGACCGTCTGGAAGGTGCCCGGACCGAAACCCGTCAGAGGCCGGGCCGCGATCATCTCGAGCGTCGAGGCCCAGATCTGGCGGCGGTAAACCATCCAGTCGCCCGCTTGCAGGCGCCGCCACAACAGCTCCCAGCCCGCCACCGCCACCGCGACGCCGCCCGCCAGGAGGGTCCAGGCCGCCATTCGGGCCAGAGTTTGCCGCGGCAGTCCCCCCCTCGAATAGGCGATCGAGAACAGCAGCAGAGTTTCGGCCAAAACGATCGCCGCCCCTGCGCGTGAGCCGGAAGCCACCACCGCGCCCACAAGCGCCGCCGCTGCACCCAGATACAGCCCGCGAAGCTCGGGCTTCGTCAAGCCCCGCCAAAAAGCGATCGGAACCGCCAGCTCGAGAAATGCAGCAAAGTTGTTGCGGTTCGGGAACGGACCCAGCACATCCAAGTAGCGGTAAGCAAACAGCCAAAACACCTTGCCGTTCGGCGCGTAAAACTGCACCAGGGCCACTGCGGCGACCGCGACGGCGAACCAGAGATACGCCTCGAGCAACCTCTCCCTTCGGGCTTCATCCGCAAACAGGTGTGTACCCAGAAACACGAGCGCCAAAACGACCAGCCACTCGGCGAGAGCCGTCCAGGATTCGAACGCGTAGACGGTCCGCCCGGAGGCGCACAAAAGGAACAGCCAGGCGGCGCCGGCTGCGGCGAGCAGCAAGGGGGCACTCACCTGGAGGCGCTCCGCTCGAGCCGCAAGGTGCGCCGCGAGCGCGACTCCGGCCAGCAGAATCGCTGCTTGCGCTACGCTCAGGGGCCAGCGGGCCTCCGCCCAGATCGACAGCGTGCTCCAGAGGAGCGCCAGCACCGCCAGCCCGGCGCATACGACCTCAAACCGCCGGGGAACAGCCTCTCCGGACAAGCGATCCGCTTGGGGCGCCCTCAGCTTTGAAGCGCTCATCGTAGCTTTGGATGGCCCGGGCGAGACTCAACAAGACCTGCGCCTCGACCCCGAGGCCCTCGGCCACCTCGCCCGATGCGCTCAGGGCAGCGAGCTTGTGGGGCAATTGGGCGCGGAGAAGGTCGGCAAGCGGGCTGACAAAGGCGGCGGCCGACGCAGCCGGTCCCCGGCTCAACAGAACGTAGTCGCGATCCGACAACGGAACATAGACGTGCCAGGAGTCCCGCGCTGCGGGGCGGTCGGCGCTTCGCCCGAAGACACGCCCCCCGTAGTGCAGTTCGGCGTGTGCAAATCCAAAACTGCGGCAGACCTCCTCGATGGCCGCCCAGCAGCTCTCGATCGACCAGGCGCGCGCCAGCTCGCGCTCGAGCTTCGCCAGGGCGATCTGCGCGTTCAGCATCTGACGCAGCTCGCCGCCGAACAACATCCTTTTGGCGGCGCCGAATTCGTCGTAGTTGAGCCTGTCGATGCCCGCCCAGGCCACGGCCAGAAACAGCACCAGGACCAACCCCGTGTATTTGCCGTAAAGGCTGCTCAGCAGGAGCGAGAAGGCGGCGCCGACGCCGCAGGCGGCATACAGGACGAGCACCACGCGCCGCGGCCCGAGACCGAGGTCCAGCAGGCGGTGGTGGACATGGCCGCGGTCGGCGTCGAAGACGGGCCGGCCGCGAAGAAACCGCCGGGCCACCGCAATCGCCGTATCCGCCAGGGGAACCGCCAGCGCCACGAGGGGCGCCGTCATGCCGAGAATTGTCGTCGATTTCTGGCTCCAGATCACGCCGTAACAGCCGAGCAGGAAGCCCACCAGCAGGCTGCCGGAGTCGCCCAGGAAAATGGAAGCCGGGTTAAAGTTATACCGCAAGAAGGCGACGAGCGCCCCGGCCAGCGGAAACGTGGCCAGCGCGAGCGGCAGATTCTGGTGCAGCAGCGCGGCCAGAAATGCCGTAAGCGTCGCCACCAGACCCACGCCGGCCGCCAGCCCGTCCACGCCGTCAATCAGATTGAAGGCATTCGCGCAGGCGACGAGCCAGAGCACCGTCAGCGGCAGCGCCAGCCAGTCCGGAACGGCGTAGCCGGCCACCGTCGATACCTTGACGCCGGCCCAACAGGCGAGCAGCGCGGCGAAGATCTGCCCGGCAAGCTTGGCTGCCGGCCTCAAGCCCCACACGTCGTCCGTCAGACCGACCGCGAAGACCAGCGCCGCCGCCGGCAAGATCGCCCAGACGAGCGGCAGGGCCCGCTCGAGGAATTCGCCGCCTTTTAGCGGCGAGGCCAGCAGCACCAGATAGGCCAGCACATAGGAGGCGGCGATCGGAATGCCACCGACGCGGGGCACCGGCCGGCCGTGAAGCTTTCTTAGGCCATCGGGCCGGTCGACGAGGCCCCGCCGCAGAAAGGCGTCGCGCACCAGCGGCGTCAAGAGAAACGACAGCATCAGTGCAACCGCCGCGGTGAAGGCCGTCGAGTACATGCCCAGTCTCTAATCGGCCGATTTGGCGCTCGGCTCGAGTGCCGCCGCGGCGGAACCCTCCCATACCGGCTGCCGCGCCCGGAGCGTCCTCTCGAGCACCTCGACGAGCCGGTCGGCCGTCTTTTCCCAGGAGAATCGCGCGGCCTGGGCGATCGCCTTCGCCTGAAGCCCTCTTCTCATCTCGTCGGACCGCGCCACCGCCCAGATGGCCTCGGCCATCGCTGCGACGTTTCGCCCGTCGCACCAGGCGACCGCCTCACCGGCGACCTCACGGTTCGGCTCGGTATCGCTAGCCACGATCGCCGCGCCGCAACCCATCGCCTCAATCAGCGTGTTCGGGCAGGCCTCGAGCAACGAGCTGAAGATGAACACCCGCGCATTGGCCATCGCTCCTGCCATGCTCTCGGCATCTACGTAACCCAAGAAACGCATATGCTCGGTCAGGCCGAGCTCGGCCACGCGCGCCTTGAGCATCCGCTCAAAACGCGCATCGTGCGGGCCGCCGGCGACGAGCAGCGGCTCCCTCAAGCCGCGCGCCCGGCAGAGGGCGTAGGCCTCCGCCAGTCGAATCAGGTTCGAATAGCCGATCATCTTCGCCGAGGTGAACAGAAACGCGGGCGGCGCCCAACACGGCGCAGGCCGCCCCGGCAGGAACGGGGCCCCGAGGCCGTGGTGCACCACCGTGGTCTTCTCGGAAAGCGGCGGCTTCCCTGCCCCGACCACCCGCCGGGCATAGTCGGAGACGCAAAGAATGTGGTCCGCCGTGCGTAGCGAGACCGAAGTCAACACCCGGAGCACGGCGCAGCGAAGTTGCTTGGAGCGGCTGTTGAAGAACTCGCGGTACAGGTAGGGTTCCGTGTAGCGAATCGCAATGACGCGAGGCCGCGGCGCCAGCACGAGATCGGGATTGTTGGCCGTGTAGACCAGATCGACGCCGTCGGCCCGCATCAGAGCCGGAAGCCGAAGCTGCTCCGCCAGCAGGCGCCCCACGACGCCTCCACGGGGTCGGAGCTCGCGGAAAACGATCTTGCGCGCCTCAAAGCGGATCTTCTCGATGGTCGCCGGCCGGCCGTAGACGAACCAGCAGTGCGGGTCCCGGCGCTTCTCGAGCACCGGCAGAATCTGGCGCAGATAGGTGAGACCGCCGTAGCCCGAGCTCGGCATGGCGTTGACGGCGATCCTCATGACAGGTCTCCCTGACGGAGCCGGCCTGGCTCAGCGGCGACCGCAGGCCAGGCGAAGCGAAGCCGGCCGATCGCTTCAGCGGCGCACAAGCCGCCCAGCCGCCCGAAGATGGCCGCCCAGGCCAGCGGATCCAGCCAGGGACGACGGTGGTAGCGCCGGTAGTAGGTCCACATGCTGCGGTGACGCCAGGCGAGCGCTCGGTAGGGCACCCGGCGACTGCTCCCGCCGATGGCGTGCTCGACGACGACCTCCGGATAGTAGATCACCGGGATGCCCAGGGCTTTGGCCCGCCGGCACAGATCCACATCCTCGAAGTACAAAAAGAAGGATTCATCGAAGCCGCAAAGCCGCTCGAAGATCTCCCGCCGCATCGCCATCGCGGCGCCCGAAACCCAGTCCACCCGCATGATTCGGCGGTGGTCGAAATCTCGCATCAGATAGCCGGTGCTCCAGGCGTTCGATGGCACAAGACGGGTCAGCAGCGAATGGCGGCTCGCCAGGAACGTTCTCCAGGTAGGAAACCGCCGGCAAGAGAGCTGTATCGAACCGTCTTCGTCTCGAATGGCGCAGCCGAGGATCGCCCCGGCGTACTCGGCCGAATCGAGCGCGCGGACCAAGGCGCCCAAGCCGTCGCCCACCACCACCGCGTCCGGATTCAGAAAGAGGAGCTTGTCGGAGCGAGCCAGCCTTGCCCCGACGTTGGAAGCCGCCGCGAAGCCGGCGTTGGTTCCCATCGCGCGCCAGATCAGCGCGGGGTGGCTCCGAACGAGAGCCTCGCGTCGATCCGGCCGCGAGCCGTTGTCGGCCACAATGACTTCCACAGGCTCGCTCTGGCCGGCCAGCGAACGCAGGCATCGCGTCAAGCTCTCTTCGCTGAAGTAGTTGACCACGACCACCGTCAGGCCAGGCATTTCGTTGACAATCATCGATCTCCCTCCCCCTTCACCCCATTCAGGCGCTGCCTACCCACCAAATGCCCCAAAGCCAACCGCCTCAGCCGGTCTTGGCCAGCACCACCAGCAGGTTCATTCTGAGCGGCGCCAAATGGCGGCTGGCGTTGACAAGCCGCTCGTAGAGCATCATCGGGTAGAACAGCGCTGCGTGCCGTCGGCCGTAGGAGGGCTCGGCCTCGATTCTTTCGATCACCACCGGGTCGAGACCGATCTGTCGGGCCGCCCGCCGAATCGCGCCGGCCGTGTTCATCCGGTAGTAGGTCGGATACGGGTCGTGCGCTCGGTCAAGAGCGCGCAACCAATTGGCCCACTTCAGGTGCGCTCGATAGGGCAGCAAGCGCGAGGCGAGCGTCACGTAGTGCCACAGGTTCGGCGTGCGGAAACAGTACACGCCGCCCGGCCGGAGCAGGCGCGCGACTTCTTTGAGGTGCCGCTCCGGTTCGGTCAGATGCTCGACGACGTAATTGGACACGCAGCCGTCGAAAGCCTCGTCCCGAAAGGGCAGCCGACCGGCGTCGCCCAGGCAGCGCGCCGCCAGGGCCCCATTCGAGCGGACGGCGTCAGAGATGTCTACGCCCACCAGCTCCACAAATCCGCTCAGAAACCGGCTGGTCTTGTTGCCGGGACCGGCGCCGATCTCGAGCACTCTCGCGCCGGGCCTCAGGTACCGCTGGCAGAGGCGATGAAAGGTCCCCGTGCCGTCGCGAAAGGCGGAATTTGCGTAGTAGTAGCGCTCAAACAGGTGCCGGGTCCCCATCGGCTCGTCCCTGGCATTCATATCGGCCGCGCCGCGCCTCTTCACAATCCCGCCTCCAGCGGCCGCCCCAAGCCGGCTCGCCAGCTCGGCGCGGCGGACCAGCCCGCCCGGCCCGGAACCTGCACCCGCTCGGCCGCCGGGCCGATGCCGATCCAGCGGACCAGCACCAGAATCACCAGAGCCGGCAAGATCGAGGTGGAGATGACCGTATGGAGGTCGCCCCGCAACGCCAAGGCCCAGTGCAGGCTCCACAGCCCCCACAACAGCCGGGCGTCGTTGCGCCCCGCCTTGAGCAGATACGAGGTCCAACCGATCGCGAAGGCAAATCCCAGCGGAAAAAGGATCCAGCCGGCCAACCCGAAATTGGCGTAACCCTCACCGGGGACCGTGGCCGCCAGCGAGACCGTCGTGTCGAACCGGTAGCCGTAGCGCCATGCCAGCTCCCGGCCCCAAGGAATCGGCTTCTCCGGCCACATCGAGCGTGGAATTAAGGCGATAAGCGGCGTCAGGAGCGAGTGGCCGCGGATCCGGGTCTCCGGATGATCGTAGGTGCTCAGTACAAACTGGACCTCGTCGTTGAACGAGAGATGCTCCAACAAGGCGGTGACAGCCTCCTGGGTGCGGTCTTCCAAGGCCAGCACGGCCTGCCCCCCCTCAAGACCCGTGTCCCGGTATAGCGTCTGGACCAGGATCGTGACCATCACCACCGGCATGGCGCCGAGCATCGCCGCTTTAGCTACGCGCCGCAGCCCCGGGCGGTGCGTGAGGCCGAAGTGGAGGATGAGGTAAGCATGGAGGCCCAAAAACAGCACGTTGCCTCGCGAGCCGCCGGCGGCAATCAACAGACCGGCGGCGGCCAGCGTCACAACCAGCAAGATCAACGGGAGCGGCCGCAGGTTCGGGCGCCGGCACCACAAAAACAGCGCCATCAAAACCGCCACGAACAGGTAGCTTCGCAGGTGGTACGCCAACCGCACCAGGTTGCTCGCCTCCGACACGAGCGATCCCAACATCAGCTCCGGCCGGTTCCGCATCGCCATCATCTTGGCGAGCGAGCCCTCGTAGAGCACAAAGAACATCACCAGCATGAGCCCCCAGGCGGCGGCGACGAACCACAGCCACAACTGCGGGCGCGCCAGCGTGCGCGGCGCCGCGGACCGCACCCGATCCAGGCGACGCGCCAGGCGAACGGCGGTCAGCCCCGCACCCCAGTAAGCGCCCGAGGCCGCCAGGTGCAACAACAGCAGTTGGTGCTCACCGACGAAAACGTCGTGGGGATCGTGGAGCAGGAACATCAGCCCAAGGTAGACGCCGCCGAACAGCAGCGGGTCGAGCAGCGCTCGGCGGCCGGCCACCAACCAGAGCGCGTAGGCCGCGGCGGGCGCCAGGTAGAGCAGACTCCACGGGGCAAACCTCATTCCAGCTCCTCGGCGCGCGCCGCGTGCAAAGGGTTCACGGGGCGCATCCGCCCGCGTGCGGGCGCTCGCCTCACCGGATTGGCTCCCTTTGCCATCTCCTTCAGGCCGCCTTCGGGGAGTGATAGTACTTGCCGTAGCGTCGGTAGGAGTAGTAGTAATAGCCGCCGCCCAGCCGGTGGTGGACCTCGTTCAGCACGATGCCGATCACATTGGCGCGCAGCCGCCGCAGCGTGTTGATCACACTGGCCACCGCCTTGCGGTCCGTGTGGCCGGCGCGCGCCACCACCAGAACCCCGTCGACCACCGTGGCCAGTTGCAGCGGTTCGGCAAAGCCGAGCAGGGGCGGCGCGTCGACGATCACCCAGTCGTAGTCGCGCGTGGCTTCGTCAAGCAATGAAGCGATACCGCGGCCGATCAGGTCCGAGGCCCGCCGCGAGGGCGGCCCGGCGGGCAGGATCGCCAGGTTCGGCAGGCCCTCGGGCCGGCTCAGCAGCTCCCGCCAGCACCGCTCGCCGACGAGCACGTCGGAGAGCCCGGCCGCGCCGGAGATGTTGAAACTGCGATGAACGCTCGGACGCCTGAGGTCGGCGTCGATGAGAAGCGTCTTGTGGTTTTGCAGCGCGTGGGCGACCGCCAGGTGTGCCGCAGCGGTCGATTTGCCCTCCGAGGGCGTGGGGCTGGTCACGAGGATCGAGCGGATTGTCCGGTCAAAGTCGGTGAGCAGAACCGAATTGCGCAGCGTTCGGATCGCCTCCTCGTAAAGGGTCACCGAATGGGCGGTCTCCTGGGAACCGGCCGCCACCAGGGCTCCCTCCCCGGCCCGAACCGAGCTGGGACGTCCCCGCCAACCCTTCACCTCGGGCAGGCTGCCGATCACTTCGGCGTTCGTCATCCGGCGCAACTGTTCCGGATCGCGCACGCTCGTATCGAGCGCATCGCTCACCACCGCCACCGCGATGGCCAACACCGTCGCCAGCAAAAAGGCGAGCGTCAGGTTCAGCGCCAGGTTCGGCGATACCGGCTCAAGCGACGGCCGGGCCGGATCGGCGATCCGAATATTGCTGCTCTGAAAGCTGGCGTTGATGCCCGCTTCGCGAATCTTGCGCACCAGCTCCTCGTAAAGCGCCTTGTCGCTGTCTGCCTCCCGCTTGAGCGTCTGGTACTCGAAGGAACGGGCATTCAGGCGGTCGAACTCGGCCTTGGTCTGGTTGACCGCCTGCCGGAGCATCTGTTCGCGGTTGACCGCCTCGCGGTACTCGATCTCGACCCGCTCGGCGATCTTGCGCCGCGCCTCGCCGAGCAGCGCCTCCACCTCGCTCAACTGCGCCGCCGCCTTGCGGAACTCCGGATGGTTGGCCCCATAATGCGCCTTGAGCTCGGCAAAGCGTTCCCGGGCCTGGTTGCGCCGGGCAACGAGCGCGCGCAGCTCCTGCGCCTGATCGGAGCCGGCGGCAGCCTCGAGCGATCCGGTCCTTACCGATTCCCAGGCCGCCTCCTTGCGCACCCGGTCCGCCTGCGCGCTCGTGAATTCCTGGTTGAGTTGAAGCAGCCTGGCCGACAGAATGCTCGTCTTCTCCTCCGGGTTGATCACATTGAGCTCGCGCTCGAACTCCGACAGCGCCCGGCTGGAGCGCTCCATCTTGGCTTTGAGCTCGACCAGCTGACTTTCCATGAACGCCGTCATGCTCTGCGAGGAGCGGATGCGGATGTGGTAGGTGTGCTCGAGATAGGACTTGGCGATGGCGTTGGCCACATCGGCCGCCAGGCGCGGATCGGTCGAGCGATAACTGATGCGCAGCAGATACGTCTTGGGCGGCCGCGTGATCTTGAGGTTCTCGAGCACCACCGGCGCCTCTTCGGCATCCACCGGGCCTTTCTGGCGGAACCAGCCCCAGCCGGCCCGCGGCTTCAACTTGAACCGCTCCATTACCGGTCGCAGCACCGAGTCGGACTGAATCAGCCGGATCTGGGTCGCCAGGAATTGATCGGCGTCGTGATAGAACAGCGCATGCGTCGCCTCCTGTCCCACGACGGCCGAGGGCGACTGCCGGTCGACGTCGACCGTAACCGTAGACTCGTAAATCGGCTCGAGCCGTAACGAAATCAACAGCGTGGCCAACACGACCGCCCCGACAAAGGCGGCGATGCGCCAGCCGTGCCGCCGCAGGATCCACAAGTAGTGCGACAGCGGCAGCAGCGCCTCCGGCGGCTCGGGCTCCCAAGCCGCCGGCTGGGGCGCCAGCGAAGCCGAGCGCAGCGCCTCCGCCAGCACCGCCAGACTCCGTTCGGAACTCATTTGGGACATGCTTTCTCCTTCAACTTGGGATCCCTGTCGATCGCCTCCCGGCCCGCCCGTCTACCGGGCGACGCCCCAGATCAGCACCCCCGAAGTCGTCGCGCTGCCGAAGCCGATGATCCTCTCGATCGCCGTCGCGCGCAGCCGCCGGCCGCGGTGGTCGGGCACGTAGAGGATGTCGTTGGCAAGCAGCGGCACATCGGCTGCCTTGCGCTCGAGGATGTCTTTTAGCGGAATCTCGATCTCGTTGTTGGAGCCCGCGGCCGCCTCCTTGCGATAGATGTAGGCGTATTTGTGGGCAAACGGCGCCAGACCCTCGGAGAGGGCCAAGACCTTGAGCACACTGGTGCCCTCGGTCTCCTCGACCGGAAACGCTCCGGGACGCTTGACGTTGCCGACGACGAAGACCTTGCCCGCCTCGGGCACGCGGACCTCCTCGCCCCCGCTGAGCCGGATGTTCCATTCCGGATCGGCCCCCTCGATCAGCTCTTTGACCGGGATCCGCCGCACGTAGGCCACGGGCTGGCCGTCGGGGCCCGGTTGCGTGTGGCTCACCAGGATCTCCGGCCCGGCATCGGGCCGCAGGCCCTCGGCGCGGGCCAACGCCTCGAGCAGCGTCACTGGCGAATCGGCCTGGAAGGTGAGCGGGCGTTTGACCGCGCCGACCACGCTCACCGGCCGGCTTTGGTATTCGACGACGGTGACCGTGACGATCGGATCGACGAGGATTTCTGCCGCCTCGAGCACCGCGGCGATCTGCGCCTCCAACTCCGCCGGCAGCAGCCCCTGCGCCTGGATGCGTTGCTTGACCATCGGCAGCCGGATCGTGCCGTCGGGCCCGACGCGGATGGTCCGCGTCAACTCGGGCGCGCCATAGACGGAGACGGCGATCAGGTCATTGGCTCCGATGCGCTGGGCGGGTAGGTTGGCTGCGGCGGAGACCGGCTGCGTTTGGGCCGCACTCAGGCCCGCCATCGCAATCGTCAGGCTCAACATCCTCCACATCCTTGCTTCTCCCTTCTTGAAAAAAGACTCCTCGCCGGCGCCCCTCTCGCTTCCTTCGCGGCCCGGCTTCGGCTCTCGGAGGCGGTCGCCGCCGGGCAAGCCGGGCCGCCCTTACAGGGGTACTCGACCTGGCTGAGGCGGAAATCGACCAGACGATTCCGGGGATGAATCCCGCTCACCGGGAACCTCGCACGAGCGCGCAACCGGGGCGGGCCGGGCGCGGCCTGGTGTCACCAGGAAGCTTCGCAATCGGCAGTTTGTCCGACATCCGCACCCGGGAGCGCTCGGGCCGCTCCTCGAAGGCCACCCGCACCTCAGCCGGCCGGGAGGCCCGGCTCATCTTCGGCATTCCGTCCCTCGGGCAAGCCCCGCGGAGGCGCTCGCTCCAAGCCTAAGATCGGTCAAAAAACCGATCCCATTAGGGCAAGCGGACGTCTTCGTTTTCGATTGCGGCTGTATTCGCGCCCGCGCGCCGCCGGCAGGCCGGCCGCCTAGCGCCGCACGGTCGGGTAACGGACGCCGAGCTGCTCTAAATAGCTCGCATAGCGCCGCGCGTCGTAGCGCAGCTTGGACAGCGCCGGCCGGAAACGCTCCATCCTCTCGCGGTTGATCTCGATGGGCGGCTTGGTGTCGACCGGGATGAGCGACTGCCAGCGGACCTCCTTTGTCTGCTCGGCGAAATAGTTCCGCGCCGCCTCGCGCAGCTCGGGCCTGAGCAGCACATCGAGCGCCGTCAGCGCCAGCGCTTGAGCGCCGGCCGTCGAGCCTTTATGGGCGATCGGCGTGGCCATGGCGATGGCGCTCGACCAGTGATGGGAGATCATGCCCGGGATGTTGCCCGGATAGGAGAGCACCACCGTCGGCAGGTTCCAGGAGACCTCGGCGATGTCGTCGGAGCCGAAGCTGCGACCGATGCCCGCCTCGCGCATCTTCGCGATCTCGGTGCGCAGGCCCTCGACCCTGGCTCCGATCTCGGCCTGCGCGGCGCGGGCGAGCTCAAGATCCTGCTCGCTCCATCGAGGCATGCCTACGCGCTGAATATTCGCGTAAAGTGCCTCAGCCAGAGGCTGGTTGAAATGGCCCGGCCAGGTCGAAGCCAGGATCCGCTCGCTCACGGTCGTGTCCGTCATCATCGCCGCCGCCTGGGCGATCTGGCTGCCCAAGCGATGCAGCTCGCGGATGGCCTCGTAGCTCCACTCGCGGAAGTAGTACCAGACGGTGGCCTCCGAGGGTACGACGTTGGGCTGGCTGCCTCCCCGCACCACGACATAGTGCGAGCGGTGCTCCGGGCGAAGGTGTTCCCGGCGGTAGTTCCAGCCGATGTTCATCAGCTCGACGGCGTCGAGCGCCGAGCGGCCCTGCCAGGGGGCGCCGGCGCTGTGCGCGCTGCGGCCGCGAAAGGTGTACTGCGTCGAAATCAGGCCGGTGCCCATGGGCCCGCCGTAGCCGGTGGTGAATTCGGCGGCGATGTGGCTGCTGAACATTACGTCGACGTCGCGGAACAGTCCGGCGTTCACCATAAAGGTCCGGCTGCCGATGAGCTCCTCGGCGACGCCCGGATAGATCCGCAGCGTGCCCGGAATGCGGTGCCTTTTCATGAGATCCCTCACCACCAGCGCCGCCGTGATGTTGACCGCCTGCCCGGCATTGTGCCCCTCTCCGTGACCCGGTCCGCCCTCGATGAGCGGGGCGTGGTAGGCCACGCCGGGCCGCTGCGAGGTCTCCGGCAGCCCGTCGATGTCGGCCATGAAGCCGATGACGGGCTTGCCGGAACCCCAGGAGGCCTCAAAGGCCGTGGGCAGGCCGGCTACGCCCCGACGCACGGTGAAGCCTTCGCGCTCGAGCAACTCGGTGAGATAAGCCGACGTTTCGACCTCCTCGTAGCCCAGCTCGGCGAAGCTGAACAGGCTGTCGACGATCTGCTGCGTCAGCCGGGCGCGCGCCTGGACCATCTCCATGGCGCGGGCCTTGAGTTCCTCAAGCGGCGGCGCTTGGCCTAAAGCCGGCGCTGCCAGGCCGGCGGCGATGACCAGCGAAGCGAATCGTATCGACATAGGCAGTCCTCGTTTTCCAGTCGTCCGACGGGCCGGCTCGCTCTCCCACGACAGCCCGATCAGAGGCCGCGCAGAAACCAGTTCGATTCCTTCTCGCGGCCGATGGTGGTCTTGAGCCCATGCCCGGGTATGACCAGCGTGTCTTCCTCGAGCGGCAGCAACTTCTCGGCGATCGAGCGCAGGATCAGGCGGCTGTCGCCGCCGGGCAGGTCGGTCCGGCCGATGCTGTCCCGGAACAGCGTGTCGCCGGCGAGCACCCTGCGTTCGGCGGGAATCCAGAGCGAGATGCTGCCGGGCGTATGTCCCGGAGTGTGCAAAACGCAGAGGTCGATGGCCCCGAGGCGGAGCCGGTCGCCGTCGCGGGCCTCGGCATCCACCTCGACGCGGCCCGGCGGCGCCATGCCCAGCCAAGCCGCCTGCGCATCCAGATGATCGAGCAGCGCCTGATCGGCGGCATTCATAAATACAGGAGCGCCCGTGGCCGCGCGCAAGGCCGCCGCCCCGCCGATGTGGTCGATATGGGCGTGCGTGACCACGATCATCCTCACGCGAAGCCCGTGCCGGTTGACGACGTCGAGAATCTCGCCAACATCGTCGCCCGGGTCGATCACCACCGCCTCACGGGTGCCCTCGTCGCCGATAATCGAACAGTTGCAGGCCAGCGGCCCGACCGGAAGAATTTCGTGAATCATCCCCTGGCCTCCGCCCGCCGCTACTCGCCGATGCCGGCCCGATCGAGCAGGAACGCGTAACGGAAGGCGCGCTCGCGGTAGGCGTCGTCGCGAGCGGTGAACCCGCTGTGGCCGGCCTCCATGTCGGTCTTGAGCAGCAACAGGGTGTCGTCCTTTTTGACGGCGCGGAGCTTGGCCACCCACTTGGCCGGCTCCCAGTACTGGACCTGCGAGTCGTGCAGTCCGGCCGTCACGAGCAGGTGCGGGTAGCGGCCGGGCACGGTCTGGTCATACGGCGAGTAGGAGAGCATGTAGTCGTAGTAAGCCTTCTCCTCGGGGTTGCCCCACTCGTCGTATTCGTTGGTGGTGAGCGGGATGCTCGCATCGAGCATCGTGGTGACCACGTCGACGAAGGGCACCTCGGCGATGGCGCCGGCAAACAGCTCCGGGCGCATGGTGATGACGGCGCCCACCAGCAGTCCGCCCGCGCTGCCTCCCCAGGCGTAGAGGCGCCTGGGGTCGGCATAGCGCTCGCGGATCAAAAACTCGGCCGCGTCGATGAAGTCGTAAAACGTGTTTTTCTTCTTGAGCAGCTTGCCGTCCTCGTACCAGTCTCGTCCGAGCTCTTGCCCGCCCCGGATGTGGGCGATGGCGTAGACGAAGCCGCGATCGAGCAGGCTGACGGCGTAAGGATCAAACCGCGGATCCGTGCTGAAGCCGTAGGCGCCGTAGCCCCGCAGCAGCAAGGGCCGCCGCCCGTCTCTTTCAAACGGCAGCCGGTAGACCAGCGAGACCGGAATGCGCTTGCCGTCGCGGGCGGGCGCCTGGAGGCGCTCGGAGCGATAGTTGGCCGGATCGAAGCCGCCGCCGATCTCCTCCCGCTTGATGAGCGTGCGCCGGCGCGTGTTCATGTCGTAGTCATAGACGCTCTGGGGCGTGGTGAGCGAGGAGTAGGCGTAACGCACCACGGGCGTGTCGGTCTCATAGTTGTCCACCGGATAGGCGACGTAGGCCGGCTCGCCGAAATCGACATAGTGGCCCTCTGGCGCCGCCCACGGCTTGACGAACAGTTCGACCAGACCGCCTCTTCGCTCCACAGCCACCAGATGGTTGCGAAACAGCTCGAAACCGGCCAGGAAAACATCCTCGCGGTGAGGAATCACCTCCTCCCAGGCGGCCGCCTCGGGCCGGCGCGCCGGGACGCGCATGAGCCGGAAGTTCTTCGCCTGGCGGTTGGTGCGGATGTAGAAGTACTCGCCGAGGTGATCGATTTCGTACTCGTGCTCGCGCTGGCGCGGCAAAAAGACCCGGAATGTCCCGTCAGGCCGCGAGGCATCCAGGTAGCGGTACTCACTGCTCAGCGTCTGCTGGGAGGCGATGAGAAGAAACCGCTCGGACTTGGTTTTCAAGACCCGGCAGGTGAAGGTTTCGTCCTTCTCCTCAAAGACGAGCACGTCGGAGGCCGGATCGGTGCCGACGACGTGGCGCCAGATCTGGTAAGAGCGCAGCGTCTCCGGATGCTGCCGCGCGTAGAAGATCGTCCGGTTGTCATTTGCCCAGACCAAGTTTCCCGTCACGCGCGGGATGCGATCGGCCAGCTCGCCGCCCGTTCGCAGGTCCTTGAAGCGGATCTCATAGAAGCGCCGGCCGACCGTGTCTACCGCATAGGCGGCGAGGTTGCCGTCCGGGCTCACCTCAGGGCCGCGCACCGAGCAGAACTTGTGCCCCTCGGCCACCTGATTGACGTCAAGCATCACCTCCTCCGGCGCGTCGAGCGAGCCGCGCCGGCGGCAATAGAGCGGATAGTTCTTCCCCTCGACGTCCCGCCGATAGTAATAATAACCTCGCCGGCGGTAGGGGGCCGTGATGTCGCTTTGCCGGATACGCGCCTTGAACTCGGCGAACAGCTTTTCCTGAAGCGCCGCCGTGTGCGCCATCTTGCGGGCGGCATAGTCGTTTTCCGCCTTCAGGTACTCGATGACGGCGGGATCCTCGCGGTTCCTCATCCAGTAGTAGTCGTCGATGCGGACGTGGCCGTGCTTTTCGAGACGCGTCGGCACCGCGCGCGCCGCCGGGGGCTTGTCCGCCTCAGCCAGACGGCAGGCGCCAACCAGAAGAAAAACGCCGCAGGCGGCCGCCGCCAACGTTCCCGCGGAGGGTTCAATCATAGCCCGATTGTAAAATACAGGGGATGGGAGAAACTTCCCCAACGCTCGCCGGCGTGCTGAGCCGCGCCGCCCATATCGCATCGGTCGTGATCCTCGTCGGCGGGATCTTCTATGCCCGCTTTTTCTCATCCGGCCTGGCAGAGAAGTTCCGCAACTGGATTTACGCAGCCATCCTGCTGCTGGTGGGCTCAGGCCTTTACAACCTGTTGACCAAGGCGTCGTATCCGCCCGGCTACCACGCCTGGTTCGGGGTGAAGATGCTGCTCGTGCTTCATATCTTCGCCGCCTCGCTGGTGGCCTCCTTGCGGGCCGACGGCGAGGGCCGGCGCAGCCGCACCCTGACGGGCATCCTCGTCTCGGCGGCCGCCGTCATTCTGATTTCCGCCTGGCTCCGGTGGATCTCCCTGGGATGACCGCAGGCTATCAGGCGCTCCGAGAGTCGGCCGCGCTCATCGATTTGAGCGAGCGCGGCAAGATCCGCGCCACGGGCGAGGATCGCGTGCGCCTGCTGCACGCGATGACAACGAACCACATCGAGCAGCTCAAGCCGGGCGAAGGCTGTTACGCGCTGCTGCTCAACGCACAGGGGCGCATGCTGGCCGATCTCAACGTGCTGTGCTTTGAGGACCACCTGCTGCTCGACACCGAGCCGGAGACGCGCGAGAAGGTCCGCTCGCACCTGGAGCATTACATCATCGCCGATGACGTCACGCTAGAAGACGCCACCGACGCGCTGGCCACGCTGGCCCTCGAGGGACCGAAAGCGGCGGAACTCCTCGCCAGGATGGGAGCCCCGGCGCCTGAAGCGCCCTATGCGACCGCGGCCTGGGGCGAGCGGCTCGTCGCGCGGCTCAGCGCCACCGGAGCGGAAGGCTTCTGGTTCATCTTGCCGCGCGCGGACCTCGACGAGCTGGCCGCCGGCCTTCGCCGGGCGGGCGCCGCAGAGGCCCTCCCGGAGGACGTCCGCACGGTGCGGCTTGAAAACGGCCGGCCCCGCTACGGAGAGGATCTGAGCGAGCGTTTCATCGCCAACGAGGCGCAGCTTTGGCGCGCGCTGCATTTCAACAAGGGGTGCTATCTGGGCCAGGAGATCGTCGAACGGGTCCGCTCGCGCGGCCAGGTGCACCGGCGCCTGGTGCGCCTTCGGATCGAGGCAGCCGCGCCGCCGC
>Ga0308411_10001147_pt1 | contig 17959 bp, 11 predicted proteins | sample HotsprottomLayer_2_FD_203530 | JGI IMG/M metagenome (GOLD analysis project Ga0308411, IMG submission 203530) | Hot spring phototrophic mat microbial communities from Octopus Spring, Yellowstone National Park, Wyoming, United States -... | ecosystem: Environmental > Aquatic > Thermal springs >...
AACAGGAATTGGTATCGTGACGGAGTTGATGGACACCGACCATGTATCAGCCGTCAACGATGTCGCCGACATCATCCAGATCGGCGCGCGCAATATGCAAAACTACAGCTTGCTGCGCCGCGTTTCGCAACTGCGGCGACCGATTCTCCTGAAGCGGGGATTGAGTGCCACCCTGGAAGAATGGCTGATGGCAGCGGAGTACATCATGAGCGGCGGCAACTACCAAGTGATTCTCTGCGAACGCGGTGTACGGACATTCGCTGATCATAGCCGAAATACCCTTGACCTGTCCGTCATACCACCGTGTAAGAGCCTTTCGCATCTGCCGGTGCTCGTGGATCCGAGCCACGGCACGGGCAAGCGGGCTTACGTACCCGCCATGGCCTTAGCAGGTCTGGCCGCGGGGGCCGACGGCCTGTTGATCGAGGTCCATCCCGATCCGGATCGGGCCATGTCCGACGGCCCTCAGTCGCTCAGCTTCGCCGCCTTCCGCGATCTGCTCCCTCGATTGCGTCGGATTGCGGAAGTGATCGGCAAAACCATGAATTGAGAAGGCGAAATGAAAGGCCGGGCAAGGTGCGTTTGCCCGAGCGCCAGGAGCCGACTTGCCAGGGTGGGCACGCCGCATCACTTCAACCGCACTTTGCGATCGCCCCGCATTTTGTGCTCTGCAACGACACTCGGTGCTGCGTCGGCCTCGGAGAATCCCGACGAGCAATTCTACCGATCCGGGAGGGCATTATTGAAGCGTTTTCTCCTCGCGTAACATAACGGCCCCCACATTCGCCTTCTCGACTCCTTGCGAGCAGGGCCAAGTGAGAGCCGTTCGCGGAGGGAACATATCAACGAACTAACATTGCTCCCTGCGTCACAGAACGATGTTAGTTCACGTTGAGGTTGCGCAAGAACGCATCCACCTCTTGCTGGTTCTTCAACTGCTGTTGTTGCAGTCGCTTTTGCGCCTCCCGCAACGTCTCAATCTCCGTCTCCTGCTTGTCAAACTTCTCCAGATACCGCTTGTAGGCCGCCGCCGTCGTCGGCATCTCCCGCAAGTTCGCCCGCAGACGCGCCTGGTCCTCCGTGATCACCCGCAACTGCTCGTTGACATGACCCAGTTCCTGCGTCGTCGTCGCCAGCTTCGCCTTCAACTGCTGCAACTGCTGCAACGCCGCCTTCACCTGCGGACTCGTCACCCCCTGGTTCAAAAAGAACCGGATCGTCCCGTCGTCCACATTGCTCAAGGCGATCGATGTGCTCAGGTCCTGCTCCTCGACGATCGTCTGACTTATCGTCTCCTTCGCCTGCGACGGCAACTTCACCTCGAATCGATACACCTCCGCCGTTCGCTCCACCGGCTTTAGGTCGCTCACCAGTTTGAACTCCGGCCGATACGGATGCTCAATCCACAAGGTCCGTGGTCGGCCATCCCGGTTCGTCGCCGTGTAGGTCTTCTCCTCCCGCACTTTCACGGTCTGGATCAAAATGCCATGTTCGATGCGGACCGAAACCAGACGCTCGGGCTTGCGTTCCGCCTTCGCCTCCACTTCGGTGGCCAAGTCGATGGCGTAGGAGATCAGACGTTCATCGTTCGGCGGCAGGTCCTTGATCTGAGCGTCGCCGGCGTAGGTACTGCCCTCGAAAACGGTGATCGGACCTTGCATGAGATGTAAGCCGGAGGAGTTTTTCAGTTTCAGACCTAACATCGGGAACTTGGGATGTACCGCAGGGTTGTAGATCGACAAGCGGGAGGCGTCCACTTCCTTGTTGATAATGGGCAGCAGAGCCGACTTCTGCCGAGGCAGGGTCACCGGATGGTCAATAACGTACTGGAAGAAATCGCCCAACTGCGAGGCCGTCGCCGCCGATTGCACACCTTGAGAGAGATTCAATTTTTCATGCAGTTGCTCGGCCATGTTCCTAGCGAATCTCAATTGCGACTCTCTCGATTTTTCCATCGTCGTTTCGTCTGATTCAACTTGTTCTGCTCTGTCTCGACCTTCGGAAGTCGAGGCGGCAAGCGGTGTACCACTCGTCGGCTTGCCTAACTCGCGTTTCTTAAATTGGCCGGCAGTGCCCGTTACTGAAGTCAGAGCGGGCCTTTCAACGGCACCACCATACGCCACGGGTCGGAGGGACTGGAAGAGTTCCAACTCGACGACCGGACGAGGCACATACAACGGCTGATACATGTCCATCTGGAACGACACCGGCCGTCCCGAAATCAACGCCATCCCCACCTTGTCCCAGTCATCGTCCGTCGGATTGTCGACCACCGCCCAACCCTGCAAAAACGGCTTCCCATCCTTGTCCAACACCAACCGATAGCTCGTCTTCCAGATCGGATTCTCCACCACATAGCCGACCCGCACCTCACGCCGGCCCTCACCCGTGAACGTCAAACTGACCGCCTTCTTCTGAGCATCGTGCGATAACGCCAACGTGTCCAACGCCCGACGAAACTCCGACTCCATCACAGGGTTCAAAAATCGCAGCCGCTGAATCTCCGCCAGCTTGATCGCCCGTACCCCCTCCGCACACCAGAGGTTCAGCACCTCCGTCTCCACCGGCGGACCTTCCTTCACCGCTTGCCGTTGCTTCTCAATCCCCAACACCGATCCCGTCACCGTTCCCGGTTGCGTCGTCACCGAGGCATTCAGCACCACCTCGACCTTCTCACCGCGCAACTGCGTGAGAATCTGCCCGAACGAGGGATTCCCCGTCAGGTTCACGGCAAACGACTTCAATGTTCGCTCCACCGGATCGAAACTGTCATAGCTTACGGAAGTGACCAGACCTTTTTCATCGCGGACGACCATGCTTTTGATCAGGTCATTGATGTCGCGGACCTGGAAAGTGAGATCGACACGGGCGTCCCCGTCGACGGTACCGCGGCGTTCAAAATAGCCGACACCGCTAGAGAAAAGGACAACGGTTTTAATGGGCAACGTCGCCCGCGGTGGGGAGACGGTGGCTACATCGTCTTGTTTCGGTTCGGCCCAGGTCCCTCTCGGTGCCCATGCCAGAACCCCCGCCAGCAATCCGAACCCAGCAAGGGTTATTAACCAATAAATCGACCGGCGCATGTCGAAATCCTCTGAGGGGCTAAAAGTGGAGTTACTGCGAGCCTGTATTTAAGATACGACATCTCTCAACATCTTGACGAATGGCCGACATCGATGGTTTGGTGCCCGCCGGCGATTTTAGGCAGCTTGAACCTTCACTCGCTCGTAAAGAGCCGAGTTCCACGCCATTTCCAATTTTTCAGCCAATGGTTGCCAATCGTATTGCTCCAGTACCACTTGTCGGCCTGCGACGGCTTGCCGGCGCAGTAGCTCCGGATGGCGTATGGCCCGCAGGAGAGCTGGTACCATTTGATTAACGCCATCGACGATTTCCAGATGTTCTCCGGGAGTCAGCTTCAATCCCTCGGCACCGATTCGGGTCGAGACAACGGGTGTTTCGCTTGCCAGGGCTTCCAGGATTTTCAAACGTGAGCCGCCTCCAATGCGTAAAGGAACGGCAAGCACACCGGCGTGTGCCAAGTACGGCCGTACATCGGCGACGTTCGCGTGCAGTACGATCCCAGGCCGTTCGCTGAGTCGTTGGAGCCATGGGGGCGGATGACGCCCGACGATCTGCAACCGTGCGCGTGGCTCGGCTCGCAGGATTTCGGGAAAAATCTGTTCGACCAAGACACGAACCGCATCCTGATTTGCCCGCCAGTCCAGACTACCCATGAACAAAATCGTCTTCGAATCGCGCGGGCTTCCCAAAGGACGAAAATAGGCGGTATCGACACCGTTATCGACAACATCCACAGCACCTGCGCCAAACGCCGTGCACAGTTGGCGGGCATCGTCTTCACTGACGGCGATACAGCGAGTGGCAGCCGCGTAGGCCCATCGCTCAAATCGGACATATTTTCGCCATTGATGCTCGATGTACTGCCGCTTCAGAAAATTGGTTTCGTGGTCGGCCAGCCGCCGCCAGATCATCGATTCGACATTATGGGCAACGACCACCCATCGAACGTCGGCAAGGGTTTTCATACTCTCCGCGTAGGGAGTCCATTCACAATGCCAGAGATCGATAGTGCGGGATCGAGCCAGTTGCCGCACGACTCGAACAATTGCTTCGCTGCGATGACTTGCGACGGAGTAGGGCAACGGAGAAAAAAGATTGACGGCCAGGCGTGCACCGAAGGCCCACCCCTTTTTCGGCGGGATCGACCGAGGTACGACGATCGGCTCAATGCCGATCGCCGCGAAATGGTCCGCAGCTCGCCGTGCCTCCTCTACATCGGCGTTTTGGTGACACACATACGTGATCGAGTGTCTTCGCGCCAATCGCTTGACAAGGTTGTAAGTGCGGATGCGCTTCCCCGATGTCGGAGGAAATGGCAGTTCTTCGTCCAAAATAACTACGCGCATGGAATCCATTCCTCGGCGAAACCCAATCCCGTCAAATTTCAAAGTGAGGCAAACCTTCCCCTGATGCAGAGTATAACCACAAGAAAAGTTGGGCGCCAACGCAGGTTCCTCAAGGGCAGTACAGGCGGCGGACAGCTTTTCGCCCAACAAAAGTCCATTGGCTTTCTCAGGGGCGAATTGTAAAATCGATGCAGTAGTGTGTGCCGATTCATTAAGGTCGGCCACGGTGATTCGGAGAGGTGGCTGAGTGGTCGAAAGCACCGCTTTGCTAAAGCGGCGAGGGGGTCAAACCCCTCCGCGGGTTCGAATCCCGCCCTCTCCGCTCGATTCACCAGGAGCCTGTCGCGACGACTCCTCCGACGTGGCAGAATAGTTTACGTTGCTCTCTTCTCCTTTCCATCACCGCCTGAATCGTACTCATTTCTCTCTGCCGCGATCGGCACGGCTCTTGGTGGCGGGGACGATCACTGATCGACTAAGCGTTAGGATGCGTAATTTCTGCGGGCTATACTCAATAATCATGGAAATTCGGGCTTACCCCCCTTGCAATGAAGGCGGTCACCATCCATGATGGACGATGAACGACTGGCTGTTTTACCGGCATCATGAGAAGACCGGTTGCGAGAACGACGAGGTGTTTGACCTCGGCTTCGAGGCAACCAGGTCGATTCAGGTTCTAGTGTGAGGAGTTTGCCGCGCATGGCCAAAACCGCTGCCCGCGATTTCACCGATTTACTCGTTCGCAACGGCGCCTTAAGTCTGGATCAAGTCGAAGAAGCTCGTGGACTCGCAAACTCAACCGGTATCAAACTGCAAGACGCGATCGTCAAACTCAACTATGCGAGTGCCGACGAGGTCATGAAGGCGATCGCCCAATTGCATAACCTTGAGTTTGTCGATCTGACGGATGTGACTGTGCCGCAATCGGTCGTGGAAATGGTTCCGGAGAGCGTTGCGCGAGAAAACCGCATCATGCCGCTGTCGGCCGACGGTAACAGTCTTCGGATCGTCACTAGCGAGCCTGAGAATGACGATGTCTTGCAGAAGCTTCAATTCATTTTGAACAAGGACATCAAGCCTGTTTTGGCCGATCGGGAACAAATCGTCGCTGCGATCAACCGGCATTACGGTCAAACGGAAACCGAATCGGTAGACTCGATGATTGCCGAATTTACCGATACCCAAATCGAGTTTACCGAAACAGAAGCCACCGCGGCGGCGGCCGTGGCTGCCGAAGAGAGTGACGCTCCGGTTGTCAAACTCGTTAATTTGATGATCCAAGAAGCAGTCAACCAACGAGCATCGGACATCCATATTGAACCCTTTGCTGACCGCATTCGCATTCGTTACCGAATCGATGGAGTTTTGGTTGAGCGGGACAATCCACCGAAACGGCTCCTGCCGGCGATCAATTCCCGCATCAAGATCATGGCGAATATTGACATCGCCGAAAAGCGTCGACCTCAGGACGGCCGAATTAAAATGAGCATTCATGGTAAACATTACGACTTGCGCGTCAGCTTGCTGCCGAGCGTGCACGGCCAGTCTGTTGTCATGCGAATACTTGACCGCGGAAATATTCAGGTCAGCATTCGCGACCTGGGTTTTGCGGACGATGACTTTGCACGGTTCCAGCAAATTATCAAACGACCGAACGGAATCTTTCTGGTTACAGGACCGACAGGTTCTGGCAAGACGACCACACTCTACGCCGCTTTGAATGAGTTGAATCGGCCGGACCGAAAGATCATCACCGCGGAAGATCCCGTTGAGTATTACCTCCCGGGGATCAATCAGGTTGAAGTGAAGCATTCCATTGGGTTGGACTTCGCCCGGATCATTCGTGCCATGTTGCGGCAAGCGCCGAATATCATTCTTGTCGGGGAGATCCGAGATAAAGAAACCGCTGAAATAGCAGTGCAAGCTAGTTTGACAGGACACTTAGTTTTTTCGACACTGCATACGAACGATGCGCCCAGTGCGATTACACGTTTGGGCGATATTGGGGTGCCACCTTTCCTGATCGCCAGTTCAGTGATCGCCATCATGGCCCAGCGACTCGTCCGGGTCAATTGCCCGAAATGTAAGGAGCCTTATAAGCCGACGCAGTTTGAGCTGGACGCGGCCAAAATTTCGCGAGAGGCGGCTTCGAAAGCCACGTTTCTGCGGGGCCGAGGCTGTAACTACTGCAATCAGAAAGGTTACCGGGGACGTATCGGTATCTTTGAGCTGTTAAAGATGACTTCCGCACTCCGAGAGATGACTTTCAACCGTGAACCGACCCAGCAGATTCGTCGCATCGCTCGGAAGAATGGCATGCGAACGTTGTTGGAAGATGGTGTCCAGAAAGCATGTAGGGGAATAACCACCCTTGAAGAAGTGCTGAGCATCTGTCACCACGAAGCCGCCGATCCCGAAGGTTGATCCTCCGAGCGGGAATTTATTATATTTTAGTGATAATGATTTATTGATTATTATTTTAGTGTTTTTTGTTTGCGGCACTTTTGCGACAAGCTATTAGCGGGTCAGGGCATGCGTCCTGTGAACTGGTTTGAAGCCGGACGAAATGGGTTGGCATACAAGCATGACTAAAATGACGCTTGAAGTGATCATTTTGCAGCCATGTCGTGCCGTTTGATTTTCTGCATGAGAATTCGGTGAGAACCATTTTCTCGGCTAATGGTCGTAAGTTTGGTGAAAATACAGAAATTTTGCTCCAGAATTTGACTGGTCGGAGCCGTTCATCGGACAATTCCCAGGAAGTCGACGGTGGTCGTCGATCAGTTCAAGTCCGGGCGAGTTGGGTTGATTCGTTCGGGCGATGAGGTGAATGGCCGACCAGCCTCAGTGAGGTGTCGCTGTGGCCGGACAAGTACTCATGGAAAAGCTGTTGACGACAGTCATACAGCTCAAAGCATCGGACCTCCACATCAGCGTCGGCCAACCGCCGGTGATTCGGCATAACGGCCGAATGAAAAAACTGGACACCAAGGTACTCGACAGTGACGATACGACGGCGCTGATGAAAGCCATCACGCCGGACCGCTGCCAACAAGAGTTGCAGGAAAAAGGCGGGGCCGACTTCGCGATCGAGTTTATTGACGGTTACCGGTTCCGCGTGGCCCTGTTCAAACAAAAGGGCACCATCGGGCTGGTGTTACGGCGGATTCCCAGTCAGTTCTTGACATTCGAGCAGATTGGCATGCCCGATGCCATCCGCTCCCTGATCGTCAAACCGCGCGGGCTGATTTTGGTGACGGGTCCGACGGGTTCGGGCAAAACGACGAGCCTCGCCTCGATGGTGAATTTCCTCAACGAGAATTACGATCGCCACATCATCACCTTGGAAGACCCGATCGAGTATTACCACAAGCACAAGAAGTGCACGGTGAATCAGCGGGAGATCGGGGTCGATTGCCCGAGCTTCAAGGAGGGCATTCGCCGGGCTTTGCGTATGGATCCCGATGTGATTCTCGTCGGCGAAATGCGCGACCTGGAGACGATTCATGCTGCCATTGAGGCGGCGGAAACGGGGCACGTCGTCTTTGCGACGTTGCACACCTCGGGGGCGGCGAGCACGATTAACCGCATCATTGACGTGTTCCCGAAAGAGCAGCAGGATCAGGTCCGCACGCAATTATCGACGGCTCTGATTGGCGTTTTGTCCCAGGCGATTCTGCCCCGGAAACCCGAAGGCCTTGTCGCGGCGTTTGAGATGATGGTTGTGACACCCGCCATTCAGAACCTGATTCGCGAGAACAAGGTTTACCGCATTGATTCAAGCATCCAGACTGGGCGGAAACATGGCATGTTCTTGCTGGATGAGAGTTTGTTCCGTTTATGGAAGGATGGCTTATGCGACAAGGAAGAAGTGCTGCTGAAATCGAATAAGCCCGCGGAACTCGCGGCGAAGATCGCGCAAGCGGAGCGTGGTATCTTCGATGACGAGGACGAGTACGAGGAGGACGAGTACGAAGAGGACGAGGACTACGACGACGACGAGTATGAGGAGGAAGATGATCGTCGGCGTCGAGGTCGGCGATAAGGCGAGTCCCAAGTCCGAATCGGAGAGAGAACAACCATGTCCACAGGGAATCCGCGAGATCCGAAGAAGGCACCACCGACTGGGAGTACGGCCCGAAAACCGGATGGGGCTAAGCCAGCAACCCCCGCGGCGAAACCGATGGCCGCTGGTAAGTCCGCGGCGAGCACCAAAGCACCTGCCAAACCCGCATCCCGTGAACGGGATTGGTCGGAGGGGGGCGGAGGCCGACGCAAGATCGGCCAGATTCTCGTCGATCTCGGCTTCATCGATGATTCACAACTGTGGGACATTCTCGAGGAGTCACGCACCCAGGGAATTCGCGTTGGTCAGGTGGCCCTGAATCGGGGCCTGATTACTGAGGAGCAATTGCTGCAAGCCGTCGCGGAATTGCACGGCATGCGGGTCGTCAATCTCGAGGAGGAAAAGCCGTCACCTCAAGCGGTGCAGATGGTGCAACAAACGATGGCGGAGGTATACAAGATCCTCCCCATGAAGTACGAAAACGGCGTCCTCACCGTAGCGATGGCGGACCCGAACAATTTGCAAGCGCTCGATGACCTGAGGAATTTCATTGGGCTTGGGCAAGTTGAAGCCGTGCTGGCTCCGCAAAAGCAACTTGAGGAGGCGATTACCCGCGCTTACACGGGTAAAGAAGAAAGTATATCGGCCCTGATTGCGGAATTGAACGCCGACACCAGTCTCCAGGTGAATCGTCGGGAGACGAGTATCGATTTAGAGAGCCTCACGGAAATCGCCGAGGCTGCACCCGTACGCAAACTTATTAACATGGTGCTCCTGATGGCGATTCGTGACCACGCTTCGGACATTCATTTCGAGCCATTTGAAGATGAGTATAAGATGCGCTACCGTTGCGACGGTGTGCTTTACGAAATGGTCCCGCCGCCACGCCACCTCGCCATGGCGATCAGCTCGCGTATCAAGGTGATGTCGAATTTGGACATTGCCGAGCGCCGTTTGCCCCAGGACGGTCGAATTGAGTTAAACGTCGGCGGCAATGCGGTGGATATGCGCGTCAGCGTCCTGCCGACGATGTTTGGTGAAAGTGTCGTCATCCGGGTGCTGGACCGCACGGTCGTGAGTTTGGATTTGAACAAGATTGGAATGGAGCCGGAACTCCTCGAGAAGTTCCGACATCTCATTCACAAGCCGAACGGGATCACCTTGGTGACCGGGCCGACGGGTGCGGGAAAGACAACGACACTGTACTCGGCGCTCAACGAACTCAATACGATCGAAGACAAGATTATCACCACCGAAGACCCGGTCGAGTATGAGATCGAAGGTATCATCCAATGTCCCATTAATCACGAAATCGACTTAACATTTGCCTCCGCTCTGCGAGCGATTTTGCGGCAGGATCCGGATATTATCCTCGTTGGCGAAATCCGGGATCTGGAGACGGCGCAGATCGCGATTCAGGCGGCACTGACGGGGCATATGGTCTTCAGCACTTTGCACACGAATGATGCGGCGAGCACCATCACCCGGCTGCGGGACATGGGTGTCGAACCGTTCCTTCTCACTGCAACGATTGAGGGGATCTTGGCGCAACGGTTGGTGCGTAAGATTTGCACGAATTGCCGCGAGGAATTCACACCGTCGTCGGAGATGTTGATGGAGCTGAATCTTCGGCTATCGGATGTGAAAGGTAAGAAGTTCTATTACGGTGCGGGATGTGAGAAGTGCAATAATCTCGGCTTCCGCGGTCGCACCGGTATTTATGAACTGATCATCATGGATGATAACATTCGCGACTTGATCAGTGCCGGTGCTTCTACTGATGCGTTGCGAAAATATGTTCGGAGCACGGGCGTTCCGGGGCTTCGGGAAGCCGGCCTGCAAGCGATCTACAACGGTATCACCACCATTGAGGAGGTGGTCCGTGAGACGGTTCTGGAAGAGGAGGCGTGACGGCTTTGCCCCGTTCACGAAGGGATCTCAGTTTTGTGGAGCGGCACGATCATTGAGGGCCAACTATGCCGACCTTTAAGTTCGAGGCGCTGGATACGACGGGTGAGGAGGTCAAGGACCAGATCGACGCCCTGAATGAGGAAGAAGCCCAACAGAAAATTAAGCAAATGGGCTACTTCGTCACCAAGCTCGTGCAACTTGGTGAGAAGGGGGCGAAGGGCAAGGCCAAAGCGAAAAAGAAGACCCGCAAACGGGGAAAGACCTTTACCCTTGGTAAAGTCTCTGGCAAAAAGCTGTGCACCTTCACCCGACAGTTCTCCACTCTCCAAGATGCGGGGCTTCCCGTTTTGCGGAGCCTGAGAATCTTAGAAAATCAAATGCGACCGGGCGTGCTCAAGAACGCCCTCATCGATGTCGTGGACGATGTCGAAAGTGGCAGCACCCTCTCGGAAGCCTTGGCCAAACATCCCAAGTGTTTCGACCGATTGTACGTCAACATGGTCAAGGCGGGTGAAGCGGGTGGTGCCTTGGAAGTGATTTTGCAGCGGCTCGCGGACTTCAAGGAGAAAAGCCAATCGCTGAAGCGAAAGATCATCGGGGCGATGGTTTACCCAGCTGTCGTCATCCTGGTGGCGGTCGCCATTTTGACCTTCATCATGGTGTACATCATTCCGAAATTCAAGAAGATCTTTGATGAATTTGGAATGAAACTGCCAGATATGACGCAAATGCTCATCGATACGTCGATGTGGTTTGCCGACTACTGGTGGGTCTTGCCTCTCTTCCCGTTAGGTTTCTGGCTATTCATCAAGTTGATCTGCCTGAGTCGTGCCGGGAGATATGCCGTCGATTGGGTTAAACTTCACATACCAATTATTGGCAAGATATTAGAAAAGACTGTTGTCGCACGAACGATGCGAACGCTTGGTACACTCGTGTCATCGGGTGTTCCCATATTGGAAGCGCTTTCGATCACCAAAGAAACGGCGAACAACGCGGTCTTCGAAGCCTGTTACACACGGGTTTATGAATCGATTCGCGAAGGTGAGACGATTGCGGAACCTATGCGAGAGTCCCGCCTCGTCGATGATATGGTCACCAACATGATCGAAGTCGGCGAGGAGACGGGTGACTTGGATACGATGTTGTACAAGATTGCGGACTTCTACGATGAAGAAGTGGATACGTTGGTGAAATCGTTGATCTCTCTTCTTGAGCCGATCATGATTGTGGTGCTTGGTGGGATCATCGGTTTTATCGTCATCGCGTTGTTCTTGCCCTTGATTAAGTTGCTGGAAGGCTTGAGCAAGTAAACCCATGAACTAGCCGGGATGGCCTGTTCGCTTCGGGAAATCGCAACGATCCGAACTGAGGGCCTCCCGGCCTTGAGAAACCGATTGAACTTTCCCTGGAGAGTTGATTTATGCGTCGGCGTTATCTCCCTGATCGGTCCGCACGCTCGGGTTTCACCCTGGTTGAGCTCTTGGTGGTGATTGCCATCATGGCTGTTTTGATCAGCTTGACGACCGCGGCCGTCATGCGGGCCCGCCTTTCGGCACTGAATACCCAAAACCATCATAACATTTCGCAACTGCAAACCGCCATCCAGACGTTTTGCACCAAGATGCAGGTCGATTATATTCCGAGTCGGATTGTTTTGCGAAACGATTTGAGCACCTACAATCTGGCCGATCCGGTCGAGAGCGGGTCACTCCAATATCTCAAACAACTTTGGCCGCGGCTCGCCAACAACCTTTACAGTCCTCCAAATTCCTTAGGTTGGTGCCCGGCGGACCCCGCGGCGGGACCGACCTCACGTTATGAACTTGAGGGTGATCAGTGCATCGTCTTCTTCCTGGGTGGTATCCAATTGCGCGATGCCGCTTCGGGTGTGGTCTCCGTTCAAGGCTTTTCCTCGAATAAATCGATCCCCACCTTGTTGACCGGGAAGTTCGAGCCGCCGACGATGGATTTTCCATCAACCCGGCTGGCTTACGTTGGGACCGCCTCGGCGACGCGATCGGGAACATTCGCGTCGTTCCTCGATCCGTATGACTCGCCGTACCTTTATTTCAGCAGCCGAAGCTTCGGACGACGGTTGCGGCCGGGCGATCCGGGTTATGTAGCAGGGCGCGACGCCCCGTATGCGACACATCCGGGGTATTCCCGCTTGGATTGTGCCGGACTGTTCCCGGGCGACCCGACAGCGCCGCTCTTCGATTCCACGGGCAAGTTTTTCAATCGCGACGGGTTCCAAATTTTCTCCGCGGGTTATGACCAGACCTTCGGGAACAATCTGGTTTTGAATGCCAGCCAACCTTACAACCCGCGGACGGGAGAGCCGTTTAAGGCTCCGTTTCATCCTGGCCACGATGATTTAACGAATTTCCATCCGACGATCTTAGGTGCCGGCCAATGAGAATAAGCAGGACGATCGTGCCTTTCGCAAAGCGGCGGCGGAGTCGAACGGCATTCACGTTAATCGAGCTTTTGACGGTGATCGCGATTATTGCGGTTCTCGGAGCGATTGCCGTGGGCACGTATTTCCGCGTCCGCAACAGCCTGGAAGAAAGTGCCACAGAAGTGACCCTCGCCAAGCTACAGTCCCAGTTCGAGGCACAATCGCGGGCGGTGATGGACAACGTGCAAGACGATCGACGAAACAATCGCATACCGGCGGCGGTGCTGAGCCTGGCTGAAGGTGACAACGTCCGTGCCGGGGTGATCTGGGGAAAAATCCGGATGAAACAAGAGTTTCCCCAGAATTTCTGGGAAGCCGTCGTCTGGCCGCAACTCATGCAAGGTTGGGGTTATCCGGTCGAGTCCCGATATGTTGCGGATTTGAAGTTCCCCTCGGGGACCACACCGCGCGATCCAGCGACGATGAGTCCAGCCGAGCAATATCTCGAATCGGCGGTACTTCTTTACATGAGTTTGACCAAAGGTCGGCGTGGCGTCACGGGTTTCAATCCCACCGAACATATTGGGGCCAACGCCGTGGGGAAGGTCGTCGTCACCATGACCACGTCGGGGGTGCAGCGGGAATTCGACGTGTTTCTCGATTCCTGGCGACAGCCGATCGGTTTTATCCGCTGGCCGTTCGGCGGTGCCAGTAGCGATTTGAATCGACCGCCCCAATTACAGACCAATGCCCAGGGGCAACCGATTGATCCCCAGGATCCCGAACGAACGTTGCAAAGTCCGAATTGGAGTGCGGCGTTGCGGAATACGTTCATGAATCAGGTGGGGCATCCATTGAATCTTCCGCCGGCACCGCCCCTTAACCTGTCGGCGGTGATCATGTCGGCGGGACGAGATCAACAGTTGGGTGTGCGATTCATGACGGGGCCGGCCCCGGCGGGCTTGTTGGGGTATTTCCAGGACGACGGCACGGGTGCCGCCGACGACAACGTTTACGGTTACCGAGTGAAGGTCGGCCGGAGTAATAACTGATGGCAACTCGGAGAGACAAAAGCCGACGCGGCTTGACAATGGTCGAACTACTAGTCGTGATCGGTTTGATCCTGGTCCTGGGTACGCTCACCCTCACGATCTCACCGCGTGTCGCCGAGGATCAACGGGCGGCTCGAACGGCAGATCTGATCACCGGTTGGCTGCTGTCAGCCAAGCAACGGGCCTACCGCGACCAGCAGTCACGTGGAATTCGCCTGGTCGTCTCGCCGGATGGCACGCAGGCACGCGAGATGATGTACATCGAACGGCCGGAAGATTACCGTGGTGGATTACTTCAGGTTCCTTCACCCTTCGCGACCGGACCCATCGTGGTGCCGGGGCTTATGACAGTCCCGCCGGCTTATGTGAATGCCACGGCCTTTGTGCTCGGTAAAGACCTGACAAATGGTTTCCCGCTCAATGAGAAGATTGTTGCGGAAGGTGATTTCCTTGTGTTAGATACGATGGAGCAACCACCTTACAACTCGCATCGAATCTATCATCTGACTTATGTTCCTCCGGGAACGGCTGGTGCTCCCCCGGCGGGTGGCACTCATATTGTCTGCGCAACCTACGATGGATCGAGTTTCAGTGTCATTAATAGTGGCTCTCCAATTGCCAATTTGAGTAGCGACAAGTTCCGTTTCGTGCGGCAACCTCGGCCGCTCCAGGGCGAACCGAATCTCCAGTTGCCGCGGGATATGATCGTCGATCTGTCGCTGCCACCAAGTGAGGGTGGATCCATCCTGCCGGGCCGGCAAATCGCACCGCCACCCCCAGATCGTTACGACATCATCTTTACGCCGCGCGGTTCGTTGCAGGGAACCAATGCGTTGACGGGCAAGATCGTGCTGCGCATCCGGAATGCGACTCGTGACACCCGAGACGGCGACCAGACACTAATTGTCATCTACACGCGATCCGGGGTGATCGCCGCTCATCCGTTGAATTTGAACACCGATGCCCTCGGTAATCTCGTAGATCCGTACTTGTTCATCCGTGACGGTCAAACGTCCGGATTGTGAGGAATCGCGATGAGAATCCGAATCAAGCCTCGTCGTGGTCTGAGCCTAGCGGAAGTGTTGATTGCCCTCTTCGTTGTGGGTATCGGGATGCTTGCCGTTTTGACGTTGTTCCCGCTCGGAGCCATGAGCATGGCACGAGCCATCAAGGACGATCGCACGGCTTCCCACAACTTGAACATGTCGGCGATGGCCCGTTGGATGTGGAAGGATGAGTTGGGAGTACCGGGAACTCTCCGTGACATGTATCCCGAGATTCCGCCAGCGCCGACTCCGGGAGCGCCCCAGCGGCTCGACCCGTTGTTGAATGCGATGGAGAACCCGAACTATCCATGGAACCCGGATCTCGGACCTGCGGGAGTGGTACCGTTCCCGAATCCTGCCTATGGATTTCCACCTGTGTCCGGTGCCTCGCGGCCTCGGGCTGGCGCTTTGGCAAGCCGGCCGAGTTACCCGGTCTTCGTCGATCCGATTGGGTGGAACAACCCCGTTTATGCGGGGCAACCGCAGCAGTTTTGGCTAGCCGGTAACATCAATTCCATCCCACGGCGCAGTCTTCGCGTGGTGGAATGGTTTCGGTCGACCAGCCCGGCGACCGCAGGTCTGTTTATCGTGAACCCCGACAGCATTCTGCCAGGTGCGAAGAGGCTGATGCGTAACCGTTACTTGACTTTGCTCGAGGATATCGGTTTTGGCCGTGACGGAACTCCGGCCGATGCCACGGGGAACTCCTCAGCAGGGTTGTTGGGAACGGCCGGGAACGCGGTGAACCTGAGTTTAATGCGTGATCAGATCCAGCGTGATGGTCGTTACACCTGCGCATTCCTGCTGAAGCGACCGGCGAATAACGTGCGCACGGTACTGGACGTGACCGTCGTGGTTTTCAGCGGCCGACCCATCGATTCACCAGCCAAAGAGACCGCCTATCCGTTACGCCTCGTGAAAGGGAGTACGCAGGCGGACCTCTTCTGGAATGGTGTGGATCGACCCGAAATTCGGAAAGGAACGTGGATCTTGGACGGAACCATGACCCGCGTGGAAGCCGGGCAAGTTGTGCCGGACGATCAGCCGCACGGCATTTTTTATCGCGTGATCAACGTGACGGAAGATGTCGAAGGGGGTAACCCGGTGTTGCGGTTGGAATTACAAGAACCGGCGGAAGCGAATACGTTTTACCCGGATGCCAATCGCACGCCCTACGGAATCGGCGTGGTGATGGAAGGAGTCTCGGAAGTATTTCCCGGCAAGTCGCTGACGCCCAACAGTCGGCCGGTGCCGTGATGCATCAGTGGGAACAAATGGGTTCTTGGTGGACTTGATGCCGGATAGCACAGTGTTGATGAGACAGGTCCGACCGTCTGTTCGACATCATGGGACTACCCGGGACGGGGATACGGGTCATTCAGCGAACCGTCATGGCGCAAGACGGTTTTGGTTTTATCCTCCGAACCCGTTCCCGGGCCAAATTAATAAAAGGTAGGGACTGATCGATGAGACACATGTCCGAAGCGCGAAGCCGCCGCCACGGTTTCACGATCGTCGAACTTCTGGTGGCAGCGGCTGTCTCTATTCTTTTGATGGTCATCGTGACCGAGGCGTTTAAGCGCGGACTCGACATGTTCCGGCATCTCAAGTCAGCCGGCGACCTCAATGAACGACTCCGCACAGCCTCACGTGCCTTGCGGGATGACATAGCCTCCTTCCATTTTGAAGATGGGGTCAGCAGCGATCGGCAATACCTCAGTGGTATTGACCTGCGTCCGTCGGCCATGCCCAATGATCCTCCCAGCAACGGCTTCTTCCGCATCATCCAGATGCCTGAGCCGCTTAATCCTCCGGATCCGACGAACAACCCGGCGGGAGAGCCTTGCATTTTCGAGGGGACCGACACCGACGGGATGCTTTTCACTCGGGCAACTCGTCACATGTTGCATTTCACGGTGTTTCGGCGGGAGACCTCACCGACGGTCAAGTTCCCGGTTGATCCGTCGTACATGTTCCGCACTCTCGAACCGTATCCGCCGGCGAGTGCGGGAGGTGTGCCGCACCCCAACCCGCTTTTTCCCGTGGCGTATGTCGATCCGCCGGACTTTCGTGAAGCGGGGGTCTTTTCCTCGCGTTGGGCGGAAGTGGTTTATTTCTTAGCGCCCAACGGTCGCTCGGCCAACGGGACACCATTGTTCAACCTGTATCGCAGACAGAAACTTGTGTTACCGCCAGCCGGTGGGTATGCCGGCATACCGGGTGGCCCGATTCCGGTTGCGCCGCTGCCCTATCGTGAAAATCCCGAAATCAGCACACGGGCGACGATCACGCCGCCGAGTCGGTTGTACAACCGAACAGGCGATGTGACACAGCCACGTTTTCGTATGGATATGCAACCAGCCGTGGATAACGCCAACGATCCTCGCGTGGCGGGGTTGCTCGCTGCCCCCAATTACCTCAGGTTACAAGATGAACTTGGTTTGAACGACCCTCGTGCTGGCGATGATATTCTGATGCCGGATGTGATCTCGTTCGAGATCAAAGCGACCTGGGATGCCGATTCATCTGACCCTGAACCGAGGCGCCTTTATGTCGTTCCTGGGTTAGGGATTCCTCCAGGGAACGTCTACCCGAATTCGGATTACCCGTTTGATTATCTGCCACTATCTCCCACGAATTGGGTTTTGCGCAGCCAAAATTGGCGTGTTTTCGACACGTGGTGTGATACGCCGGGAACACCGTATGGCGATCCGAGACCTTCTTCAGGAGCTGGTGATCCAGGCGGTACCGGGCCGGCGTGGAGTGATACGACCCCTACGCCAAATCCCATGCAGACCGGCGCACGGATTCCGTTACGCATACGGGTCAAAGCCCTGTTGATTCGGATGCGCATTTGGGACTTCAAGACTGAACAGACGCGCCAGTTGACGGTTATTATCGACGTGTGAGTGCCCGATGTTTCAGTGGGCCGGCGCAGGAAACCTTGGCGGTTGTCTGAGAGCGGGCCGGTTAACAGGTTGTGAAGAGATCATCCGTTGGTCCAGAGTACCGCCTTGGACCAACGCCACAGACGAGTGTTTCATCATTTTGGC
>Ga0308411_10001148_pt1 | contig 17956 bp, 13 predicted proteins | sample HotsprottomLayer_2_FD_203530 | JGI IMG/M metagenome (GOLD analysis project Ga0308411, IMG submission 203530) | Hot spring phototrophic mat microbial communities from Octopus Spring, Yellowstone National Park, Wyoming, United States -... | ecosystem: Environmental > Aquatic > Thermal springs >...
CTCGTTTTCGTTCTGCAGGGCATCTATAAAATCCTTTAGTTCTGTAGTGTTTTCACCAAACATCTCAAGGGCAAGTTCAAACTCCTTATTGCTACCCATAGCCTCTGAAAGGCTTGCAAATCTCTGTGCCAGATCCTCGTAGTCGGTATGTATGTTAGTGAGTTTTTTCTGGGCCGACTCCAAGATATCCTTGTAGCACATGAGATTGACGATCTTTTCCTTCTGAAAATCCACTATCTTCTTTAACTTCTGCACCCCCACCCGCGACCCTTGTTCCTCTGGCATTATATCGGCCTCCTCATTGGGTTTATCAGAGGCAGTAATCTCAGAGGCATCTTGCTCCATAGGGGGTATTTGGGCATCCACAGAGGTAGTAGCATCCTTTTGAATATCTGTTGTATCTTGTTCCTTAACTACCTCTTGTGCTGCCTCCATTATTGGCTCCCCCTCTTTTTTGACTGCCTCGGCCTCAGGCCTGTCAATCCTTTCAACTGTAGAGAGCCTCATCTGGTCCGATAGGAGTTTCTTATAGAGTTTCTTATACCTGTGCCTACTGATAGCCATAAAAATGGCAAAGGCAATAAGGAGCAATAGTAGTTCAGCACCAAAGAGTATTATTAACGGGCTTAGTGTAATGGTCATCTTTTCGTGGTCCTTCGCTTGATGAGTCTTATGCCCAAAAAAACTAAGCCTCCAATAAGCACCAGTGCGCCATTGGTTATGCCAAAGATCACAAGTGCCTTAGACCAACCCATAGACTGCTCCTCCATTTGCGGACTGTGAACGGCATGTCCTTTAGGAGGATGGATGGGTTGGGGAGGTGGTTCCTCAGCCATAAACTCAAGGGTCTTTTCACGCTTAAAGGTATTGCCCTCTGCAATGATCCTTAGGGTATAATCCCCAACCTGCTCAACCGTTAGTTCTGCAATGTACCTACCTTTGCTTGGCACCTCACCAATTTGTAATGCGTCTAATACCATCTTAAACTGTGTAGCCTTCTTTGATGGGTCCATAGATTCAAGCACAAAGGTGAGCTTATTTAAGACATCCTGTTCAGTAATAACCCCCCCGTCCCTCTCAAGCCATGCATCAATCTTGAGCTGCTCACCCTTATACACAATATTCCTTTCAAAACTGCTCTTGAGCTTTAGGTTAGTAAGGACATATACACGATTGCCCTCCTTTGTGCTGAGATTGACCTTCCACCTTCCATGCTCGGGGTTAGGTATAGTTATCATATCAAAGACATCGGCGCTGTACCAGTTCACCTCCTTTGGTCTCTTTTCAAAGGTGAGCTTGATGCCTTTAGGATTGATTAAGGTGGTCTTCGTCTTTGGCTGTTTGGTGATCAGCAAGATGGCTTCCTGGATCTCGCTATCAATGTCAAAACCATCGTCCCTTATAGGCAATGCGTCCGGTGACTTTATCTTCTCAAAGATGGAGGCAAATATCATGTGTACATCCTTGTCAGACTTGGCAATACGGCTAAAGGCACCGGTCTCTTTGGCAATCCTCTCAAGTAGGGCAATGTCAGACTCCTCTGTAAAGGGTATGGTATATATCTTGATACCAGCCTTTGCGGCCTCAGGTAATAACCTAAGCAGTTCCTCCATAGCGGCCTCGTCCTTTTCTTTGCTGCCCAATGTTAACTTACCATCAGACATAAGGACCAATATGCCGCTTCCCTCTTTTGTATCTTTGAGCATCTCAATGCCTTTTTTTACGGCCAGATGCATGTGTGTAGAAAACTCCCTTGAGGATATCTTATCAATTGCCTTCTCAATAGCAGGTCTCATAGCACGATTGTTATCCGATAAAGGCAATAAGGTCTTTACGGTATCACCAAAGCTGACTACTGCAATGCGGGAATCCGCACCAATGAGAGAGGAAAAGAGCTTTGCTGCAGGCTTACGGTAACTGTTAGGGTCTGTCCGCCTCATACTGCCTGAGCTATCCATTAATAGGACGATGTTCTTTGAAGAACCCTTCAACTGTTCGGTGGGTGCTGCATCTTTTGAGGAATCCTTTTTCTCTTGGGCATAACCAGTAGCGACAAAAAGGAGCACAAGGCAAAGCAGAAGAAGATAGGGTCTTAAGAAGCATTTCTCATTTAGCATGATGTAAATAATATCATAATATTACAAAGGAATGAAGCCCCCTTTTTGAGGCCCCTTCATTTTACCCCCAAAAGTGCAATTAGAAAAAACTAAGTGTGTGTATGAACACGACCTGGTATAAAACCTCTTGCACCAAGATGTGTCTTAAGCCAAGAAATCACCCAAGACGCATAGGGCCTACTAATTACCTGTGTGTTGAGGGGCTTTTTGATTTGACATAGTCTGACGATGAATGTCTCTCTACAGTAGTTTTTTGCGACTGTGTGACCCTCTCCATAGCATTTTTCTTGAGATTAGAGGGCATGATTATTAGCCCGAGCACAAAGGCAATCAAGAGGCTTAACACAATGAGCATCCTCCTGTGACGCTGTGGAGAGTATCTAATTGGCCCTATGTCAGCGGACTTTCTAATGAGCCTTGGCCTGTCATCTATGTCTTCATCATTGTAGCGGCGTCTGATCATTGTCCTGTTTGGAGCCCTTTCTGAATTTTTGCCCATTCATCCTTTAGAGTGACTGTCCTATTAAAGACAGGTAGGCCCTCTTTGGAGTCAACGGTATCTACGCAGAAGTAGCCAAGCCTTTCAAATTGAAACCTCTCATTAGGCCTTGCCTCTCTCAAAGAGGGTTCTAAAAGCCCCCTTTTGATGATTAGTGAATTGGGGTTTATGTAGTCCGTAAAATCTTTATCTTGAGGTAGGTCATTGAGGTCTTCCTTTAGGAAAAGTGTGTCATAGAGCCGTGTCTCTGCCTCAAAACAGTGAGCGGCCGAGACCCAATGTAGCGTCGCCTTTACCTTCCGTTTATCTGGGGCATCACCGCCCCTTGTAGCAGGGTCATAAGTGCAGTGGATCTCCGTAATCTCACCCTTGTTGTTTTTGATTATCCCTACACATTTTATGAAATAGGCATACCTTAGACGCACCTCTCTGCCGATTGAAAGCCTGTAAAAGCCCTTTACAGGCTCTTCCATAAAGTCTTCTCTTTCAATGTAGAGTTCTCTACTAAATGGGACCTGACGGGTACCTGCGGCTGGGTCTTCGGGATTATTAATAGCCTCAAGGTATTCGGTCTTGCCCTCTGGATAGTTTAAGATAATCACCTTTAGGGGATTTAGCACAGCCATGACCCGTCTGGCCGTCTTGTTTAAGTCTTCACGAACACAGAACTCCAAAAGGGCCAAGTCAACGAGGCTTTCTTTTTTGCCTACACCAATGCGTTCACAGAAATTCCTAATTGCCCTCGGTGTGTATCCCCTTCTCCTTAAGCCTGCGATGGTGGGCATACGAGGGTCGTCCCAACCTGATACAAAGCCCTCCTGCACAAGCCTGAGGAGCCTTCTCTTGCTCAGCACCGTGTGGCTGAGGTTTAGTCTTGCAAATTCATACTGTCTTGGGTGATAAATGCCAAGGGCATCAAGATACCAGTCATATAAGGGGCGATGGTCTTCGTATTCCATAGTGCATATAGAATGGGTTACACCTTCAATGGAATCACTTTGCCCGTGGGCAAAGTCATACATCGGATATATGCACCATTTGTTACCTGTGCGATGGTGGCTCTCGTGTTTGATCCTATACATAACAGGGTCTCGCAGGTTTATGTTCCCTGAAGACATGTCAATCTTTGCCCTCAAGGTCTTAGAACCATCAGGGAATTCCCCTGCCCTCATCCTTCTGAAGAGGTCAAGGTTTTCTTCTACCGAGCGATTGCGATAAGGGCTCTCCCTACCAGGTTCTGTCAAGGTGCCCCTGTATTGCCTTATTTCATCACTGCTCAGGTCACATACATAGGCAAGGCCCTTCTTTATAAGTTCCTCTGCCCACTGATAGAGTTGCTCAAAATAATCTGAGGCGTAGTAAAGCCTTTCTCCCCAGTCAAAGCCGAGCCACCTGACATCCTCTATAATGGACTCCACATATTCTGCCTCTTCCTTACTCGGGTTTGTATCATCAAAACGGAGGTTACAATGACCGTTAAACTCCTCTGCGAGGCCGAAATTTAGGCATATAGACTTGGCATGTCCTATATGTAAGTAACCGTTTGGCTCAGGTGGGAATCGGGTTATGACCTTCTTTATCCTGCCACACTCTATATCATCTGCCACAATGGACCTAATAAAATTGGGTGTCGTGCCTTTGTTGTCTTGCTGCATCTATTTACCTCTCTCGGGGGTTTTTCAGTATACCTACTGCTCAATTCTATAGTTTGGCGCCTCTTTGGTGATGATCACATCATGGACATGGCTCTCACGGTATCCGGCATTGGTTATCCTGATAAATCTTGCCTTTATCCTTAACTCATCAAGGGTACAAGCACCGCAGTAGCCCATACCTGCCCTTAGACCACCAACAAGCTGATGAATGCTGTGTGAAAGTGGGCCCTTATAGGGGACCCTGCCCTCAACGCCCTCGGGGACCAACTTTGAGCCTTCAACACCCTGCTGGCCATACCTGTCTTTGGCCCCTTGTTCCATAGCCCCTAAAGAACCCATGCCGCGATAACCCTTATAACTCCTACCCTGATAGAGGATTATCTCACCAGGTGATTCATCGGTTCCTGCAAATAGACTACCTATCATCACACAGCTCGCTCCCGCTGCAATGGCCTTAGTTATATCACCTGAATACTTGATGCCTCCGTCGGCAATCACTGGGATATTGTACTGAGAAGCCACGCTATAACAGTCCTTTATGGCCGTTAGCTGAGGCACCCCTGCCCCCGCCACTATTCGGGTTGTGCATATTGAGCCAGGCCCAATACCGACCTTTATTGCATCAGCACCAGCAGCAATAAGGTCCCTTGCACCTTCACTGGTTGCCACATTTCCCGCAATGACATCAATATCAAATCTCTTCTTTATGGCCTTCAGGGTCTCTATAACCGCTTGTGAGTGTCCGTGGGCAGTATCAATAACGATAATATCAACTCCTGCCTTCACCAGCAGTTGAACTCTAAAGAGTGCCTCTTCACCAACCCCTACAGCAGCACCTACTCGTAGCCTACCCATCAGGTCTTTGCAAGAGTTTGGATACTTTTTCCTCTTCTCAATGTCTTTGATTGTGATAAGACCCTTTAGGTTAAAGTCATCATCCACTATGGGCAACTTTTCAATCTTATATCGGTGCAGTATGTCTCTTGCCTGGTCTAAATCAGTGCCCACAGGGGCTGTAATAAGGCGTTCGTGTGTCATTACATCAGAGACCTTTTTGGTAAGGTCTGTCTCAAACTTCAGGTCCCTGTTAGTAATAATCCCAACGAGCTTGCCCTTCAATACCACAGGCACGCCAGAGATCCTGTATTTCTCCATAAGGGTTAGGGCATCAGATATGGGATATTCAGGGCCTATAGTAACAGGGTCCATGATCATTCCACTCTCAGACTTCTTTACTTTGTCAATCTCCGATGCCTGCCTCTCAGGGGACATTGCACGGTGTATAAACCCAATTCCCCCCTCACGGGCTATGGATATAGCGAGTTCGGACTCGGTTACCGTATCCATTGCAGCACTTACTATGGGAATGTTGAGGGTGATATTCCTTGTAAGCTTGGTGCTCACATCTACATCTCTTGGTATCACATCAGACTTGTCAGGCAAAAGCAACACATCATCAAAGGTCAAACCTATGGGAACTTTGTCCTCAAGCATTGGCGCTCCTTTGAAAATAAGATTAACTGGTATTATAACAGATGAGGGCGGAGTTTTTTTAAGTGAGATTGCACTGGCAAAAGGCTATTAAATTAACCCCAAAGTGGAGTTACAGTGGGGGCAGGACTAACCCTTTTAACGCAGACCTCTTTTTTCTCCTCAGTTTCTGCTTGCGAATCCTTTCAATCTCTTTGGCCTTTGTGCTGTCTTTGCCTTTTAGCAGATATTCAATCTTGTCAAGTAGCATCACCCTTGCATAATAGCGATTTAGAGACTGGCTGCGACTATTTTGACACTTTACCTCTATGCTAGTAGGGATATGCCTTAACTGGACACAGGTGGAGGTCTTATTTACATGCTGCCCCCCTTTGCCACGAGATCGGACAAAGGACTCTTCAAGGTCAGCCTCTTTTACTCCCAATGCCTCCATCCGCTCTAAAAGGGCCCTTTGTTTAAGAGGAGAGACAGGAAACATCTCAGATCGGCACCTGCCTTATCTTCCAGATCTTTTCGGCATATTCTTTAATTGCCCTGTCGCTGGAGAATTTACCAGAGCGGGCCACATTGAGTATCGCCATCTTGTTCCACCGCTTTTCCTCAAGGTATGTCCTACTTACACGCTCTTGACACTCAACATAGGATGCGTAATCAGCGAGCACAAAAAAACGATCAAAGTCCAACAAAGAACTGACAAGGGGCTTGAAGAGGTCTCTCTGGGCAGGGGTAAAATAACCACTTGCAATCTGATCAATAGCCTGTTTGAGCTCTGGATTCTGCTCGTAATATTCCCTTGGATTGTAGTGGTGTCTGAGGTTCATAATCTCTTCAGCCTTTAGGCCAAAGAGGAAGAAATTCTCTTCACCTACCTCCTCTCTGATCTCTACATTTGCACCATCCAAGGTGCCTATGGTGAGGGCACCATTTAGGGTAAACTTCATATTACCAGTGCCAGAGGCCTCGTAACCTGCGGTAGAGATCTGCTCAGAGAGCTCCGCTGCGGGGATTACTTTTTGGGCAAGGGTTACGCCATAATTTGGCACAAATATCATCTGTAGTCTCTTGCTTACAATGGGGTCAGCATTTATGGCCTCACCTACACGATGTATCAGTTTAATTATAAGCTTGCAGATGTAATAGGCAGGGGCCGTCTTACCTGCAAATAGAATCACACGGGCGGGATAATCCCAATTGGCCCTGCCCTCTCTGAGCCTATTGTAAAGGGTTATCGCATGAAGGATATTGAGCATCTGACGCTTGTACTCATGAAACCTCTTTATCTGGGCATCAAGCATAAAGGTATGGCACATTTTAATGCCAAAGACATCTCTCAGGTAACGGGCAAGGTATTCCTTGTTGGTGAGCTTTATCTGCTCAAAACGCTTACAGAACTCGCCGTCATCGGCAAAGGGTTCAAGCCTCCTCAGTTCCTCAAGCCTTGTGAGCCATTTATCGCCAATTGCTGAGGTGATTAGCCTTGCAAGCTCTGGATTTGCCTGCAAAAGCCATCTCCTGGGTGTAATACCGTTTGTCACATTGGTAAACTTCTCAGGATACATCTCGTAAAAGTTTTTAAACACCGAGGTCTTTAAGATCTCTGAATGTAAGGCAGAGACACCATTGACCGTGTGGCTGCCCACAATGGCAAGGCGGGCCATATTGATATACTTTTCGTTCCAACCAGTGATAATAGACATCTGCTCCAATCGGTGGTCCTGACCTGGGAACCTTTCCTGCACTGAAATCATAAACCTACGATTGATCTCTTGAATTATCTGCAAGTGGCGTGGCAATAGGTATGCAAAAAGGCCCTCACTCCAGACCTCAAGGGCCTCTGGGAGGACCGTATGGTTTGTATAGGCAAAGGTGTTCTTCGTAATGTCCCATGCATCTTCCCAACCCAAAAACTCCTCATCCAAAAGGATCCTCATGAGTTCTGCTATGGCAATAGATGGGTGGGTATCGTTAAGCTGGATTGCCACCTCATCTGGGAACTCCTTAAAGGAGTGATGAAACTTTTTAAAGCGTCTGATGATGTCCTTGATAGTGGCGCTTACAAAGAAATATTGCTGTTTTAATCTAAGCTCCTTGCCCGCAAGGGATGTGTCGTTGGGATATAGGACCTTTGAGATGCTCTCACTGTTGCTCTTACTCTCCATAGCCTTTACATAATCACCGCTATTGAAGTAATCAAGATTAAAGTCCCTCGTGGACTTGGCAGACCACAGGCGAAGGGTATTGACGGTGTTGTTCCTAAAGCCAGGCACAGGGTAGTCATAGGCCATAGCCATTACCTCATCGCCATCAACCCACTCCATCCTGAATCTGGCGCCACCGCTTGATATGGTGTTGACCCTGCCATAAAACTTTATATTGTAAAGAAGCTCAGGTCGTGGAAACTCCCATGGATTCCCGTACCGGAGCCAGTTGTCTGGAGACTCTACCTGCCAACCGTCCTGTATCTTTTGGGTAAATATGCCGTATTCGTATCTAATACCATAGCCATAGCCCGGATACTGCAGCGTGGCAAGGGAGTCAATAAAACAGGCCGCAAGCCTACCAAGTCCGCCATTACCAAGACCAGCGTCCCACTCTTGTTCAATTATGTCTTTTAGAGGCATCCCAAGGACCTCCACTGCACGGTAATAGTCATCAAACATATTGAGGTTTAAGATGTAGTTTCTCAAGAGTCGGCCTAATAAAAACTCAAGGGAGAGGTAATATACCCTCTTGGCATCCAAATTGTAATACTTCTGTTGGGTGAGTATCCATTTTTCAACCAATTGTTCCCTCACTGATAGGGCAACGGCAGTGAACTTGTCGTGGGGGGTTGCAGAATACATGTCCTTGGCCATATCATATGTGAGATGGTCAAGGAGCGACTCATGTAAAAGGGTGATGTTTCTTGGCAAGGGTCACCTCCTGAGTTTTTTGAGATAATACACAAAAAGTAACAGTAACTTCAAACTAAATGGCCTAACAAATAACATAAAGCGATATGCATGAAACAGTCTTAAAGACTTCTGTTATCTTTCTGGTCTTTGCCTTTATACACAGCCTTTTTTTATCAAGGGCAGTCAAGGAACGGATTGCCCAACTGATTGGACGGTCTTTAATGGAGGGTTTCTATAGGCTCTTTTATACAATTCTGAGCGTCCTGACACTAATAGCAGCAGCTTGGCTCATCCACAATATACCTGATTATAAACTAATAGACCTCCCTCTGTGGTTAGAGATTTTATGCAGGATTATGCAGCTCATAGGAGTTACGCTTTTTCTATACGCATCTAAACACTTCAGTATCCTTGAGTTTACTGGGCTTAGACAAGCTATGGACTACCTTTCAAAGGGCTCACAGAGAGGCAACATAGAGGGGCTTTCAAGTAATACTCTGATTACTAATGGTGCCTACGCTATAGTGCGCCATCCTATGTATCTTGCAGGCATCCTGATATTTACCTTTAACCCTGATATTACCGTAAAGGGGCTTACGCTTACTATACTTGCCGATTTGTATCTCCTCTTTGGGGCATGGATTGAGAGTAGGAGGTATGTAGAGTACTTCGGCGATCAGTATGTTAAGTACATGAAAGAGGTTCCTATGCTTATACCAAAAATACCCAAATCACTACTTAAATTTGATCGTTTTTAACCCCAATTATTAAAACTACTATTGTTCCTCAAGGCTAAAGTAGGCAAGATATACATTCCTTACACCCTTTATGACCTTCAGCGATTCAAGGGCCCTTTTGGTATCTGTAGAGTTTTCTCGTTCAATCAAAAAGAGTATCCTGTCCTGATGTATGCCCGAGACCTCTACAGACCTGTCTCTTACCTCATTTTCAACCTCTGAGAGCATATCAATATCTTCAACCTCAATAAATCCGCTTGCAAAGACCATTTACTGGGTCTCCTTTTTAAAGGTTAGTTTGAGAGTCTTACCCTTTTCTCTACAAGACTCTATACACCTACCACACATAATACAGTCTGTATCTCTAATGGATGGCCCATGAGTACTGCCAGATATGTTTACACCCATGTAGCAAGCCTTGTTGCAAAGGTCACATTGCTGACAGGTGCCACTCAGCGCCGATAGCCTCAGGAGGCTGAACTTATTAAACAGCCCATAGGTCCTACCCACCGGGCAGAGGGACTTGCACCAGAGTCTTGGGGCTATCAACTCAAGCACAAGTAGTATTATGATGGCTCCTGTTGAATAGACGAATATATCAAGGTCCAAAGGCAGGTCCAATAGGTAAAAATATCCTGCAGTGATCGCCCTATAGAGATTAGTAAGATGCGAAAGATAGTTTGTAAACACTGGCGCCCCAATGAGTGCGGTGATAATGAGAAAAAGCAATGCAAGAATATAACCCGATAACCTGGGCAGCCGAAATACCATACCCTTGACCTTTAGTAACCTCTGCCGTAGCCTTTCAACCACTTCAAAGAGATAGTCCATCGGGCAGACCCATCCACAGAATGCCCGGCCAAAGACTGCATAGAGGGCCACAATAGGTAATACAGACCACAGGGCGTGAAGTGTAAAGTCCCCTGAGGCCGACAGGCTCTCCAGGTAGGCAAAGGGGTCAAGCAGTCTTATATAGGAAAGTGCCACAGAACCGGTGAGGCTACCAGCTACAATGTTGACCTTTGCGATCTGTAGGATAAAAAGTACCAAAAAGGCTGCCATCACGCCCCTGCGCCAGAGGGTGAATCTATTCATCGGTATTCCCTCTCTACTATCCTGCCTCTGGACATGATGTTTGGCAGATTTGTGCCATAAACTACATTGTATCGCTCCTCCTGACTCATGGCCATCAGCCTTCTGAACTCACCTATGTAGGCCTCTTTAATGGTCTTATACTGGCCTTTTGTGACCACCTTTATTGCAGAGCCCCCGAGGGGACAATACTTAACACAGAGACCACAGCCTACACAGGCCTCGTTTATATAGGGTTGGTTGCCCCATTCGCCGTTATAAAAGTCAAATACCTTCGCCCCTAAGGGACAGGCCTTGCTACAGCTAAGGCAGACATCGCCGTTATATCCAAAGCAGAGTCCAAAGTCAATAAGGGCCATCCCCATAGAGACCTTATCCTTTTCAACATTCATCAAGGCACCAGTAGGACAGTGTTTAGGACACTCCATGCACAGGGCACAGGGATAGTCGCGCATATCTTTGATGTATGGAAGCCCAAAGTTCAAAGGCCCTCCACTAAACCCTGTGGCTGCAATGGCATCATATTTCATGATATGGCATACATTGATACACACCCCACAGCCTGTGCACTTTGCCCTGAAAGGCCTATCTTCAACAGCTCCAGGTGGTCTTATGTATCCTGTAGGGATAATATTAGGCAAAGGCTGCAAGTGTTGTTCTGTATCTCTTTTGGCTACATCTAAGTTACAACCAAAGAGTGACAGACTTGAAAGGGTTATTAGGGAACGCTGTAGGAACTCTCTTCTGTTCATTTTTGGGTTAAAAGGGGGCCCATGCCCCCTTTTAAAGTTTAGGCTATTACCTTGCCTGCCTCTACCTGTCTGCCCTTTGTCTTGCCCTTGTAGAGCTTCACAGAGAACATCTTGTAGTCCATCTGGAAGCTGAAGGGGTCAAAGTACTCGTTCATGAGCATGTTAACAAGCTTATACTCATCAAAGAAGGGTATGAAGACATAGTCTTGCCTTGGACCTCCTGTTGCTTTAGTGACATCAAGCACCTTTGCAGGGAGCTCAACCTTACCCCTTCGGGATTCAACAATGACAGGGTCGCCATCTTTGATGCCAAGTTTCTTGGCGAGCTCAACATTGAGCTCCACATAGGCGCCTGGCACTGCCCTGTTGAGTTCTGAGACCCTTGTAGTCATGCTGCCTGTGTGCCAGTGTTCAACTACCCTTCCTGTGCACGCACCGTATATGTAATCGGTTGTGTCGTAAATGAGGAGCCTTGAACCGTCCTGCTTTGTAAACTCTTCTTTGTGGTTCTGTATGTCAGCAGGGCTCAGCAAGATTGTCTTTAGTGACTTTTTGTCTTTATTAGGGTCGCCGATCACATTAACCGTATAGGCCGCAACCTTATCATAGGGCAGAGTGCTGTCCTCAGCAACCTTAGCAGGGTTGAATTTCCTCTCTAAGATATCAACAGTCTTGGCCTTTACAAACTCCTTACCATCAAATTTGCATGCCCACCACGGATTTGCCCATATAATTGCCCTTCCGTCCCAACCAGGCACCTTTTTACCGTCGGGCAGGTCAATCATGCCATGAATAAAGGCATTGGAGTTATAGAAGCTCGCATACCATCCCTTTGGCACATTCTCTTTTGCATGGTATTCCTCGTCCTTTTTCATGGCTTCTATGTTCTTTTCAAGCCATGTGCCATAGACAGGATTGAATGCCTTCATATTATCCAGATAGGTTTTTGTAACTCTCTCAATCAGTGGGTCATAGGGGAAGGCATACTGTATCCTTGACTCATATTTCTCATACCTTGCCTTCATAGCAGGGTCAGTATGGACATCGGCAGGGAATGGGATCCTGTAACCGTGATTCCTTTCAAGTAAGACCTTTCTATTCATACCAGTGAAGTTGTACCCAGTGCCACCTGAGAGGGCCATCATCTCTTCCCATATATTTGCACTGAATTCCCTATTCCAATCCTTAGTCTTGGCAGCCTCAATAGTCTTTTTCAGCCAGTTGGGACCGTCATATCTTTCTGGCCAAAACTGTGAGATATGGCCCTTTGGCACAAGCCCCTTCTCCTCAAGCCTCCTCATGATACAGGCAAAGATTGTGTGATCAGGCATAGTGTTACCATAAGGCTCTATTACCTGCTTAATGACCTGATAGCGTCTCTCAAGGTTGCCAAATATAAACTCCTTTTCAAACCAACTTGATGCACCTAAGACTACATCTGAGACCAGTGTAGTAGAGGTCGGGAATGCCTCAAGGGTTATTGTTATAGGCCATTGCGTACCCTTTTTCGCAGCGCCCATAGCCTGTCTGTAGGGCCATGCATATGCTAAAGACTGTCCTGGATTGACACAGGCAACAAACTGGACCTTAATCTGCCCGGCTGCAAGCCTCCTGAACATCTCTTGGGTGTGAGGGCCTGGTTTATCGTGGATCTTGATCTTTGCCGCCTCAGCTGATGCCTCTGCATCAGGGACACCCCTTTTCTTGAGGTATGCAGTGGCCCTGTCGGCCCAAATCTTTTCCACTGCTGTCCTATGCAAGGGATTAGCGACGAGCCTGCCGTAGGGTAGGGCATGGCATAATGCACCAGGTGCCCTGATACCGCCACAGGCGTTTGGCTGTCCTGTGAAACTAAATGAGTGTCTGCCGGGCTTGACGGTCTTACCAGTTATAAGATTAAGCATGTGGAGCGATGCGTTTGTCCAGGTACCTTGAACCTTCTGGTTGACTCCCATGCACCATATAGAGGTTGTGTAGCCCTCGGCATACCACTTTGCTGCAAGCCTGATTGCCTCAGGGCCACTAATCTTTTTCCAACTCCTTGAGCCCTTGTCATATAGAAGAGGCGATTCACCTTCAAAGATCAGGTCAGCTATTTTGTCGGGGTTATAGTCAGACAGAAACTTGAGGAAAATGGCAAAGCCTTTGTAAAGGTCCTTTGTAATATCTTCTTCTGAGGCATATTTCTTTTTGAGGTCAGGATAGACCTTTCTTACAAGCCCTGCGGAATAACTCATATCAATGGCCGAGCCCCTTATACCGCCATACTCTGTAAATATCCATGTCTTTTTGACATCCTCATGGATACCGAAATTGGCATGTCTCTCTATAAACTTTTTATCCATATATTTCCAATCAGCAGATACCGTGCCCTTTTCTACATCATACTTTGCCTTGTCAAGCTCGTGGGTGATTACATAGGCAATAGAGTTTAAGAGGGCAAGGTCCCTCCCGGAAGCATAGGGGAGCCACAGATCAGCTATAGTGCCAGAACGGGTCTTTCTGGGGTCTGCAAGGATGACTTTTGTGTTTGGGTTCTTTCCCTTTACAGAGGCTATCCTGTTAAAGGGTATTGGATGTGCCTCGGCAGTGTTGTTACCGATGATGAAGAATGTATCTGCATGTCTCTTAAAATCAGGATCAGGTACATCAAGGTCATCGTAGCTCCCATAAGGTTCGTCCTTGCCAAAGGTGTAGAGATAACCCACCACTGCTGAGGCCATACAGGTCCTTGGTTGCCCCTCAATGGCGTTGTTAGCAAGCATCCCACCGCCTTTAAAGGTCTTGTTCATGATGTGGGTCTCTTCGCTACCGAGCTGACCACTGCCATAATATGCCACGCTGTGCTTGCCGTTTTCCCTGACCGTCTTAACTACAGCCTCAGTGACAAACTCAATGGCCTCTTCCCACGGAACCTGCACAAAGTTCTCTTTCAGATCAACCTCTGAAGGCTTTAGACCTTTAGGATCCTTTGTAGTCTTGCCCTCAAGCACACGGGGTGAGTTATAGAGGTCTGGTTTGCCAGTCTTTGGATTAATCCACTCCTTTCTTATGAGTGCACCCTTCGGCCTGTCTTTGTACATCAAAGCCTTGTGTAGATAGAAACCCTTTGTGCAGAGTACACCACGGTTGACGGTGCTCTTTAGGTCTCCTTTTATAGCTAATACCTTTGTCACCTTTCCTGCTGCATCAACCTCACAGTCTGCCACGCAGGTGCAGCCAACGGCACAGTATCTGCATTGCCCTACAGGGAATGTCTTTACATTCGTAGCCGCCAAAAGTGTCTCTGGCGATGAGATGCCTGCTGCAGCCGCTGCAGAGGTTATTGCACAGGCCCTTAGAAAATCCCTTCTTGATAGTTCCATATTACCTCCTTATTTTCCTGATGCCTTGCCTGAGGCCTTTATACTGTAACTCTGGGCACCTATCTCTTCCCCAAATGAAGAATAATCGCCATTAGATGCCACTACCATAACTGTAATGGACACATCCTCTCCTGTCTTTGGGGCCTGCCATATAAATTCCCAAGTCCTCTTCCGGCTACCCTCAAGGGTGTGGGTAAGGACAGTGCCGCTTATTTGTGTGTTCTTCTTATCTGAGGCAATAAGCTTGCCTGCGGTTGCCTCCACAGCAAAACCACCTTGTGACTCACCATCGGCCTTTAGTCCACTTTTGACGGTTATCCTTAATTTGTATGAATTGCCTGGTGTATAGGCCTTTGGTATGCCTGTCACCTGAACAATATCACTCTTAAGTTCTCCCTCATGACAGCTCAAACAATCAATCACAGGGGCGCTGTTTGAGTGACTAAGGGAGTCATGGATATAGAAAAAGGTCAGTCCCAACACAACGATAATACAAAGCATAAGGGTTCTCTTCATAGATAAACCTCCCTTTTTGGTTAATTGTAACTACATTTTGATTTGACCTTATAAACTGCCTGCAAACCCATAGAATGTAAAAAGCAGGGAGAGGCAAAGGCTGCCCACTTATTAGTGGTGCGGTAAAGCAACAGTATAAAAGTTTTCAAAGTATTATTACCGCTTGTCTGCTGCATTACCATCCTAATAGACTGTCGCACCATGTAAGCGAGTTTAAGAGATTCTGGCATCTCTACTTCCACTGCAACTCCATTTTTGGGTGGACTCTCTAGTTCTGTGGTTTCCTCTGTAATGTAATAAAATAAATCAGGCGGGGATTACCCCGCCTGACAAGGAATTGCCATAGTAGTATGTTATTTTTTTACACCTGCCATCGCATCACTCAGGATCTTTATCCCCTTTTGCGAGGCATCAATTGAACGGGTCAATGACTCACGGGCCGCCTCTGGATTGTGGAAGCCATCAGAGTTCTCGGCAGTCCACCACTCCCAATAGGTATGGGCTGTATCGTGGATCTTTCTTGCCTCCTTTAAGACATCCTCACTAACACCTGCTGCCTTTGCCTTTGCAAAGGTGTCAATAAACTGGCTAAGCCAAAATTCGGCCTTTGCCATCTTGCCCCTGATATAGTTTTGCACGGCCTCTACCTGATACTCTGCCTCCTCAGGTGTCCAACCCTTGTGGCACTTAACACAGGTGTCCTTTAGCATGTAACGAGCACTCCTCTGTCCATGCCATGTGTAGGTCTTTTTACCATCCTTTGTCTTGACCCTTGGCATATGACAGTCTTTGCACTCTACACCAGCCTTCTCGTGTTTGCTACCCCAGAAGGTCTCTACCTCAGGGTGTTGCATCTTTGAGAGTGATGCCCCTGTTATGGCGTGTTTAAAGTCCTTGAATTTATACTTTTCTGCCATCACCTTGTTGTAGTCAAACACATTGACCCATTGGAAGAGGTTTGTCCTCTTGTCGGCCATGCCAACGGCCTCGCCGGTCTCAGGATTGTGACCAGGGTTACAGTTATACTCCACATGACACTGGGCACACATGAGATTTGAATCGGGCTTGTTAAGGATACCTATAGCCCTAAAGTCCCTAAACATCACCTTTTTCATGGTGATCTTTTTGCTCTTTTCCTTGTCATATGGGTATGTACCTTCGCCCCTGTCCACAACGGCCTCAATAAGGGCATCTCTAACTACCCTCGGTTGGGTTGAATGTGGGTCATGACAGGCATAACAGTTGACTGGGTGTTTCATAGCTCTGGCAAATTCTACTACTTTTGATGTCCTATCCCACTTGGCCTTTGGATGCTTGTCACCCATATATGCCCAATTGAGGATCATATCTTGTGTCTTGCATTGTAAACATACAGGATTTGCGGCGGTTGCCGTTTGTGGGATAAAGGTCTTTTGTTCTGACGATGAAGGGTCTTTATCAGCAAGAATGCTCCATGCATCCTTTTCAGCACCCTTTGCATCAGAGACTTTTGTCCAGTCCTTCAACTGAAACCTTCCACCATAGGCCCTGTCCACAAGTAGATGGTCAACCAACATAAATACATGGCTCCTCGGCTCGGCATGCTCCTTAGTAAAGCCGTGAGGTGTCATGAGTTTATCAAACAGGGGAGACCTACTCTTAAAGTTTGCCTTTTCAACCTTTGCCTTTGAGTGGAGATTGACTGCTACAAATGACTCATACTGCTCCTTGTGACAGCTTCCACAGGTAGCATGATCTAACTTAGTTACGGGTTTAGTAGTAGGATTTTTGAGATGATTATCTGTACCGTCATGGCAAGATGTACAGGCTACCTTTGCGTGTTTGCCTGCCTGATGAAACTCTTTAATATTGTTGTGGCACCCATAGCATGTCTCGGCCTTACCTGCTGAGGCACTTGCCTTCTGGGCATCTGCCGAATTCTGTATAGCCGCTACAAAGAAAACCGCTGCCACAAACAACGCTACTACAACTACGACCTTCTTTCCCATTTGTTACCTCCTTTTGTTCAATAAGTTTCTAATTGTAAGTTTCTGAATTTTTTGCCTTGTAAATGCTATACCACCACCTCCTTGCCTTTGCTATTTGCAAAATAACTATGTGATAAACATTTTTACAATACATCTTTTATAAAGTATTTTGTGTGGATTTTGCATAGGTAAATTTTTGTAAATTTTGTAAATTTTTTGTAAAGAACTTACGAAACACTTGAGCCAAACCGTCTGGGCATCCTTTGCAGGTGCCAGACTATTGCCATCAGCCCAAAGAAATGCCTGTCTAAATGGATTTTGTAGTGGGATAAGACTATTAGCAGCGCTCAGAGCGAACAAACCTCGTGTTAGCCTGTCGTGTTCAATTCCATGTGATCCTACTGATAATAGTTATAGTGTCTAAAGATGGCATTATAATTATGACTCAATGAGTTACAGACTTGAAAATGATTTTAGGAGTATCCCTTAGGTAGTGCAGAATGTCCTGGTTATTGTAATGTTTACACCCACTGCACCATAATGAGTAATAAGCCCAACCCCCAATCCCCTATTGGCTATCGCATATTGCCTATTTGCCTATTTGCCTATTGGCTATTCCCTATTGGCTATTCCCTATTCCCTATACCCCATCTCCTATCTCCTATTCCCTATTGCCTATTGGCTAATGGCTAATTGCCTTTCCGTAAAAAACCCCACTATCTGCCTCTTTGTCTTACTAAACTTGCTCACACCTGTCAGAAACACAAACTTGATATGCCTGTCATGGTCCTTTATGACTGAATAGAGGTTCACTAACCCCTCTCTCATTACCTTCGCTATTTCTGGTTCTGTAATGTATCCAGGCATCGTA
>Ga0308411_10001149_pt1 | contig 17944 bp, 19 predicted proteins | sample HotsprottomLayer_2_FD_203530 | JGI IMG/M metagenome (GOLD analysis project Ga0308411, IMG submission 203530) | Hot spring phototrophic mat microbial communities from Octopus Spring, Yellowstone National Park, Wyoming, United States -... | ecosystem: Environmental > Aquatic > Thermal springs >...
GCTGGAGAACTTCACCCACGAGCGCTACGAGGTCGTGACCGGCTACCCGATGCCCGGAATCCACGCTAGCGGCGGTTTCACGCTACGATTCTAAGTCTGATGGTATCCTCGCCCGGCGGAGCCTTGCGCCCGATGGTGATCAGCGCCGCAATGGCGGCGCTCGCCTTGATCCTGCCCGTGGCGTTCCATGCAGTGGGTCTCGGCAGCAAGTTCCTTCCGATGCTGCTGCCGCTTCTCCTCAACGCCTTCCTCGTCGGCTGGCGATGGGCGGTGGGCACCGCGGCGGCAGTGCCCTGGATTTCCGCGTTCGCAATGGGAATGCCCCCGCTTTATCCGCCCGTTGCGGCCGTTCTTTCAGTGGAGGGCGCGGTGATGGCGGCGGTGGCGGCGACGATCTTCCGGCGCGGCGAGCGTAGCGTGTGGGTGGCGCTTCTGCCCGCGGTTCTGGCGGGGCGCCTGGTCTCGCTGGGGTTCACCTTTCTTCTCGCGCGCCTCTTCGGGCTTCCTCCGGCGCTGGCGTCGGTGGCCCGCCTGCTCGAAGGGCTGCCCGGCGTGGCGCTTCAGCTTGCCGTCATCCCGCTGGTGCTGCGGGCCCTCGCCGCGCGCCGGAGCATCCTGCTCGATGAGGCGCCGGAGTGAGCGATACGGCCAAGCGCACCTATTTCAACGAGCTGGCCGCGCGGTGGGACGAGATGCTGCAAACGCAACATGCCTCGGCGCGCGTGGCGGCTTTCTGTGAGCGGGCCTGTCCGGCGGGCGCGCGCTGGGTGCTGGACGTCGGCGCCGGCACCGGCGTGCTCGTCTTGCCGCTGCTCGAACGCCTCGGCTCCCAAGCTCGTCTGATCGAACTCGACTTTGCCTTCGAAATGCTGCGCCGGGCCGTTTCCAAGACCAGCGACGCCCGCCTGCTCGCAGTCTGCGCCGACGCGATGGCGATGCCGTTTCCGCCTGGCCTTTTCGACGCCGTGCTCTGCTTCGGCATTCTGCCTCACCTCGGTCCGGCGGCTCACGCGCTGGCCCGATTGTGGGAGGCGACGGCGCCGGCCGGCGTGCTGGCGATCGGCCATCTCATGGGCTCGAGCGAGCTCAACGCCAGGCATCGGAGCTTCGGAGGCCCGATCGCGGCGGACTTCCTGCCCGAGGCTGATGAAGTGGCGCGCCTGCTCGTCGAGCTCGGCGCCGTCGCCGTCGAGGCCGAGGATTCCCCGAGCGAGTATTTCGTTCGCGCGTCCAAGGGCATCTGATGAGGCGACTGGCGGGCGCGGGCGTTTTGCTTATGGCGGCGCTTGCCGCCGTGATGGCAACCGATCCGGCCGTGCTCGCAGCGCTCGCGGCGGGCGCTGTTCTGACGAACCTGGCAATGGCTGGCCGCCTCGCTTCGGGCCTGCGCCGGCTGGCGCCGATTCTGGTCTTTGCCGGATTTCTTGCTTCTCTTGAGTGGCTGGGCGGAGCGGCGCAACCGCGCCTGGCGCTTCGGACGGTCGCCGTGTTTGCTTTCCTGGTTCCCGCGGCTCGCCTGATCTTGTGGGAGGAGCTGCTCACGAGCCGGCGGCCTGGCTCCGCCCTGTTCCGCATCGCCCTCTTCCTCCTCATGGTCAGGCACTTCACCCGGGTGCTCGCCGGGGAGGCGTGGCGGCTTCTTATCGCGCAGGCTCTGGCGGCGCCTCGAAAGTGGCGGAAGGGCTGGTGGAGCTCGCTCGTCTGGGCCCTTGCCGCGCTCTTCCGGCGTGCGCTCCTGCGAGCGGAGCGTTTCTACGCCGCGCAGCTTGTCCGAGGCATCGGCCCGTGACGGCCATCGTCGAAGCGCGCGGGCTCTGGTTCGCTTACGAAGGCGGCGAGCCGGTCCTGCGCAACGTCACCTTCGCGGTCGAGCCGGGTGAGCGGGTCGGCATCCTGGGACCGAACGGCTCGGGCAAAAGTACGCTGCTTTGGTGTCTCGTGGGCCTCTACAAGCCGAGCGGCGAAGTGAGGCTGTTCGGCGAACCGGTTCACCGCAAACTGCTCGAGCGCGTTGGCATCGTCTTTCAGAATCCCGAGGACATGCTGTTTATGCCCTCGCTTGCCGCCGACCTGTGCTTGCCTTTGCTCAACCGGGGTGTCGCCCCGGCTGAGGCCGATCGGCGCGCGCGGGAGGCGCTCGCCCGCCTGGGGCTCGACGGGCTCGCCTCAAAAGACGCCTCCAGCCTGAGCCTCGGCCAGCGGAAGCGCGCGGCGATCGCGGCCGCGCTGGCTACCTCACCGGAGCTCCTTTTGCTGGACGAGCCAACGGCCGAACTCGACGGCCGCTCGGCCCGCACCCTGGCCGCCGCCCTGCTCGAGCTCGGCGTCACCACGCTTGTCACAAGTCACGACTTGACCTTCCTGGGGCGAATTGCGACGCGGCTGCTTGTGCTGGTGGAGGGGGAGATCGCCGCTGCCGGACCGCCGGAGGAGATCCTCACCGATACGACTCGCTTAGAGGCTTGGGGATTGCTTTGAGGCGAGCAGCGCTCGGACTGCGTCGACGCAGAGGGCCGCGGCGTGCTGGGATTCGCGCGGCAGTCCCTCCAGAAGGCTTTCTATTGTCGAAACGGTCAAGGCCGCCAGCTCCGCCCGGGTCTTGCCGAGCATCCATTCTGTCAGGGCTGATCCGGCGGCGATCGCCGCTGTGCAGCCACGGCAGCGGTACCGGGCTTGAGCCACGCGCCCGTCGAGAAAGCAGGCCGAAAGTCGCAGGATGTCGCCGCAAGCGGGATTCATCACCTCGACGGCCGAGGCGGGCGGCTCGAGCTCGCCGGCGTTGCGCGGGTTGCGAAAATGGTCGAGCAGACGGTCGCTGTACACGACAGTAGATAATCTAAGGGCAAGGATGGGCCGGCGTCAAATCATGGTCGTGGCTGCCTTGATCGAGCGCGAAGGACGGGTGCTGATCTGCCAGCGGCGCAAGCAGGGTCGCCACGGCCTGAAGTGGGAATTCCCCGGGGGCAAGGTGGAGCCGGGCGAGACGCCGCGCCAGGCGCTGGCGCGCGAGCTGAGGGAGGAGCTCGGCCTGGAGGCGACGGTCGGCGAGGAGATCGTTCGCTACGAGTACCGCTACGGGCGCAGCAGGCCCATTCTGCTGATTTTCTACCGAGTCGCTTTCTTCCGAGGTACGCCCGATAACCGCGTCTTCGAGCAGATCGCTTGGGAGCCGCCCGCTCGCCTGAGCGCCTATGACTTCCTGGACGGGGATGCGGATTTCATTCGCCGCCTGGCGCGCGGCGAGTTCGGCGGTCCTGATCTTAATCCGTCAACTCCGCCACCAGCTTCGCCAGGAGATACTGGCCCGTCGCGTTGAGGTGCAGGCCGTCTTCTTCAAGGATGTCCTCGCCGGCGGCGCTAGCAGCGGCGGCCAGGTCCGCCAGTTGCGCGCCCCGTTCGGCGGCCAGCGCGCGAAGAAACTCATTGGTGGCCTCGAGTCGCTCAGCGTCGTAGGTTGAATTCGTTTCGGTGAAAAACCGCTTGAGCCGCTCCGTATCGACCGGCGGCAACGTCACCAGCACCAGAGCCGCTCCGTGACGCATCAGCCGGAGGGTCAGATAGCGAAGATCACGCTGATACTCTTCCAGACTCAGATTCGTCAGGCCGTCGGGCTCATCCATGCGCCGGCAGTCGTTCGTGCCGAGAAGTACGACGGCGCGCTCAAAGCGGTGCCGCAGCACGGTCCGGTGCAGGCGGTTGAGGACGCTCGTGGCGGTGTCGCCGGAGACGGCCGAGTCGATAATCTGCCGGCTCGGATCGGCGGCCCAGTAGCGGCGCAGAATCTTGACCCAACTCTGGCGGTCGCTGGTAAGCGAATCACCGAGCGCCAACAGCGTCAGCGGCGCCGGGGCGGGCCGAAGTGGTCGTTCCTCGGCCAGGCGCTGGGCCAAGCGGCTTACGGTTTCTTGAAAGCGCTGCTCGATCGCCTCCAGCTCGCTCAAGGGCACGCCGTAGATGCGAGCGATCGAGGCCAGATCGTCCTCTTCGATGGCGAAGCCGAGCCATTTGAACAGGTTGTACTTGTGTACGAACTCCAGCGGATAGGGGAGCGCGTTCATCGGATCCTTCAAACCAGCACGGTGAAGGTCGTCTCGGTGCGCACCACCGGGCGATAGAGCGTATCGCGCTCCACCGGTTGCCGGCCGGCCTTGCGGATCAGCTCGACGAGCTCGCTGCGCCGCAACGCCTGGCGGGTGGTGGCGCCGGCGTCGTGGTAGATGCGTTCCTCGACGATGGTCCCGTCGATATCATCAGCGCCGAACCGCTGCGCAATCTGCGCCACGCGCGGCGTCATCATCACCCAGTAGGCCTTAATGTGCGGGATGTTGTCGAGCAAAAGGCGTGAGACGGCGATGTTTTTCAAGTCAGCAAACCCGGTCGTTTTGGGCAGGTGCCGCAGTGCGGTGTTATCCGGATGGAAGGCGAGGGGGATGAAAGTGACAAATCCGCCGGTCTCATCCTGGAGCGCGCGCAGCCGGAGCAGATGGTCGACGCGGTCCTCCTCGGTTTCGATGTGGCCATACAGCATGGTGCAGTTGGAGCGAATTCCGAGCTTGTGGGCCGTGCGGGCCACATCCAGCCATTCTTCGCCGTCGATCTTGTGATCGCAGATGATGCGCCGCACGCGCTCGCTGAAGATCTCGGCGCCGCCGCCCGGCATCGAATCCATTCCCGCCTCGCGCAGACGAGTCAGCACCTCGGCAACGGGAATGCGCTCCCGTCGCGCCAGGTACGCCGCCTCGACCATAGTGAAGGCCTTGAGATGAACTTCCGGGAAGCGGGCCTTCAGGCCGCGCAGCATCTCGCAGTACCAGTCCAGCGTCAGCTCCGGGTGGAGGCCTCCGACAATGTGAAACTCCGTAGCCGCCTCCTCGTAGCCGCGGGCCGCCGCCTCCCAGACCTGCTCGAGCGACATGGTGTAGGCGCGGGGATCGCGAATGCGCTTGCCGAAGGCGCACAATCGGCAACTGGCCACACAGACGTCGGTCGGGTTGATGTGCCGGTTGACGTTGAAATAGGTGACCGAACCGTGCAGCCGCTCCCGGACGAGATTCGCCAGATAGCCCAAGCCGAGCAGGTCGCGGGTGCGATACAGCGCCAATCCGTCGTCGTAGTCCAGCCGGATGGACCGCTCGAGTTTGTCGCGGATCGCCTCGAGTCGCTTGTCTTCAAAATAACGCTCCAGCCTCACGCCCTTACGCCCCTCGCCCAGCGAGAATGATGTCGGCGGCCCAAAAACAGAAGAATAGCACGCCGATCCAGCCGTTTACGGTGAAGAAGGCGGCGTCGATGCGCGCTAGATCGGTGGGCTTGACCAGGCTGTGTTCCCAGGCAAGGAATCCGGCGACGACGCCGATGCCAGCCATGCTGAGCGGTCCCGTGTCGAAAGCGACAGCCAGCGCCACGAGCGCCGCGAGCATGGCCAGGTGCAGCCCGCGGGCCACCTGCAAAGCAGCGGGAATGCCGAGTCGGCTCGGGATGCTGAAAAGACCCTCGCGCCGGTCGAAATCATAATCCTGGCAAGCGTAGATGATGTCGAAACCAGCGGTCCAGAAGGTGACGGCGGCGGTGAGCAGCACGATCCGGGCGTCGAGCGAGCCGCGGATGGCGATCCAGGCCGCCGCCGGCGCGATGCCGAGCGCCAGGCCGAGCACCAGATGCGAAAGTGAGGTGAACCGTTTCGTGTAGGAGTAGCCGAACACCACCGCGAGCGCCGCCGGCGCCAGCTTCAAGCACAACGGATTGAGCGCTGCGGCGGCGACGAGGAAAGCGGCGACGGAGGCGGCCAGGAAGCCCCAGGCGAAGCGGCGGCTCAGCAGGCCCGCCGGCAAGTGGCGCAGGCGGGTGCGCGGGTTGCGGGCATCGATCTCCGCATCCAGGATCCGGTTGAAGGTCATCGCCGCCGAGCGCGCCGCCACCATGGCGACGATGATCCAACCCAGCTTCGTCGCCAGGCCCGGCGTGGCGAACCCGTCCTCGCGAATCGCCAGCAGAGCGCCGGTGAGGGCGAACGGCAGTGCGAAGACGGAATGCTCGAACTTGATCATCTCGAGCGTCAGCCGGAACTTGCTGAGAAAGGCGTGACCCATCCCCTGCGCGCAGCCTGGTCGTATAGATACCATTGTATTTCATGGGTCGGAGACGGCTCGCTGTGCTGCTGGCGGCGCTCGCGCTGCCAGCCTGCCGGAATGAGGCGCTCAAGCTCGAGGACTTGAACACGCGGCCGGTTCGGCTGCCGAACGGCTTCGAGATCCGCGCCGAGGTCATGACGCACCCGGAGGACATGATGCGGGGCATGATGTACCGGGATTCGCTCGCGCCCGACCGCGGGATGCTGTTCATTCACGGCGAGCCGGGGCAGTACACATATTGGATGTACCAGGTGAAGATTCCCCTGGACATCATCTGGCTTGACGCCCAGAAGCGCATCGTCGAAATGTCCCCCCACACGCCGCCGTGCACGAGCCGGGCAAGCGAATGTCCGCACTACGGGGGCAATGTGAAGGCGCTCTACGTGCTCGAGCTCGCCGCCGGCAGCATCGAAAAACACGGCCTCCGGGTCGGGAGCCAGTTGGAGTTTTGAGGGCGGAAGATGCATCCGGACAGACTGCGGCAACTGCTTGAAGAGGTGCAGAGCGGCGCAACCAGCGTAGATGCGGCGCTCGCCCGCCTGGGGCATATGCCTTTCGAGGACCTGGGCTTCGCCAAGATCGATCATCACCGCGCGCTACGGCACGGCATGCCCGAGGTGGTCTTCGGCAAAGGCAAGACGGCGGAACAGATCGTCGCCATCGGCCGGAGGCTCGCCGAGCGGAACGAGAATCTGCTGGCGACGCGTGTCCCGCCTGAGGCGGCGGCGGTCTTCTGCCGTGAGTTCCCAGACGCTGAGTATTTCACGCTGTCCGGCGCGCTGCGCCTGTGGCGGGACCGCACCATCCACGGCAAGGGCACGGTGGCGGTGGTCTGCGCCGGAACGAGCGACATTCCCGTCGCCGAAGAGGCCCAAGTGACCGCCGAGGTGATGGGCAATGTCGTCGACGTCATCCACGACATCGGCGTGGCGGGCATTCACCGGCTGCTGAACAACCGGGCCCGTCTCGCGCAGGCCCGTGTGATCGTCGTCTGCGCCGGCATGGAGGGCGCCTTGCCGAGCGCCGTGGGAGGCCTGGTCTCCTGCCCGGTGATTGCCGTGCCCACCAGCGTCGGCTATGGCGCCAGCTTCCACGGTCTGGCCGCCTTGCTTGGCATGCTCAACAGTTGCGCCAGCAACGTGGCGGTGGTCAACATCGACAACGGCTTTGGGGCCGCCTACGTGGCCAGCCTGATCAATCGTCTTTGAACACCTGAGAGGGGCGGAGGGCTTCGCCGGGGTGTCAAGCAGGCAGCCCGAGCCGCCGATGAGATACCTAGCGATGGAACCCAACGAAGATCTCAGCCAAGTGCTGGGCTTCGAGCTCGACCTGTTGCAGCTCATCACCGCCCTGCATTCCAGCGCGCGAGAAAACAAGCTCGAGGCACTCCAGGCCGGGGAGCTGGCGCGAATCCTCGAACGCTTCCCCACGCCGCGCTAAAGAAATTGGGGATTTCGTATACTGTCCCCGATTTTATTGCGGCTGGTCGCTCACCAGACGGCCGTTGATGATCACGCCGATGGCGTGGCTCGTGTATTCGAACGGGTCGCCGTCATACAGAGCCAGATCGGCGTCCTTGCCGGCCTCGAGACTCCCCAGCCGGTCGGCAATGCCGAGTAGTCGAGCCGCGTCGATCGTCAGCGCCGCGAGCGCCGCTTCAAAGCCCAGCCCGTAGGCCGCCGCCACCGCAGCTTCGAACAGCACGACGCGGGTCTTCGGCACGTAACTCTCATAGCCGCTTTGCATGGCGAAAGGAATTCCCGCCGCCTTGAGCTTGGCCGCGGTTTCGAAGCTGACGTTCTCGGTTTCGCCGCCGGCCCGTTGCATCGCCGGGTGGACGATGACCGGATAGCCGGAGGCACGAATCTCCTCGAGCACAAGATAGGCCTCCGCCACGCTGCTCAACACCAACCGAAGGCCGAACTCCTTGCCCAAGCGAATGGTCGAGAGGATGTCGTGCGCCCGGTCCACGGTTACCAGTAAAGGCTTCTCACCGCGCAGAACCTGAATCCAGACCTCGGTCGCCAGGTCCCGAGCGGCCTCCTCCGGCTTCTTCTCGCGCCGCCGCAGGGTCTCCTGCGCTTTCACCAGCTCGCTCCGCAGCATCGCGATGGCTTTGGCTCGCGTACCGGGGCTCTTGCCGGGGTCGCGTTCGCGCGCGCCGCCGCCGAGCGTGGAGGCCACCATCACATCGGGTCTCACCAGCGCTTCCTCGACCGTGTCCCCGACGGTCTTGACAATCATCGTCTGGCCGGAGACGAGGATGCCTGGACCGTGGCCGGTGTGCAGCGTGGTGATGCCGTAACCGCGCAAGTAAGCAATCAGCGGCTCGCGCGCGTCGTAAGCGTCGACAGCGCGCAGTTCCGGTTGGATGGGTTTGGAGCGCTCCAACTGATCCTGATCGTGCGCCTGGTTGAGATAGCCGCTCAGGCCGACCACCGTGTAGGCGTCGATCAGGCCCGGCGTGACGACCTTGGCCGCCAGACGCCGGTAGCCGGCCGGGACACGCACCTCGGAACGGGGTCCGACTCGCTCGATCTTGCCGTCGCGAATGAGCACGATGCCGTTGCGAATGGCCGGTCCGGCCATGGTGTAAACCGTCTCGCCCTCGACGGCGAGTTGCGCCGAAAGCACCGCGGGTAGCGCCAGCGCCGCCGCCAACCGCGCCCCTCTCATTGCAGCCACTCCTCGTCGACGTAGAACTCGCCCGGCCGGCCGGCGCCGTAGCCGCCAACGGCGTAGAGCCGATCGGTCGCAATAGTGCGATCAAAGACCTTCACCCCCTCGACCCAAGTCTCGAGAACCTTCGTGTAAACGCTTAGCGGGTCGCCGGAAAGGATGACGAAGTCGGCATCCTTGCCCGGCTCGAGCGAGCCGATGCGGGCGTCCAGGTCGAGCATGCGGGCGCCGGCGATCGTGAGGGCTTCGAGCGCCTTCTGGCGCGACATGCCGGCTCGCACGGCCAGCGCCGCCATGCGCAGAAACAGCCGGGAGTCCGTCACCCCGTCGTCGGTGTGAAAGGCCGCGAGCACGCCGGCCCGCTCGAGCGCGGCCCCGCTGATGAAGCGGTTGTCTTTGGCCTCGAGCTTGCCCCCGGGGCTGTCGATCAGGATAAGCGAACACGGCGCACCGGCTTTGGCGATTTCGTCGGCGACCATCCAGGCGTCGCTCACGTGATGCAGCACGACGCGAAAGCCGAACTCTTTCTGAAGCCGGAGCACTGAAAGAATGTCATCGTGCCGGTGGGTGTGGAAATGGACGATCCGCTTGCCGTCAAGGACCTCTACCAACGCCTCCATTCCGAGGTCGCGGGCCGGCATCTTCTCGGGGTCACCGGCCGCTTTTCGGATCTTGTCCCGGTACTCGACCGCCTTGATGAGCTGCTCGCGCAACAGGGCCGCGGACTTGGCCCGCGTGCCGGGGAAGGGCGGGGCGCGGCGCGAGTTGGTGCCGTTGGCCATCTTGATGCCGCCCGCGATGGAACCGTCGGCATTTCGCAGCGCCAGCTCCTCGACGGTGTTTTTGTCCCGAAGCTTCAAATAGATGGTCTGACCGCTCAAAAGATGGCCGGAGCCCGGCATGATGTTCACCGTGGTGATGCCGCCCGCCTGGGCCTTCTGGAGCCGGCTGTCGCGCACGTTGACGGAGTCGAGCGCGCGCGCCTCGGGTTGGATTGGGGCGCTCGAGTCGCCCCCTTCGACGCTGCCGATGTGGCTGTGCGTGTCCACCAGACCCGGCATGATCACCTTGCCTTGCGCCTCTATGATCTCGGCGCCTGCGGGCGCCGAAATCGCCCGTCGCGCTCCGACGGCGACGATCTTGCCGTGCTGAATCAGGAGTGCCCCGTCTTCGATCTCCGGAGCCGTGATCGGGATGACCTTGGCGCCGCGAAACATGAGCGGCCGCTCCTGTGCGTGCACCGCCAGGACGAGAAAAGCCGCAATGACCGACGTCTTCATGCTGGACAGAACGAATCTACAGTCTAGCCCATCGCTGCGGCTTGCTATGCTGAGGCAGGAGAGGAGCGAACCTCGTTGCGGCGTTTGATCCTGGCTTTCCGAGCGTTGTTCTCCACGCTCGCGCGCGGCGAAGCTGCGCCTCCGGATGCGCCACCTGCGCCGCCGATCCCCAGTCCCCCCGAGGCGCCGGCCGCCGCCGGGGCGCTCGCATTGCTCGGCCTCCTGCAACGGGAGGCTCGCCTGGTCGATTTCCTGATGGAGGATCTCGGGGCCTACTCGGATGCGCAAGTGGGCGCCGCCGTGCGCGCCGTGCAGGAGGCAAGCCGCCAGGCGCTCATCCGCCACGTGGCGCTCGAGCCCGTCCTGGACGGCGTCGAAGGTGCGTATGTGCGACTGGAGCCGGGCGCCTTCGACCCCTCCGCCGTCCGGTTTCTCGGCAACGTCGCCGCCCAGGGCGCCCCGGAAGGAGGGCTGCTGCGGCACCGCGGCTGGCGGGTGCGCCGCATCGAGCTTCCTCCGGCCGAGGCGGGGCTCGATCGCGCCGTCATCGCTCCCGCGGAGATCGAAGTCGAGTAGCCAGCGTTGACACCGCAGTTCGTCATCGGGATCGATCTTGGCACCACCAATTCGGCGCTTGCCTATGTTCAGCCGGATGAGGCCAGCGATGCCGATTTCCCGCCCATACACGTGCTCGAGATCCCGCAGCAGGTCGCCGAGGGCATCATCGAAACGCGACGGGTGTTGCCCTCGTTTCTCTATCTCGGTCCGCGGCGCATTGCCGGCGTTTGGGCGCGGGAGCAGGGCGCCCTGACGCCCGCCCGCGTCGTCAGCTCGGCCAAGTCCTGGCTGTCGAACCCGGAGGTGGACCGCACAGCCCGCATTCTGCCCTGGGATGCGCGGCCCGAGGAGCGCAGCATCTCGCCGGTCGAGGCTTCCGCGGAGTTCCTGGGGCACCTCAAACGGGCCTGGGAGGAGACGGGCCGCGGGCTCACGAGCGAACACCGGGTCGTGTTGACCGTGCCCGCCTCCTTCGACGAGGAGGCGCGCGAGCTGACGGTCGCCGCGGCCGAGCAGGCAGGTTTGGGCCAAATCGAGTTGCTCGAGGAGCCGTCGGCCGCCTTTTACGCCTGGGTGGCGCGCCATCCGGCCGAGGCGCCCAAGCAGCTCTTCGACGGCCAGCTCGTGCTGGTGTGCGATGTGGGCGGCGGCACCACCGACTTCACGCTGATTCGGGTTTCGCGCTCGGGCGACCGGCTGGAGTTCACCCGCACGGCCGTCGGCAGGCACCTGCTGCTCGGAGGAGACAACCTCGACCTGACGCTCGCCTGGCTGGCCGAAACCAAGCTGGGCACGACGCTTTCGCTCCGCCAGCGTGCGGCGCTTCGCCGCCAGTGCGCCGCAGCCAAAGAACGGCTGTTGACCGACCCCGCCGCCCACCGCGTCGAGATCACCGTGCTCGGTGCGGGCAGTTCTCTGATCGGCGGCATGCTCAAGACCGAGATTCTCCGGGAGGAGGCCATCGAGCTCACCTATGAAGGTTTCTTGCCCTTTTGCCGCCTCACCGACAAACCCCAGGAGGAAAACCAGAGCCCGTTCCGCGAGCTCGGCTTGCCCTACGTCGCCGATCCGGCCATCACGCGCCACCTGGCCGCCTTCCTGACCGCCGCCGGCTGCGACCGCGGTCATGGCCCGGACGCCATCCTCTTCAACGGCGGCTTCTTCAACCCGGCCGTCTGCCGAGAACGCCTGGCCGATGTCGTGGCGAGCTGGTACGGTCGCCGCCCCGCGGTGCTCGAGTCGGAGAACTTGGATCTGGCGGTCGCGGTCGGGGCGGCCTATTACGGTTACGTGCGCCTGACCGGCTCCGGCTTGCTAGTGCGCGGGGGACTGCCGCGCACCTATTACATCGGCGCGGGCGCTCCCCAGCGCGCGGGCGAGCGGGTCCAAGCCGTCTGCCTGGTTCCGAGGGGCACGGAAAGCGGCGAGGTGCTCGCGCTGGATCGAGACGATTTGCAGTTGGTCACCAACCGCCCGGTCGCTTTCCGGTTGTACAGCTCACTGACGCGGCTGGGCGAGGCGCTCGGCCAGGTGGTGGAGTTCACCCCGGAGGAGCTCGAATCCGAGATTCACCGGCACGCGCCGCTCCATGCCGTGATGCGTTTCGGCAAGGAGCCGGGCGACCGGCTGGTGCCCGTCAAGCTGATGGCGCGCCTCACCGAGGTCGGAACGCTCGAAATCTGGTGCGAGTCCAAGGTGAGCGATCATCGGTGGCGGCTTCAGTTCGAGCTGCGAAAACCGACCGAGGCGGCGCGGCCCGTGCGGGCCGCCTCGACCGTCGTGAGCGACGAGGCCTTGGAGGCAGCCGCCCGGCTGCTGCGGTCGTCGTTTGAGGCGGAGCGCGAGCCGCCGCTGGCGCCCGAGGAGCTCCCCGCGCGCCTGGAACAGCTCCTGGCTCTCGGACGACCGTCCTGGCCGCTGGAGGCGATCCGCCGCCTGGCCGATGTGATGCTCGAGACGGCCGAGGGGCGCAAGAGAAACGCCGCCTGGGAGGCCCGATGGTTGAACTTGTGCGGCTTCTGCCTCCGGCCCGGCTTCGGCCATCCGGCCGACGAGTGGCGGTTGGAAAAAACCCGCCGCATTTGGGCCGCCGGTCTTCAATTCCCCGGCCGCGTCCAGAATGAGATCGAATGGTGGATCTTCTGGGGGCGGCTGGCCGGCGGGCTGAATCGCAATCAGCAGAGCGACCTGTTTCATCGCATCTCGGCCATTCTGCTCCCGCGCGGCAAGCCGCACCGACTCAATGCGAGCCTGTTGCGCGAGATCTGGCGCACGGCGGCAAGCCTCGAGCTGCTGCCCGTGTTGACGAAAATCAGCCTGGGCGAGGCGCTGCTCAAGCGGATCAAGGCGGGCGAGTACACCGACAGCGACCTGTGGTGCTTGTCGCGGCTCGGCGCCCGTGAGCTGTTTTACGGCCCTGCCAACCAGGTGCTGCCGGCGGCGACCGTCTCCGGCTGGGTCCGCGAGCTGCTTCCGGTCCGAGGCGCCGCTGAGGCGCTGGCCTTGATGGCGCGCCAGACCGGCGACGCCAGCCGCGATCTGCCGGGGCAGGTTCTCGCGCAGGTTCGCCGGAGGCTCGAGGAGGACCGCGACGCCGGCCGCCTGCTCGCGATCTTCGAGGGCGAACGGGAGCCCGATGCGAGCAGCCTCAGCCGCATCTTCGGCGAGGAGCTGCCCTCGGGGCTGGTGATCGGCCCGGCACGCTAATAGGCGAACTTGTGGTCTTCGGTGACCTGGCCCGCCAGACGCGGATCGCCTCCGGTGGCCGCGAGCAGCCGCGCCATGCGCTCCTGGAGGGTTTCCACCAGCCGACGCGTTTCCGGGTCGCGGATGTGGTTGACGTAGCGACCCCGCATGCGCGCGCCGATGCGCGCCTCCGCCACGAGATTTCGGACCTGCTCCGGATCGGCCGTCAGGTCGTACAACTCCGGGATGTCCCAGATGCCCGGGTAGTGCATCAAGCTGTGCGTTTGGGTGCGCAAGCCGACGATGTTCGGCGTGTAAGGAAAATCCTGCTCCCAGGCGTACTCGTAGAGAAACTCGGTGCGCCAGTCCTCCGGCCTGCGTCCGGCGGCAAGCGGCCCAGGGCCTGCGTCGCGTCGACGACGAAAATGCCGCCCCGGCCGTGAACCTCTCGCGCCAGCTCCGACAGATACGGCAGGAAGGTCCCGATCTTGTAGCTGACGGCGCTCACCGAGACCAGACGGGTGGCTGGACTGAGTGCCTCGGCGAAACGCTCGAAGGGTACCAGACCCGCCTCGCAGCGAATCAGCCGAAGCCGCACGCCGCGCGAGCGCAGCCGAAGCCAGACGAGCACGTTGGAGGGAAACTCCAAATCGTGGATCAAGATCTCGTCGCCGGCCCGCCAGTCGATCGAGTTGGCCAGGAGGTTGAGACCGTCGCTGGCGCTCCCGAGCAGCGCGACGTCTTCCGATCCGGCGCCGAGCAACGCCGCCACGGCGCACTTCGTCTCTAGTTCCCGCTCATAAAGCCGGCGTCGGCCGGGTGTGCCCGCCGCCTTGTCGGCGTAATACTCCAGCAGCGCCTCGGCGGCTTCCGCCGGAGGCAGACCCTCGGCAGCCGTGTCGAGGTAGACCAGCTCGCCGGCGCGCGGGAAGCGGGATTTGTCCGCCATGGAGCCCATCGCTAGAACTCGAGCGTCATGCGGCGGTAGAACTCGGCGGCGCGCTCGATCTCGGCGCAGTCGACCCACTCCAGGGCGGCGTGGGCTTGCTTGATGCTGTCCGGCCCGACGACGCTCGGAATTCCTGCGCCGCCGGCATAGGCGGGATTCACGCTGTTGCTACGCACCAAGTCCGCAAGAATTTCAGCCACGGACGGGGGTGTCACAACCGCTTCAGAGGCTCGTGAGAAAGCGCTGAACCGCTTCGATGCCCCGCCAGAGGTTAGGCAGATAGAACTTCTCGTTCGGTGCGTGGATCTGATCGTCCGGCAAGCCGAATCCCATGAGGACGCTCGGGATGCCAAGCCGCTCCTGAAAGACGCCGACGATCGGGATCGAGCCGCCGGAGCGAATGTAGACGGTGCGGCGGCCGAAGACCGCCTCCATGGCCCGGGCGGCGGCTTGGACGAAGGGATTGTCGGCCTCTATCAGCGAGGGCGCGCCGGAGTGAATGGTGCGCCATTCGGCGACCACGCCCCGCGGGCAGGCCTGCGCGATCGCTTCCGCAATCTGTCGCGAGGCCTCCTCCGGCGTCTGGTCCGCCACCAGTCGGAGGCTGATCTTGGCCACGGCGCGCGCCGGAATCACGGTCTTGGCGCCCTCGCCGGTGAAGCCGCCGCGAATGCCGTGGACCTCCAGAGTCGGGCGCGCCCAAAGCCGCTCGAAAACCGAATGCCCGGGCTCCCCGACCAGCTCACGCGCTCCGATCTCTTTCTCCAGGTATTCGGCCTCATCGAACGGCAGGCGCGCCCAGGCCTCGAGCTCCTGCGGCGCCGGCGGGCGGATCCGGTCATGGAAGCCCGGAATGTGGATGCGGCCTTCGCGATCCTTGAGCACGCACAAGATTTCGGCGATTGCCTGGATCGGATTCGGAGCGACGCCGCCGTAGACGCCGGAGTGCAGATCCTGGCGGGCGCCGGTGACGTGGAGCTCGCCGTAGACGATGCCGCGCAGGCCCGTGCAGATGGTCGGAAGCTCCGGGGCGAACATCTCCGTGTCGCAGATGACGGCGGCGTCGGCGCGCAGCCGTTCCGGATAGGCTGCGACGTAGGCGGCGATGTGCTTGCCGCCGACCTCCTCCTCGCCTTCGATGAGGAAACGGACGTTCACCGGCAGTCGGCCGTCGCGCGCCAGCAAGCCCGCCACCGCCTGGATGAGAATCCAGGTCTGGCCCTTGTCGTCGCAAGCGCCGCGGGCATAAAGCGAATCGTTCCGCACCGTCGGTTCAAAGGGCGGCGAGTGCCACTCCTCGAGCGGGTCCGGCGGCTGCACGTCGTAGTGACCGTAGAGCAGCAGCGTGGGCCGGCCTGGCGCCTCCAGCCACTCGCCGTAGACGAGCGGGTTGCCGCCGCCTTCGATCAGGTCAACGTGGCGTAGGCGGGCGGCAACGAGAGCGTCCCGCACGAACTCGGCCGCCCGGCGCACGTCGCCGGAATGCTCGGAAAGGGTGCTGATGCTCGGGATGCGCAGAAAGGCTTTCAAGCCCTCAAGGATTTCCTCGCGCGGGTCACCCATGCTCCCTAAGCTACACTAAAGGGGAAGCGACGCGCAGCCTTCCTCGCTCATCCTTCAAGAAAGAGGGGACATCAGGGATGCCTACCAACCGTCTGATCCGGGAAAAGAGTCCTTATCTTCTCCAGCACGCCCATAATCCGGTGGACTGGTACCCTTGGGGCGAGGAGGCCTTCGAAAAGGCACGGCGCGAGAACAAGCCCATCTTCCTTTCTGTCGGCTATTCGACCTGCCACTGGTGCCATGTGATGGAGCGGGAGTCGTTTGAGTCGGTCGAGGTCGCCGAATTCCTCAATCGGTGTTTTGTTCCGGTCAAAGTGGATCGCGAAGAGCGCCCAGACGTCGACCGCGTCTACATGACCTTCGTCCAGGCCACCACGGGGGGAGGCGGCTGGCCCATGTCGGTCTGGCTGACGCCGGATCTGAAGCCGTTTTACGGCGGTACGTACTTTCCCCGGGAAGACAACTACGGCCGGCCCGGCTTTCTAAGTCTGTTGAAGCGAATCGCCGAGCTCTGGGCTAGGGATCGCGAGCGGATCGTCGAATCGAGCCGCCAGCTCATCGAAAACCTGGAGCGGCACCTGCGCGCCGACGCGTCGCCTGGGGCGCTCGCCGAGGGGATCTTCGAGACGGCCTTCAACCAGTTCCGCCGCAGCTTCGATCCCCACTGGGGCGGCTTCGGCGGAGCGCCCAAATTTCCGCGGCCGGTGGTGCACCAGTTCCTGCTGCGGTACTGGGCGCGCACCGGCAATGCCGAAGCGCTCGAGATGGTGCTGCTCACTTTGAGGCGGATGGCTGCCGGGGGCATGTGCGACCAGCTCGGCGGCGGCTTCCACCGTTATTCGGTGGACGACCGCTGGTTCGTCCCCCATTTCGAAAAGATGCTCTACGACCAGGCGCAACTGGCGATCTCCTATCTGGAGGCGTTCCTGATCAGCCGGGAGAAGCTATACGCGGACGTGGCGCGCGACATCCTCGAATACGTCCTGCGGGATCTTACCAGCCCTGACGGAGCCTTCTACTCGGCCGAGGACGCCGACAGCGCCCCGGACGCCTCCCGGCCGGAACACAAAAGCGAGGGAGCGTTTTATCTTTGGAGCCGCGCCGAGATCGAGGCCTTGCTCGGCCGCCCGGTGGCCGACTGGTTCAGTTTCGTGTACGGCGTCGAGGAGGAGGGCAACGTTCGCTACGATCCGCACGGGGAGTTCGCAGGCAAGAACATCCTCTACCAGGCGCACACGATCGAAGAGGCGGCCCGGCATTTTCAAGCGGACCGCGATCTTCTCCAGGCGGCCGTAGCCGAGGCGCGGCGCAAGCTCCTCGAGGCCCGCCGGCGGCGTCCGCGGCCCCACCTCGACGACAAGATCCTCACGGCCTGGAACGGTTTGATGATTTCAGCCTTCGCCCTCGCCGGGCAGGTGCTCGGCGAGGAACGCTACCTCGAGGCCGCCCGCCGCGCCGCACGCTTCCTCCTGGGCCGCCTCTGGGATCCGGCGACCGCAACGCTGCTGCGCCGCCACCGCGACGGCGAGGCGGCGATCGCGGGCTTCCTGGATGACTACGCGTTCCTGATCGCCGGCCTGCTCGATCTGTACGAGGCTTGTTTTGAGCTCGATCTCTTGAAGAGCGCTGAGCGTCTGGCCGAGCGCATGATCGAGCTGTTTGAGGATGCGGCGCAAGGCGGCTTCTATGCGACGGCGGCGGGCGATGCGAGCCTCGTGCTCCGGCTCAAAGACGATTACGACGGAGCCGAACCCTCCGGGAACTCGGTCGCCGCGCTGGCGCTGGCGCGCCTGGCGGAGATGACCGGCCGCCAGGACTTTCGCCGGTCGGCCGAGGGCACGCTCGAAGCCTTCGCCTCGCGGCTTAATTCCCTGCCAGTGTCACTGCCGCTGATGCTTGTGGCGGCGGAATTCCTCCGCATGAAGCCGACGCAGGTTCTGCTGGCCGGCGCCAAGGACGATCCGGCAACGCGCGAGCTGGCTCGCCAGGTCTGGCGGCGGTTCCTGCCGCGGCGCGTGCTTGTGCTCGTGGACGCGGAGGCGCGGGAGGCGCTGGCGGCGCACCTGCCCGTGGCCTCGGAGGTGGCGCCCGTGGATGGC
>Ga0308411_10001150_pt1 | contig 17931 bp, 16 predicted proteins | sample HotsprottomLayer_2_FD_203530 | JGI IMG/M metagenome (GOLD analysis project Ga0308411, IMG submission 203530) | Hot spring phototrophic mat microbial communities from Octopus Spring, Yellowstone National Park, Wyoming, United States -... | ecosystem: Environmental > Aquatic > Thermal springs >...
TTGATGCCGCTTCCAACCGTAGCAACGCTGTTAAGAATGATGAAAGGCACATCGTTCAAAAAGACAGAGTGAATTGTGAGCGAGAGTGCGCCAATAGTCGCAAGCAAGAGAAACCCGCGATTGACAGTGCATTGGCGATTGCGCACGGTCTCAATGGTTTGTGGAATCCAACAGAGAACAATGCACGCCATGCCTATCCACCCTGAAAGCAATTCAAGCATTTTATCTCAACAGTTGAATCATATCGCGCACGGCTTTTTCAATACCGACAAGTGCGGCGCGTGCAATAATCGCATGCCCAATGCTGACTTCCTCAATCACATCAGAAAGCGATTTGAAGGGAATAATGTTGATGTAATTCAGTCCATGCCCTGCAACCACGCGCAATCCCAACTTGCGCCCGAGTGTTGCCGCTTCACGAAGTCGCACAAGTTCGTGCTGAATTTCATCGGCTTTGCGAAGTCGAGAGTATGTGCCAGTGTGGAGTTCAATGTAAGCGGCACCGAGTTCGGCGGAAAGTTGAACGAGGTCTTTATCAGGTTCAATGAACAAACTTGTTGGAATTTTGTGCCGAGCGAGTTCTTCGATGAACGGCGCAAGTGCAGCGCGCATAGTTTTCACATCTAATCCGCCTTCGGTGGTAAGTTCTTCGCGGCGTTCAGGCACGAGTGTAACGAGGTCGGGTTTCGTTTGAATTGCGATGCAGAGCATTTCTTCGGTTGCCGCCATTTCGAGGTCGAGTTTCGTTTTGACGGTTTCTCGAAGCAGGCGCAAATCGCGGTCGCAAATGTGTCGGCGGTCTTCGCGTAAATGACAAACAATGCCAACTGCGCCCGCAAGTTCGGCTAAATGTGCGGCGGTGATTGGGTCAGGTTCTTGTTCTTTTCGGGCGTTGCGAAGGGTAGCAATGTGGTCGACATTGACAGCAAGTTGCATAACGGATAGAACAGTGAAAATTAAATTGGTCACAAAAATAGTCAAAAGCAGTCATTCAGAGTGAAGAATAGGTAATGAGGAATGAAGAATAAGTAATGGAGAGCCTTATCAGGAGAGGGAATGTAACCTCACCCTGTCGCTGCGCGACGTCCCTCTCCTTTTGCAAGGAGAGGGACGTTTTGGCGAAGCCAAAACAGGGAGAGGTCAAAGGATAAGGCTTTGCGGTCAATGTTGCCTTAATTAAGCGTTCTTGTGATGTAGTAAGTCTACTCATTACTCATTATTCATTACTCGTCACTCATTATCAAAAACAAAAGGCGATTTCTTTTGTGAAACCGCCTTCTTTCTTGATTCTGCCGCATTGAATCAATGACAGCACATTCTTAATAGCGATAGTGTTCCGACTTGAACGGACCGTTTTTCGGAACGCCAATATATTTGGCTTGCTCTTCGGTCAGTTCATCGAGTTCAACGCCGAGTTTGGCAAGGTGCAAGCGTGCGACTTTTTCGTCAAGATGCTTTGGCAACACATAAACCTTGTTCTCGTAGTTCTTGTAGTTCTGCCACAGTTCAATTTGCGCCAAGACTTGATTCGTAAATGACATTGACATCACAAACGATGGGTGTCCCGTTGCCACGCCAAGATTAACCAAGCGACCTTCGGCAAGCACGATGATTTCTTTGCCATCGATGTTGTAGAGGTCGACTTGCGGCTTGATTTCAACTTTGGTGTGTCCGTAATGTTTGTTGAGCCACGCCATGTCGATTTCCGTGTCGAAGTGTCCGATGTTGCAGACAACGGTTTTATCCTTCATCATTCTGAAATGACGTTCGGTAATAATTTTTTCGTTGCCTGTTGCAGTAACTACGATGTCGGCTTCTTTGATGGCATTATCCATTTTTTTCACTTCGTAACCTTCCATTGCGGCTTGCAAGGCGCAAATTGGGTCAACTTCGGTGACAATCACGCGAACTTTATTGTTTTTGAGCGATTCTGCCGAACCTTTGCCAACATCGCCGTAACCGGCTACAACGGCGACTTTGCCTGCCAGCATTAAATCCGTTCCTCGACGGAGCGCATCAACAAGCGATTCACGGCAACCGTATTTGTTATCGAACTTTGATTTCGTTACGCTGTCATTGACATTGATAGCTGGAATCGGGAGTTTGCCGTTTTTGACGCGCTCATAGAGTCGATGCACGCCTGTTGTAGTTTCTTCCGACAATCCGCGAATCCCTGGCACTAATTCAGGATACTTATCGAGCACCATATTGGTCAGGTCGCCGCCGTCGTCCAAAATCATGTTCAGTGGCTGTCCATCTTTGAATGCGAACAAGGTTTGTTCAATGCACCAGTCGAATTCTTCAACGGTCATGCCTTTCCAAGCGTAAACGGGAATGCCGGCTTTGGCAATCGCGGCGGCGGCATGGTCTTGGGTTGAGAAGATGTTACAACTCGACCAACTGACTTCCGCGCCGAGTTCAACAAGCGTTTCAATCAACACAGCGGTTTGAATGGTCATGTGCAAACAGCCTGCAATGCGTGCGCCTTTGAGCGGCTTGGTGTGCCCGAACTCGGCACGCAGAGCCATCAAGCCGGGCATTTCGGCTTCAGCCAGTCTGATTTCTTTGCGTCCCCAATCAGCAAGGGAGATGTCTTTGACCTTGTAAGGCAGTCTTTGAGTTTCTACGGTTGCCATTGTCTTATCTGTGGTTTAGTTATCGAGAATAATGGTAATTACTTAAATGCGCGACGCAAGTCATTGACCCTGTCCAACTTTTCCCAAGGAAATTGCGGGCGACCAAAATGTCCGTAGGCGGCAGTGTCGCGATATTTCCACCCTTTCGGTTTGTTGAGGCTGAACCGTTCAATGATAGCAAGCGGACGCAGGTCAAAGAGTTTCTCGACCTTTTCTTGCAGTTCTTCGTCGCTAATGCCATTCGTGTTTGTGCCGTGCGTGTTGACAAGAATCGAGACAGGACGGGCAATGCCAATCGCATATGAGACTTGCACGGTGCATTTTTCGGCTAAGCCTGCGGCGACCACATTTTTTGCAATGTGTCGGGCGGCGTAGGCGGCAGAACGGTCAACTTTGGTTGGGTCTTTGCCTGAAAACGCACCACCACCATGCGGTGCCGCACCGCCGTAAGTATCCACAATAATTTTTCTGCCAGTCAACCCAGTGTCCCCATGCGGACCGCCAATCTCAAAACGCCCTGTGGGATTGACAAAATACTTCGTGTTCTTATCCAACAAGTGCTTCGGAATCACTTTGTTAATCACATTCGCAATCACATCTTCACGAATTTTATCTTGAAATTGCTTTTCAGTCATGCCTTTCGGTTCAGGGTCGTGTTGCGTTGAGACAACCACAGTATCGACTCGAACGACCGTGTTGCCGTCGTATTCCAATGTAACTTGGCTTTTGGCATCAGGGCGAAGGTAGGTCATGATTTTGCCTTCTTTGCGAATGTCCGCAAGTTTCTTGACAATTTGATGAGCATAGGTGATAGCTGCAGGCATGAGTTCAGGGGTTTCCTTGCATGCATAGCCAAACATCATGCCTTGGTCACCCGCACCGATTGATTCATAACGGTCTTTAACAGGGATTTTTTTATCAACGCCACGATTGATGTCAGGCGACTGCGAATGAATTGCTGAAAGAATCCCACACGAATTGGCTTCAAACATATATTCACCCTTTGTGTAACCAATATCTCTGACCACACTGCGCACAAGGTCAGGCACTTCGACATATTTCTTTGTCGTGATTTCTCCGCCGACAACCACTTGTCCTGTTGTTACAAACGTTTCGCAAGCCACACGGGCGTTTTTGTCTTCAGAAATAATTGCGTCGAGTATCGCATCAGAAATTTGGTCTGCGATTTTGTCAGGATGACCTTCGGAAACCGATTCCGACGTGAAAAGGTATCTTGCCATGTTTTGAGAACAGTGTTTTTGATTGCTGATTGTATGAAAATAAAAAAGCCTTTTCTGCGAATAGAAAAGGCTTCTGTCAAACTTATCTTGGACACGGAACTCTTTTCTACTCTGCCGCCGCAATAAATGCGCAACAGCATTTAGCACCGTGTCCATACATAATGGCGTGCTAAAAGGCGTGCAAAAATACAGCGCACCAACCTAAAAACAAAAAGTGAGCGCGCCTCTGACCATTCTTGTTACTTATCTTGTTGGATACTTCACTGTGCGCATTATTTTCGATTACTTGCCCAAGCCAACACGGCGAAAAATGTAATCCACATTTTTTTTCAGTTTCTTCATTAAGGCTTCGGCGGAAAAAAGTTGTTCAACTTCTTTTTCAGAGAGATGCGCGCGAATGTCGGCATCGTTTAACACGAGCGTTTTGAGGTGAACTTTTTCGCGCCAACACTGCATCGCATTGCGTTGAACCAGCTTGTAAGCCACTTCGCGTGTTAAGCCCTTCGCTGTGAGCGCAAGCATAATGCTTTGAGACGAAATCAGTCCGTAAGAACTATCAAAATTTTTGAACATTCGTTCAGGATAAACGAGCAATTTTTCTACGGCATCAGAAAACTGACGAATGATGTAGCACAGTGCAATCGTAGAATCGGGCATCACGACGCGCTCAACGGAACTGTGCGAAATATCGCGCTCATGCCACAAGGCAACATTTTCCAATCCTGCTAATGCATTGGCACGAATGACGCGGGCAAGTCCTGAAAGGCGTTCAAAGGTAATGGGATTGCGTTTATGCGGCATGGCGGAACTGCCTTTTTGCCCTTCGCTGAAAAACTCTTCTGCTTCTAAAACTTCGGTGCGTTGCAAATGGCGGCACTCAACTGAAAATTTCTCGATAGACGAGGCGATAACTGCCAACGTGCAAAGGTATTCGGCGTGCCTATCGCGCTGAACAATTTGCGTGGAAATAGCGTCGGGCTTCAAGCCTAATTTTTTGCAGACATATTCTTCAACCTTCGGCGAAAGATGTTCATATGTGCCGACCGCACCGCTGATTTTGCCAACACTAATCACGTCAATCGCGCGTTTAAGTCGCTCACGATTGCGCTTCATTTCTTCATACCACAACGCAAGTTTTAAGCCAAAGGTAATCGGTTCAGCATGAACGCCGTGCGTGCGTCCGATTTGCAACGTGTATTTGAACGCTTTGGCGCGTTTGGCAAGAACTTTTATCAAGCGTTCAATATCCGCAAGAATGATGTTGCCTGCATCACGCATCTGCATTGAAAGTGCCGTATCCAACACATCGCTCGAGGTCATGCCTTGATGAATGTGTCGTGATTCTGCACCAACGTGTTCAGCAACATTGGTGAGAAATGCAATCACATCGTGCTTGGTTGTTTTCTCAATTTCAAGGATGCGTTCCACTTCGAAGCGGGCTTTCTTCTTAATCACCGCAAAATCTTGTTCGGGGACTTCGCCCAGTTTGACACGGGCTTCAACGGCGGCAAGTTCAATCTCGAGCCAGCGTTGCATTTTGGCTTCTTCACTCCAAATGGCGGCAATGTCGGGCGGTGAATATCGTGCTATCATTCAACACGCAGTTAAAACGTTAGACAACTTCGACGCGCGATTGGTCACCGAGCATGAAGCGATTGGTCTTTGGTTTCTTCGTCGCTCTTACAATTTGCACATCATTCCCAAGCAAACTTTCTTCAATGCGAATCCCAACATCTTCAATGCGACAATCTTTCAGCACAATGCTGAACTCAATCTCGGATTTCTTCACAACGGTTGAATCATAAATTGAAGTGAACGGACCGATGTAGGAATCTTCAATCGTGCAGTTTTCGCCGATGATGAGCGGACCGCGTAGCACGCTGTTCAAGATTTTGGTGCCTCTACCAATCACGATTTTTCCTGAAAGGTGTGATGCCGTATCGATTTCACCTAAAATCATAGACTCTTGATTTTCAAGTACAAGGCGATTGGCTTCGAGCAGGTCATATGGTTTGCCTGTATCTTTCCACCAGCCTGTAATTTCCGAATAGGTTACTTTCTTGTTTTTGGAAAGCAAGTATTGATGGGCATCAGAAATTTCAAGTTCGCCGCGTGCTGATGGTTTGATAGCATTAACGGCTTCAAAGATACTTTCATCGTAAATGTAAATGCCTGCCACAGCATAATCGGATTTTGGCTTCTTTGGTTTTTCTTCAATCGAAACAATTCGCCCGTCTTTGAGTTCAGGCACGCCGAAGCGTTCAGGGTCTTTGACTTTGGCAAGCGTAAGGTGGCAGTTGGATTGATTGGCGTTGAAGGCTTCAATGAACTTTGCAACACCGCCGATGAGCATATTATCACCGAGATAAAAAATGAACGGCTCATCTTTGATGAAGTCTTGTGAGATTTTGACAACATGCGCCAAGCCCAGCGGTGCGGACTGCGGTATGTAGGTAAATCGTGCGCCGTATTGTTCGCCTGTGCCAAATGCGGTTTGCACGTCTTGATTGTCGGCGTTCATCACGATTCCAATTTCCTTAATGCCTGCGGCGCAAATGGCTTCAATCGCGTAGGCAAGCATAGGTTTGTTAGCAATGGGAATTAAATGTTTGTTGTGTGTGTGCGTGAGCGGACGAAGACGCGTGCCTCTGCCACCCGCCGTTATGAGTGCTTTCATGCGTGAAGTGAATTAAAATGTTAATGAAGTCTCAAACGATTACATGATTCTGAACGCATCTTCAATGAACAAAATCTCATGTGCTTGGTTATTGATTATCGTAATTGCAATGACATCGAAGCGATAGAGGTCGGCACTGTTTGGAAACTTGCGAAGATAACACTCGGCGGCTTTTGCTAACTCGGTTTGTTTCGTGCGCGTAACGGCTTCGGCAGGGTGCCCGAACTCCTTGCCTTTGCGCGTTTTGACTTCCACAAACGAAATCACCGTGCCTTTCTTTGCAATCAAATCAATCTCGTTTTTGCCACAGCGAAAATTGCGCACTAAAATCTCAAAGCCATGGTTCGTTAGAAATTCTGCCGCAAGATTTTCTCCAAACGCGCCAAGTGAAGTATTTGCCTGTCTGTTTAGCATCGCAAAAGTATAACTGTGTTTGCGGTTTGTTCTGAACGAAATACAAAGTGCTTTTTAAGCCTTCAATTTTCATAATCCCTGCCCCAGAAAAATTTTTGGCGAAGCACATCGTAGTAGTTTCGCTTCTCGTTGGCAATTAAAATGGCGTGCTTTTCGGATTTGTAGACCCGCACGCGCGTTTTTGGCGAGAGCGCAAGGAGCATTGTGCCATCGCAGTTGAGCACGAAGTTTTTATCGTGCGTTTCAACAGTAATTTCAAATTCTTTGTCATCAGAAATGACAATCGGTCGGACGGTGAGCATGTGCGGACAAATCGGCGTAATAGCGAAGACACGCGATTTTGGAACGATAATCGGACCGCCTGCCGACATATTGTAAGCCGTTGAGCCAGTTGAAGTGGAAATAATCAAGCCATCGGCTTTGTAATCGCTAAGCAACTGTCCATCAATGCGAAGCGAGATAATCGGCAAGCGTGGATAGCCGCCTTTCTCAATAATCACATCGTTAAGTGCGGTGAATCGCTTTTCTTTTTTGTTGGTTCGGACAGCGGCTTCGAGTTGGGTGCGTGTCTCGGTTTTGAAATCGCCTTTCAGGACGCGCTCAATCGCCGAATACATTTCATCGATGCTGAACTCGGCAAGAAAGCCCAAGCGTCCGAGATTAACGCCGAGAATCGGCTTGCCGTGTGCGTAGTGCGAGGCTTCCAAAATGGTGCCATCGCCACCCAGCGTGATGATGCAGTCGCTTTTTTCGGCAAGGTCTTGCAGTTTCACTTTGCGCGTTTCGTTAAGGAGTTTCGCCGCCTCTTTTTCCACAAGAAACGACACTCCCCGCGCATTAAACCACTGGATTAAGGCTTCAGCGGCTTTTATCGCCTTCGGACGCGTGGTATTAACAACAAGGCTGAATTGCATGAGTTCAACATCAATCCAGTTCAACAGTATTCAACTGGAATTTGCAAATTACGGCTATCGATAAGATGTGCTTCTACAAGTTTATTCTGTAAATCCAATAATGATGAACGAACTATTAGTAGAATGGACTTTGCTTCGTGAGCAAAATTATCTAAAAAAGTGTCTTGGCTTAAACATTAAGAGAAAATTGTTTCAGCAATACTCAACCGAATTTGGGCGAATTGACTTTGCTCACGAATTACCCAACGGGCAAATTGTGATAACTGAACTTGAAACAATCATTGATAACAAATCCAAACTCGAGTACTGCCAGTCTCAATGCTTAGGGTATTCAAATATCCAGTTCAGAGAAGGTAACAGCCCTTTGATTGCCATTTTGATAGCGGAAGAGACCCCTGAAAAGTATCTCAAAGAACTATTGTCTTTTTCAAATGAACGGAGATTTCATCTCAAAACCTACTCGCTTGAAACTGTCAGCGAGATATACAGAAAACTCATAGAAGAAGCCATACAGACATCAGGCGTTCCAGTTCTAAAACCCGTAGCAAATAACTTCACTCACTTATCTTGTTTGAACAGATTTATGTTGCCTTTTTATGACACCGAAAAAAAGGAATTGAAGAGAGAGGATTTTGTTGAGTATTTTGACTTGAAACCAGATAAATCTAATAGCCATTTCAAAGTCCACAAGCACATGGCAGAATACTTTGAGTTGATTGAAGATGTGTCCCCACAAGAAGAAGAATCTTCATTCAGACTTACAAAGTACGGCGAAAGGTTTGTTGAAAATCTCAACTATGAATTTGTGATAAAGAGAACAAAAAAATCCGACATCAAGCGAATTGATTTAAGCTTGGAACAAAAAAGAATCTTGCTTGAATCTCTGATGAATGGCAACATTCGAGATTTGAAAGGCAAAGTCAACTTGCTGTATTTCCTTCGCTTTGTGCATCTAACCGAGGGAGTTTGGATACCCAGAAATAGAAAACTTGACCGGCAGAAAAGAGATTTTGCAAATAGTTTCTTGGGAACAAATTATACAGAAGTCACCCTTACAAATTGGCTGAATTTCACTTGCACTCACGCCGAAGAATTAGACTTGGTGAAACGAATTAAGACGACCACAGAATACGACCGCGCCATACTGACTTCTTTGGGTTCAAGAGTCTTAGGCTTTATTGAAATGGACTTACACATGAAAAGGGAGCGGATTCAAATTCCTTTACAAATATGACTTCTATCACAGACTCAATCAATCCGCACGCGCGATTGAAGCAATGCTAATCCTTTCAGAATGAAACCAGAACTTAAAGTTGGGCTTTCGGTTGTTGCCGCCGCACTGATTGTTTGGCTCGTGATTTGGTGGGCAAAAGATGTGCGCGTTGGACAAAGAAGTCTCAATATCCTTTTTCCAAATGTTAGCGGATTGCAAATTGGCGACCCTGTTACAGTGCATGGCATGCGTGCCGGCAAAGTCGAGTCCATTCAAATTTTGCAGAACGGTGTCAATGTAACCGCTTCGATTTCGCCTGACATCAAACTCTATCGAAATGCCTCCGCAAAACTCCTAATGCTCGAACTGATGACAGGCAAAAAAATCGAACTTTTTCCCGGCACGATTGATGCAGGCGACCTTCAAGCTGGCGACTTGATACAAGGCTCATTCACCGCCGATATTCCTGCGCTGGTTGGCTTTGCAGGCGAAGCCGTCGACACGCTCCGCTACCTTGTCTCCGATTTGCAACTGACCTTGCGCAATGCCAACGCACTGATTGGCGACCCTGAACTGCGCGAAGACTTGAAAGCCTCCGTCCGCAATCTTCGCCTTATCACCGAAGACATCAAAGCCGTGAGCCACGACTTACGCCAAACCGATTTGAAAAGCCTCATCGCCAAAGTCGACCAAACACTCAACACGATTGATGCGCTTCTCAAAGACCTTCAACCACAATTAAACGGCACCATCACCGATGTGCGCACCACAGTCAAAAACGCTGACGAACTTATCGCTTCACTTAAAAAACTTTCAGACCAACTTCAAAACAGCAAGCAATCGCTCATCGGCAGAGCCTTGAACGATGAACAACTCGCCGCAAAAATCGATAGCGTGATTCTACATCTCAACAATATTTTGAAACTTGGCGAAAAAGAAGGCATCAATGTTAAACTTCGCGTCTTTTAATCTTCATTTGTTATGAAACTCATTTGCGGACTTGGCAACCCGGGCTCTCGCTACGACGGCACTCGACACAACATCGGCTTTGCAATTCTCGACGCGCTCGCCCATGATGTTGGTGTGGAATTCAAAGCAGGGAAAGGCGATTATCTCTTCTCAAAATTCACGCATAACGGCATTGACGTTTTGCTTCAAAAACCTACAACCTACATGAACCTTTCAGGCAAAGCCGTTCAGCAGGCACTTGCGTTTTACAAAATCAGCATCAGCGATTTGCTTGTGATATGCGACGATGTGAATTTACCGCTGGGCGCAGTGCGCATTCGCCCTGATGGTTCAGATGGCGGACAGAACGGCTTGAAAGATATTATTGAGAAACTTGGGAAACATTCTTTTGCTCGTATGCGCTTCGGCATTGGTATGCCAACACATCGCGACGACCTCTCGAATTATGTGTTGAGCACATTCACCGATGAAGAACTGCCCATCGTTCAAGAGACGATTGCGCATTGTGTTCAAGCCGTGCGTTCGTTTATTGAGCATGGAATTTCAATCACAATGACACGCTTTAATCGCAGGCATAGACCCATGCCGCCACCACCAACGCCTACCGAAACACCGTCGCGTCTCGCTTCGGACTAACCGAGATGAAAGTAATCGGAGTCTCTAAAAACTCTTCAATAAAAGAAATGTAGGTGCGTGCATGTTCGTGCATCTTGCTGAACGAGGTCGCCTTTGCATTCGAGGTTTTCCAACCTTTGAATGTGCGATACTGGGGAACGACTTTTGACAGCGTTTCGTGGTCGGTCGGAAAATCTTTCAGCACTTTCCCATCAATCGTGTAGGCTGTGCAGACTTTTATCTCGTCGAAGTCATCAAGCACATCGAGTTTTGTGAGTGCGAGTTCGGTAATGCCGTTGATAGCGATTGCGTATTTGAGCAACACGAGGTCGAGCCATCCGCATCGGCGCGCTCGTCCAGTGGTTGCGCCGTATTCGTGTCCAATTTTTCGCAACGCTTCTCCGATTTCATTTTGCTGTTCGGTTGGGAACGCGCCGTTACCCACGCGCGTCATGTAGGCTTTTGCAACACCAATCACATTGCCGATGTAGGTTGGCGCAATGCCCGACCCTGTACAAGCCCCGCCTGCCGTTGGGTTAGACGAGGTTACAAACGGATACGTGCCATGGTCGACATCAAGCAAACTGCCTTGCGCGCCTTCTAACAACACGCTTTTACCTTGCTTTAATTGCTCGTTCAAATACATTTGTGTGTTCTTCACATAACTATCAATCGTGCGGTCGAAGGCGCAGTAATGTTTGACGATTTCCTCAACGTTGAGTTCGTTCTTTGCATAAATTTTTTTGAGCAAGGTGTTTTTGAGCTCAATGTTGGCGCGCAATTTTTCTTCGAGCGTTTTGGGGTGAAGTAAATCGACAATGCGAATCCCAATGCGCGAAAATTTATCGACATAACTCGGACCAATCCCGCGCCCTGTTGTGCCGATGCGCATACCGCCCATTGATTCTTCTGATGCCGAATCAAGCGACTTGTGATACGGCATAATGAGATGCGCATTGTGGCTGATGAAAAGCCTTCCTTCGATGTTGTAGCCGAGTGAACGCACTTCTTCAATTTCTTTCATCAAGGCGTCAGGGTCAATGACCACACCGTTGCCAATCACGCACACGCAATTTTCATGAAAAATCCCCGATGGAATCAAGTGCAAGACAACTGTTTTATCATCGAAGCAAATCGTGTGTCCTGCATTTGCTCCGCCTTGATAGCGAACCACGATGTCGAACTTTGAGGAGAGATAGTCAACTAATTTTCCTTTGCCTTCATCGCCGAACTGCGTGCCAACAAGAACCGTAGCCTTGCGAGGGAGTTCTTTTTTTGAAAAACTCATTTGAACTTTTAGAGCGTTGAAGAATTGAACGACTTGCGTGTGAAGTTAGCGAGAATTTTCATAACGATTAAACTGCACTGCGTTGGGGAGTCGGTGTTTTTGCAACTATGTAACAAGGCGAGTGATTTGCTCGCCTTGTCTGTTGGTCTTGCGTGTTTAGAGTGGAATGTTACCGTGCTTTTTGCGTGGGTTTGTATCGACCTTGTATCGAATCGTTCTGAATGCGCGAATGAGTCGGTCGCGAGTTTCGTGTGGAAAAATCACTTCATCAATATAGCCTTTTTCGGCGGCTAAGTAGGGATTTGCGAAGAGCCGTTCAAACTCTTCGGTTTTCTTTTTGAGTTCGGCTTCTTTATCGAGTGCGGCGTCAATATCTTTTTTGAAGATAATTTCTGCCGCGCCTTGCGCACCCATCACAGCGATTTCGGCAGTAGGCCATGCGAAGTTGAAGTCGCCACGAATGTGTTTGGAGTTCATCACATCGTAGGCACCGCCGTAGGCTTTGCGTGTGATGACCGTGATTTTCGGAACGGTGGCTTCGGCAAACGCATAGAGCAATTTTGCACCATGAACAATAATGCCGTTCCACTCTTGGTCGGTGCCAGGCAAGAAGCCAGGCACATCAACAAGCGTAAGAATTGGAATGTTGAAGCAATCGCAAAAACGGACAAAGCGCGCAGCTTTTCGTGCCGATTTAATCCCCAACACGCCTGCTAATCCGCTAGGTTCATTGGCAACAATACCAATGCTCATGCCGCCAAGTCGCGCAAATCCAACAACAATACTTTCGGCAAAATCTTTATGCACTTCTAAAAATTCACCCCCATCGACAAGATTTGCAATCACTTCACGCATTGAGTAAGGCTTATTTGGTGAATCGGGAATGATGTTATCGAGCGTTTGTCCTGCATCTTGCAACGGTGGCATTTCGGGAATATCGGCGGGACGGTCTTCGCAGTTTTGAGGCATATACGAGAGCAATTTCTTGATGGTCTCAAAGACTTCCAACTCGTTTTCGCAGGCAAAATGTGCGACGCCTGATTTTGTTGCGTGCGTTTCTGCGCCGCCGAGTTCTTCAAAGGTTACTTCTTCGTGCGTTACCGTTTTCACCACGTTCGGTCCTGTAACGAACATATAACTGGTATTTTTTGCCATCAAGATAAAATCGGTGATTGCGGGCGAATACACTGCGCCCCCTGCACACGGACCGAGAATCGCAGAAATTTGCGGCACGACTCCTGACGCAAGCGTGTTGCGCAAGAAAATATCCGCATAGCCGCCGAGTGAGTCAACGCCTTCTTGAATGCGCGCACCACCTGAATCGTTCAAGCCGATAATCGGACAACCGTTCTTCATTGCCAAATCCATAATCTTGCAAATCTTTTCCGCATTTGCACCTGACAGCGAACCGCCAAACACAGTAAAATCTTGCGAGAAAATGCAGACCGTTCTACCGTTGATAGTGCCGAAGCCTGTGATAACGCCATCGCCTAAGTAGCGTTGCTCGCCTAATCCAAAATTCGTGCTTTGGTGTTTGACAAACATTCCAATTTCTTGGAACGACCCTTTGTCCAAAAGCAAATCGATGCGTTCTCGTGCTGTGAATTTCCCTTTTTTATGTTGTGCGGCAATGCGCGATTCGCCGCCGAGTTTCTGTGCTTCATCACGAAGGCTTTGAAGATATGCGAATTTGGTGTTAAGCATTGCTGGAAATGGTTGATGTGAATCGGAGACTTAATGTTTGATTGTTTGAGATAACCTCAATCTACAAAAACAATGTGGCTTTTAACGCCGCAATTTTTTCAAGAAGTGTTGACATCGGGAAAAATTTTCCCTATCTTTGCTTTCCTTTTGAAAAAACATCATTGAAGAATCTTTGAAACGATATGCCGTCAGGAAAAAAGCGCAAACGCCATAAAATGGCGACACACAAGCGCAAGAAGCGTCGTCGTAAGAATCGTCATAAAAAGCGTCTGCGTTATCGCAACAACTAATCCAAGTGTTTTGCGAAACGTTTTCGCCTGATTGAGAAGTTCTTTACGCAGAGTTCTTTCAAAAAAGTTAGTGTTTGCGTAACAGCAAGCAAGGTCGAGCATATAGCTCAGTAGGTAGAGCATCTCACTTTTAATGAGAGGGTCGATGGTTCGAGTCCATCTATGCTCACAACGATTAGGTTGCCCAGGTGGCGGAATTGGTAGACGCACTACTTTGAGGTGGTAGCGCCGCAAGGCGTAGGAGTTCGAGTCTCCTCTTGGGCACAGAGAGCCGCAAAAGCATAATGCGGCTTTTTCTATTTTCAGCCATGCCGCATCACTTCAACGCGCTTCAAGATATGTCGAGTTGCAAACCCTCTAACGCTAAATCGCTTAACCGACTGCTATCGCAACGCGGCTACTGCTCACGCAAAGAAGCCGAATCGCTGATTCGCGAAGGCAAAGTAGTTGTGAATGCTCAACGTGTGCGCAATCCGTTTCAAGTTGTGCCGATTGATTCTCACATTGAGATTGATGGGCGCACTACTCCCTGCAAGCAAACGCACTACTACGCCGTGATGAACAAGCGGCGCGGCTCTCTGACAACCACGCACGATGAACACGCACGAGAAACCGTTTATGACGATTTACTCCCGTTTTTAGCGCAAGCACACATCACAGAACGGCTGTTCGCTGTGGGACGCTTGGACAAAGACACTGACGGCTTACTGCTTTTCACCAACGACAATCACTTCGCCGATTTTCTTACCAATCCCGAAAATCACATTCCGAAAACTTATTGCGCACGGCTTGCGCATCCAATCACGGATTCCGAACTTCAAGCCCTGCGCAACGGCGTGAAGATTAACGCACGAGGCAACACTTACATCGCTAAGCCATCTGCCCTTGAACGCATTTCACCAAGAGTGGTTGAACTGACGCTAACCGAAGGGAAAAATCGCGAAGTGCGCCGCTTGTTTGAAGCCATTGGCAACAAGGTTGAACGCCTGACGCGCATTAGATTTGGCAATCTTTCGCTTGCCTTGCTGAACCTACAATCGGGCGAGACACGGCTTGTTCAAAAAGAAGCAATTTGGAATTATTAGGCTTACTACATCACAAGAACGCTTAATTAAGGCAACCTTGACCGCAAAGCCTTATCCTTTGACCTCACGCTGTTTTGGCTTCGCCAAAACGTCCCTCGCCTTACGACAGGAGAGGGACGTCGCACAGCGACAGGGTGAGGTTGCATTTCCTCTCCTTTTGCTTTGCTTTTTTTGAACTATTTTCAACTTCAACGTAGTAAGTCTATTAGACCCATTAACACTTTGGCAGGATTATATTTTCACATACCGTTTTGTCGTCGCCGATGCACTTATTGCGATTTTTACCTCGTAACAAATCGCGCACTCATTGAGCGATTTCTCTATGCACTTTCCGAAGAAGTTGCCGCACGCTCCGAGTTGTTTTCAGATGAACTTATTACTACGATTTACTTCGGTGGTGGCACACCTTCAATGCTTTCCGCCGCGCAACTTGCGCACATTCTTTCGCTTGTTCAAAAAAAATTCCATCTTGATTCCGACCTTGAAATTACCCTTGAAGCCAATCCCGAAGATTTGACCGACTCACGCTTGCAAGATTACTCACACGTTGGTATCAATCGATTGAGCATCGGCACGCAAGCGTTTAATGATGAAAAATTGAACCTGCTCTCGCGCAAACACACAGCGGCAGAAAGCCTTGCATCAGTTGAACGCGCTCGCCACTGGTTTAAGAACATCAGCATAGATTTAATTTTCGGAACGGAAGGCGAAACGCTATCCGATTGGGAACAAGAACTTGAAACCGCCGTTTCTCTTTCGCCTGAACATATTTCAGCATATTCTTTGACAGTTGAGCCATTCACACGGCTCTCGAAGTTGATTGAGCGCGGCAAGCGTGCGCATCCAAGTGAGGCACTTCAAACCGAGATGTTTCTTTTAGCCATGAACGTGTTGGAAACACATGGTTTTGAGCATTACGAAGTCTCTAATTATGCGCGTCCGAACTTTCGCTCACGGCATAATTCTTCGTATTGGGAGCGCGTGTCGTATCTGGGCTTCGGTCCTTCGGCACATTCCTTTTTCCGACAAGATGGTAAAGAAATTCGCACGGCAAATGCACCAAGATTGCACCGCTATTTGGAAAATCCGCACGGCATTGAAGATTTCCGAGAAACACTTTCCGACTTTGACCGATTCAACGAGACCGTGCTTCTTTCGCTTCGGCGACAAGAGGGTTTGGCATTAGAACTATTACAGAAAAAGTTTAACTTTGCCGCCTTGCATTTTCAAACGCTCAATCAAACCCTTGCTAACTTTGAACGCAACGGATTGATTATGAGAGAAACTAAAACAATTAAACTCACGCGCAAAGGATTTACACTTGCCGATACGATAGCATCTGAACTTTTTATCACTGAACATCAACAACCTGACGAGGCTTTTCGCACTCGTTCTAACACATCTTGCCAATTCAATTTGTAACTGATAACCTTAATTCAATGCTCACGCACAACCGCCTGAACGCTTACCTCGCCTTCACTGTCTTTCTCATTTCTGAACTCGTTTATGTTTTGACAATGGCACCGACTTTCTCGTTTTGGGATTGCGGAGAGTTTGTTGCTGTTGCTTACACGCTTGGCGTGCCGCATCCGCCGGGAACACCAATTTTCACCGTGCTGGGGCGGCTGTTTACGATGATTCCGATTGGCGACATTGGCGCACGCGTCAATCTCATCAGCACGCTGTTTAGCGCACTTACCGTGATGATTACCTACCTTGTGATTATCCGTTTTATTCGCATCTACCGACAAACTCCGCCTGATGAATGGTCGCTTCCTGAAAAAATTTCTGCTTACTCTGCGGGCGTGATTGGCGCATTTGCGTTGGCGTTTTCGGATAGTTTTTGGTTTAATGCGGTAGAAGCCGAAGTATATGCAATGTCCATGTTCTTCAATACGGTTGTCGTGTGGCTCATTTTGAAGTGGTATGAAGTCGCCGATGAAGAAGGTAACGAAAAATGGATTTTGTTGATTGCCTACGCCTTTGGACTTGCACTTGGCGTTCACTTGCAAGCACTCTTGGCGTTCTTTGCGATTGCAATGGTGTATTACTACAAGCGGTATGAAATTTCTGTTAGCAGTTTCGCCACGCTAGTTGTGGTTTCGTCAGCGATTTTCTTTGTGATTTATCCAGGAATTGTGAAAGGCTTGCCTGCGCTGATGCGCGATGTTGGCATTTGGTTTATGTTCGTGTTGGTCATTGGGCTTATTTACGCTATCTATTACACCCATCAAAACAAGTTGCGCTTGTGGAATCTGGCGGCAGTTTCACTGTTGTTGATTATGATTGGATACAGTTCGTTCACGGTGATTTACTTCCGCTCACAAACGAATCCGCCTATCAATGAGAATGCTCCGAATACCCTTGAAAAACTTTACTCTTATCTCAATCGTGAACAATATGGTGACTATCCTGTTTTCAAACGCCGATGGTCGCAAGACCCACAACATCAACAGAATTATCAGAAGTATTCCAGCGATATGGATTTCTTCTTGAAGTATCAAGTTGTGCATTTGTATTTGCGTTATTTCGGGTGGCAGTTTATTGGTCGCTACGGCGATGTTCAAGATGATGGCATTGACTTTTCAAAGTTCTGGGGGATTCCATTTGGTATCGGCTTATTTGGAATGTTTTATCATTTCAGGCGGCAGTGGACCATGGCGTTGGTGGTTCTCGCGCTCCTGCTTCTGACGGGCGTATTCATCAACATCTACACCAATCCGCCAGAGCCACAACCGCGCGAGCGCGATTATGTGTATGTTGGCAGTTTCTTTGCCTTCGCAATTTGGATAGGCATTGGCATTGACGCACTCTTTGAGACGATTCGCGAAAGTTTGAAAGAAGAGAAAAAACTTGTGCCTGCAACCGTCGGGCTTTGTTTGTTC
>Ga0308411_10001152_pt1 | contig 17920 bp, 6 predicted proteins | sample HotsprottomLayer_2_FD_203530 | JGI IMG/M metagenome (GOLD analysis project Ga0308411, IMG submission 203530) | Hot spring phototrophic mat microbial communities from Octopus Spring, Yellowstone National Park, Wyoming, United States -... | ecosystem: Environmental > Aquatic > Thermal springs >...
GCCCGGCCCGCCACCTCCGTTCCCCCCGTCACCGGCACACGCCGCCCCGGCGGTCAAGGCAGCAATGGTGAACGCGAGTCCGACCACCGCCGATCGGGGTGGAGCGGTCACAAGCCGGGTCCGGGGCCGAACAGCGCGTCGGGGTCGGCGACGCGGTCGCGCACCCCGTCGAGACGGCCGCCGGTCTGCAACGCGAGGCAACGACCGAGCCGGTAGGAGGCCTCGACGGTGTGGGCGAGGTTCACCTCCCCGAGGAACCGGGACCGGGCCGCCTGGCGGGCCGCGGCGCCGAACCCGGGGAACCGTCGGGACCGGATCGGGCCGGTCCGGGTCGAGGCGCCGGGCTGTCCCGGATCGGTGAACCGGGTGCGGTCACCGAAGGTGTGGGCGAGGACGGTGGCCGCCGCCCCGGCGACCATGGCGTGGGCGGACGGGTACTCCGGGGTCGGTGGGGTGATGAGGTACGGGTCGAAGCGGCGGTCCCAGCCGACGGCGCGGATCATCGTGACCGGCCGGGGCCGGGCCCAGAAGTACTTCTGCCGCCACGCCACCAGGTAGGCGTCGGCGATCGCGGTGGCGGTCACCGCGAGGAGCCGGGCGGCGGCATCGGCGTCGAGGCGCCGGTCGAGGGCGAGGCGGGCGGCGATCGCCAGCCAGTGGCCCGCCGGCCCGGGGGTGCCGGCCCGTTCGTCGTCCCAGAACCGGGCCGTGGCCTCGGCGGCCGCATCGCGTTGGCGGGACGCGAGGAACAGGCGGCGCAGCTCGGCGGCGTAGCGGGTGCCGGACCGGGTGTCGACCTCCAACGGTGGGGTGACCCCGCAGGCGGCGACGTCGGCCACGAACCCGCGCAGGGTCCCCCAGGTCGGCAGCAGCGCAGGGCGGCGGCCGGGCGGTGTCGGCTCCCAGGTCCCGGGGCCGTCCGGCGGTGACCACCGGGCCCGGCGGGCGAGATCGGCATAGCCGTCGGTCCCGGCCCAGGTGGCGGTGTTCTCGCCGACGTGGCGGCCCCAGGCCAGGGAGCGTTCGGTGATCGCGGGACGGTCGAGGCGGGCGGCCCGGGCGGCGAGCAGCCGGCGGCCGAGGTCACCGACCGCGACCTGCGATGCGGGGTCGGTGAGCAAGGCCCGGGCGGCGGCGGTCATCGCCGCGACCGCGGCGGTGGTCCCGTCGACCGGCCCTCGGGGCACCTCGGTGGGAAGCGGGTAGTCGGTGAGGGCGGTGAAATCCATCGCCCGGGGGGCGGCGAGGGTCACCGCCTGCGCCCCGGCGAGACCGACGTAGGCGGTGAGGCGCGCGATCTCCGGGGCGCTGAGGCGTTCGGCCGCCGCCCGCTCCAAGGTCTCCTGCAACACCGCCACCACCGGGGCGCCCGGGCCCGAGGTCCCCTGTCCGCCGGGTCGGCTGGTCGTGGTGGCAGGACGGGGTTCCCCAGCCCCGCCCCCGCAGGCCCCGGACACGAGCGTGACGCTCAGGATGAGCGCGTACGTCCGCAGGAGTCGCCGACAGGGCCGGTCCACGGCCGCGATGATCGCGCCTAGCCTGCGAGCGGTGCGGTCCAGGAGCCCACGGAGCCGCACCCCGGCGACCGGGGCCCGGAGCCGGTGCCTGGCGTGTCTCCTCGCCGCGGGGCTCGGGTTGGTCGGCGGCTGCGGGACCGACAGGACCGGACGGGCCGACCGGACCGGTGGCACGCCGTCACGACCCCCGTCGACCGGCCCGGCGTCCCGCCCGGCCCGGCCGGATGCGGCCCGGGTGACGGCCGCGGCCGACCGGGCCGCCGGGTACCTTCTCGCGCACCGGGACGCCATCGACCCGGTCAGCCTCGCCCTGGTCGCCTGGATCGGGGAGCGGTTCGGCCGCACCGAGCTGGCGGTGTTGCGGGTCGAGGCCGTCGCGTTGGCCCGGGCCGGGGAGCACCGGGGCGGGTCGACGGTGCTGGGCCGGCTCCTCGACCCGGCCCTGCCCGCCCCCGAGCCGGCGAGCCTGGCGGCGGCGGGCACCGACGGGCTGCTGTACCGCGCCGCGTTCTGCACCCCCGGCGATGCGCCGGGCCTGCGCACGCTGCGGGGGGACGTGGCCCGGGACATCCGCCGGGGTGGCTATGCCGCCACCCATGCGGGGATCGCCATCGTGCTCGCGGAGCAGGCCGGTTGCGCCGTCGACCCCGACGGGCGGCTGCGCCGGCAGGCGGTGGCCCGCCTGGCCGCGGAGCTCGGCCCGGACCCGGTGCCCGGTGACCTGCGCTTCGAGCAGGCCGCCATCCTCGACCTGCTCGGCGCGTGGCGTCGGGTGCCGGCCGGTCCGCTCACGGCCCGCATGCTGAGGGCGCAACGGGCCGACGGGTCGTTCCCGAACGCCCCCGGGGCTCGCCCCGACCCGGGCGCCGACTGGCACCCCACGATGCTGGGCCTCTGGGTCCTCGAACGCCACCTCGGGCCGGGGCGGCCCGTCCCGTTCCTCGCCCGCTGACCCTGCCCGCGGGGGACGCGACCGGGCCCCGGCCACAAGGCCGGGGCCCGGTGTGCCGCTTGGGGTCGCCGATCAGGGTGTCGGCGTCCCGTCGATGTAGCTCTGCAGGGCCGAGCCGTTGGAGGCGAGCCCCGGCGTGCCGCCGGCGGCGCCGTTGCCGCCGGCCCCGCCGTTCTGACCGGCGAAGCAGCCGTTGGCGTTGGAGAACTCACCCACACCGGAGTTCCCCCGGATGCCGCCGGCACCACCGGACCCGCCGGCACCGCCGGACCCGGCGGTCCCGCGGGTGCCGCCGCTGCCCTTGGTGAGGGTGGAGCCGCTGATGGTCACGGTGCCGGACCCCTGCTCGTACACCGCGATGGACGGGCCACCGGCGCCACCGCCGCCGCCACCGCCGCCGCCACCACCGGCACCGCCGCCACCGCCACCACCGGAGCCGGCTTCCTGGCCGGTGTCGCAGTTGCCGCCGTTGCCGCCGCCACCGCCGGTGCCGCCGGCCGCACCGGCACCGCCGTTGCCGCCGTTGCCGCCGTTGCCGGCGGTCACGGTGGAGGTGGTGATGGTCACGGTCGAGTTGAACACGTACACCCCGAAGGAGCCGCCACCGGCGGTGCCACCCGCACCCGGGTTGCCGCCACCGGCCGCACCGCCACCGCCGCCACCACCGGCACCGGCGTCGGCGATGCAGGAGATGAACGACCCGCCGTCACCGGCGCCGCCGCCACCGCCACCACCGCCGTGGCCGGTCCCACCGACCGTGCCGCCGGTACCGGAACCCGATCCGGACCAGGTGACCCCACCGGCGGCGAGGTTCTCGGTGCCGGGCGAGCCGGCCGAACCGGCCGAACCACCCGTCGAGGCGGTCACCCGGTTGCCGCCGGCACCGGCCGGGCTGTCGTTGCAGTTCCCGTTGGCCGCACCGCCGGCGCCGCCGTTCCCGCCGCCGCCGCCCGAGACCACACCGTTGGCGCCGGCCGCACCGGAGTTGTTGCCCTGGGCGCCGCCGGCACCGCCACCGCCGCCGTTGCGGCCGCCGACACCGGAGCCGGCACTGCCGCCGGAGCCGGCCGGGCCGCAGTTGCCGCAGGCGTTGCCGCCGGTGCCGCCGCCGGTGCCGTTGCCGCCGTGCCCGGACCCGTTGCTCCCGTTGGTGCCGGCGACCGCGTTGGCGGCACTCACGCTCACGTTGGTGAGGGTGAGGGTGGCGCCGTTGACGGCGCGGATGCCGTAGGCGCTGGAGCCCGCACCGGACGGGGTGCCCGAGTTGATCGTGAGCTGCTGGAGGGTGGCGGTGCGGTTGTCGACGAGCACGCCGGTGGTGTTGAACCCACCGGACCCGTTGATCGTGACGACGCTGCCGCCGGGTGCGGCCCGCAGGAACGCCGCGTTGTGGCCGCCCCGGAGGGTGACCGCGGCGCTGGTGGCGTTGATGTTCACCGTGGCGTTGTAGGTCCCGGCCCGGATCACCACCAGGTTGCGGGTCGCGCTGGTGACCGCGAGGGCCCCGTTGATGGTGGCCTTCGGCCCTCGGGTCGGGTCACCGCTCGTGCAGTTCGGGATGCTGGTGGCCGTCGTGTCCGGGCAGAACCCGTTGTTGGCGTCGCTGCCGGAGGTGCCGTCCACGAACACGGTGGTGGCCGGGTTCCAGTCGACGTACATCGTGACCGTCGACGACGGGGAGCCGGTGTTGGTGGCCCCGTCGACGGCCCGGGCCCGCACGTCGTAGCGGCCGCCGGCCGGGAAGTTGCTCATCGGGAACGACAGCGTCCACGAGGTGGTACCGCTGGCGGTGACGAACACCTCGCTCGCCGACGAGAACGACGAGCCGTTCCAGTACAGACCGGTCGACACCCGCCGGATCGACACACCGACCTGGCTCACCCCGGCCCGGTCACCCGGGGCCGGCGCGCCGGCCGGGTCGTCGGCGGTGCCGGAGATGCTGCCCGGCCACGACGCCTCGCTCACCGGCACCGCGTACAGCGTGCCGCTCGAGGAGTAGATCGTGCCCGAGGTCGGGCTGGTCACCGCCGCGGTCGGCGCGGTCTTGTCGAGCTTGATGTTCTTCGTGCCCGACGTGCCGGTGTTCGTCGCCGTGTCGTCCTGGGTGGCGGTGACGTCGTAGACACCCTCGGTGGAGAGGTCCGGGCTGAACGTGTAGGTCCACGCACCCGCCGAGCAGGTGGTGGTGTCGGTGAGGCTCACCGCCCCGGTGACCGTCACCGTGACCGTCGGCAGGTCGCCGGGCAGGGTGCCGCACGCCCCACCCACGCTGGTCACATCCGTGTTGCGGACGTTCGGGAAGCTGGTCGCCACGCCGTTCACCTGGGTGAGGGTGACGATCGGCGCGTCGCCGTCCACGTCGAAGGTGTTGGCCGACGACGTGCCGGTGTTGCCGGCCCAGTCACCCTGGGACGCCTGGGCGGTGTAGGTGTCCTGGGGCAGCGGCGGCGACGCGTCCACGCTGTAGGTCCCGCCGGTGCACGAGGTGGTGAGCGTCTGGTAGAGCGGATCGCTCAGGCTCGTGCCCTGGTGGATGTTCACCGTGACGGTGGTCGAGTCACCGATCGCGGTGCCGCAGGCCCCCGAGAACGTCGGGGTGGAGTCGTTCGTGAACGACAGGTGCGCCGGGGTCACCAGCGTGACCGTGGGCGCCACGAAGTCGGTGAGGCCCGCCGCGGTGGCGCTCGCGGCGGCGCCGTTGCCGACCACGGTCACCGCCCGCACCTCGTAGGTGCAGGTGGTCGGGGTGTTCGGCGTCGGGGTGTTGCACACGTGCGTGTGGCTGAACACCAGCCCCAGCGACGTCCAGGCCCCGAAGCCGAGGCCCTGGTCGACCCGGAACTCGTAGTCGGTGATCGGCTGGCCGCCGTCGTCGACCGGGGCGCTCCAGGACAGGTCGACCCCGCCGAGGGTGGTCGTGGCGGTCACCGCGGTGAGCCCGACCGGCGCGGTCGGCACGTCGGCGCCGTCGGCGGTGTCCTGGTTGGAGGCTGCACCGGCTCCCATGATGTTCACTGCCCGCACCTCGTAGGTGCAGGTGACCGACGGGCCGCACGCGGTGTCGGTGTAGGAGGTGGCGGTGGACGCGGTGCTGGTCCACGGCCCCCAGGTCAGCCCACCGTCGAGGGAACGGCGGAACTCGTAGTCGAGGATCGGGTGACCGCCGGTGTTGACCGGGGCGGTCCAGTCCAGGTCTACCGCACCGAGGGTGGTGCCGGTGGCGGCCGTGAGGCCGAGCGGTGCGGACGGCACGTTGGCGCCGATCGCCGAGTCCATGTTGGAGGCGGGCCCGGCCCCGGCGGTGGTGATGGCCCGCACCTCGTAGGTGCAGTCGACCCCGGCGCCGCAGGCCAGGTCGGTGTAGTTCGTCGCGGTGGACCCGGTGCTGGTCCAGGGACCCCAGCTGAGCCCACCGTCGAGCGAACGGCGGAACTCGTAGTCGATGATCGGGGGACCGCCGGTGTCGACGGGCGCGGTCCAGGCGAGGTCGACCGCGCCGATCGTGGTGGTGGAGCTCGAGGCCACCAGGCCGGTGGGCGCACCGGGCAGCTCGGCACCCAGCGCCGAGTCGGTGGACCCGGCCACCTCGGTGGAGGTCTGGCCGTTCTGGCCGGTGAACCGCACCTTCACCTGGCACAGCGTCGCCGGCCCGCACGGCGGGGCGGGCACCACGTGCACCCCGGTGGCCGGGTACGGGATCGTGGCCTGCAGCGCCCAGCTCGTGTCGACCGCGCAGGACGACGTGCACACGTACACCTCGTACTGGGCCGGGTTCGGGCCGACCGGGCCGACCTCGGCCGGTCCGTCGAAGAAGACGGTCACCTCACCGAGCCCGGGACCCCGGAACACGTCGACGTCCTCGACCGCCCAGGGCACGAAGGCGCGGTGCGCCCACGGGGAGGGTCCGGCCGGGTTCACCGCCCGCACCCGGTAGGAGCAGGTGACCTGCAGGCTGCAGGTGGGGTCGAAGCTCGTGACCAGGCCGATGTTCGTGACCGGGAGGCTCCCCCAGATCCCGGCGTTCACCGGGCACCACCCGGCGCACTCCTGCACCTCGTAGTGGGTGGCGTTGACCGACGGGTCCCAGGTGACCTGCAGCTCCGAGGCGCCCGAGCCGGGGTGGTGGAGCGTCATCGTGATCGCCACGTTGTCGGGACGCGGCGGCGGGGCCTGGGCGAGCCCCACGGTCGGGCTCCACGCCGAGGTGCCGACCCCGTTGACCGCCCGCACCTGGAACTCACACAGTGCGGTGCCGCCGCACGGCACGATCGCCGGGGACCCGGCGATCGCGATCGGGGCACCCCAGGGGCCGGAGTCCACCGCGGTGCGGTACTCGTACCCGGTGAGGGGGAGACCACCGGTGTCGGTCGGGGCCTTGAACGTGAGCTTGGCGCTCGCACCCTGACGCTTCACCTTCACGTTGGTGGGCACGCCGGGTGCGGTGTAGTTCGCCGAGAGCGGGCCCGATGACGGGCTGGACCCCTGCGAGTTCACGGCGCGAATCCTGTACAGGCAGCCGCCGGTGACGACCGGGTCGGTGCAGGCGGCGGCGAAGGTCCCGCTGGTGGTGGTGACGCCGGTGGACACCCACGGACCCAGGGTCCCGTCGGAGATCCACTCCTGCTGGTAGGCGACGTCGGTGATCGGCTGGCCGCCGGTGTCGGCCGACAGCGTCCAGGTGATCGTCATCTGGTTGGGGCCGGCCGGGGTCACCGAGCCGAGGGTCGGGGCGGCCGGGGCCTGCCAGGTGCCGGTGGCGACGTTGGAGTAGCCGGAGAACCCGGATCCGTTCTTGGCGCGGATCCGCACGTCGCAGCTGCCGGCGGAGATCGGGCACGTGATGGTGCCGGTCCGGGTGGGCCCGCCGGTCACGTTCAGCACCTTGGCCGGCGAGGTCCACGGGCCGGCGTCGGGAGACACCTCGAACCACCAGTTCTTCGGTGCGCCACCCCCGGCACCGTCGGTCCACTGGATCGTCATCTGCCCGACCGCGGGGCCACCCTGGAGGACGGTGAGCCCCACCGGCGCCGCGGGCGGACCGGACGCGCCCGCCGGGGCGGCGACGGGCACCAGGGCGCCCGCGAGCGCGACCACGCTCACGAGCACCACCAGCCGGGTCCGGATCCTCCCGCCGTCCGCCGCCATCGGGACTCCCCTCTCACGAATCCGTCGCATCACCTGGCTCCGCTCCTCGACCTCTTCGAGCCCTCGACCGCTCCGTACCGTACGTCCCTCTCGTCACGGCGCCGCTAGGTGACCACGAGGGTCGCCTGGGCGACGGCCGATCCCGAACCCGATCCGTTGGCCCCACCGGTCCCGAAACTCGTGGTGGACCCACCGGTGATGGTGATCGACCCCGACCCGACCCGCACCGCGGCGACGCTCGGGCCGCCGGCACCGGAACCACCGTTGCCGCCCTTGCCGCCGTTGCCGCCGGTCCCACCGAACCCGCCCCGAGCCGAGCAGGAGCCGAACAGCGGGAAGGTGCAGCCGTTGGCGCCGGGCGAGCCGCCGCCACCGCCGGTGCCGCCGTCACCGCCGAGCCCGCCGGTACCCCCGTTGCCGCCCTTGCCTGCGGTCAGGGACGACCCGCCGGTCACGGTGACGGTGGAGTTGTGGGCGTACACGGCGAACGAGCCGCCGCCGGCGGTCCCGGCGGTCCCGAAGGTGCCGTTGCCGCCGCCACCGCCGCCACCGGCGCCGCCGCCCCCGCCCTGCCAGTTGCCGGGGCAGAGCCACAGCACGCAGGCGGCCGGACCACCGCCGCCGCCACCACCACCGGTCCCCTTGGTGCCGTTGGTGCCGCTGGTGGCCGCAGGCGGGTTGTAGGTGGTGCCGTAGAAGCTGAGCGTCGACGCGTAGTTCACGGTGGTGCCGTTGGCACCGTTGCTGCCGTTGCCGCCGTTTTGGCCGTCGCCGCCGTAGTTCGTCTCGCAGCCGAAGTCGCAGTTGGCCTTGCCGGCCCCGCCGCCACCGCCGCCGGCACCGGTGTTCACCCCGTTGCCGCCGTTGAAGCCGCCGTTGCCGTCACCACCGGCGCTGGACCCCTGGCCACCCCGGCCGCCGGCCCCACCGTTGTTGGGCCCGGTGCCGGCCGCGCCGCCGTAGTTGGTGGTGGAGTGGTTGCCGCCGTCACCGCCGTTGCCGCCGGAGGTCCCCGAACCGCCCGCGGTGCCCGCCGTGCCGGCCGAACCGTTCTGGCCGTCCTCGGCGATCACGACCGAGCGGTTCAGGGTGACGTTGGCGCCGCCGAGCACCCGCACCCCGTACACGGTGGTGCCGGGCGAGGCGGTGGTGAGCCCCCGGATCGTGAGGTTGTCGAGGGTCACGGTGATCGCGCCGTTCACGGTGGTGCCCTGCGGCTGGCCCTGGAACCGGGACGCGGTGTTGTCGGGTGAGCCGCCGGCTCCGGCGGTGCCGCCGCGGGCCCAGCCGAGGCCCTGGGCGAAGCCGCCGAGGATGGTCAGGCCGCCGGCGGGGGCGCTCGTCACCGACACCCCACCGGCCGGGGCGTAGGTGCCCTGACCCACCGCGACCTGCGGACGGTTCTGCGAGGTGGCGGTGCTGATCGCCGCGCCCACGGTGAGCTTGGGCTGGGCGGCGGAGCCCGGGTTGGCGTCGGAGCCCTGCGGGGCGACGAACACCGCGTTGCGGGTCTCGAAGGTGGTCATCGCGGTGGTCACCTGGTTGGCGTTCCAGTCGGTCTGGGTGGCGACCACGGTGTACACGCCGTCGGCCAGCGCCACCGGCGCCGTCGCCGTCCAGCTTCCTCCGGTCACGGTCGCAGGAAGCGTGTACAGGAGGTTCGCCGGGTTGGTGCAGTCGGCGCAGCCGAACACCTCGACGGTCACCGCCGCGGTGTCGCCGGCCACGATCCCGGCGTCGCCGCTGAAGGCGGTGTTGCTCATGCGGTCGACGTTGGCGCGGTGCATCGGCGACTCCACCGTCACCGCGGGGCCGGTCGTGTCGGCCAGGCCGACCGCGCTGCCCACCCCGGCGAAGGGGCCGGGTCCCTTCTTGTTGCGGGCCCGGATCTCGTAGTCGCAGGTGTTGCCCTGGCCGCAGGCATGGGTGAACGCGGTGTTGTCACCCGCGCCGGTCGGTGCCCAGGCCGAGTACGGGCCGCCGTTGGTGGACACCCGGTACTCGTAGGTGGTGATCGGCCAGCCCGGGTACGGGGTGGCCGGGTCCCAACTCACCCGCACCGCGCCGAGCGCGTTCTGGGCGGTGGTGGCGGTCACGTTCGCCGGGGCGGAGGGCAGCTGGTCGTCGTTGTCGACGATCGTGACGGTGCCGACCCCCTTTTTGATGCCCGCGCCGACGTTGTTCTCGATCTGGGCGGTGAAGGTCTCGGGACCCTCGTTGAGGGTGTCGCCGTTGATCGTGAGGGTGGTGTGGACGTAGCGCTTCCCTGCCTGGAGGGTGAGGTTCTTGTTGAACGCCTTGTAGTCCAGTGGGGAGGTGGCCGTGCCGGCGTAGCCCTTGAGCTTGAAGGTCACGTCGGTGGCCTGTGGGGTGTTGATCGTGACGGTGACCTTCGCCTTCACGTTGGCGTTGTCGCTCTCCACCACCGCGTAGTCCACGACCGACAGCTCCGGCCCACCGGCCGTCGGGCAGTCGTCGTTGAGGATCGTCACCGTGGCGGTGCCGTACCCGATGGTGCCGCCGTTGGGGTTGGAGAGCACGATGGAGAAGGTCTCGTCGGACTCGCAGTTGGTGTCACCCTTGATCTGGAGCTGGAAGGTGCGGTGCACCTGGCCGGCCTTGAAGTCCACGAGCTGGTTCTGGAGCCCCACGTAGTCCGCCGGCGGTGTGGCGGTGCCCGGCACGGTGGACACGAGCACCCCGACCGGCGTGGTCGGCTTCTTGTCGAGGGTCACGGTGCCGAAGATCGTGCGGCTGCCCTGGTCGCCCTCCACCACCGTGATGTCCCGCACGTTGAACGTGGGCCGCCGGGTGAGCTTCTCCTCGATGTTGCCCCGGGCGCTGGCGGTGTCGCCGTTGCCGGGGTTGGTGGCGGTGAAGGTGAACGACTCGACGTCGTCCTCGTAGACGGAGTCGTCGAGCACCGGCACCACCACGGTCTGGGCGAGCGGTCCGCCCGGGTTGAAGGCGAGGGTGCCGGAGGTGGCGGCGTAGTCGGCCCCGGCGGTGGCCGACAGGTCGGAGGTCGTGTAGTTCACGGTCACCGGCACGTTGCTGTGCCCGACGAGGGCCACCTCGAAGGTGATCGAGGCGCCCGGACCCTCGGTCACGCGCCCGCCGGTCACCTGCAGCGGCGCCGGGTCGTCGTCACGGATGCGCCCGGTCCCCGGGCCCGGGGGCGGGATGATGTTCGACGGGTTGGAGAAGGCCAGATCGAAGGTCTCGGTCTGCTCCCAGGTCGTGTCCTGCACCGTGGGCACGGTCACGGTCTGGGTGAGCGACCCGGTGGGCGTGAACACCAGGGTCCCCGTGGTGGTCGTGTAGTCGCTGCCGGCCAGTGCGCTGCCCGGGGCGGTGCTGTAGTCGAGGGTGGCGGTGGCGATCGGGGCCCGCGACAGGGAGATCGTGAAGGTGACGTTGCCGCCTTCGTCCGCCCAGCCGCCGTGCACCCGGGCCGCCGGTGCGTCGACCACTTGGTAGGTGTGCGTCTTCGAGGCCGGCAGTCCGTTGAGGTCCTGGGCGTTGACGGTGAAGGTCTTCGTCCCGGCCGTGGCGGTGTCGATCGGCGACCCGTTGGGGACGGGACCGTTGCAGAACGCCACCCCCACCCCGTAGGGCCCGTCGCTGCACGAGTAGTTGGCGTTCACCGTGGAACCCAGCGCGTAGATGGCCCCGTCGGCCGGGGTGGTGATCGTGATCGTGGGCGGGTCGTTGTCGACCGGCCAGATCTGGGTGGTCGACAGCGCCGGCACCGGGGAGGTCGGGAAGCAGTCGACCGGCATGTCGGTGTTGCCGTACGGGGAGGGCAGGGCCGCGTTCACCACCAGGCCGAAGCCGGGGTTGGAGAAGCTGGTGCCGCCGATCTTCGGCTGGATGTTGGACAGCACCGGTCCGCTCGCGTTCAGCGTGAGGTTCACGGTGGGGAACTGGTAGGGCTGGTTGGGCGGGATCGGGCCGGGGATGTTGACGGTCACCACGCCGCCGGAGTGCGAGACGGTCGGGGTGCCCGGGCCGAGCCCGAATCCACCCGACAGCGACACGTTCACGTACGTGCTGTTCGCCGGGATCGGGACCTTCAGGTAGAAGTTCTTGTAGTGGTTGATCGACTGGCCGCTCACCGTGCCGGGCAGCCCGGCCGGATCCGCGGGCACCGTGGCGTTGATCGTGAAGTTGGAGCCCTGGTACACGTTGTTCGGCGCGGTGGTGTTGAACTCGATCGTCTGGGTGGTGAACTGGTCGCCGATCGGGGTCTGTACCCGGCAGTTGAAGTTCGTGGTGGAGTTGAACACCGCCGCCGCCGCCGGGCCGCCGGTTCCGATCACCACACCGAGCGGCAGCAGGGCGATCACCGAGATGACCGCCACCAAGGATCGCCGCGAACGCCGGCACCGGGTCATAGGTCTCCCCCCAGCATCGTCCCGCCTTTGACTCCCAGCGGCCCGGACGCTACCAGCACGACCGATGCGGGGCAAGAGATGCAGAGCATTCTTCACGTACCGTTTGCCCGAGTACGCGGTGAGGCCCGGGCCGCAGCCCGGGCCTCACCGTCAGGGCCGTGCCGACGGGTTCAGGAGGTGCAGGACCCGCCGATGTAGCGCTTGCAGAGCAGCCCGGCCGAGCCGGTGCTGCCGGTGGCGCCGGTCTGGCCGGTGGTGCCTGCGGCCGCCGGCGCCGGGCCGCCGCCACCGGTCCCGCCCGCACCACCGGCACCTCCGGCCCCGCCGACGCCACCGGCAGCGGCCACCGAAGCCCGGTTGAACGTGGTACCGGACCAGGTGGCCGACCCGGTGCCGGCGTGGTAGAGGGCGATGGACGGGCCACCGGCGCCGCCACCGCCACCGGTGCCGCCGGTACCTCCGGTGCCACCCGCACCACCGGCACCGCGGCTGGAGTGACCGTTGCCGCCGTTGCCACCCGGCCCGCCGTTGCCACCCGGACCACCGGAGCCGCCCGAGCCGCCGTCAGCGGCCGTCAGCGTGGCGTTCTGGACGGTCACGGTGGCGTTGTAGGCGAACACGGCGAACGACCCGCCGCCGGAGGCGCCGCCGAGGCCGCCACCGCCGCCGGTGCCGCCACCACCACCGCCGCCGCCCTGGCCGCCGGAGCACCCGCCGCCGCCACCGCCGCCACCACCGGCGCCGGCGAAGCCGTTCCCGCCGGTGCCGCCGGTGCGGCCGACCCAGGTGACGGTGCTGGCCGGGTCAGGAGTGTTGGCGGTGGGGCTGCTGGTGGCGCCGGGGTTGCCCTGACCACCGGGGTTCCCGGGGCTGGCGTTGGGTGCACCGATGCAAACGACCCCGGTGCCGCCGCCGGCACCGCCGGCACCACCGGTGCCGCCGGTGGTGTTGCCCCCGGCGCCGCCGGCCTTGCCGGAGGCCAGGAAGCCACCGCCGCCACCACCGAACCCTCCTGGGGTGCCACCCGAAGGCGGGGTGCAGGCGGTGCCGTTGCTGGTCGAGCTGACGCCGTTGGCCCCGTTGCAGCCGGCGACGCCGTTGCTCCCAGCGGGGCCGGAGTAGGCGGGTGCGGCCGCGCCCTTGCCGGCCACCACCGCGGCCCGGCTGATGGTGACGTTGGCGTCGTTGATCACCCGGACGCCGTAGGAGCTCGATCCGGGTGCGGTGGCGTCGGCGGACCGGACGGTGAGCCCGTTGAGGGTCACGGTGATCAACCCGTCCACCAGCACCGCGGTGGTGCCACCCGAGACGGTGGTGTTCACCGGTTCGGGGTTGCCGGAGGTACCGGCGGTGCCCGGACGGGTCCATCCGGCCGCCTGGTCGAAGGCCCCGAGGATGCTCAGGCCGCCCGGCGGGGTGGCCGTGAGGTTGAGGGTGGTCACGTTGAACGTGCCGTGACCGAGCACCACCTGCGGCCGGCCCTCGGCGATGGCGGTGGCCACCGCGGCGCCCACCGTCTGCTTCGGGGCCTTCGCGGTGCCCGGGTTGGTGTCACTGCCGTTGCCGTACGGCGAGGCGAACACCGCGTCGCGCACCTCGAAGGTGTGGCGCACATCGGCGGTGTTGGGCTTCCAGTCGCTCTGGATCGCCTGCACCGTGTAGACGCCCGGGGCCAGCGGCGCCGAGGTGGTGGCGGTCCAGGAGCCCCCGGTCACGCTCGCCGCCAGCGACTCCACGAGGAACGCCGGGTTCACGCAGTTGTTGCAGGCGTACACGTTCACCGCCACTGCGGGCAGGTCGCCGTTGGCGAACCCGGCGTCACCCTCGAAGGTGGTCGCCGCGGACCCGTCGACGTTGCCGCGGTGGCGGGGCCAGAGGATCTTCGTGAGCGGCGCCTGCGTGTCGGCCAGGCCGACGGCCGGACCACCGGTGGCGTCGGGGCCCGGGCCCTTGAGGTTCACCGCCCGGATGCGGTACTCGCAGCTCACCCCCTGGCCGCAGCCGGTGTGCTGGAAGAACGGGTTGTCACCGTTGCCGGTGGTGGCCCAGGCGCTCCAAGGCCCGCCGTTCTTCGACACCTGGTACTCGTAGGTCTGGATCGGCCACGAGGGCAGCGGCACCGTGGCCGGCGTCCAGCTCACGTCGACCGCGCCGAGCCGGTTCGTGGCCGTGGTGGCCACCACCCCCGACGGCGCCGACGGTTGCAGGTTGTCGTTGTCGAGGATCGTGAGGGTGCCGGTGCTCTTCGCGACGGTCGCGGGACCGGACACGGAGGTGACGTCGAGGGTGAAGTGCTCGGTCCCCTCCACGAGGTAGTCGGCCCGGATGGTGAGGTTCACCGGCGCTTGCAGCTTCCCGGCCGGGATCGTCACCGACCCGGTATACGGGATGTAGTCGACATCGGCCACCGCGGTCCCGTCGTTGGTCGTGAGGTCGACCGTGACCGGAGCCGACGCCGCCCGGTTGAGCGTCACGTAGGAGGTGACCACGACGCCGCTCTTCTTGTCCTCCGGGATGCGCTCAAAGCCGGTCGCGTCGGACAGCGTCACCTGGACGCCGCTCGGGCTAACCGGGCAGTCGTTGTCGATGATGGTCACGGTACCGATCCGCTTGCCGATCGTGGCGGCGTCCGAGAGCACCGAGTTGAGCTCGATGGTGAACGTCTCGTCGCCCTCGCACACCCCGTCGCCGCGGATGTCGACCGCGATCTTCTTGGTGACCTCGTTGGCCTTGAAGTTCACCTGGGTGCGGTTCATCCGGTAGTCGGAGGGCGACACCGCCGTGCCGTCGAGTGCGTCAAGCACCACCGAGACGGGTACAGGCACGGAACGGTCGAGGCTCAGGGTCACCTCGGCCTTGCGCCACTTGCCGTCGTCGGCTTCGACGATCGCGGCGTCGCCGATGCTCACCTCGATGCGGCGCTGGGACGAGTCCCAGATCGTGCCATCGGCCTCGGCCGACTGGCTCGTGGCGGTGTTGGTGGCCACGAGGCGGAACACCTCCGCGTCCGCCTCGGCGACCCCGTCGTCGACGACCGCCACGGTGACGGTCTGGGCGAGCGGTCCGCCCGGGGTGAAGACGAGGGTGCCCGAGACCGGCGTGTAGTCACCGGGCGCGACCGCAGGCCACGGCCCGAGTCCACCGTCGGCGGTGGTGTAGGCCACCGTGACCGGCGCGGCGGGGGTGCCGGCGAGGCTCACCTCGAAGGTGATCTGGGCGCCGGGCCCTTCGAGCACCTGGCCGCCCTGCACCCGCACGGGCGGGTCCTCGTCGTCACGGATCCGCCCGGTGGCGGAGGCGTCGAGGATCAGCGCGTTGGACGGGTTGGACAACTCCAAGGTGAAGTTGCGGGCCGGCTTCCAGGTGCCGTCGTCGATGACCGGGACGTACACCACCTGGGTGAGCGGGCTGCTCGGGGTCCAGGTGAGGGTGCCGGAGGTGGTCACGTAGTCGACCCCGGCCGCCGCGGTGCCGTCGTTGGTGGTGAAATCGACGCTGGCCGTCGTGTCCGGCGGCCGCGACAGGCTGACCGGGATCGGCACGGTGGCGGCCGGCCCTTCGATCGCCCAGCCACCGTCGGCGCGGATCACCGGCAGGTCGACCACGGTGTAGGAGTGGGTGACCACGGTCGGGCCGTTGCCGTTGAGGTCGGTGGAGGAGACGGTGAAGGTCTTGGCGCCGGGGGTGGCGGTGTCGATGGGGTCACCGTTGGCGACCGGACCGGTGCAGGTGGCCACCCCGACCCCGTAGGGGCCGTCGTCGCAGGTGTAGTCGGCGTTGACCGTCTGGCCCACCACGTAGACCGCGCCGTTGGGCGGGGTGGTGATGGTGACGGTGGGTGGGAAGGTGTCGGGCGGGGCGATGTACACCGACGCGATCGGCGGCGGCGCGGGCGGGTAGCAGGCGGTGGGCAGGTCGCTGGTGCCGAAGACCGGCAGGGTCGCGCGGACGGTCAGCCCGAACCCGGGGTTGGAGAAGGAGGTGCCGAACAGCTTCGGCTCCACGTAGGTGCCGATGCCGCTGGCCAGCGCGGTGAGGGTGACGTTGATGGTGGGGAACTGGAACGCGGTGTTCGGCGGGATCGGGCCGGGGATGTCGACCCGCACCCGGGCCGGGGGCCCGGGCAGGTAGGTGACGCTCGGGGTGCCGATCGGTCCCGACCCGCCGGTGAGGGTGGTGCTCACGTGGGTGGTGTGGGCGGGGATCGGGATGATCGCGAAGAAGTCGCGGTAGTGGATGATCGGGTACCCGCTGATGTTGTCGGGAAGCCCGGTGGGTGCCGGCGGGGATTCGGCCGACAGCGTGAAGTTGTTGCCCGCGTACACGTAGTTCGGGTGTGTGGTGTTGAGCTCCAGGTCCTGGCTGGCCGGCTGCGGGCCGATCGGTGTGCTGGCCTGGCACGACAGGTTCGTGGTCGAGTTCGTGGTGACCGGCACCGGCGGGTCGGCACTCGCGACCGGTGCGTTGGCCACCGATCCGCCGACCGCGGCGAGCGGCACGAGCAGTGCCGTGGTGATGATCGCCAGGAGCTTCCTGCGCATGGCCTCCCCCTCTGTCTCCGCCCCGGGGCCCGCCCGGGCCATTCCCAGCGCCAGGCACCTTAGCAAGCCGGTGCGACACGTGCACAAGTACCCCTGCGGGTGTCAACCGGACCTGGGCGGACACACCGGGCGGACACACCGGGCGGACACCTCGACCGGGTCCGCCACGGGACTCGGCGGGCGGGGCGAGCCGCCCGGCTCAGCCGGCGGTGAAGGCGCAGCGCAGGCCCACCACGGTGTCGGAGTCGGCGAGCCCGGACAGTTCGAAGGTCTCCGAGGCGCCGGGATCCAGCGTGAAGAGGTCGGTGTCCCAGTCGATCTCGGCGCCAGCGGCGTCGAGGAACGTCACCTCGAGGTCGATGAGGCCGGACGGGTAGGAGAGGTTGTGGAGCCGGCCGGTGGCGACGAGCTCGTCGCCGTCGGCCCGGCAGGTGACCTCGGTGAGCAGCAGCCCGTTGGTGGGCACCCCGGGGGTGATGGGGAACGGGCCGGTCGGCGGCGGGCCGGGCGGGGCCGTCGGTGCGGGCGTCGCCGGTGGTGCCGGGCCCGGCGCACCCGGCCCCGACCCGGGGGCGGCGGGGTCCGGTGCGGCCGCCCCGGTGGTGGAGGTGGAGGCGGGGAGGGTCGTGGTGGTGGAGGAGGCCGGTGCGGTGGTCGTCGCCCCGGGGCGGGCCGCCCGCGACGCCCGGTCGGTGCTCCGGTCGCCGCCGTCGCGACCGACGAGCACCCCGACCGCGGTGCCGGCCGCCACGATGACCGCCACCGCGACGACGAGCCGGCCCCGGCGCGTCACCCGCACCCCGGCCTCACGTCCGTCCCCCAACCCGCGCCACGCGCACCCGGGCGGTCAGCCGCCGGACCGGCCGGGACCGGCAGCATCGGCGGACCCGGCGGGACCGGCGGCATCGGCGGACCCGGGGGGACCGGCGGCATCGGCGGACCCGGCGGGACCGGCGGTCACCCCCACCCCGACCCCGGCGAGCCAGGCGACGATCGCGCCCGCCGCGTCGTGTGGCTGCAGCGCCGGGGTGACCACCACCTCGGGGGCGGCGGGCGGTTCGTAGGGGTCGTCGATGCCGGTGAACCCGGCGAGCTCCCCGGCCCGGGCCCGGGCGTACAGACCCTTGGGGTCCCGGGCCTCGCACACCGGAAGCGGCGTGTCGAGGTACACCTCGCAGAACGCCAGCCCGTCGGCGGTGTGCGCGGCGCGCACCCGGTCGCGGTCGGCGGCATAGGGGGAGATGACCGGCACGATCGCCACCAGCCCGGCATCCGCGAACAGGCGGGCCACCTCCCCGATGCGGCGGATGTTCTCGGCCCGGTCGGTGGCGCTGAACCCGAGGTCGCCGTTGAGGCCGTGGCGGACCC
>Ga0308411_10001158_pt1 | contig 17885 bp, 13 predicted proteins | sample HotsprottomLayer_2_FD_203530 | JGI IMG/M metagenome (GOLD analysis project Ga0308411, IMG submission 203530) | Hot spring phototrophic mat microbial communities from Octopus Spring, Yellowstone National Park, Wyoming, United States -... | ecosystem: Environmental > Aquatic > Thermal springs >...
TTTGAACGGGGCATCCGGGGACGTCACGCAAGTGGATAATCAGAGCCGCTTACGCAACCGTGATCCCGAACCATGGGCGGCTTTTGTCGGTGGCCGAGTCGGCGCCGAGGCCCTGAAGGTCCTTCTAAGCATGGATCGAGGTGATTTGGTCCCCATCGAGACACGAGTCAAAGTCTGGTCGGTTCGCCGACGAGTACCTGATCCCCAACGTGTCAAGAGATGCTTGGAGATCGTCCAGCAACCCGAATCGCAAGTCGGACACACGGAGTGGGTCTTTGCCAAAGAGATCGTCTTACTCGATGCGAAATTACAAAAAGAGCCGACGGTTGAAGTCGAGGTCCAAGCCGTTCAAGTCGGTCCCGCGGTGTTTCTCACGACTCCCGCGGAGTACTTCTGTGCTTTCGGTTTGGAGCAAAAGAAGCGGAGCGGTTTTCCTTTCACGTTCCCGGTGTCGTTGGCCAATGGTTGTGTCGGCTACGTTCCGACCGAAGAGGCGTTCAGTGACCGAGGGGGAGGCTACGAAACACGCCTGACCAGTTACAGCAACCTTGAGATCACCGCCGGTACGCAAATGATGGAGGCGGGGATCGAACTGGCCCGTTCGCTCAAGGCTGGGACAATCCCAAGCCGTGGCCCGGCCCCCCAATTCCGTGCCCCGTGGAGCTATGGCGACATCCGCCCGGAAATCAAGTAAGAGGCGGAGATCCTTGGAAGATTCAGCTTTTGGCTCGCCCAAGATATTCGCCGGATCGCGTATCGACTTGGACCACTTCGCCGACGTTGATGAACGGCGGAACCGTAATCTTCAAGCCCGTTTCGAGAGTCGCCGGCTTGTATTGAGCCGCGGCGGTCGCTCCTTTTAAGGCGGGTTCCGTTTCGATGACTTTCAGTTCCACCGTCGGAGGCAACTCAATGTCGATCGGTTTGCCCTCATACATCGTAATGGTGACGATGTCATTCTCTTTGAGATATTTCATCTGTTCACCAATCAACTCATCCGGCAAACTAATCTGTTCAAACGTTTCGTTATCCATGAAAACGAAATCGGTGCCATCTTTATAGGAATACTGGAATTCCCGCTTGTCCAAGAACGCCAGTTCGACTTTGTCTTGTGGGCGAACTTTGTTTTCCGTGATCGCACCGGTCTTGAGGTTACGCAATTTCAGCTTGAGTTGGGCACGCCAATTTCCTGGGGTATTCAAATCGCGGTCCAAGCATTGATAGAGCTGACCGTCCTCCCCAACAATGACCATGCCGCGGCGCACTTCAACGTATTCGATCGAGGCCACAATTCGTTCTCCAAAAAATCGCATTCAATACGGTGAATTTTATGAAATACACTGGGTAAAATCCAACACATCGCTCCTCAAACAATGAGGTAATAAGCGGCCAGGGCGAAGCCGATGACGATGATGATCCAACGCAGAATCGTGCGGTTGATACGAAGGGAAAAGCGCGCACCGATATAGCCGCCTGCGATTGCTGCAAGAGCCATCGGAATCGCATAGCGCCAAGCAATGATCGGTCGCTCCCTTGTCACGCCCTCCACAGCAAAAATGACGACTGACATGACGTTGATGCACGCCGCGAGCAAGTTCTTCAGGGCATTGACGTGATGGATGTTTCCCAACCCCATGAGCGAGAGCGAACTGAGCATCAGGATACCGATACCCGCACCGAAATACCCTCCGTAAATTGCGACAATGAGTTGAAAAAGCACAACTCCCGCTGCGACCAAAGGACTGGGGCGGTGGCTCAGTTCTTTGGCCCCCACTAAGCGACTGATCCGTGGTTGCAACAAAAACAGCAGGGCGGCAGTAAAAATCAGCCAAGGTACCACGGAACGAAAGACCTTCTCCGGAAATTTGACGACCAGCAATGTGCCAATGATTCCACCGAGGAGGCTCGGCACTGCCAAAATCAGCAGCGTGCGTTTGGGAGTGTGCCGGACTTCATCGCGGAAGCCCCATGCTCCCGCCATCGACCCCGGGAGTAATGCCGCGGTGCTCGTGCCATTGGCGGCCACAGCATCACCCAGCACTGTGAGCAACGTCGGGAAGGTATACAACGTCCCGCCGCCCGCCAGTGAATTCTGAGCACCTGCCAGAAATGAGGCCAATGCGAGAATGCTGACATCCAGGAGGTATTGGTTCATGCAGCAGTTCCCGCCGGTTCCCACCGCACGAGAACACCTAAATAGTCGTCTTTTTTATCGAGCAAGCCTTGATAGGCCGATTGTAGTTCTTCCGGCCCGATGCGGTGCGTGATGAGCTGATCGAGTCTGAGCCTCCCCGTGTCGAGAGCCGCGAGGAGCCATCGTTGCGCCTTGTTGATGTCCCATGCCCCGGCGAGACGAGTGTGGGCTGGTTCAAAGAGCATGTTGCCATGGGCACCAGTGACTTCGATATATCGGCGGTGCAGGTCATCGTAGAAATTGACCTCTTTCGCCTTCCCGCGAGGGCTGCCGACAACGACGACTTGCCCCGCATCGCAGGCCAATGACATGGCTAATGGGACCGCATCCGGCACACCTGTGGCGTCCGCCACGATCTCTGCCCCAGAGCTTTCCAGAAACTTTCGCAACGCGCTTCGGGCATCTTCCGCCACCGGGTCGATCACATGGTGAGCGCCGGCGGCCAAGGCGGCTTCGCGCCGCATCCGCACCGCGTCGATACCAACCACGGGATAAGCGCCCGCGGCGATCAAACAGCGCAACGCAAACTGGCCAATCACGCCCAAACCCAAAACCGCTGCCGATCGACCGAGCGTCAGCCCGGCGCGAATCGCCGCGCCTAAACCATACCGGGCGATGCATGCCACACTGGCCGTCGCAAAATCCAATGTCGGCGGCAACTTCCACCAGCGACCCCGTTCATGTCCCATGGTCAACAACTCATGCGAGGCATGGTTTCCGGGATAGCTAATCCGATCACCTGGCTTGAGGTGCGGAATCGCCGACCCCACAGCGAGAACCGTGCCGGCTGCCGAATAACCTGGCCGAAACGGAAACTTCCAGTCGGGCATGTTCGGATCGCGGAGCCATTGATGCGTTCCTGTGTAAACGGCCAACTCCGTGCCCGCACTAATCGCGCTCCAGGCACATTGAACCAGAACTTGATTCGGCTCAGGGTCGGGAAGTTCGACCTCGCGTACCGTGGTCTGAAAAGGCTCCCCAATGACCGCTTGTCGCACTCGCAACATCATCGACACTCGTTCGTCCTGAAGTTTGCCGGGGGATGCACTCTTTATACAACCAAGGACTCAACCGACACGTCCCTCCCCATGTGATCCAAAGCATGGCATGATGCGACCGCACACCGACGGCACGGTTCCCTCGAACGAACTGATGTCGGTTCTCGAACGGCTTGTGCACTGCTGACAGCTTCGTGAATTCCACACGGTGCGCCCTTGCGGTGACCCTGGATTGAATTGCATAATAGGAGATGCCTGCCCGAATCATCCCGCCATGTTGGTCGAGAGTGTTTATGCCCCGCCTTGCCATTCTCGGTTGTGTTTGCTGGTTACCCCCACTGGTCGTGGCTAACCCAAGATTTGACATCGAGGTGATGGCGGTACTGTCGCGCGCGGGTTGCAATCAAGGAGCATGCCATGGCAATTTGAATGGTAAAGGTGGTTTCAAACTCAGTCTGCGTGGCGAGAATGCCGACTGGGATTACCTGGCGTTGACCCGTTCGGCTTTGGGCCGTCGCCTCGATCCGTTACGTCCCGAAGAGAGCTTGCTCTTGCAGAAGGCCACTGCCACAGTTCCGCACGAAGGTGGCCGGCGATTCGAGGTCAATTCGTGGGAATATCAAATCTTGCGTGATTGGATCGCTGCAGGATCGCCACGGACAAAACCGTCCGAGCAAGTCGTGTCACTTTCCGTCGATCCGCCATCAATGGTCGCGGTGGAACCCGTGGACCGAGTTTCCCTCAAAGTGCAGGCCGTTTGGTCCAATGGAAGGCGGACCGAGGTGACGCGCCTGGCCACGTTCGAGGTGGCGCATCCGGAAAAAGCGGAGGTCGACGCCTTGGGTGTGGTGAAGCGGGGGGAGTGGGGCGAAACCACAGTGGTGATTCGTTTTCTCGACCGGCAAGTCGCGGTTCCCGTCGCATGGGTACCGGCGCGGCCCGATTTTGTCTGGTCGCCGCCTCCCGAAATCAATTTCATCGATCGGCACATTTTCGCCAAACTGCGAACCTTGCGGATTCACCCCTCCGGGGTGTGCGACGATTCCACCTTTCTCCGACGGGTTTTTCTCGATGTGATAGGAACTTTGCCAACACCGGCCGAAGTGCGGCACTTCCTTGCCGACACGAATCCGGACAAGCGGCGTCGAATCGTTGATGATCTCTTGCAGAGGCCAGAGTTCGCATCGTATTGGGCATTGTTGTGGGCCGATCTATTACGGGTCGAAGAAAAATCGTTGGATCGCAAGGGAGTCGAGGTCTTTCATGGTTGGCTGCGGCGCCAAATCGCGATGGGCAGACCTCTGAACGACATGGTGCGCGATTTGTTGCTCGGCCGAGGCAGTACCTACGTCTCTGGTCCCGCCAATTACTACCGAGCGTTGCGTGACCCGACGACGCGGGCGGAAGCGGCGGCGCAGGTCTTTCTGGGTGTGCGACTTCAGTGTGCCCGCTGCCACAACCATCCGTTTGATCGTTGGACGATGGACGATTATTATGGCTTGGCCGCTTTTTTTTCGCAGGTCAATTATCGTGTTGTCGAGAATCGGCGGAGTGACAACCTCGACCGCCACGAATTTGTGGGTGAGCAGATCGTCTGGCTGGACCGTCGTGCCGAGCTGCTGGATCCGCGCAATCAACAGCCGGTGCCCCCACGCATTCCAGATGCCTCGTTCCACGGTGATGTTGGTGACGATCGACTGGCTGCTTTGGCGTCGTGGATTTGCGATCCGGCGAATCCCTATTTGGCACGGGTCCAGGCGAATCGCGTTTGGGCCCGATTGATGGGCCGCGGTCTGGTTGATCCCGTGGACGATTTCCGACCCACGAATCCGCCCTCCCACCCCGCGCTCTTAGACGACCTGGCGCATGATTTTGCCCACCATGGGTTTGACTTGCGCCATTTGGTACGGCGAATTACGGAATCCCAGACTTACCAGCTGAGTGCGGAGCCTGTTGCCACCAACGCCGACAATGATTCGAACTTCTCCCATGCCGTACCGCGTCGCCTGACGGCGGAGGTCCTGCTTGATGCTGTGGCGCAGGTGATCGGCACACCGGTGCCGCACGCAGGACAACCGGCAGGCCGAAAAGCGATCGAATTAGCCGGTGTTACGGCCGACCCTTCCGGGAAGAGAATCGCTCCCGCCGAACGTTTCCTGCGAGCCTTTGGAAAGCCCGAGCGACTGTTGACCTGTGAGTGCGAGCGCCGCGACGATACCACCGTCCCGCAGGCCTTGCTTTTGCTCAACGGTGAAATTGTCAACCGTTTGCTTCGTTCGGAAGGTAACCGCATTCAACGTTTTGTGTCACAGATGGCCGATGATGCGACGATCGTCGAGGATCTTTGGTTGGCGGCTCTGTCGCGGTTGCCGACGGTCACGGAACGAACGGCCGCCGAGTCGCACCTTCGCACCAGCAACGACCGACGTTTGGCCATCGAAGATCTTGTGTGGGCCTTACTGAACAGCAAGGAGTTTCAGATCCGGAAATAATCTTGCGATCAGTAGGCCAACCGTCCGATCCAAAAAAGAGTTAAGTTCTTGACTTGTGGATTGAGGGATTGGGGGTCGACGATGATTAAGCGAGTTTCTGAAATCAGCCCCTACCCAAGCCGTCGCGATGTACTTCGTGTCGGCCCGGCGAGTTTATTAGGTTGGTCACTGCCCGCGCTTCTGAGCGCGACTGAGCGTTCGGCATGGCGGGCCAAAGCTCGTTCGGTGATTTTCCTGTTTCAATGGGGCGGCCCAGCACAACATGAGTCGTTCGACGCCAAACCGGACGCACCTGAGGAAGTGCGAAACATCTACAAACCGATTCCGACACGAATCCCTGGCGTTCTTCTCACCGAACTCCTCCCCCGTACCGCCCAAGTGATGGATCGGTTGTGTGTCGTTCGGACGCTGAATCACATGATGAAAAATCATAACTCGGCGGGATACTACGCTTTGACCGGCCACGCCCCGCCGAGTGATGACATCCGTCTGCGCGATTCCCTTGACCTTTTCCCGGCCTACGGCAGTGTTGTTGATCGGTTCCAACCCGCTGATCCGGGAATTCCAAGTTTCGTGTCGTTTCCCCATGTCTTGCGAGATGGCTCGATCACGCCTGGCCAACATGCCAGCTTTCTGGGCAAAAGCCATGATCCGCTATTTATTGGGCAAGATCCTAACTCACCCCATTTTGGATTGCCCGAATTACGTTTACCAGCCGATATGCCGTGGGAACGAATGCATAGCCGACGGGAGATGATGAAGATCATCGACGGACAAACACAACTCCTGGAATTCTCAGCCGTCGCACGCGGTATCGACCAAACCCAGGAAAAGGCGTTGAACCTGCTCACCTCGGCAAAGATTCGCAAAGCGTTCGATCTCTCCTCCGAACCCGCTGCGATGCGGGACCGCTACGGTCGAACCACGTATGGCCAGGCTTGTTTGCTCGCACGACGTCTCGTCGAGGCCGGAGTGCGTTTCGTCAATGTCTACTTTTCAGAATTCATCGGTGGGACAGGGCAAGGATGGGACACACACGGTTTCGGAGGCCAACCGATGAATCCGTTTCTGAAAAACTGGTTGATGCCCATCACCGATCAGACGCTGCCGACCCTTGTCGAGGACTTGGAGCAACGTGGGCTGCTCGCCAGCACTCTCATCGTCTGGATGGGAGAATTTGGTCGGACGCCGCGTATCAACAAATTGGCCGGTCGCGATCATTGGCCCCAATGCTATCCGGCGGTTTTGGCCGGCGGTGGGGTCAAACCCGGTTACATTCATGGGGCTTCCGACAAGATTGGCGCTTATCCCACGCGCGATCCGGTCACGCCCGATGATCTGGCCGCCACCATTTTCGCTCTTTTGGGTATTGATCCCTCCACGGAGATCCGCGACAAACTCAATCGGCCATTTCCGATTGCAAAGGGCCAACCCATTCGGGACATCATCGCATAACCAAAACGCCGAGGACAGAGTTTACTATATGACGTTCTTTTGAATGTCCTTCCGCCGAATGACACATGCCGAATGTCCTGAGTTCGCCAACTGTACCGACCACATTGGGATAGGAGATGGACCAGTGTTCGCCGTTGCCTCATTACTGGGCCGTGTCAGGGAGTCCGGCGGGACTTCTGCAGAATAGCCCAGCGGCGAACATCTGGGTGGTTGCCGCGCTCCGCTTGGTTCAGCGCGGCGACGACTCGTTGGGGGGCAAATTCTTCCAGAGCCTCGAGTGCCGCATTCTTGCCCCCATCGGGACAATCCGATCCCGGATCACCCCAGAGAGCATCGGCGACGCGATCAAACAACGCCTGGGCGATCGTAGGTTCATGAGGCGGCGGCAATTGACGAATCTGTTCAGCAACGACCTGCCGCACTGAGCCATCGGGGTCCTTCAACCCAGCGAGCAGCACGGGCAAAAGGCGGGCCCGGGAGTCCAAATCGATTCGTCGGCCGATTTCCAGGTACGTCCACCGCCGAACCGCTGCTTGTTCGGACTTGGCCGCGCGTTTGAGCACATCGGGAACAATCAGCGGATCAACACTGAGCAGCACGGCCAGGACCGCTTCCCGGTCTTCACCATGGGGACGCGTGGTCATCCAGGGGGCAGAGACGAGGTAATCGACGAGCGCGGCAGCCAGTTCGGGATCCCGGCACTCTTTCAGCTCCTTGGACAGAGCGGGGCGTTCCAAACGGTCAGCTTGCGCAAGGCGTAGAACCCGATCTTTCGCAGAAGCCGGAGCCGCAGGTTGCCCAGAGGTTACGGTGCCTGAAGTGCTATCCGGTTCAGAACTCGCGTGCTCCCCGGAATGGCGGTCCCGCAACACCAGGGTTCCCATCAACACGACGATACTAAACGAAGACGCCGCGACCCATTCCCAAACAACCCGCCGACGAGCCGAAGAGGCAGATGTCATGCGGACGGGAGCGGCCTCCTGAGTCGATATTTGCCGAATCTGCTGGACCTGGGAGGTGGCTCCCCCTACACTTCCGCGGGCTACTCCCGTTGCCGAGCGAGCATGGGAGATCGTGGACTCCCCTTTGTCAGCCGTCGTAGCCGGTACATGCGACGGCGATAAGCGATGGAGTTGACTCGGAGTCAGGCGCGTACCGGTGCTGGAAGGTCGGAGCGATTCGCGGTAGCGTGCCAGTTCCTGGGCGAACTCCCGCATGCTTGTGTGGCGTAGCTCAGAATTGCGGCTCAGCGCCCGGCGACAAATCGCTTGCAATGGAGGATCAAGGTCCGGAGGGAACGATAGAAGCGTTGGTATATCAAGTGGGTGCGGCGGCCGCTGACCCGTCAGAAGCTGGTACAGCATCGCTCCCAAACTGTAGATATCGATCCGGGGGCTGGCAGGGTCCGCCTCGTTGTGACACCATTCCGGAGCCAGATAGACAGCCGTGTCACGATCAAGATTGTCGGTGCGCGGCTGGGACTGACCGATCCCCACGATCGTCGGTATTTCGCCGAAGGAGAAAATGATGTTCGACGGTTTCAAATCACGGTGAATGATGCCCCGTTGATGAGCCGCGTCAATCGCCGTGGCTAATTTGTAGAAAAGATCGACGGCTGCTCGTGCGGGCCAGACGGGCCGAGCATTCATCATGTCGGCCAACGAATCGCCCTCCACATAGGGCATGACGAGATAGTCGATCCCTCCATCTTGTCCAATATCGAGTATGGGACACCACAGCGGGTGATACAAACTGGCAGCGATACGAGCTTCCTGCTGAAACCGTTCCCGCTGCGATCTCGTCGCTCCACCTTGCAAGAATGGCACCTTTAAGACCACGCGGCGATCAAGTTCAATATCGTTGGCTTCATAGGTCGAACCTTGTCCATCGCGTCGGAACGAGCGCTGGATACGATAACGCCCCAGCATCGACGGCACGCAAGGCGCGGCCGAGGAGGGTGCGTTGTCCCTTGTCGGGCCAGTAGTCGCCACTTCAGGTAAAAATTCTTCATTGAACCCGGTTGTTGATGGGTCAGGTTCCTTTGATGTTTCGATCGCTTCCGTACGGTAAAGCTCGGGGGGTAACTCCATTTCCAGGTCATTATCCGCCCGGTTGGTGGGTCTTGATTCTGTCTTGGAAACAGCAAGACAATCGACCGTTGAATTCAAGCTGGACGGCGCGAGTAGTAGTTTCAAGCGACGTTCAACGACGGAATCGCTCGACGACTCGTTGGTGGAGGCCAAACCAACTAGCGGCGGCTGTTCCGAGACAAACGTCGCGGCTGCCGGCTCCTCGTTAATAGCCGCCGAACTTCCCTCGAGCAATGGTGCGAGCCGGACTCGGAGATCGTCGATCAACTTGGGATAGCGTACCGCATATTCCTCCAGGTCCGCTTTTCCGTACCGGTGGCGAATTTCAAACTCGGCAGCGACTAACTCGATCGGTGGATCTCCCAGTTGGCTTACCTCAGGGTAATCGCGCAGGTAATCATCAAGAAGCAGCTCACGGCCGTTAGCCCACTGTCGTTCCAAGTCCCTTTCGATCATCGCCCACACCAACGGCCGTCGGACGCTGCTGTTCGGTGGCAAAGCGCGTAAGCACTCGGCGAAGCTCTGATCGCCCCAACCCTCCTCGAAACGTGCCAACCATGCTTCGACCATGCGCCGTTGCAAGGACGGCAAACTGATCCAAGTGGTGCGCGTGGCGAACATACGACCAATCCCGACGCTCTGAAAATGTACGGAGTCTCGTTCCTGTGTCGGCAGTTCCGACACCAACTCAAACATACCTCACAATTTGACGGATTTCTGGCCGACTTCCGGAGAACGGCGAAGGGCGAACGATCTCAACTCGTTGCATACTCGCCGACTATCCGACCGTTGATTGGGCCAGTCGTCGTATTGACTCGTCGGTGAGTCGGTGGATGGTCCATTCGGTCAGAGGACATGCTCCGAGAGAGCGATAGAAATCCCACGCAGGGGTATTCCAATCGAGAACTGCCCATTCCAGCCGGCCACACTGGCGGTCTATTGCGATTTGCGCCAAACGCTGGAACAACGAACGACCGATACCCCTTCGGCGATAAGCCGGACGAACGAACAGGTCTTCCAAATAAATGCCAGGCCGGCCAACGAACGTGGAAAAATTGTGAAAGAACAAGGCAAACCCTGCCACGCCCTCGGGGACCTCAGCGAGCAAAACCTCAGCAAAGCGCGTTGAGCCGAAAAGGTAACGTCGCAAATCCCCTTCGGTTGCGATCACTTCGTGAGTTAGTTTTTCGTATGCGGCTAATTCCCGGATAAGCTTAAATATCTCGGGGACATCCGCTTCTTGGGCAAAACGAATCCCGTGCATCAATCGACTCTCCCCGACGGGTGAGCCACGAGGTTGGCCATCTCCTTTTCAGATCGCAAGACCTCGGCGACGGTTTGAACGAGCCGAGCTAAACCATGCCCGGTGACGGCCGAGATGGCGTGGACTTCCACACCCAGTTCTCGCTCTAATCGGCTCCGAACCCCTTCACTCCCCGTCAGTTCCGCTTTGCTCAGGACTACGACCTCGGGACGTCGGATGAGCTCCCCGCGGTAGAGTTCGAGTTCGTGACGAATCGTCCGATAGTTGCGCACGGGGTCCGAACCATCGAGGGGGAATGGTTCGACGAGATGTATTAATACCCTTGTTCGTTCCACGTGCCGCAAAAACTCATGCCCGAGTCCCACCCCCGCATGAGCACCTTCGATCAGGCCAGGTAGGTCGGCGAGGACGAAAGCACTCTCGTTACCGATCGTCACCATGCCCAGATTCGGGTATTTTGTGGTAAAGGGGTAGTCGGCGATTTCTGGTGTGGCCCGCGATAATCGACTCAGCAAAGTCGATTTCCCTGCATTTGGCAAACCAATGAGACCGACATCGGCGATCAGTTTTAATTCCAGAACAATCCATCGTTCTTCACCCGGTTCTCCCGGCTCAAACTCCCGAGGGGTACGATGCGTGGCAGTCGCAAACGCCTTGTTGCCGCGCCCCCCTTTCCCGCCTCGGGCAACGGTGACTTGCTCCCCGGGGTTCACCAGATCTTTCAGAACGTGCCCGCGGTCCCGATCACGTACCAAGGTACCGGGCGGGACTTCGATGATCAGGTCGTTTCCACTTCGTCCCGTGCAGTTGGCGGAACCGCCTGGGGCCCCGTTGTCAGCGTGCCAATGGCGTTGGTGGGCGAGTCCTGCCAGACTGTCCGCCCCGGCGACGGCTCGGATGATGACCGAGCCGCCATGTCCCCCGTCGCCCCCATCGGGACCGCCACGCGGGACGTATTTCTCCCGCCGGAACGAACACATACCGCGTCCGCCGTGCCCACCGGACACAAAGATCGTCACTCGGTCGACAAACATGGTGCCCAAACTCTGACGGTGACGTAGCGACACCGTATTTTACGAGATATTGCCCCAACGGGCACGCTGCTCGACCGATCGCGCGGAACACGCCCTTCGACCCATCAAGCGCTCTTCTTGTCGGCGGCTTTTTTCTCAAACAGGGGTCGTAGCCCCTTCACCACTTCCTCGGTGACGACGTAACGGCCCTTCTGATCCAGTTCTGGCAGATCAAACATGATGTCGAGCATAATTTCTTCGACAATGCTGCGCAATCCGCGTGCCCCCGTATCCCGCGCCTTCGCCATGCGGGCGATCTCCCGCAACGCTTGAGGATCGAACTCTAATTCCGCTCCCTCGATTTCAAAGAGCCGCTGGTATTGTTTGACCAGGGAATTGCGTGGCTCCGTCAAGATGCGAATCAAAGCGTCTTCATCCAGGGGTTCGAGCGGAGCCAGAACCGGCAACCGACCGACGAATTCAGGAATCATCCCGAATTCAATAAGGTCGTCACTGGTGACCATGGATAGTAATTCGCCGACTTGCTTTTCACTCGCGGGATTATCACCGACGAAGCCAAAACTGTTACGGCCGACTCGGCGCGAAATGATCTTCTCCAGGCCGACGAACGTTCCACCACAAATGAACAGAATGTTCGACGTGTCGACCTGAATGTACTGCTGCTCCGGATGCTTGCGACCACCTTGTGGCGGCACGTTACTTACCGTGCCCTCGAGCATCTTGAGCAAGGCCTGCTGCACACCTTCTCCTGAGACGTCGCGAGTGATGCTGACGTTGTTCTGAGTCTTCGCGATTTTATCCACCTCATCGATGTAAACGATGCCTCTTTGGGCGGCGTCGATGTCAAAATCCGCGGCATGCAGCAACTTCAACAAAAGGTTTTCGACGTCTTCGCCCACGTATCCCGCCTCGGTCAGCGTGGTGGCGTCGCCAATCGCAAACGGAACATCGAGCAAACGCGCCAGGGTCCGAGCTAATAAGGTCTTGCCCGAGCCAGTCGGCCCGATTAGCAGGATGTTGGACTTGTCGACCTCGACATCGGAACGACCGAACTGCTGGAGGTTGAGCCGCTTGTAGTGGTTGTGGACCGCCACCGCAAGGACCTTCTTGGTACGGTGCTGGCCGACGACATACTGATCCAGACGCTCCTTAATCTCCCGAGGCGTGGGAATGCGTGTCGTCGAAGAGCCGCGGACGCGTCGCCGTTTTTCCTGATCGATGATCGATTGGCATAATTCAATGCAATCGGCGCAGATGTAGACATCTCCCGGACCTTCAACCAGCGGTCCGACCTCGCGATGGCTTTTGCGGCAGAACGAACAGAAGGCATTACGATTACGGCCGGTGGAGCCAGTGGGACGACGCCCGTCCGTCTCTTTTGCCATGATTACTCCCAATCCCGGAACGCCCCGAGTCAGTTCAGCGGTGGGTCAGGTGAGTCGGCCGCAGGATCCAGCGGCGCGGGTGGGCTAGAGGTTGGCAGCGACGGTGAGGCCTCGGCAAGAGGAGGCTTCCCAGCCGTCGGATCAACCATCGGTCGAGCACTCTGCTCCTTCAGCCGAGGCAGTAACTGCGCCCGAATCCGCTGATACTCATCATGGCTCAACTCACCGCGTTCATACAATAGCCGAAAAGCGACAAGTTGGTCATGGGCGGTAACAATTTCTTGCCCCTGGCGGCGGTGCCAGCGTGAGACCCAAGCAATGAGTGCGACACCGAGCACGAGGATTGCCACCAGACCGGCAGTCACCAACCAAATCTCCGAAGGGATTTGGACGGACTTCGGTGCGGCGACGATCAGCACCGTACCAGCTGTCACTCCCACGGTTTCCACGCCCCGAATGGCCATCCGCCTTAGCACTCTCAATCCCGGCCACTCACTTGCGGTCAATTATAGCGCTCAGTTCCAACTTGTGCGCGACCCGGAATGCTGGAAGACCCTAACGATTGTACCTGACAGCGTGATACAGCACGAACAATATACCTAATCGGCGTTGTTTTCCAGATCGGCACGAATAACCCCGTTCGTGAACTTGCTATGATCCGAATCTTCTCAGTCCTCGCCACCGCTAACGCCCTCGGCCTGCTCAGTGCCTTCACTTGCGGCATGGTCTCAATGGTCCGTGGCAGCTTGATGAACCCCAACGATTCAATCTTCATGATTCACTTCCTCAGCGGGCTTCTCGCTGCCGTTTTGACTCTCTTGGTTCATTGCATGATTTTCACCTACTTCTTGGGTACCGGACGATGGGTCCGCGAAGTGACGCTCGCCTATGATTTGCCCGACGCTCCTCTTTACAAAACGACGCGGGATCTGAAGCGGCGGACTTTTCCTCCCGCGTTGTTCGCTATGCTGAGTGTTATGTTCGTAGTCGCCGCGGGAGGTGGGCGAATGCTCCAGGGATGGCCCTATGAAATCCACCTTTATGGCGCGGTGGTGGCGATCCTCATCAATTTTTGGGCTTATGTCATCGAATGGCGATCCCTCCGCGTCAACGACGAGATCCTCGCTGCGGTGTATCGGGAGGTTGATCGAGTACGGGCCGAACGCGGCTTGCCCTCGAACGAAGAAGCGCTGCGCATGGAGGCGGGGCAGTTCTGACGCCAGCAGCAAAAGCGATTCCGAAAGCTAACCATCCCGACGCGATTTTGCTTCGCGACAACGTGTGCCTGCTTGGCGCCGTGAGGGCGTATGGGGTAAACTGAAGCGAGTTAGCTTCTAGGTGATGTCATGAACGCGGTGTGGACTTGGTTGTGTTGCTGCCTCTTGGTGCTTAGCCAAGCCGACCCCCCCCGCTCTTCGGAAGGGACAACGCCTCGAAAGCCGCACCCCTTGGCGCCAAGCTTACCGGAAACAACGGACGAAGAAGAAAAACGCTACGACCAGATTATCGATCGATTTATTCTGGCTGATACGGGTCGGCTCACAGGGCCGGAAGCGCAACAAGCGATCCGCGACTTTGATCGGTTGCCCCCGCAGGCGATTTTTGCCCTCATTCGGGGATTGAACAAGGCGGCTGCTATCGATCACAGTTGCCCAGCGCTCCAAATCAGCAAAAAGATCGCGCGTCAGCTCCGAACAAGCGATGATTTGGAGTTACTCAAATTTGCCCGGGAGAACATCGGTGCCGGCGTGGTTCGATCTCGCCATGCCGATCATATCAAGGATTTGCGGGTGGCAATATCTCGTCGAATGACGCAGGTGGTCAATGCTCCACCAACGGTCATCCGGCAGAAACCTTGATCAATGGGACTCGAAATTCGGCGGTCCGAATGAACCCGAGTGCGGGATAAAAGCGTAAGAGGTGATATGCGGCATAGGGTTTCTTCCGCATGGTTTCTGACCCTGGCGGCAGCATTCGGGTTGCTGTCCGTCTGCGAGGTCGGTGCCTCCTGCGGTGATTACCTGCGCCACGCCCTCGATGACTCCCGTTTACCGGGTACTTCGAAACCGTTGCCGTGTCACGGTCCCCAGTGCTCGCAGAAGCCCTCCCAACCCGTGGCACCTATCACCTCCCTGCCGCGCCCATCGAAACCTGATGATGTGGCGGACCCGATTCACGTGCCTTGGGACGTTGAATCCGCGACAACTTACAGTCCATTCGACGATGAACCTCGACCACTACGATCCGGCTTGAAAGAGATTTTCCATCCCCCTCGTGCCATCTCCCCCCTCTGAATTCACTCAAGAGTTCGACAAAGCCGCCTCGGCCAACACAATAGCGGCGATTGGGAAAATCTCGGCTGTTGCACTCAGACAATGGGTGCTTCGGGATCGTTGATCTTATTCATCGAAAGGGTTCATCCAAAATATGTCCTCGTTACCCCAAGATGGCTGGGGGCGTGCGTATATTCCGGCTCTCGGTCAGCGTCTGAAGATTCTACTCGCTTTAATTTTTGGCTGTGTGGCGGTGCTCGGTGCGACGGGTGCTTACCTTACCAGCATTCGTTGGCTCGATGTTCTGTCGGGTCAGACCTACACGAAGCCCTTCAAATACTGGATGTTGATCTTGCATGTTGGCGTGGGGCTTCTCGGTCTCATTCCATTCTTGGCCTTCGGACTGGTTCATTGGCGCACCGCTCGAAATCGACCGAACAAATTGGCGGTGAAATTGGGTTTGGCGATGTTTCTGGTTGGCATCGTGGTCTGCCTGACGGGTCTGGCCCTGATTCGCGTCGACGGCTTGCCGCAGTTGCGAACTGAAACCGTAGAGCACTCCGTAGTTCTTTGGCTCCATATCCTGCTGCCAATTGTCGCGGTGTGCCTTTATGTGTTGCACCGACGTGCCGGCCCGGAGATCAAGTGGCGCTGGGGAATCGGTTGGGGTGTAGCCGTCGCGGTGTTCTGCGGTGCCATGCTCGTGTTTCACAGCACCGACCCCCGGCAATGGCACAAGGTCGGATCGGTGGAGGGACAGACCTACTTCCGTCCGTCGGATGCGTTGACATCGGACGGTAACTTCATCCCGGCCGAGGCCCTGATGATGGACGAGTATTGCATGAAATGCCATCAGGACATTTACAACGATCATTTGCACTCCGCCCACAAATTCAGTTCCTTCAGCAATCCGGCGTACTTGTTCAGCGTGCAGGAAACCCGGCAAGTGGGTCGGGAACGGGATGGCCACGTCAAGGCCTCCCGTTGGTGTGCCGGCTGTCATGACCCCGTGCCCCTGTTTTCGGGCGTTTTTGAAGATCCACGAACCGATCCGAAGTTCGACGCCACGAACCCGCGGGACTTGCTGCGCCTGGAGCGGTATCAGGAAGTCGAAGACGTCCTCGCGGGGAAGAAGCACCCCGCCGAGTCACCCATCTCCAGCGCCGGTGTCAGCTGTGTTGTTTGCCATGCCATCACGCACGTGAACAGTACTATAGGCAACGCCTCTTACACCATCGAAGAGCCGCAGCATTATCCCTTCGCCTTCAGTAAGAACCCCGTCTTGCAGTGGATCAACAATCAAATCATCAAGGCGGAGCCGAGTTTCCACAAGAAGACGTTCTTGAAACCGTTCCATAAGACGGCGGAGTTCTGTTCCACATGCCACAAGGTTTCGTTGCCGGTGGAACTTAATCACTACAAGGAGTTCCTCCGCGGCCAGAACCATTATGACACGTATCTGCTCTCTGGCGCGTCGGGGGTCGGGGTCCGCTCGTTTTATTATCCTGCCAAAGCGAAGGAGAACTGTGCCGCGTGCCACATGGAGCCGAAACCCTCCAACGATTTTGGCGCGCGAGATTTTCTCGGTAATGGGGGCTTGCAGGTCCACAACCATCGCTTCCCCGCAGCGAATACCGGACTTTTCGCCCTGTTACTCGCGGACCCGAAGTATGAATCGCAACGGAGTGGAATCGAGGCCGCACTCAGGGAAAACACCCAATTCCTGCAAGGAGTCGATCCGAGCGGCAAGGATCGTAAGCTCCGCATTGATCTCTTTGGGATCAAGGAAGGGGGCAGTATCGACGGCCAACTCACCGTCTTGAGGCCGGAATTGCCTCGACTCAAACCGGGTCAGTCTTATCTGGTCGAGGTCGTCGTGCGAACGTTGAACATCGGCCATCCGTTCTCGCAAGGCACCGTCGACTCCAACGAGATTTGGGTCGATTTTGAAGCGAGGAGCGGCGATCGAATCATCGGGCGGAACGGCGCATTGAGTGGTCCTGACGACACCGGCGTGGTCGACCGTTGGGCGCATTTCATCAATGTCCTGATGCTCGATCGCAAGGGGAACCGTATCAACCGGCGGAATCCGCAAGACATTTTTGTTCCACTTTATGACAAGCAGATCCCGCCCGGGGCGGCGTCGGTGGTTCACTACCGACTCGACGTTCCGGCCGACGTGACGGCCCCGATCGAACTGAAAGTTCGCTTGCGATACCGCAAGTTCGATTACGAGTACATGAAACTCGTTCATGGCGATCGACCGGTGCCCAAGCTGCCCATTGTCGATATCTGCTCGGACCGGGTTGTGCTGCCGGTGGAAGGTATCGCCGCCGAGGTTCCCCCGCAGGAATCCCCTATCAAGCCGGCGTGGCAGCGGTGGAACGATTATGGCATCGGCTGCTACATCGAGGGTGGCGCGGCGCCGACGGGGCTGAGCCAGAAACGCGGTGAAATGAAGCAAGCCCTGGAGGCCTTCCGCCGGCTGATCGCCAGCGGCGATAAGGAGGCGATGGCGCACGGTTACCTGAATGCGGCCCGAGTGCTCATCGACGACACGGGCAAATTGGACGAGGCCGCCGACATGCTCAACGAAGCAGCCAAAGCGGGTGCCCCGTGGTGGACGGTCACCTGGTTCAAGGCCCTCGTCGCCTCGCAGAATGTCACCCAAAAGGAACAACTCGATCAAGCCGTGCAATT
>Ga0308411_10001159_pt1 | contig 17882 bp, 12 predicted proteins | sample HotsprottomLayer_2_FD_203530 | JGI IMG/M metagenome (GOLD analysis project Ga0308411, IMG submission 203530) | Hot spring phototrophic mat microbial communities from Octopus Spring, Yellowstone National Park, Wyoming, United States -... | ecosystem: Environmental > Aquatic > Thermal springs >...
TTGATCGCTGGCAAACCCGCTGCGGTCAGCGAGCAGCAGGTTTCCTTGGTCAATAACCTGTCGGCTCGGTTGAACGCTCTCAGGCAGGGGCAGGCGAATTTACCCGAGGCGCGGCCGACCACAGAACGAGCGACCCTAAGTCGGCTGGTCGGCATCCTGTCCGATCTGGCCGACGGTCGCACTCAGGAGACCAATTATCCCGCCGCGCGTCTGGTGGCAGAGGCTGAGCAACTGCTCAAGGCCATTCAGGCCGGGCAACGCTACTACACACCGGACAAGGCCGGCCAATTCTGGCTGACGGTCGCAGAGGAACAAAGCAGTTTCCCAGTGCGACTGCAAGTCCCTGCCGAGGCGGCCAAGGGCAAGGCGTTGCCTCTGGTGGTCGCTATGCACGGAGCCGGCGGCAGCGAGAATATGTTCTTCGACGGCTATGGGGACGGCTTGGTGGCGAAACTGGCAGCGAAGCGTGGCTGGTTCCTCGTTACCACTCGTTCGCCGTTGTTCGCTTTCGGCGGCGGTGTGGATGTGCCGCGACTGGTCGATTCACTGGCCAAACGCTATCCGGTGGACACGAGTAAAGTGTTTCTAGTCGGCCATTCGATGGGAGCAGCGCAAGCCGTGGCCACGGCGGGTCGGCAACCCGAACGCTTTCGGGCGGTGGCCGCTCTAGGCGGCGGCGGCGGCTTCAAGGCTTCCGAAGCGATCCGCGATCTGCCCTTCTTCGTCGGCATCGGCGAACGCGATTTCGCCCTCAATGGGGCACGCAACCTACACGCTGGCTTGGTCAAAGCCGGCGTGAAGAAGGCAGTATTGAAACGCTACCCCGATGTCGAGCATCTGACCATCGTGCAAATCGCCTTACCGGAGGTCTACGCCTTCTTCGATGAGACGCTGAAAAAGTAGCGCGGCACCTCGCGTCAGCGGGTGGAGGGCAGCGAGCCACCTCGCGTCAGCGGGTGGAGGGTAATTCCGTGGACGATTGCAGCAACTCCGCCAGCCGATCGAGAAAGGGCAGTTGATCGATGTGGATCAGTTGCCTGGCTCGGGCGATGAGCAGAAAGCCGACCTGATCGACTTCCCAGGAGGCACAGTGCGGGGCGGCATCGGCAGGTGCTTGACCGGCGAAGCAGTAGACCCGTTTGCGACTGCGCGTGTAGTCGATGTAGCCGAGATCGACCAGGGCACCGGCCACCACGCCCGTCTCTTCTAGAGTTTCGCGTCGGGCGGCCTGCTCCAGGGTTTCTCCCGTGTTGGGTGCCCCCTTGGGAATGCCCCACGGAGCACGTCGATTGTAGTTGCCCGAAGGATGCACCAGCAGCACTTCCAGTCCGCTGGAACCAAAGCGGTAGAGGAGGGTGCCGGACGATTGTTTCATGAACCTTCTCCTGTACCTCTATGGCACACTCAAATGGGCGAGGATTCGTTCCAGCAGAGCCTCACTGGTGAGATCCTCGGCTTCGGCCTCGTAAGTGATGGTCAGGCGGTGCCGCAGGACATCCAGGGCGATGGCCTTGATGTCCTCGGGAGTGACAAAATGGCGACCCTGGAGCAGGGCTTGCCCTCGCGCCGCCCGAGTCAGATAGATGGTGGCTCGGGGGCTGGCTCCCAGTTGGATAAACGGGCCGATGTCCAGTCCGTAATCGGCCGGCCGTCGAGTAGCTTGAACCAGATCGACGATGTAGCCCTTAAGCCGAGCATCCAAGTAGATGCCGTCTAACACATGCCGCAACTCGCTCAGATCGCTGGGAGCGAGAACCGGCTCGACGTGCAGCGTGGATTCGACCGCCGCCATGCGATCGAGGATCTGCAACTCCTCCGCGCGACTGGGATAGCCGACCTTGAGCTTGAACATGAAGCGATCGACCTGAGCCTCGGGCAGTGGGTAAGTGCCTTCTTGCTCGATGGGATTCTGCGTCGCCAGCACGAAGAACGGTTCCTCGAGGGGAAAGGACGACTCCCCGATGGTAACTTGCCGTTCCTGCATCGCTTCGAGCAGAGCCGATTGCACCTTGGCCGGAGCGCGGTTGATCTCGTCGGCTAGCAGCAGTTGGGTGAAGATGGGGCCTTTCTTGATGGAAAAGTCCCCAGTGCGTGGGTTGTAAATTTGCGTACCCAGCACATCGCCGGGCAGCAGGTCGGGGGTGAACTGGATACGCTGGAAGGACAGCCGTAGGGCACTGGCCAGAGTTCGGACGGCGAGGGTCTTGGCCAGTCCGGGCACGCCTTCGAGCAGGACATGTCCGCCACTGAGCAGGGCGATGACCAGTCGTTGCAGGAGCACACGTTGACCGACGAGAACCCGGCTGAGCTGGTCAAAGAGCGGCTCGAGACGACGGCGAGCTGTCTCGACGAGGTGTGCCTGGTTGTCCCGATCGTTGCTCATGAACGCTACAATCCCCCGCTGGGAGTCAATAGTGTCCCATTGTCGCTCAGCGAATGGCGATTGACAACACCTTGCTGGCAAGGAAGTGGGAGAGAAAGCCGGCTCATGTCAGCGGTGGGAGGAGATTCTTCCCTCCCACCATGCGGGAGATCGAAACAGGGCGGAAGCGACAACCGGCGTCGTTGGCTCAACGAAACAGATCTGTCACCACCTTGCCCTCATGGCCGTTGAGCAGAGACAGTTCGGTGTTGCCGCGTGAGTAGACGAGTTTACGGGCATCCAGGCCGAACAGGTGCAGCAGGGTGGCGTGCAGGTCGTGCTGAGAGACCTTGTTCTCGATGGCGTGATGGCCGAACTCGTCGGTGGCTCCGTAGACGAAGCCAGCCTTGAAACCGCCGCCGGCAAACCACCAAGTGAAGCCGTAGGTGTTGTGATCGCGACCGACCTTGGCAGGGCCGGCATCGTTCTGAATGACCGGGAGCCGACCCATCTCGCCGCCCCAGGCGACTAGAGTGGTGTCGAGCAGCCCGCGCTGCTTGAGGTCGGCGACCAACGCGGCGGTGGGCCGGTCGGTCTTGCGGCACACGGCAGGTAGAGAAGTGCGGATCGAGCCGTGGTTGTCCCACTGCTGGTTGCTGGTGAACACCTGCACGAAGCGTACGCCGCGTTCGACCAGTCGGCGAGCGATCAAGCAGCGTGTGCCATACTCGGCGGTGGCGGGATCGTCCAGCCCATACATCGCCTTGATCCGGCTGGGTTCCTTGGACAGATCGAGTGCCTCGCGGGCGGCAGTCTGCATGCGAGCGGCCAACTCGTAGCTGGCGATACGGGCATCGAGGTCGAGTTCGCCAGGATGGGCCGCCCGGTGGTCGCGGTTGAGTTGTTCGAGGTAGCGGAGCAACTCGGCCTGCGGCGCGCCCTTGAGATGCGGTGGAGCATCGAGATTGGCAATACGCGGCTCGCGCGAGCGGATCACCGTACCCTGAAAGACGGATGGCAGCCAGCCGTTCGACCAGTGTTCGACTCCGCTGACCGGCAGGCTGACCGGATCGGGCAGGGCGACGAAGGCCGGCAACTCCTGCGACTCCGACCCCAGGCCGTAGCACAACCAGCTTCCCAACACCGGATGGCCAGACACGATCCGGCCCGTGTTCAAAGCATGGATGGACTGGACGTGATTGTTCACACCAGTGTACATCGAGCGGACAACGCACACCTCGTCGATGATGCGGGCCAGATGCGGCAGCAGTTCGGACACCTCGATGCTGGACTTACCGTGGCGGGCGAACTTCCAGGGACTGCCGAGAATCTTGCTACTGGCCTCGGCGGCGTTGTCGTACTTGATGGTGCCAGGGAACGGCTTGCCGTCGAGTTGGTTGAGCTTGGGATCGAGCAGATCGATGTGACTGGGGCCGCCCTGCATGAATAGCGAGATCATGGCGCGAGCGCGGGGCGGATGGTGCGGGGTCTTGGGCTTGAGGTCGTAGTGCTTGCGTTGCAGTTCGGGCCGGGCCGGTGCCGCGAGCAATCGCTCCTGGTTGAGCAGATAGGCCAACGCGATCGAGCCGATCCCAAAGGTGCTGTGGTGCAGAAAACTTCGGCGAGTGAAAGCGTGCATAGTGGAGTCTCGGTGAGGCCAAATCGGACGGCTGGTCAATCTACATAGAGGAAACGATTGCTGCTCAACAACGCCTGGCAGAACGCGGCCAGGGCACGCGACTGGGGTGTCAGCGACCCAGGAGCCGGCTCCTTGACGGTCGCGCCAGCACGGAGCTTTCCATTCCTTCCGCCCGGTGGCGGCGGAGTAGGCTGAGAAGTTGTGTGGAACGTCGGTTCGATCGCCTGCAGAAACGCCAGGGCATCGGCCAGTTCCCTGTCGCTCGGCTGGCACTGGTAGGCCAACTGCCAGGCCCAGCGAACCTGGGCGGCCACATCGGGGCCGGCCTGCTGACGGACGCGATCGGCGAAGGACTCGGCATGCGTGAGAATGAAGTCGCTGTTGAGCAGCAGCAGCGATTGCGGCGTGGAGGTCGAACTGTTACGCATCTCGCAGTTGGGTTCGGCAGTGGCCCAGTCGAAGGTGGCCAGCACCGCCAGAGGCTTGGAACGACGCACCTGGATATAGACGCTACGCCGCGATTCCTCGCCGGGCGGCACCGACTCATCGCCGAGTTTGTATTGGGCACTGTCGCGGTTGGCCTTGCCGATGACGATCAGGCCGTCATCGTTCTCCATGACCGGCACCGGCGGGCCGAACGCCTTGAGGTTGAGCTTGCCGCTGACAGCCAACACGGCATCGCGGAGCGATTCGGCATCGAGACGGCGGAGCGGGAACCAGCCGAGCAGGCGATTGTCGGGATCGACCTTGTCCTTGGCCGGGTCGCGCTGTGACGACTGGCGATAGGCCGACGAAGTGAGGATCAAGCGGTGCAGATGCTTGAGGTTCCAACCGCTGGCGACGAACTCGCTGGCAAGCCAGTCAAGCAACTCGGGATGACTGGGCTTTTCGCCGAGCCGACCAAAGTCGCCAGGTGAACCGACCAGTCCCTTGCCGAAGTGGTGCATCCAGACGCGATTGACCAACACACGCGCCGTCAGCGGATGCCGCGGATCGGTGAGCCAGTCGGCCAGAGCTAGCCGTCTGCCCGTGGTGCCGGTGGGCAAGCCTTTTTCAGGAATTCGCAGCGGCAACGACTCGTCCAGAATGGTCAGCCCACCGGGCGCGACCGCGCCTTTGGGCTGATCCGGGTCGCCGCGATGGAACAGAAAAGTGGTCGGCACCTTGCCGGGCGTTTCGGTCAGGGCGCGGACGAACTGCTCAACGGGCTTTTTCTGGCGTACCTGAGCCGCCTGGTCGGCGAGTTTTTTGAGTTCGTTGGCGGCCTTGCTGTCGTACAGATAGAGCGAGCCGGCCGACACATTCAGGCTGGGGTGTTCCTGAAGCAGTTTGTTCTGGGCGGCGGTTCGCTTGGCGGGCGGTGTGTCGCGAGCGGCACGAGCCTCGGCCCGTCGCTCGGCGGGCAGTTTGGCCAGTTCCCTCTCGAAGGTGGCCGCGATGAACGCCTCTTGCTTCTTAAGGCGTTCCTTGTCGATCAAGGCAGCCTCAGCTTCGACCTGGGCAGCCTTCTGGCGGTCGGCCTGGGTATACAGCGACACCTGCCGGGCGGCGGGCGGCTTCCAGGCCGTCAGATTGTAGGCCGGCTCGAACAACGCACGCAGGCGATAGAAGTCCGTCTGTGGGATGGGATCATAGCGGTGATTGTGGCATTCAGCGCAGCCCACAGTCAGGCCGAGCAGGGCACTGCTGACGATCTTGACGGTGTCGGTCAGGACGGCATTGCGAGCTAGTTTCTGATCCACATCCGGGGCACCGGAGCCGTCGGGAGCCATACGCAAAAAGCCGGTCGCGATCAGGGCATCGAGTTGCTCCGGCGGTAGTTCAGCATAGGGCGGGCGAACCAGTTCATCGCCGGCGAGTTGTTCGCGGATGAAGCGGTCGAAGGGCTTGTTGGCATTGAGGGAGCGAATGACGTAGTCGCGGTACATCCAGGCGTTGCTGCGTTCTGGATCGGCGGGCGAACCGCCCTCGGAGTCGGCGTAGCCGGCCACGTCGAGCCAGTGTCGGCCCCAGCGTTCGCCGTACTGCGGTGAGGCGAGCAGGCGATCGACGAGCTTTTCGTAGGCATCCGGCGACGCATCGCGGACAAAAGCCTCGACCTGTTCGGGGGTGGGAGGTAGGCCGAGCAAGTTGAAATGCAGTCGGCGAGCGAGGGTGGCACGATCCGCAGCGGGAGCAAAGCTCAGTCCCTTGTCGGCAAGTCGGGCCAACAGAAAGGCATCGACCGGAGTACGAACGCTGACAGCGTGAGCGACCGAGGCGGGCACGGCAGGCCGGCGAATCGGCTGGAAGGCCCACCAGCGGCGGTCGTCGTCGGTGAGCGTGAAGCCGATCGCCAGGCTCTTGGGCTCGGGTGTCTCGACTTTGGCACCGCCAGCGATCCAGCGGCGAATGGTATCGATTTCCGCCTCGGAGAGTTTCTTCTTGCCGGGCGGCATCTCGCCACTGACGATGCGTTCGAGCAGCAGGCTATCCTCGGGCTTGCCGACGACGACGGCCGGCCCGGACTTGCCGCCCTTGAGGGTGAGGTGTTGCAAGCGAAGATCAAGTCCGCCCTTGGGTTTGTCGGCCTCGCCGTGGCACTCGGTGCAATAGGCCTTGAACAGTGGGCGGATGTCAGCATTGAACCCGGGGGCCGCTTTGCCGGCTGGTTGCTCGGCGTGAGCCAGAACAATCGCGTGGCCTACGACCACAACGGCCAGGAGGGTATCTCGAAGCATGCGCGGAAGATCCAAACGGTAGGCGGACGAACTTAGGTGGGAAATACTACGCTGAAGAATCAGTCTAATGGAGCACGAGGGCAGGTGCAAGCGCGAAGTGGGGGCGAGGACAGACGAAGTGCGGCAAGTTTGCTGGAAGGCGTACTCGTACTCATTCCAACTCGATGTTGCGAATGGCTCCCTTTTCGTCCACGATGGTGCCCCACACCTTGGTTGATCCCTGATGGTTCGACGGGCCGAAGCTGATGGGCGCACCGATGGCTAGATCCAGATCGCGAATCCGCTCCAGGCCATCGACGAGCGTCTCGGAAGTCAGGGTTGGGCCGGCGTTGTGCAAGCCTGCTGCCAGAATGCGTGCGATGATGTAACCTTCCAGCGAGAAATAGCAGGGCTGACGGCCTGGGAAGTACTGGTTGAGGCGGTCGCGGTACTGCATGGCTCCACTGGCATTGGACAGCGGCGACGGCACTACCTGAGAAACGATCAGTCCCGCACCGCTAGGGCCGGGCTTCTCGTGCAGCTTGTGCAACAGGCTGGGCATGTGTACCAGCGAGACGGCTGCCAAGGTGGCTTGCAGTTTCGCCTGATACGCTTCGCGGAGAAAGTTCACTGCCAGCAGTTGTTCGCAGACAAGTAGCACCGCTCCGACACGTTCTTTATGCTCGAGTAATCGGGCCACAGCAGGTTGGGCATCTGTTTTGTCGGGATCACAGCCAACACGGAGAATCTGCTCGGTTTGCCGACCGTACCCTCGCAGCACGCGAACGACTTCCTGGAAGTCAGCATCGCCGATCGAATCGTTGGAGGTGAAGACAGCAATCTTGTTGGCCGGTATGCCGCGCACCTCGACGAGATAGCGAACCAGAGCCGCGACTTCCTCGCGGATTCCTGGTCGATAGTTGAACACATAGCGATCCGGTGGGTTGTTGCGGAGGTGACGACCGCCGCTGATACAGCCGAAGACCACCCGTCTTTTGGCTTGAGCGATCGGCAAACTGACCTCAGTAGTGGCCGTGCCAACGTGGCCCACAAAAGCAAAGACCTCGTGCTGATCCAGCAGAGCGGTTGCATTCTCTCGTGCCTTTTCTGGATCGTTGTTATCGTCGAGGCTTATTAGTTGCAGTCGCCTGCCGTAAATGCCACCCAGTTCATTGATTTCCTGAAAGCAGGTTTCGATGCCTATCTTGACCGCATTTCCCAGATCGGCATGCACTCCTGAGAGCGGGCCGCTGAAGCCAAAGCGGATCAGGTGCTTGGACACACCGTAGGCTGTAGCTCCAGCGTTGGCTTCTCGGTTGGGGCGATACAGCAGATTGATGAGCGTGCAGCAAACAATCATCACGACGGCCCCGATCCCCAGGGCGTGCCGGGCCGTTGAAGTGCCAGGCTTGTGATCTGGCTTAACCGGCTCGACAATGGGTGTCTCTGTGGCCACCGGCGACGCGGGAGCGATTGCCGCGGGCGGCTTGATCGGAACCTGCGACAGCGGGGAGGCTACCGGAGAAGCAGGAACGGGCGATTGTCGCTTTAACCCGGAAGTTGGAGGAGCCGGCAATGGCGAACTCGGCACTTGCGGCACCGGCGAGCGGAACGACGACGGCGGTTTGGGCAGCGGAGTCAAATCGCTCAAGTGCACCGCCCGATGTCGGCCGGAACTCTTCAAACTCATCGAGGCATGCGGCATCAGCACTTCGGTGAGTTCTCGCACTAGATCGCCCGGAGAGGCGTGGCGATCTTCCGGTCGAATGCTCATGGCCCGGTGAATGATGTCCTCGACCGCCATCAATTGTTGCGCGTCCAGCCAGTCGCTTGTCAACGGTTCGGGAGGCAAGGTCAGTTGTTTGAGCAAGGTCGAAAGAAAGCCCTCGTCCTGATAGGGCGGCCGACCCGACACCATGTAGTACAGCAACGCACCCAGCGAATACAAATCGGATCGCTCGTCGGCAACGCTGCCCTGCATCTGCTCGGGAGCTGAGAACCCGCACGTTCCCAGAACGGTGCCCTCAGCGGTCAAACCTCGACCGCTCTCCAGGCAAACTTCCCCAGCCAGCGTCTTACCCAGTCCGAAATCCAGCACCTTGACAAGAGGCTGGAAACCGCCCACGTTGGCCAAAAAGACGTTGGACGGCTTCAGATCACGATGGATCACCTGGGCCTGATGAGCGGCAGCTATGGCGGCACCAATCTGGTCGATGAACTCGACCAGCACCTCGACCTCTGTCAGCAACCCGGATCGCACGAAGGTTTCCAGGGTTTCGCCCTGCAAATACTCCATGACCATGAAGTACAACGGCCCTGGATCGGTTCCGAAATCGATGATCTGGACGATGTTGGGGTGCTGGAGTTGACTAAGCAGTCGCGCCTCACGGAAGAAGCGTTCGACGCGTTGCGGCGGCAGGGCCTGATCGGGATGAATGAGCTTGATCGCCACCGGACGATTTAGGGCGATCTGCGTAGCCCGATACACCACACCCATTCCGCCCTGGCCGATCTTTCGTTCCAGACGGTAGGCTTCGTGCAACAATCGGCCCGCCAGAGGATCTCCCTCACATAGAGAATCCTCCTTGGCGTTTTCCGCCGGGACGTAGACCCGTGTCAGATCGCTGTTGACCATGTCCAAACCCGTCCAGAAACGCGAATGATACACTCAACCGAGTGTCGCTCTGGCTGGACACTAGCTCACCTTTTGTAGAGATGCCAGGCGGTAGAAAAATCATTTCGCGATTTTCCGTTATCCTCCATGCTGCGGCGCGAGCGATCTTGTTGACACAAGAATCGACTTTGCTTGTAGCGGTAATTTTCCACTCGGCAAAGAATGCCGACGAAAGCTCGAGATCGCGAGCAGTGGCGATCCGAGGACGTTTCTTGGCACCGAGACGAGAGTGACGCTCGATCTGTGTTCAGTGCTGTTTCAGGATCGTATCGGCGGTCTGCGTGGTCTGGGCATCGAGATTGTCGTGCAAAGCTCTGAGACAAGCCCGGATGCGGGCGTTGGAGAGTTGCAGGAAATACCGCCCCACTTGCCAGTCGCACGCCGCCGAGCCGGCCACCCCGTTTCGCTCACCGGCCAGCGAATCCAGGCGCGACAGCACACAACTGGAGGCGTACAGTTCGGAAACAGCATCGGCCAGTCGCTCCTGGACGTACTGGCGCACCAGCAGATTTTCCTCGTACTTGCGCATCTGGTCGATGACGGCGACGTGGAAATCGCGGATGCGGCAGGCCAGTTGTCGGGCCAGCGGTTGCAGGGCCGCCGACCGGACGTGGATGTGCGGACTGCTGAATCGGTCGCGGAGGTGCTGGGCACCAAACTGCAACAGTTTGCCCATTTGTCGCAGTGGATTCTTCAGAGCATGGCGAATCGGCATCAGGTGGTCGGCGAGCGGTTTGATGCCCACGATAGCGATAAAGGCGCGCAGCACGTCGTTGGCCCCTTCGCCCACCAGATTCAGCCGAGCATCCCGCATCCACCGCTCGTAGGGTTGATCGAGAAAGAACGCCTTGCCGCCGTGAATCTGCATGGTGTCGTTGACGATCTGCCACAATGCTTCGGTGGCCCAGACCTTGAGAATGGCGGTCTCCAGCATGTAATCTTCCGAGCCACGGTCGATGAAGGCGGCACAGCAAGTGGTCATGGCCTCCATGGCGAAAGCATGAGCGGCCATCCAGGCGATTTTTTTCTTGACCAGCTCGAACTCGGCCAGGGGCTGCTCGAACTGCACGCGCTGACGGGCGTGAGCCGTACTCGCCTGGAGACAGGCCTTGGCCACTCCGGTGCAGGATGCGCCGAAGGTGGTTCGACCGAAGTCCAGCACGGTCAGGGCGATGCGCAGTCCCTTGCCGATCTGCCCCAACACGTTCTCGGCGGGCACCACCATGTTGTGAAAAGCGAGTTGTCCGGTGGCGGTGCCGCGAATGGAGTTCTTGGCCATGCGCGGATTGACGATTTGAAAGCCGGGCATGTCGGGCGTGACCAGGAAGGCGGTGATCTCCTTTTTCTTGCCGGCTGACGAACCCTGGCCGGGAGTGCGAGCGATGACGGTGAGAACGTCGGCGATGCCGCCGTTGGTGATCCAGCGTTTCTGGCCGTTGAGGACGAAGGCCTTGCCGTCGGGCGTTGGGGTGGCAGTGGTCTGGACGTTGCTGGCATCACTGCCGGCCTCTGGTTCGGTCAAGGCAAAGGCGGCGAGTTTTTCGCCGCTGACCAGAGGTGGCAGCCAGCGGCGTTTTTGCTCCTGGGTGCCGAAGAGCAACAACGCGCGAATGCCGATCGAGTGGTGAGCGTTGACGAAAACAGCGGTGCTGGCGCAATGGCCACCGATGACCTCCATGATGCGGGTGTAGGCTAGTTGGCCCAGGCCACGGCCCCCGTATTCACGAGGAGCCGTCATTCCCAGCACGCCCAATCGGCCCAGTCCCTCGATGACCGATCGGGGAATCTCGGCCTGCCGGTCGATGGCAGCGGCATCGATGTGATCGTGGCAGAACTGCCGGACGGCCGCCACGGCCTGATCGACCTCCTGGCGTTCCGCTGGGGCTAGCTGTGGATACGGGAACAGCAGACGCGATTGGAAGTGACCAAAGAACAACGCCTTGACGAACCCGAGTTTCTGTGGGCCAGAGAACAGCAGTTCCTCGGCCTGCTGCTTTTGCTGTTCGAGTTGCGCTGCGGTCAGTGCCATGATGAGCCCCTTCTGAGGGAAACAGGAAAGGAGGTGCTTGGGCTTCGTTTACTGCATTGTAACGAGCCTGGCTCGGTTCCGCACGGGCAGTCCGACTGCTAGGCGATTGCGTTATTTGGCCAAAAAAATCGTTGCAAGTCGCGCCGACGCTTTTTTGGAGCTATAGTTGCTTGACTGCCCAGGAGACGGATTGGGTTTCCTGGGATTAACCCGTGCATCTTGCCCTCTTAGTAGGAGAAAGGGTATCATGGCAAAACCTCTCTCCACCTCGGATTCTTACCGGGGCGGCCTTGCGGCAGGTCAACCCCGCTACTCCCTCGATGATCCCCCCCTTGCGAACTACGATCCGCAAGAAATCGAGGTGCTACGCAGCGAAAACGCCCAGTTGCGCCAGTTGTGTGAAGAACTCGAACAAGCCCTCGAACAGAGTAACGAAATTATCTCTTCCTACGAGGGCCGATTGCGCGAGTACGAGCAACTCGAGGGCCGACTGCGCGAGTACGAGCAACTCGAGGGCCGACTGCGCGAGTACGAGCAACTTGTCGAGGAGAAATCGGAGGTCATTCGCACTCTGCACCAGAGACTCGAAGAGGTTCAGGCCGCTGCATCTGTCGCGTCGTCGCCACCAGCTCGTACCGGCCCGACTCCGCGCGAAGAAGAATTGTTGGCACTAAGTGAAGAACTCGAACGCGAGCGTCGCCAGCTCAAAGAAGACGAGGAAGCTCTCGAACAGCAAATGCGACAGATGGAAATGTCGATGGCCCGCGAGCGAGCTGAGATGGCCCGGCAGAGAAACGATCTGCAACGCCTCTATGGCGAGGTGCGTCACGAACTCGAACGCCTGGAACGCAACGGTGCCACTCAGGCTAAACTCGATGAGCTCCGTAGCAAACTTCAAGATGTTGCCAACCGCCGCGGCGCGGCTCCAGATACGGCTGTCAAGCCGAAATCGGTGACCACCACGTCGGCAGTGCCTGTGGCTTCTACTACTCCAACGCCACCGACCACGCCACGTCCCAGCGGGGGTAGCTTCATGGGCCGGCTCTTTGGAGGCAAGTAAATCAGCCTTCTTCGCCCTTCTTTGCTCGCCCCCTTTTTAGCTTCGCACTGTTGTCCATTGGACACGATGCGGGGATTTTTCATGCCAACTTCTTGATCGGTCTCTTGCCGAGTTCGTAACCTATTCTCCGTGGTGATTGTTCCTTTAGTCCACGGAGTCTCCTTTCATGCGACGTTACCTTCCTGCACTTGCGGTGCTGCTGGTTCTTCCCTTGTTCAGCTTGGCCGAGAAGCCGACTCCTAGCAAGAAGCCCCTGGGCACGTGGCAACGCCAGAGCGAAGGACTCAAGATCACCTTCGCCATCAAGCCCGATAGCCTTCAGCTCACCCTGGTCGATGAGAGCGGCAACAAGACCAAGGCTGATGCCGCCATCGGTCTGACCAACAATAATCTGCTCTTTGGTGTCATCACAGAAGTAGACAGCAGCGGACAGGGGCCGGAAAAGGGCGATCTGTTCAGCTTCAACTACGAGGTCAAAAACGGCCAACTCGTCATCAGTGATCTCAAGGGCACTCGGGTCAACGACGAGGCTCGCAAGCACGTCGAGGGAGAGTACAAGTCCGTCGGCAAGTAGTCCGAAGAGCCGGTATGTTACCATCCGAGCAGTCGGCTGTCTCTTGAGAAGACGTGCGGTTGTCGAGCGAATCGATACCGTGGGATACAAGCCCCCTCACTCGCAGTTCTACTTCTGTCCCACGATAGTGAATGGCACCTCGACTGTTTCCGCTTTGGTCTGGCGTTCCACCGGACGCAACAGATCGATCTCGAAGGGACGGCCGACGCTGTTACCGGACACATCCTCCAGCCGGGTATCGACGAGCAGGCGGTGACGACCGGCCTGCCAGGGACGTTCGGGCGTGAACAGCCAGTGTGTCTCTTGCTGGGCGATCGAAATGAAACCGGCCAATGACGCATTTGTGTCGGACTGGAGGCGGATCATTCGTTCGAGCAGGGCATGATCCATGATGCGAGGGAAGCGTACTCGGAGCGGGTCACGAGTGCCGGCTGCGGGCAGATCCAGTTTCCAGTCCTTCACGTCGAGCGGGCGATCTTCGGGAGCGGTGACGAGGAAGGATTTGCGGAACGCGGCCTTGAGGGGGATGCCTTCGGTACTTTTCCAGGCCGCCTCGACCACCAGCGTATAGCGGCGGTTCTCGATCAGAGTGGGGCCGACCTCCTCACGCGGCTTGAGACCGCGTTTGATCCGGCCACAGAGTGTGGCCAAACCGCCCATTGCACCATCTTGCCCAGGTCGTTAGGATGTGGTATCGTTTTTCGCGCCCATTGGGTTCTGGCTACCCACACCTACGAGGGGTTCCCAGCATGCATTTTCTGCGCGCCGTCTGCATCGTCTCCACTGGCCTGCTCCTGTTCGGGTGCGCCCGCCAGGAACCACTCACGTCGAACTCGGAAGAGTCGTCGATCGTCACGATCACGCCAACCGCACCTCCCGAGCCACTGGCCTCCACGGGGCCGGTTCTGGCGGCGCGACCGTCGGCCTTGCCTCCTGTGGCTGCTCCCACGGTCAAGGACACCTCGGCACCTCCTGGCTATCCGCTGGCTCGCTTCGTCGGCGAGATTCTTCGTCAGGCCCACCTGTCCCGGCCGACCCTGGATGAAAAACTCTCTCGCGAAGCCTTCCGCCAGTTCCTCCGCAACATGGACTCCCGCAAGGCGTTCTTCCTCCAGAGCGACATCGATGAGTTCAAGAAACAGGAGGCCAATCTCGCCAGAGATCTCCAACGCAACGACACGCGCTTTGCCTCGGCTGTCCACGCTCGATTCGTGCAACGCTATTACGAAACACTGGGAATCATCGAGGAACTGCTCAAGAATCCGGTCGATTTCACCGTCAAGGAGACCATCCAGACCAAGTTCGATGACCTCAACTGGCCCAAAGATGAGGCGGAACGCAAAGATCGCTGGCGCAAGATCATCAAGTACGAACTGCTGCTCAACCGCCTGGCCAAGAAGCCGCAGCCCGATGAGGAGTTCCGTCAGAAGTTGCTCATCCGCTATCGCGACCGCTATCGGTTCTGGCAGCAGATGGACTACTACGAGTTGATGGAACTGTACCTGACCGCCCTGACCAGCACCATCGACCCGCACACCAGCTATCTTTCGCCGAACTCCCTCGAAGACCTCTTCAATCAGGGTTTGCACCTCAATCTAGAGGGCATCGGTGCCCGGTTGCGTACCGAAGATGGAGCCACCATTGTGGTGGACATCGTGCCCGGTGGCTCGGCGGCGGTGGATGGCCGACTGCAACCCAATGATAAGATCATCGCAGTGGCCCAAGGCGACAATCAGTTCGTCGATATTCGCGACATGAAATTGTCTGAGGCGGTTCGCCTCATTCGCGGCAAAGCGGGCACGAAAGTGCAGCTCAAGGTCATCCCGGCCGGCAAGCTCGAGCCGACCGTCTACGAACTGGTTCGCCAGAAGGTCGAGTTCAAAGAGTCCGAGGCCAAGGGCGAGATTCTCACTCAGGGCAAGAAGGCGGACGGCACACCCTACCGTATCGGCGTGATCAGTCTGCCGAGCTTCTACGGCGGTCAGGCCGCCATGCGCGAGAAGGGTAAGAGTGCCACTGAGGACATTCGCCGTATCCTCGAAGACTTCAAAGAACGCGGAGTCGATGGCGTGATTCTCGATCTGCGCGACAATGGCGGTGGTCTGCTCACCGAGGCAGCGGCTCTGACTGGGTTGTTTATCGACCGCGGGCCGATCGTTCAGGTCAAGGGCAACGGCCGCATTCGCGCCATCAACGATCCCGAAGCCGGTGTGGTTTACGATGGGCCGCTCATGGTGTTGATCAATCGCACTAGCGCCAGTGCCAGTGAGATCCTCGCGGGTGCCCTGAAGGATTATGGGCGGGCACTGATCGTGGGTGGCACCAGTTTCGGCAAGGGCACCGTACAGAACGTGCTGGAGATTGGCCCACAACTTGATCCGAACGACCCGCCCAAGCTCGGCGCGGTCAAGCTGACCATCCAGCAGTTCTACCGCGTCAACGGCGACAGCACGCAAAACCGTGGCGTGATCCCCGATCTGTTCCTGCCCAGCCTGGCCGATGCCCTGGAAGTGGGCGAGAAACATCTCGATCACGCGATAGCCTTCGATCAGGTTCCCCCGGTCCGATACAATCGCCTCGACCGTGTGTCGCCCTCGGTCAAGGAGCGATTGCGTCAACTGTCCACCGAGCGAATCCGCAAGTCTCCCGAGTTCGCCAAGTTGATACGTGAACGCGAACGGCTTGCCGAACGACGGGCACGCACGACCTTGCCACTGCACGAGGAAGAACTCAAGGCATTCTACGGCCAGGACAAGCCCGAGGATCTCGACGAGAAGGAAGAGAAGAAGGACAAGAAGCCAGCTCCCGGCACCTTCGATCGCTTCCCGCTCAACTACACCAACAAGGAAATCCTCCAGATTATGGTGGACTGGCTACGCGGTGCCTGAACCGGCTCGCGAAAAGTGCCCATGCAACGACTCGATCCATTCCCCGTACCAGCCGAACAGGCCGGGCAAACCCTCGCGGCGGTGTTACGCAGTCGTTTGCCCGGTACGTCGTGGACTCAGGTGCGTGCCCTGATCGCAGCCCGTCGGGTTCGTGTGCTGGGCGAATTGTGCCTTGATCCGGCTCGTCGGCTCAAGGCAGGCGATTGTGTCGAGTTGCTGGCCCAATCCGCCCCGCGACCGCGTCAACCCGACCTGGTTCAACTCCGCTATCTCGATGAGCATGTGGTTGTCGTCGAGAAGCCGTCCGGCATCAACACGGTTCGCCATCCCAGCGAGCGCGGCTGGAACGAACGTCGCAAGGCCCTTTCTCCCACTCTGGAAGATCTGGTTCCCCAGCAAATCGCCCGCCGCGAGGGGCCCGGCCTGCAACCCCGACTGCGTATCGTGCATCGGCTGGACAAGGACACCAGCGGCTTGGTAGTTTTTGCCCGCACCGTGTCGGCCGAGAGCGAACTGGGCAAGCAGTTCCATGCCCACTCGGTCATCCGCCGCTATCTGGCCGTGGTGCCGGGCCGTGTCCCTTCGCAGACTATCCGCACCTGGCTCGTCCGCGATCGCGGCGATGGTCGTCGGGGCAGTACCACGCTGGAAGGAGTCGGCAAGGAGGCCATCACCCACGTCGAACTCGTCGAAAAACTGATCGGCTATAGCCTGCTTCGCTGCCGACTGGAGACGGGACGAACGCATCAGATTCGCATTCATCTGGCGGAACTGGGCCATCCGATCTGTGGCGAGCGTGTCTATAATGTGCAGCGCGACGGCACGGTCTTGCCGGACAACAGCACGGCTCCGCGCCTGGCTCTGCACGCGGTCGAACTGGGCTTTCGCCATCCTATCAGCCGAACGGAAATGCACTGGGAGATGCCGTTGCCGCCGGATCTGCAAGCCTTCCTCGAGCGGTTGCGGCAGCGACTCGATTGGAGCAACCATGCCGATTGAAATCAAATGGACGGATGAAGATCCCGAAACGGGACAGCGACGATTCCTCTGTGCCGAAAAGTTTGCCGGCGAGTGGTTCTTCAAGTGGAAGCGGCAACGCCGCGGCGAATGGCACAAGAACCTTCGTCCCACCCGAGCCATGTGGGAACACGTTCTGGATAGCCTGCAACGCCGCTATCGCCGCCGCGAAGGCGTCAGCGAGGAGGACATCGCCCACGTCGAAGGCATCCTGCGACAGCTGCCCGTGCCGCGCGATCTCGAAGAACCGGCTTGAGGGGTCAACCCCTGCGGTCGCTGATGCTCCTGGCTCGCTTTAGCGAGCCACCCCGCTTGAGCGGGTGGAGTCAGCCCCTCAGCGATGCCCGACTGTGCAGTCAGCACGCCGGGCATATACTCCCAGGAACAGTCCCATCCTGACCTGTGGAGTTCGATCCATGCGTAGATGTCTTGCCTCACTGTTGTGCTGTCTGCTCGCTCTCACGACTCACGCTGCCGATCCGATGCCGCTCTTTGACGGCAAAACCTTCAACGGCTGGGAAGGCGACACCGCCAAGACCTGGCGCATCGAGGATGGAGCCATCGTCGGCGGCAGCCTGGAAGTCAAGGTGCCACGCAACGAGTTCCTCTGCACCACCCGAACCTACGGTGACTTCGAGTTGAAACTCCAGTTCAAGCTCCTCGGTGACCGCAAGCAGGCCAACGCCGGCGTACAGTTCCGTACCAAGCGTATCCCGAATCATCACGAGGTGATCGGCTATCAGGCGGACATTGGTCAGCATTACTGGGGCGCATTGTACGACGAATCGCGACGCAACCGCATCCTGGCCGCGCCCGACAAGAAACTGCTGGACAAGATCGTCAAGCACGACGATTGGAACGACTACACCATCCGCTGCGAAGGGCCACGCATCCGCCTGTGGCTCAACGACACGCTCACCGTCGATTACACCGAGAAGGA
>Ga0308411_10001160_pt1 | contig 17879 bp, 16 predicted proteins | sample HotsprottomLayer_2_FD_203530 | JGI IMG/M metagenome (GOLD analysis project Ga0308411, IMG submission 203530) | Hot spring phototrophic mat microbial communities from Octopus Spring, Yellowstone National Park, Wyoming, United States -... | ecosystem: Environmental > Aquatic > Thermal springs >...
TGCAGCGGGCGGGCTTCTACCGCGCGACGCCGAACGTGACCGCGGCGTACTCCACGCGGTTCCCGAGCAAGGTGATGCCGTAGGCTCCGCCGGGGCGGGGGCGGCGCGAGGCCGCCCCCGCCCGCCGCGGGCATCCGCCCCATGACCGACGCACCCACCGCTCCGATCATCCGGCTGGAGGGCGTCTCGAAGACCTACGGTCTGCCCCGCCCCGGCGCGCGCGGCGCGGGCGTCGAGCGCACCCTCAACGTCGTCTACGACCTGTCCCTGGAGATCCAGCCGCGGGAGTTCGTCTCGATCGTCGGACCCTCGGGCTGCGGCAAGACCACCGCCCTGTTCATGCTGGCCGGGCTGCGCGAGGCCAGCGCGGGCCGCATCGAGGTGTGCGGCCGACCGCCGCGAGAGGCCGTCCGGGCCGGGCTCTCGAGCGTGATCTTCCAGCAGCCGGTGCTGTTCGAGTGGCTCACCGCCGAAGAGAACGTGCTGCTGCCGCTGCGCATGCGCGACGCCCGGTGGTGGGCCTGGCCCGCGCGCCGGGGCCGCTACCTGGCGCAGGCGCGGCGCGCGCTCGAGACCGTCGAGCTCGCCGGGTTCGAGCACTACTACCCGGACGCGCTGTCGGGCGGCATGCAGCAGCGCGTGGCGATCGCCCGCGCGCTCACGCTCGACCCGCAGGTGCTGCTGATGGACGAGCCCTTCGGCGCGCTGGACGAGATCACGCGCGACCGGATGAACCTGGAGCTCATCCGCCTGGCCGAGACCCGGGGGCTCACGATCGTCTTCGTCACCCACTCGATCGAGGAGGCGGTCTTCCTCTCGGACCGCGTGGTCGTCATGAGCCGCGGGCCGTCGCCGGCGACCGGGTCGAGCGTGGTGCGGGTGCTCGACGTCGGGCTGCCGCATCCCCGGCAGCTCGCGCTCAAGGAGGAGCCCGCGTTCTTCCAGAAGGTGCGCGAGGGCCGCGAGGCGCTGCGGGAGACGCAGGGCGTGGCCTGAGAGGCCCGGTGCCTACACGACCTCCAGCACCATCTCGATCTCGACCGCGATGTTCTGCGGCAGCGAGCCCATCCCCACCGCCGAGCGCGCGTGCCGCCCGGCCTCCCCGTAGAGCTCCACCAGCAGGTCCGAGGCGCCGTCGATGACCTGCGGGTGCTGCGCGAAGTCGGGGGCGCAGTTCACCATGCCGAGGAGCTTGACCACGCGACGGACGCGGTCCAGATCGCCGAGCGCTTCCTTCACCGAGGCCAGGCAGTTCAGCGCGACCAGGCGCGCGGCCTCGTAGCCCTGCTCGACCGTCAGGTCGCGCCCCACCTTCCCGGTGTAGACCATCACGCCGTCGCGCGACGGCCCGTGGCCGGAGACGAACAGCAGGTCGCCCGCTCTGACCGCGCGCACGTAGTTCGCGACCGGTTGCGGGGCGGCGGGCAACATCAGGCCCCGCGCGGCCAGCATCGTCTCGATCCTCATGCTCCCACCTTCCTCTCGGCCTGGTCGGGGGACGCCCTCTTCCCCCGCGGCTCCGCCAGGGGTACGCTCTTTGGCGAGATGGTACGGACCACGTTGGCGCCGCTTGCGACGCCGCGGGGCCAAGTCATTGCAGAAGGAGTGGCCGACATGCACTCGATCCGCCTGGCCCGGCCCGCGGCGCGGCGCGCCGCCGGCCTGCTCGTCCTGGTGCTCGCCGCCGCCGTGGCGGGCGCCGCCACGCCGCCTCCGGTGGGTGCCCAGTCCACCACCCCCGTCAGCATCGTCGGCAAGCTGCGCGAGCTGAACCAGGCCGCGGCCGAGATCCGCCACATCGCGTTCACCCCGTCGGTGGGCGCGGTCATCCTGCACGGCCGGAACGACGCGACCTGGATCCGCGTCCCCACCGCCGCCGGCGACAAACTGCGCGAGCTCATCAACGCGGGATCGCTGCTGCGCTACGTCGCCTTCGCCCCGGACGGCGGGTGGGTGATTCTGCACGGGCCGAACGAGGCGACCTGGAACAGCATCCCGACCGGCCTGGCCGACAAGATCCGCGAGCTCTACGCGGCCGGGAACCAGATGAAGGCGGTGGCCTTCACCCCTGCCGGCGGCTGGGTCGTCCTGCACGGCGGCAACGGCGCCAACTGGAGCAACGTCCCGCAGACCGCGGTGGACAAGCTGCGCGAGCTGAACCAGGCGGGCGAAACCTTCCGCGGCATCGCCTTCTCGGCCGGCGGCTGGGTCCTGTTGCACGGCACCAACGAGGCCACCTGGAACGGCATCCCGCAGGGCACCGCCGACAAGATCCGCGAGCTCTACGTCGCCGGGAACCAGATGAAGCAGATCGCCTTCACCTCGGCGGGCGGGTGGATCATCCTGCACGGCACGAACGCCGCCGTGTGGAGCAACGTGCCCTAGCGGCCCAGCGCCGCCGCCATCGCCTCCACGGCCTGCTCGAAGCAGGCCATCGGCGGTCGCACGAGCCCAGCGCCCACCTGGCCGACGCCGGGGCGGCGGTGCGCGATCCCGGTGTTGACCCGCGGGGTGATGCCGGTGCGCACCACCTTGCGGATGTCGATGCCCGTGGGGGTGCCCCGGAAGTCGAGCGGCGGGAGCCCGAAGGCCGGGTTCTCGCCGACCGTGATCTCGTACATCTCGAGCGTGGCGGCTGTGGCCTCCGCGGGCGTGCCCCCGACGAACTTCACGATCGCCGGGGCGGCCGCCATGGCGAACGCGCCGATGCCGGCGGTCTCCGTGATGGTCGAATCGCCGATGTCCGGGTTGGCGTCGTCGGCGGAGAACCCGGGGAAGTAGAGCCCGACCGGCACCTCGGCCGGCGCCACGAACCACCGGTCACCCAGCCCGCTGACGCGGATGCCGAAGTCCGTGCCGTTGCGTGCCATGCAGGTGACGATCGTGCTCCCCGTCACGCCATGGGCCGCGTCCATGGTGGCCTTGCAGGCCGCCATGACCGGATTGAGCACCGCCAAGTCGTTGTCGGCGAAGTAGCGCAGCACGGCCTCGAGCGCCTCCGCCGTCAACCCGACACGCGCCAGGTGCGGCGCCAGCAGCCGGCCGAAGAGCGCCGAGCCGGCGCGGTTGCGGTTGTGCCCCTCGTCGCCCATGGTGAGCTGCTGCGCGATGAGGCTCTTGAGGTCGAGCCCGCCCATGCGCGCCAGCGCCTCGCCGACCGCGGGGCCGAGCACGTCGTTCATCCATCGCAGCCGCGCGAGCACGTCGTCGGCGTAGGCACCGTAGCGCAGCACCTTGCCGTACCCCTCGTTCAGGTTGGAGTAGGCACGGGTCCCCGACGCGCGGTCCTCCACGACGTACACCTGCATCGAGGCCGTGGTCACACCGGCCATGGGCCCCACGGCGGCGTGGTGGTGGCACGGCTCGAGCCGCACCTCGCCGCGCTCCACCAGGGCGACGGCCTCGGCCTCGGTCGCCGCGAGCCTCTCGAAGAGCAACCCGCCGATGACCGCCCCGCGCAGGGGCCCGGACGCCCGGTCCCACGTCACCGGCGGCCCGGCGTGCAGGACCAGGTCGGGCCGCATGCCGGGGATCACGTCGCGCGCCGGCGCGACGCCGACGAGCACGGGCTGCGCGCCCAGGATCCGGTCGAGCACCGTCTGGTTGGCCGCCTTGATGTCCATCCTATCCCTCCAGCCGATCCAGCAGATCCAGTAGGTGCGGCTTGCCGCCCGCCGGCGGCCGCCAGTCCACGGCCACCACGGGCACGCCCTGGGCCTGCAGGCTCTCCGCGAAGAGCTCCAGGCCGACGTTGACCACGGCCGGCGGCTGCGCGAGCAGCGCCGTGACGGGACCGACGTCGGGCCACGGCGGCGCGGCTGCGGCCGCGGCCAGGTGCGGCGTTTCCTCCCCGCTCCCCCGACCGCCGCGGGCTTCGGCGATAAGCCCGGCGAGCCGGGCCGCGCGCGCGTTGCTGTCTTCCAGCAACACGCCGGCCTCGTCGAGGGCCTCGCGCTGGAATGCGGCAGATTGCGGATCGTCGTCGGTGCCGCACACCGACCCCACGACGCAGAGGTGTCGTCCGGCGGCCCTCGCCTGATCGCGCGCCTGACGAATCACCGGGACGAGGGCGCCCGCCGGATCGGGATGCGCGCCGTATCCCAACACCACGTCGAGCAGCACGACCGCGGTGTCCGGATCGGCCGCCTCGTGCTGCAGGCGCTGGAGGCGGAGCGTCGGATCGAGCATCGGGTGCAGACGGCCCTGGGTGAACTCGTCGCCCCCCAGGTCGATGATGGTGTGCTCGCGACTGCGCGTCACCGGATCGAGCGCCTCCGCGGGATGCAAGGGCGTGTTCGACCAGACGCGCCCCACCATCGGCCGCAGCAGCACCAGCGCCTCGTAGCACAGTGTCCCCCCGCTGTAGAGACCGCGGATGTACCGCTGCCCCGCAGCCAGACGGCCCGCCTCCTGGGCCGGCAGCGCGCGCAGCGGGCCGGCATCGGGGACGGCCCCGTAGGCGAGGCGCACCGCCCGACGCGCCGCCTCCTCGAGCGTGGACGCGCTGTGCACCGGCCCGGTCTCCACGACGGCGGCCCCGACGAAGTTCACCACCACTGGCTTTCCGCACGCGGCCGCGGCCGCGAGCAGCCGGCCCGCGACCTGGGGAGACGGCGGCTTGCTGATCAACACGATCACCGCGGTCGCGGGGTCCAGCGCGAGCGCCCGAAGCCCCTGCAGCATGGTGGTCCCGCCCACCGCCGAGGAGAGATCGCGGCCGCCGGTGCCGATCGCGTGGGTGATGCCGCCGCCGAACCGGTGGATCAGCGACGTGACTTCCTGCAATCCCGTGCCGGCCGCGCCCACCAGGCCGATGCGGCCGGCGCGGACGCGGTTGGCGAACCCCAGCGCGGCCCCCCCGATGATGGCGGTGCCGCAGTCCGGGCCCATCACCAGGAGCCCGCGGTCGCGGCTGCGGGCCTTCAGCTCGATCTCGTGCTCGATGGGGACGTTGTCCGAGAACAGCAGCACGTGCAGCCCCGCGTCGAGGGCCTCCAGGGCCACCGACCTCGCGAAGCGGCCGGGCACCGAGACCACCGCGAGGTTCGCGCCGGCCAGCCGGCGCGCGGCAGCGGCAACGGTCTTGGGCCGGTAGGCGTCCTCGCCCGTCCCGGCGGCGCGGCGTTGCGTGAGCGCCTCGACCGCGCGGGCCACCGCGGCCTGGGCCTGGTGCTCGGTCGCCGCCCGTGCGACCACGACCAGGTCGTCGGGGCCGGCCGCGGAGAGGTCGGCGAAGTCGAGGCCGGCCTCGCGCAGCAGCGCCGCATTGGCCTCGGTGGCCATGACCACGCCGCACTCCTCGACGCCGGGCATCTGGCGGCCTTCGCGCTGCGCGAGCATGAGCGCGACCGAGTCGAAGTAGGCGCTGCGGCGGACGATTCCGTGAATCGGCATCGGGTCTCCCTGGACGCAGGCCGCGACACGGCCCGCCTGGAATCGATTCAGGGCGCGACGCGGCGTTCCTGTACATCCGCCTCCCACTGATGTCCCGCGGTGGTCCCCAGCCGGGCCGCCGGTCCCGGTCCCGCGGCCGGATGCACACGCAGGATCCAGGCGCGCATCAGCACCACATACAGCACGATGGCGGTGGGCACCGAGACCAACCAGGAGTACCGCAGGAACACGATGCCCAGCACCGAGGCCGTGGCGTGGGCGAGGTACGCGGCCGGGTTGAACCCGCCCCGATAGGCGTAGGGACTGTCGTGGCGGAACAGCGCCGGCACATCGAGGTGGCGCCTGCGGACGAGATAGTAGTCCGCGAACATCACACCGGCCACCGGGGACAGGGCCGCGCCGACCGACGGCAGGTAGGTGAGGAACGCGTCCACCAGTCGCCAGGGCATGACGGCGACCAGACCGATCGTCCCGCCGATGAGCACGCCGCGCGCAAAGCTCAGCCGCGGCGCGAACACGCTGCTCAACACGTACCCAGGAGCGTACAGGTTGGCCGCCACGTTCGTGCTGAGCTGCGCGAGCAGGATGATCGCCAGGCCGACCAGCACCATGCCCCCTCCCAGCGCCGCCCCGATGGCCTGGACCGGGTTGCCGAAGCCGGTGAAGACCTTCCCGACGTACCCCACCGAGGCGAAGAGCATCATGCCCAACGTCAGGCCCGGGAGCTGACCCAGCAGGCTGTGGCGGTTGCGGGCGAAGAATCCCCGGGCGCCCGGGGTCGTCCGCACGAACCGCGTGAAGTCCGGGATGTTGTCCGCGACGGTAATCCAGTAGGAGAGGTTCGCGGTGACCGCGGCCCAGAACGGGAGCGGGGCGGTGATGGGGAAGCGCAGCACCTCTCCCCACCCGCGCTGCGAGCCCAGGAGGTACACCACCCACCCCGACAGCGCCATCAGCAGCGGCGCGGCGACATTCTCCAGCGTCCGGATGCCTCGGACGCCGCGCATGGTGATCCAGATCTGGAGCGCCCCAAAGGTCCAGTACCAGAGCCACCAGTTGGAGTACCCGGTGAGCAGCTTGACGGACAGATCGATGGCGGTGGCGCCGAAGTAGGTCTGGATCGCGAACCAGCAGACGGCGACGCCGGCGCGCAGCAGGGACGGGATCCAGGCGCCCCGGATGCCGTAGGGGGCCCGGAGGTAGACGGCGTAGGTCACCCCGTGCTCGATGCCGATGTCGCCGTTCAGCACGGAGACGATGCCCACGACGAGGTTGCCGATCGCGATAGCCAGCAGGGCATCGACCAGCGAGAGCCGTCCCGCGAAGGAGGCGCCCAGCAAGAACACGCCCATCTGAGCGACCATCCCGAACCACAACCAGACGAAGTCCAGCCAGCCGATGATCCGCTGGCCCGGCCGGGTGGGCAGGATGTCGCGGTGGACGAGCGTCGCCTCCGCCCGCTCAGGGGCGGAGGGGACAGCGGCCTCCAGACTCATCTCAATCCGCCCCGACGGCCGGGGCGGGCTCGAGACTCCCTCCCCGCGCCGTCTGCGCGAAGCCGACGCAGACCCCGGCGAGGAGCACGTACCCCAGCGCGATGACCGGCTGCTGCGCCCAGCCGAGCTGGGTGCCGTGGATGAACCCGAAGAAGGAGAGGGCACTCCCCAAGACGGCGTACGCGGCAGCGGCCATGTACTGGCGGTCGATGAGAAACGCGCCGATCGCCCCGAGCACCATGCCCCCGATGATCGCGCCGCCGCCCAGCACCTGCATGCCGTGGTAGAGCACGCCGTTGTTGGCGAGCTTGTCCATCCCGACCTGCGCGGCGCTCGTCCCGGCCGCCGCCAGCGCGCCGTCGATCTGCACCAGGCCCCAGGCGGCGATGTGCGGGAGCAGTGCCAGGACCACGGCCGGCGCGTGCTGGCGCGGCGTCGCCTGGAACGCCTGCGCGCCGATCAGCGCCCCGATGTAGATCAAGATGGGCAGAATCGCCACCAGCGGGACGATCCGCAACAAGAGCGGGACGATGCCGAAGAAGCACAGCACCGCCACCACGATCCCGGTGGCCAGCGAGTAGCCGATCCGGCCGCCGATGGCCTTCCATCCCGGGTGGCCGATGTAGACGGCCGTGGGAAACGGGCTGCCCATGATGGTCCCGGCGACCGTCCCGATGCCGTCCACCAGGCAGACCTCGGCGGGATTGTACTCGTCACCGGCCGCCGCCGCGCTCTCGACGTTGTTGATGGCCTCCATGAAGTTGTAGATCCCGAAGGGGATGGCCGTGACGAGCAGGGGCGCAACATCCGCGAACCCCCGGGCCAGGGGACCGAACTCGAAGAAGGGCAGGGTGATCTTGAACTGGCCGACCGCCTCGAGCAGCGGCCCCGGCGTCATCACCCCGAAGACCCACCCGAGAACCGTCCCGACGATGATGGCGAACAGGCCCGCCGGCAGCCCGAAGGGGAGGCGGGCATTGCCGAACCAGGCCGCCAGCACGATCCCCAGCGAGATGAAGCCGATCCACGGCAGTTCCCAGGTCTGAAAGGCCGGCCGCATCGTGATGAACGCGATGGAGATGCCGGCCAGCGTGCCCAGCATCGCCGCCCGCGGCGTGTACTTGCGGATGCGCTGGCCGAAGATCCCGCCGGTGGCCTCGATGACCCCCTCGATGAACGCCCAGGCCAGACCGGCCTGCCAGGCGAGAATCGGATCGTTCGTCTTGATGTAGACCGGCAGCATGATGACGAGGACGACGATGAACATGTGCGGCACACTCGGACCGTAGGGCAGCGCGGTGACGTCCGACCGGTGCTCCCTCAGGGCCAGCCGTCGCGCCATGTGCGCGTAGTAGAGATTGCCGATGATCAGGGAGAGCCCCACCGCCGGCACGATGCGCCCGAACACGATCTCGTTCGGCAACTTGAGCACGAACACCATCAGGCTGGTCAGCACCAGGATGTTGAGCACGCTGTTCGTGCCCAGGCCGAAAAAGGCGTCCCAGTCTCCGCGAACCCACCACCGCACGCGCTGGTCCATCCCCCTCCCCCCCTCCTCAGGATGCCTTGCGCTGGACCCCCTGGAGCGCGCCGAGCAGCGCCTCGGACGTCGAGACCCACCCGAAGATGCCGCCCTGGGCCTTGATCATCTTGAGCGCGGCGTCGTGGAACTCGGGAAAGTACGAGGCCACGCAGTCCGCCAGGACGAGACACTCGAAGCCCCGGTCGTTGGCCTCGCGCACCGTCGTGTGCACGCAAACCTCGGTCGTGACCCCGGTCACGATGAGGCTGCGGACCCCACGCTCCCGCAGGATCAACTCGAGATCCGTGGCGTAGAATGCGCCCTTGCCGGGCTTGTCCACCACCGGCTCTCCCGGCGCCGGCGCCAGCTCGGGAACGATCTCGTGGCCGGGCTCGCCGCGAATGAGCACCCGCCCCATGGGTCCCACGTCCCCGATCCCGCAGGCCAGTCGTCCCCGGGCCTTCTTGGTGGGCGGGAGGTCGCTCAGGTCCGGCCGGTGCCCCTCGCGGGTGTGGATGACCATCATGCCGCGGGCGCGCACGGCGTCGAGCACCCGGCGTGTCGGGGCGATCGCCCGCCGCAACGAGGACACGTCATTGCCCAACATCTCGCCAAAGCCCCCGGGCTCCACGAAATCGCGCTGCATGTCGATGACCAGCAGCGCAGTCGCGGCAGGATCGAACTCGAAGGCGTAGGGCTCTGCCGGTACGCTGACGCGTGCCATGGCCGTCTCCCCCTTTTTCCCGCGTGGGGGCCCCGGCGGGGCTCCCGCGGAGCCTACCTCGCCCCCCGACGCTGCTGGAGATACACCGAGGCCAGCAGCTCCTTGACCGCGTGAATGGCGTTGGCCTTGCTCTCCAGGATGTGCTCACGCATGGCGGCGCTGGCCCGGGCGGCGTCGCCCCCGGCGATCAGCCCCAGCATCCGCGCGTGCTGGTCGTAGGTGCTCCGGCTCCGACCGGGCAGGGTGAAGTCCTTGGCGCGGACCGCCCGGATCCGCTCGTTGATGGCCACCAGGTGCTCGACGAGCACCCTGTTGCCGCCGGCCTCGGCGAGGGCGACGTGAAACTTCTCGTCGAGCTCGAGCATCGTCTCGGCGGCCGGGAGTGGAGCGGGAGGGGTCGCCCAGTCGCGGGCCAGCGACGACCAGTCCGTCGCCCGGCCCCGCTCGACCGCCAGGGCCACCGCGAACGTCTCGAGCGCCACCCGCACTTCGTAGAGCTCTTCGATTTCGTTCAGGTCGAGATCGCGGACGTAGTAGCCGCGGTGGGGGACCGCACGCACCAGCCCGGCCTGGGCGAGTCGCTTGCAGGCCTCGCGGATCGGGGTGCGGCTCGCGTGCCACTCGCGCGCGAGGTCTTCCTCGATGAGCCGGTCGCCTGGCCGCAACTCGACCCGGAGGATCCGGTCCCGCAAGTCCTCGAAGATTCGATCCGCCAGCAGCGCCACTGCAGCGCCTCCCTGCATGCGGAGGTGCATACAGTATCGTATGCTGAAGTGTATACTGCGCTGAGCGCGTAGTTCCTTCTGGTCGGGCTGGTCTCGTCGCGCTGCCGCTTGCGGGGAGGACCGCGGGTGGGGACGGGTCAGGGCGCCGTGCGCACGGGCGCCAGCGCCGCCTGCTGGAGCAACGACACCGCCCGATTCAACGGCGCGTCGTCGGGACTTCCGATGGTCGCGCCGCCGGACGACACCTCGATGTCGGGAGTCAGCCCGCGGCCCTCGATGTCGCGGCCGGCGGGCGTGACGTACCGGGACACGGTCACGCGCATGCCGCTGCCGTCGCGCAGGCGGTAGACCGCTTGGACCGTGGCCTTGCCGTAGGTACGCGTCCCGATGAGCTTGATGCCCGCATCCTGCAGCGCGCCGGCCACGACCTCCGAGGCGCTGGCGCTGCCCCGGTCCACGAGCACCACGAGCGGCCCGGTGTACCGAGGCGCGCGCGGTCGGACCGTGTACGAGGTGGACTGGCCCCGCCCGCTCTCGAGGGTGACCACGACCCCGGCGTCCAGGAAGTGGCTGGCGATGTTGACCGACGTCTCGAGCAGGCCGCCCGGGTTGCCGCGCAGATCGAGCACGAGGCCCCGCGCGCCCTGCTCGAGCAGCGTCCGCAGGCCGTCGGCCACCAGCGCGTCCGCGCCCTGCGTGAACTGCGCCAGCCGCAGGTACCCGACCCCCGAGCCGAGGATGCGTGTCGTCACGACGCGCTGCGCGATCCGGCGACGCTCGATCGTCAGCGTCACGGGCTCGGCCTGGCCGTTGCGCTGGAGGCGGAGGGTGACCGTGGTGCCCTCGGCCCCGCGGATCATCTGGCTGACCTCTTCGAGCGGCCGCCCCGCGGTCGGTACGCCGTCGACCGCCAGGATGACGTCGCCCGACCGGACGCCCGCCTCGCCGGCGGGCGAGTTCTCGAGGACCTCCGCGATTACCGGCTGGCCGGCGCGGTCTTCGATGACGATGCCGATCCCGACGAACTCCTCGCGGCCGATGCGCCGGTTGAACTGCGCGAACGCCTCGGGCGAATAGAACGCGCTGTTGGGATCGCGCAGCGCCGCGACCATGCCGGCGATCGCGGCGTGGGCCGCCTGCGCGGGCCGGCGCGAGAGCGCGCGGACGTGCTCGATGCGCTGCAGGACCTGATCGACGTCGGCGCGCTCGTCCCCGGTCAGGACCAGCGCGCCCAGCGACGCCGGGACCCCGCCCTCCTCGCGGAGGAACTGGCGCAGCCCCGCATCGGCGCCCTGCAGGAGCGTCTCGACCGGCGGGCGGGCGAGCGCCTCGTCCCGGAGGACGCGATACGCCTCGACGAAGACCAGCGCGCCGACATCCGAGGACTGCGCGGCCGCGGCGGGCGCGAGCGCCCCCACGAGCAGAACGAGCGCGACGAACAGGTGCGTCAGACGCGTGCGCATCTGCGGCCTCCGGCCCGCATCTTGGCCCGTCAGATCACCGTGCCAGGTTCGTCACGGCCGCCCGGACCGCCTGCCGGGCGCAGGGCCCCTGGCCGTCCCATGCCCTTCCATCGGCCCCGCCAGGCTCTGCCTCCGGCCGCGGCCTCAAATGGCACCGTCTGCCACGGAGCGGCCGAGCGCGTAGCGGAGCGCGATCACGCCGGCCACCGCGTCGAACTCGGCCGAGGCCAGCGTGACCTCCGCGGCCACCAGCGCGGTCTGCGCGTCCACCACCTCGAGGATGGCGCCGGCGCCGGCGCTGTAGCGCCCCTGCGCGAGCCGCAGCGACTCCTGGGCGAAGGCCAGGCCCGCCCGCGCGCTCGTGATGCGGGCGCGCGCACTGCCGACCGCGAGCAGGGCGGCCACCGCCTGCTGCTGCGCGGCCAGCCGCGCCGAGGCCAGCCGCGCCCGCGCCGCGGCGACGTTGGCCGTCGCCGCCTCCACCTGTGCCTGGACGCGCCCGGCGTCGGCCAGCGGCAGGCTGACCGTGCCGCCGACCGAGTACGTCGTGTTGGTGTTCGGGCTGAGGCCCTGGGAGACGCTGCCGACGAGGCTCACACGGAGCCCGTGGCCCGCCTGCGCCAGGGCCAGCCCCAGCTCCGCGGCCTCCAGGTCGGCCTGGGCCCGGCGCACGTCCGGCCGCTGCTCGACGAGCTCTACCAGCGCGGCGGCGCTCACGGTCACCGGCGGCACCGAGGGCGCCGCGGCCACCGCGATCGGCGCGAGCGGCGGGTGGCCCAGGGCCGCGTTGAGTTGGGCGCGGCTCTGGTCCGCCGCGTTGCGGGCCGCGATGAGCTCGCCCTCCGCCGCCGCCAGGGTGGCCTGGGCGCGCACGACGTCCGCCCTGGGCACCACGCCTGCGGCGAACTGTCCTTCGGCCAGGCGCAGCAGCTCGCGGCCCTGCACGACCGCCTGCTCGCGCTGCACCACCGCGCGGTCGGCCCGCAGCACCGCGACGTAGGCCAGAGCCGCGGTCTGGGCGACGTCCTGGCGGGCGGCGTCCAGCGCGAGCCGCGCCGCGCGCAGGTTCGCCTCGGCCTGGCGCACCGCGAGCGCGGTCTGGTGGCTGTCGTAGACCAGGTAGGACGCAGAGACGCCCACGCTGCTCGAGAACCCCGCGGAGGTCGCGGTCCCGCCGGCCTGCGAGGCGCCCCCCGAGGCCGAGACCGTGGGGCCGCGGCCGGCGCGGGCCAGGGCGACATTGGCCTCGGCGACCCGCACGGCCTGGCTCGCCGCGAGGACCGCCGGGTTGCGCTCCACCGCGGCGGCCACGACCTCGGCCAGCGTCATGGGCCGCGGCGCCTGCGCGGCGGAGGGGCCCGCGGCAGCGATCGCGACCAGCATGGTGACGAACAGCGCGCACGTGCGCATGCAGGACCTCCTGCCGCTCCGTCCGGGGACTCCTACGGTGTTCGCTGTTCGAGCGACCGGATCATGCTGTCGAAGGCGCGGGCCCGGAACTGCGCCCGTCGTTCCTCGGACGCGCCCGCCGGCCCGGGGCCGCCCGGTGGGAACCCGAACGGCGCGCGGCCGGGCGGCCGAGGGGCGTTCGGGGCGTCGGCGCGCTCGCGGAACCGCCGGCGCGCCGCGCGCAGCGCCTCGACCTGCTCCGGGGTGAGCGCGGCGCGGATGGACCGCGCGAGCGAGGCAGCGGCGCGGACATCGTCGGGCGGGACGTCGCGCAGCGCCCGCAGCAGCGGCAGGATGGTCGCGATCTGCTCTCTCGTCAGCCTCGTCTGCGGGCTCGACTCCAGCACCCGCAGCGCGACCAGGGTCGCCATCGCGGGATCGCGCCGGCCGGCCGTCTCCTGCGGCCGCTGCTGCGTGTAGTACCAGGCGGCGCCGGCCAGGATTGCCACCGCCGCCACACCCGCCGGCACCAGCCATCGGGTCTTCATCGTCTCCTCCTCGTGCGGTCCTGCGGCATGCTACTCATGCCGCAGGGCCTCGATGGGATCGAGCCGGGCCGCCCGCTGCGCCGGGTAGAGGCCGAAGAACAGCCCCACCGCCAGCGCGAACGAGAACGCCAGCACGATCGCCGACGGCGCGAGCAGCGTGGCCCAGCCCGCGAACTGCGCGATCAACCGCGTGGCCAGCACCCCGAGGCCGATCCCCAGGACGCCGCCGCCGGCGCTGAGCGCGATCGCCTCCACGAGGAACTGCATCAGGATGTCGCGCCGGCGTGCGCCCACGGCCTTGCGGATGCCGATCTCCCGCGTGCGCTCGGTCACCGACACCAGCATGATGTTCATGATGCCGATGCCGCCGACGACGAGCGACACCGCGGCGATCCCCCCGAGCAGCACGGTCATCGTCTGCGCGACCCCGGTCAGCGTCTGGAGGATGTCGGCCTGGCTGCGGATGGTGAAGTCGTCGGCCTGGCCCGGCGCCAGCCGATGGCGGGTGCGCATCAGCGCCGCCAGGGCCTCCGCCGCCGCGGGCATCTGCGCCTCCGAGGCCACCTGGACCTGGATCGCACCGACCGAGCGCGTGCCGAACAGCCGGCGCTGCGCGGTGGTAATCGGCACCAGCACCACGTCGTCCCGGTCGAAGAAGGCGGTGGCGCCCTTGGCCTCCAGGACCCCGATGACCGTGAAGGTCACCCCGCGGATTTTCACCTGGGCGCCCACCGGGTCGACCTCGCCGAACAGGCGCGCCGCCACGGTCTGGCCGACCAGCGCGACGCGAGCGCGGGCGCGCATCTCGTCGTCCGTGAAGTAGCTGCCGCGGACCGCTCGGAAGTTGCGCACGGTCTCGTACTCGGGGGTCACCCCGAGGATGCGCGTGAAGGTGTTCTCGCCCCGGTAGACCACTTGGGCCTGGCGCTGCAGCTCGGCGCTGACGCCGGTGACGCCCGGCACCCCGGTGCGGATCGCCTCGGCGTCCTCCAGGCTCAGCGACTGCGCCGGCTCGGCGCGGGCGACCCCGCCCACCGACGGCGTGCCCGCGAAGACCGTCAGCAGGTTGCTGCCGAGGGCCTGCACCTGCTCGGTGGTCGCCTGGCGCGCCCCCTGGCCGATCGCCACCATCGTCACGACCGACGCCACGCCGATGATGACCCCGAGCGCGGTGAGCAGCGACCGCAACGGGGTGGCCCGCATCGCGCGGACCGCCACCCGGGCGCTCGCGAGCAGCGTCACCGCGCCGCCCCAGGCGCGGGCGACGGCCGCACCGGCGCGTCGCGCACGATCCGGCCGTCGCGGAACTGGACCAGCCGCCGCGCGTGCGCGGCGATCTCGGCCTCGTGCGTGACCAGGACAATCGTCATCCCCTCGGCCGCCAGCCCCCGGAGCAGACTCATGACCTCCTCGGCGGTCGCGGAGTCCAGATTCCCGGTGGGCTCGTCCGCCAGGATGATCGCCGGCCGCATCACGAGCGCGCGCGCGATCGCCACGCGCTGCTGCTCGCCCCCGGACAGCTGGGTCGGGAGGTGGCCGGCCCGCGCCCGCAGCCCCACCGCCTCCAGCGCCGCCAGGGCCCTCTGGCGCCGGTCCGTCGCCCCGGCGTAGATCATCGGCAGCTCGACGTTCTCCACCGCCGGCGTCCGCGGCAGCAGGTTGAACGACTGGAAGACGAACCCCATGCGTCGGTTCCGCAGCCGCGCGAGCGCGACGTCGTCCAGGGTCGTCACGTCCGTGCCGTCGAGCCGGTACGTCCCCGCGGTGGGGCGGTCGAGCAGCCCCAGGATGTTCATGCACGTGGACTTGCCCGAGCCGCTCGGTCCCATGATCGCCACGAACTCACCGGCGTCGATCTGCAGCGAGACGCCGCGCAGCGCCCGGACCTCCACGCCGTCCATGCGGTAGATCTTCTCCACGTCGCGCATCTCGATCAGCGCCATGGCCGGCTACCGCCGCGGCCGGAACTGCGGCTGGAACGGGTTGACGGGCTGGCGGGGCGCCACGTCGCTGGGCGCGCGAGGGGCACCCAAGTAGATGGTCTGCCCCTCCCGCAGGCCGCTGGTGATCTCCACCTGGCGCCCGTCGGTGGCGCCGACCGTCACGGGCACTGGGGTGAGCGTCTCGCCCTCGACCACGAGCACGATGCGGGTCGGATCGGTGCCCCGCACCGCCTCCGCCGGCACCAGCAGGACGTCGCGACGCTCGAGGACCACGAACTCGGCGTCGACGGTCATGCCCAGGCGCAGGGCGCGGTCCGGGTTGGCCACCTCCACCACCACCGCATACTGCGTGACGTTCTGCACCACGGTCGCCTGGGGCGCGATGCGGGCGACGCGGCCGTCGAACGTCCGGTCCCGGAGCGCGTCGGCCCTAATCCGCACCGGCATCCCCACCCGCACCTGCGCGATGTCCGACTCGTCCACGTTCACCACGGCCTGCAGCGCGCGCAGGTCGGCGATGGTCATCACCAGCGTCCCGCCGCTCGTGAGTCCGCCGATCACGCTCTGCCCGACCTGGACCGACAACGTGGCGACGATCCCGCCGATCGGCGCGACCATCCGCGTCTCGGCCACCCGGTCCCGGGCCTGCGCCGCCTGCGCGCGGGCGTTGCGGACCTGCGCTTCGGCCGCGGCCACGTCCGCGGCCTGGACGCGCTCGGAGAGCCGCTGGGCGCGGGCCTGCTGCAGGGCGACCTCGGCCTCGCGCACCTGCGCGCGGGCGATGGCGACCTCCTCGGGCCGGCTGCCGGCCTCGGTCTCGCGCACCCGCGCCTGCGCCGCGCGCAGCTGCGCGTCGGCGACCTCGGCCTGGTTCTGCGCTTGGTCGAGCTGCGAGCGGGCGACCAGCCCGCCGTCGTACAGACTGCGGGTCCGCTCCAGGTTCTGACGCGCCAGCGCCGCGGCGAGCTCGGCCTGGCGCAGCGCCTCCTTCGCCTGCTCCACCTGCTCCGGCCGCGTGCCCGCCAGCACCTGCGTGAGCCGTGCCCGCGCCGTGGCGAGCGCGCTCTCGGCCTGCGCCACGCGCACCGCGTTCTGGGCCTGCGACGCGGCCAGCGTGGCACGCGCCTGCTGGAGGCGGGCCTCCGCCGCCGCGAGGGACGCCTGGCTGGTCTCCAGGCTCGCGCGCGCGTCGCGGTCGTCGATGACCGCCAGCAGCTGCCCGCGCTCGACGCGGACGCCCTCCTGGACCGAAAGCTGCACGACCGTGCCCGTGGCGCGCGAGCGCACCTCGACCTGGGCGTAGGGCTGCAGGGTCCCGCTGGCCGAGACGCTCGAGACCAGCGTCCCGCGAGTGACGCGCGCGGTGCGGAGCGCTTCCGAGGCGGCTGGCGCCGCGGTGCGGGCACGGTAGAGCCAGGCGCCGCCGCCAACCAGCGCCAGGATCGCCAGCGCGGCGAGCCAGCGCGTTGCGGCCGGCCTCGCGCGGGCCCGGAGCGCGGGATCGCTCGAGGGGGTCAGGGGCTGTCGCATGCGTGTCTGCGTCTACGGACACCGGCCGGGGCGGGTTCGGGCGGCACCTGACCGGGGGCCTTCATCAGAGAGACGACGCTCGGGGTCGCGGGGTTGAGTGGCGCGGGGCGCGCGCAGGGGACGCCTCAGCGACGGTCCTCCACGAGCAGCACCGCCTCGCCGTCGAGCACCGTCTCGCCGCGCTGGTTCGTGCAGGTCGTCCGCACCGTGAGCCGGCGGCGCGCCGGGTCGTAGGCGGTGACCTCGGCGGTCGCGGTGACCGTGTCGCCGGGCCGCACGGGCCGGCGAAACCGCAGACTCTGGCTCACGTAGACGCCACCCGGCCCGGGCAGGTGCATGCCGAGCACGGTGGAGATCAGCCCGGCGGTCAGCAGGCCGTGCGCGATCCGCCCCCCGAAGCGGCTGCGGGCCGCGAACGCCTCGTCGACGTGCAGCGGATTGCGGTCGCCGACGAGCGCGGCGTACGCCTCGATGTCGGCCAGCGTGATCGTGCGCGTGACGGCCGCCCGCTGGCCTGGGGTGAACGCCGGGCTCGGGCCTCCCGCTGCGCCCTGCCCCACCCTATCCCAGCGCGGCGAGCACAGCCCTCGCCCCGTAGACCCGCACCAGCTGCGCGCGGTAGGCGGCGTCGGCGACCAGGTCCTCGAGCAGGTCCACCCCCTCGGGCGCGCGCGCCATCGCCGCGCGCACCGCGGCCTCCGTCGGCTCCTGGCCGCGCAGCGCCTCCTCCGCGGCCCGGGCGCGAAACGCGTGCGCGGCGGCGCCGGTGAACGCGACGCGCGCGTCCGCGACCCTGCCGTCGCGCGCCAGGCGCACGACCGCGGCGGCGCCCACGACCGCGAAGCCGCTCGCCGGGTGCTTCATCTTGAGGTAGGCGCTCCGCGTGCCCGCCGGCGGGATGGGCCACTGCACCTCGACGACGATCTCGCCGCCCCGCAGCGCGGTCGCGAAGAGCCCGGTGAACCACTGCGTCGCGGGCACCTTGCGCGTGCCCCGCGGGCCGCGCACCACCACGGTACCGTCGTAGGCGAGCAGGACCGCCGGGTAGTCGGCGGCCGGGTCGGCGTGCGCCAGGCTCCCGCCGATCGTGCCGACGTTGCGCACCTGGAGGTCGCCGATGGCCTCCGCGGCCTGGGCCAGGGCCG
>Ga0308411_10001162_pt1 | contig 17849 bp, 13 predicted proteins | sample HotsprottomLayer_2_FD_203530 | JGI IMG/M metagenome (GOLD analysis project Ga0308411, IMG submission 203530) | Hot spring phototrophic mat microbial communities from Octopus Spring, Yellowstone National Park, Wyoming, United States -... | ecosystem: Environmental > Aquatic > Thermal springs >...
GGGCGCGGCCGTGGCTGCCTCACCCGTACCCGCCGTACGCCGGACCCAGGCTGCGCGCACGGCGTCCACGCGTGCCCGGCTGCTCGATGCCACCATCGAGTGCCTCGACGAGCTCGGCTACGCGCGCACAACGACGCCGGAGATCGCCCGGCGTGCCGGGGTGTCGCGCGGGGCGCAGCTGCATCACTTCCCGACCAAGGCGGCGCTGGTCGCGGCAGCGGTCGAGCACCTCTTTCGCCGCCGGGTGGCCGAGTTCCTTTCGGCCTTCGCCGCCGTCCCCCCCGGCGCGGACCGGCTCGCTGCCGCCCTCGATATCCTCTGGCGGCTCGTGTCCGGCCGGTCGTTCCATGCCTGGCTCGAGCTGCTGGTGGCCTCGCGCACGGATCCCGAGCTGCGTGCCCTGATGGCAGGAGTGGCCAGCCGCAGCATCGAGACCATCGAGCACACCTTTCGCGAGCTCTTCGCGCCAGCAGGTGACGACGACGCCTACTACGCCATCGCCCCGCGTTTTGCCTTCACGCTTCTCGAGGGGCTCGCCCTGCAGCAGATCGTGCTCGGCAGCGCGCGCCCCGCCGAGCCGCTCCTCGAGGCATTGAAGGCGATCGCCGCGCTGACCATGCCGCAGGGGGCTCGTGCCCTGTCGCCGGCTGCCGACGCAGGAGGAACCAACCCATGCCAACGCCCACAGGACTGACGCTCGGGGAGCACTACGAGGTCCCCGAAGAAGAGCGCCCGACCGCCGCAGGGCGCGAGGAAACCTACGCGGACCTGCTGCGCCGCCTGAGCCACCAGTCGGTGGTCAAGCACTTCGATGCCTACGCGGACATCGACTGGGATGCGCCCGAGATGCGCATCGACCCGGACGACCCCCGCTGGGCGCTCTCGAGCGACGACGTGCTCGGCGCGACCTCCTGGTACCGCAGCCAGCCGCCCGGGGTGCAGTCGCGGATCGGCCTGCACATGCTGGCCACGTTCATGAAGATCGGGCTGCAGTTCGAGAATGTGCTCCAGCGCGGCCTGCTCGAGTTCGCGCTGCGCCTGCCGAACGGCGTACCGGAGTTCCGGTACGCCTATCACGAGATCATCGAGGAGGCGCAGCACTCCCTGATGTTCCAGGAGTTCGTCAATCGCACGGGTTTCGATATTCCGGGGCTTGGCTGGTGGCAGCGGCTCGGGTCGCGCCAGGTGATCCGCTTCGGCCGGACCTTCCCCGAGCTATTTTTCGTCTTCGTGCTCGGAGGCGAGGATCCCATCGACCATGTGCAGCGGAGGGCGCTGCGTAACCGGCGCGACATCCCCCCCGCGCTCCGCCGGGTGATGCAGATCCACGTGACCGAGGAAGCCCGCCATCTCTGCTTCGCTCGCCAGTATCTCCGCCAGCACGTCCCGGCCCTGGGCCCGGTGCGGCGCTTCATGCTCTCCTGCCGCGCGCCATTCATTCTGGCCGTGATGTCGCAGCTCATGATGCGCCCGTCGGCGCAGATCATCCGCACCTATGGTATCCCGCGCGCCGTGGTGCGGGAGGCCTACACGAACAACTCCGTCCACCGCGCCCGGACCCTCGAGGCGCTGGCCAAGGTGCGGACGCTCCTCGCCGAGCTCGGTCTGGTGACGCCCGCCGCGCAGCGGCTCTGGCAGGTTCTCGGCATCTGGGGGCCAGCGGCCGGGCCGCAGCTCGCCGCCGCATGAGTCCCATGGATCCCGGGGCCGTGGACCAGGCGGCGGTGGCTGCGCGGTGGCGCGCCCGAGGCTTCTCGTGCGGGCTGTGGACCGACCCGCCCGGCCAGGTGTGGGCCAACTACGTGCACGACGTGGACGAGCTGGTGATGGTCGTGGAGGGTGAGGTGGAGTTCGAGATCGAGGGCCGCCGCCATCGTCCCTCGCCGGGCGAGGAGCTGCTGATCCCGGCCAGAGCACGCCACACCGTGCGGAACGTCGGTCGGACCGAGTCGCGCTGGCTGTACGGCTACGCGCACTCCTGAGGCAGCAGTCGCGAGCGGTTGACATCCAGGGGCTCGCGCGCCACAGTCCCATCATCCCATCGGGATGAGCGGATAATTGGCCACCCTGAGCGATACCATCGACCTGCTGCACCTGTTCGGGGATGCGACGCGGCTGCGGCTGCTGGCGCTGTTGGCCCGACACGAGCTCACGGTCGCCGAGCTGACCACGGTGCTCGACCTCGCCCAGTCCCGCATCTCGACGCATCTCGGACGCCTGCGTGAAGCCGGCCTGGTACGCGATCGGCGGCAGGGGGCGTCGACGGCGTACACGCTGAATGCCGAGGTCATGCCGGCCGAGGCCCGGGCGCTATGGCGGATGCTCGAGCAGGAGGTGGACGACGCGGTACTCGCCTCGGATGCGGCTCGCGCGGAGGCGCTCGTTCGCGCGCGCGAGCAGGCGGCGGCGTGGCCGGATGCCGTGGCCGGGCAGATGGAACGGCACTATTCGCCGGGGCGGACCTGGGAGGCCCTGGCGCGCGGGCTGCTGGGACTGGTCCGTCTCGGCGACGTCCTCGATGCAGGCGCAGGCGACGGCGCGGTCGCGCAGTTGATCGCGCCCCGGGCGCGCTCCGTGACCTGTCTGGACCGACGCTGGCGGCTGGTGGAGGCAGCGCGGGCGCGCGTGCGCGCGCTGCCGAATGTCCGGTGCATTCGCGGCGACCTGCACGACATTCCTGCGGCGGGCGCGCACTTCGACCAGGTGCTGCTCTTCCATGTCCTGGCATCGGTGAGCGATCCCGCACGCGTGCTGCGCGAGGTCCATCGGGTGCTGCGGCCGGGGGGCACCCTCGCGCTCGTCACCCTGGCCGCCCACGACCATGCCGAGATCACCGCGCGCTACGGTCATGTGCACGCGGGCTTCGCGCCCGAGGGACTGCGCGCTCTGCTGGTGAAGGCCGGCTTCGCGGTCGAGGCGTGCGAGGTCACGAGCCGCGAGCGGCGTCCCCCGCACTTCGAGGTCTTGACCGCGATGGCCCACCGCCCGACCCGGACTCGACAAGGAGGGCACTGACGCATGGCACGCCCCGACACCGAAGGCCAGCTTCGGGCGCTCCTCGCAGAGCGGATCCTCGTGCTCGATGGCGCCATGGGCACCATGATCCAGCGCCACGGCCTGAGCGAGGACGACTTCCGGGGGACGCGATTCCGCGACCACCCCTGCCAGCTGCGGGGCGACAACGACGTCCTCGTCCTGACCCGTCCCGACATCGTGCGCGGCATTCACGAGGCCTACCTCGAAGCCGGGGCCGACATCGTCGAGACGAACACCTTCAACAGTACGGCCATCGCCCAGGCGGACTACGGCCTCGAGGCCGTGGTCTACGAGCTGAATGTCGCCGCGGCCCGGCTGGCGCGCGAGGCGGCGGCGCGCTGGACGGCGCGCACGCCCGATCGGCCGCGCTTCGTCGCGGGCGCGATCGGCCCGACCAACCGGACCCTGTCCATCTCGCCGGACGTGAACGATCCGACGTTCCGGGCCGTCACCTTCGATCAGGTCCGGGCCGCGTACAGCGAGCAGGTCGCGGGCCTGCTCGACGGCGGGGTCGATCTCCTGCTCGTTGAGACCGTCTTCGACACCCTCAACGCCAAGGCGGCCCTCTTCGCCATCGAAGAGGCCTTCGAGGCACGCGGCCTTCGCGTGCCGGTGATCGTCTCGGTGACGATCACCGACCGCTCGGGGCGTACGCTGAGCGGGCAGACCGTGGAGGCCTTCCACACGGCTATTGCGCATGCGCGGCCGCTCAGCGTCGGCATCAACTGCGCGCTCGGCGCTCGCGAGATGCGGCCGCACCTGGCCGAGCTGTCGGCGCTCTCCCCCTTCTTCGTCACCTGCTATCCCAACGCGGGGCTGCCCAACGCCTTCGGCGCCTACGACGAGACGCCCGAGGAGACCGCGGCGCTGCTGCGCGAGTTCGCCGAGGCGGGGCTGCTGAACCTCGTCGGGGGGTGTTGCGGCACGACGCCCGAGCACATCCGCGCCGTGGCATCGGCGGTCGGTGGGCTCGCGCCGCGCCGCCCGCCCGCCCCCGATGGCTTCGCCCGCTTCAGCGGTCTCGAGGTCCTGACCATCCGGCCCGAGACCAGCTTCCTCCTGATCGGCGAGCGCACCAACGTCACCGGATCGGCGCGCTTTGCCAATCTGGTGAAGGCTGGGGACTGGACGGGCGCGCTGGCCGTCGCGGTCGAGCAGGTGCGCGGCGGAGCCAACATGCTCGACGTGAACATGGACGAGGCCATGCTGGACGGCGAGCGGGCGATGACGACCTTCCTCAACCTGCTTGCCACCGAGCCAGAAGTGGCCCGCGTGCCCCTCGTCATCGACTCCTCGAAGTGGTCCGTGATCGAGGCCGGGCTCAAGTGCGTGCAGGGAAAGCCCCTCGTCAACTCGCTCAGCCTGAAGGAAGGCGAGGACGATTTCCTGACCAAGGCCAGGCGCGTGCGTCGCTACGGGGCGGGCATCGTGGTCATGGCCTTCGACGAGCAGGGTCAGGCGGACACCACGCCTCGCCGGGTCGAGATCGCCGAGCGCGCGTACCGGCTGCTGGTGGAGCGCGTGGGGATCGATCCGGGCGACATCGTCATCGACCCGAACGTGCTCGCCGTCGGGACCGGGCTCGAGGAGCACGCGGACTACGCACGCAGCTTCATCGAGGCCACGCGCCTCATCAAGGAGCGGTGCCCGGGCGCGCACGTGAGCGGCGGGATCTCGAACCTGTCCTTCGCCTTCCGGGGCAATCAGCTCGTGCGGGAGGCGATGAACGCCTGCTTTCTCTATCACGCGATCCGCGCCGGCCTCGACATGGGGATCGTCAATGCCGGGCAGCTCGCTGTCTACGAGGACATCGATCCCGAGCTGCGCGAGCATATCGAGGACGTGCTCTTCAATCGGCGGCCTGACGCTACCGAGCGCCTCGTCGAGCTCGCGGGCCGGGTGAAGGGCGCGGCGAAGAAGCGCGAGGAGGATCTGGCCTGGCGCGCCGGAAGCGTGGAGGAGCGCCTGGCGCACGCGCTCGTGCACGGGGTCGTGGATTTCATCGAACAGGACACCGAGGAGGCCCGGCTGCGCTACGGCCGCCCCCTCGAGGTCATCGAAGGGCCCCTGATGCGCGGCATGCAGATCGTCGGCGATCTCTTCGGCGCGGGCAAGATGTTCCTGCCCCAGGTGGTGAAGAGCGCACGCGTCATGAAGCGCGCTGTGGCCTGGCTCGAGCCCTTCCTCGAGGCGGACAAGGCGGCGGGCACCGTCCGGGACGGGGGGGGCACCGTCGTGCTCGCCACGGTGAAGGGCGACGTGCACGACATCGGGAAGAACATCGTCGGCGTCGTCCTCGGGTGCAACGGCTACGAGGTGATCGACCTGGGGGTCATGGTGCCGGCGGAACGGATCCTCGATACCGCCCGGGAGCGGGGGGCCGACCTGATCGGCCTCTCGGGCCTGATCACACCCTCGCTCGACGAGATGGTGCATGTGGCGGCCGAGATGGAGCGCCAGCGCCTGGCGATTCCCTTGTTGATCGGTGGGGCGACCACCAGCCGGGAGCATACGGCCGTCAAGATCGCGCCGGCCTTTTCGGGACCGACCGTCCACGTGCTCGACGCCTCGCGAGCGGTCGGGGTCGTCGCTGCCCTGCTCGACCCGGCGCGGCGCGTGAGCTTCGACGAGGAGAACCGGCGAGAGCAGGCCCGCCTGCGCGAGGTGCACGCCCTCAAGACCGCCCGCCCTCTGACCCCCTTCGCCGTGGCCGAGCAGCAGCGGACGCCGATCGACTGGCAGGCGACCATGCCCGAGCGGCCTGCCTTCCTCGGCCGGTGCGTCCTGGATGTGCCGCTGGCGACGCTCGTGCCGTACATCGACTGGCGGTTCTTCTTCACGGCCTGGGAGCTGCCGGGCCGCTTCCCCGAGGTGCTCGACGATCCCACCTACGGCGCCGCGGCGCGCGACCTTTTCCAGCACGCCGAGGCGCTCCTCGGGCGCATCGTCGCCGAGGGCCGCCTCGGGGCCCGCGCGGTCTATGGGTTCTGGCCTGCGCAGAGCGAGCACGGCGACATCGTCCTCTACGCCGACGAGGCGCGAGAGCGCGAGCTGGCGCGTTTCCCCATGCTCCGCCAGCAGGCGGCCCGGGGCGCGGGAGAGCCGTACGCCTCGCTGGCGGATTTCGTCGCGCCCCGCGAGAGCGGAGTGCCGGACTGGGTAGGCGCCTTCGCCGTGACGGCCGGGATCGGCCTCGACGCCCTGGTCGCGGAGTTCGCGGCCGTCCACGATGACTACCACGCCATCGTCGCCAAGGCCCTCGCCGATCGCCTGGCGGAAGCCCTCGCCGAGTGGCTCCACGAGCGGGCCCGGCGCGAATGGTACGCGCCCGACGAACGGCTGACGCCCGCCGAGCTGCTCAAGGAGCGCTTCCGGGGAATCCGCCCCGCCTTCGGCTACCCGGCCTGTCCCGACCATAGCGAGAAGGCCGTCCTCTTCGCGCTGCTCGACGCCCCGGCTGCCGGCATCACCCTCACCGAGTCCTTCGCCATGGTCCCCGCAGCCAGCGTGAGCGGGCTGTTTCTCGCGCACCCCGCGGCGCGCTACTTCGCGCTTGGACGGATCGGTCGGGATCAGGTCGAGGACTATGCCCGCCGTCGCGGAGCGACCGTGGCCGAGGTCGAGCGCTGGCTCGCCCCGCACCTCGCCTACGACCCGCGCGCGCGGTCGTCGGCTGCAGCCTGAGCGCGGTCACGGCGTGGGCATCGGCGTGCTGCGTTCGTCCTGGCGGCTTGTCGGCCGGGTGCTCGCGCGGATGCAGGAGCACCGGACCTTCACCTTCGCTGCCGCGCTGGCGTACTACTTTCTCTTCGCCATCTTCCCCTTTCTGCTCTTCCTGCTGGCACTCGTCACCGTCCTGCCCGGGGTGGGCGGGATCGAAGAGTGGATTCTCGCGCAGGCGGCGCTGGCGGTCCCACCAGCCGCCTTCGAGGCGCTCGCGACGGCCATTCGCAGCGTCCTCGCCCAACCCCGCAGTGGCTTGCTCTCGCTGGGGGCCGGGCTTGCGCTCTGGAGCGCCTCGACCGCCCTCGTGGCCGTGACCGACGCCCTCAACGTGGCCTACGGCGTGCGGGAATCGCGGCCCTGGTGGCGCGTGCGGCTCGCCTGTGTCGGCCTCACGGTGGTGCTGTCCGCCTTCATGATCGTCGCCTTCGTGGCGACCGTGAGCAGCGCGCCCCTCAGTGCCTGGGTCGCGCGCCTGCTCGGTCCCGTCGGCGGCATCGGCGTGCTCGTCGCTACGTGGACGGTGGCGGTCGCCGCCGTCACCGTGGTGATCGCCACGCTGTACCATGCCCTGCCGGACGTCCCGCGCCCGTGGCGCTGGTTCTCGGCCGGCTCCCTGGTCTTCACCCTCGGCTTTGCCGGGACCTCGGCCGCGTTCTCGGCTTGGGTGGCGCGCTTCGGGAGCTACGACAAGACCTACGGCTCGCTTGGCGCGCTCATCGTGCTGCTGCTGTGGATGTACCTGTTGGCGGTCTTCGTGCTCGTGGGCGGGGAGATCGATGCGGCGCTGGCGGAGCCCGTCGAGGCGACGCCTAGCGACGCCACAACGCCACCGCTTCCGCGAAACGACGGCGTTCCTCCGCCGTCTGGTCCGGATTGAGGTCCGGGTGGTTCGCCTTGAGGAAACGACGCCAGGTCGTCGTGAAGTGGCGAGCCGTGCAATCGGGAGGGAGTCGCAGCAGCCGTAGGAGCCGCGGGGACTGCTTGGCCAGCGGTTCAGCGGGCGCACGACGCCGTTGGCCAGGTTGCGTCCGCCCTCGACGCGAGGCGCGGGGGGGCTCGTGGCTCCAGCGCTCCGCAATCCCGAGCCACCAGCGGAAGTCCTCGAGCACCTCCGCGAAGCTGGGATCCGTTCGCCACGTCCGCGGGAACCACTCGTGGTGCAGGCGCCGTAGAAACCTCTCGAGACGAAAGGTCAGCTCGCCTGGCAGCGGGTGCCGGGCACGGGCCAGCGCGTGCAGCAGCGCTTCGGCCTCCTCCTGGTACAGCGACCGGCGAACGCTCCAGCGCGTGTGGACAGCACGTCCCAACCAGGGGTGGAGACGACGCAGCACGACGGAGGGATTGGGCGGCACGGCCATGGGCGGGAGGGGAAAGTCGGCAAAGGATTCCCGCGGCCGTTCCGCGTGTCAATGCGCAGGAGGCAGGGCTCTTCAGGAGGCCGTCCCGGGGACATCGCTGCGCCGGTCGAGGCTGCGATACTGGATCGCTTCCGCAAGGTGCCCGCTCTCGATGTGCTCTGCCCCGGCTAGGTCGGCCACGGTGCGCGCGACCCGGAGGATTCGGCCATACGCCCGTGCAGACAGTCCGAGCCGCGTCGTAGCGGTTTCCAGGAGGCGTCGCCCCTCGGGACGCAGGGTGCAGATACGGCGAAGGTCGCGCCCGCCGAGGCGGCCATTGGGCTGGCCCTGGCGGGCAAGCTGGCGGGCTCGGGCGGCGAGGACGCGTTCCCGGACGGCTGCGCTGCTTTCCGCTGGGGTGCCGTCACCGAGCGCGCTGACCGGCAGGCGAGGCACCTCGATGTGGAGATCGATGCGGTCGAGCAACGGGCCCGAGACCCGTGCACGGTAGCGCTCGATGACGGCCGGGGGGCACCGGCACAGGTCGCCACGATCGCCGAGCATGCCGCAGGGGCAGGGGTTCATGGCGGCCACCAGCAAGACGTCGGCGGGGAAGGTCACGGTGCCGCTGCCACGGGCGACCGTGATCCGTCGGTCTTCCAGGGGCTGCCGAAGGGGCTCGAGCGCATTGCGGCGGAATTCGGGAAGCTCGTCGAGAAAGAGTACGCCACGATGGGCCAGGGTGATCTCACCCGGACGCGCAGGAGAGCCGCCCCCGAGCAGCGCCGCATCCGAGATGGTCGAGTGGGGCATGCGCACCGGCCGGCTGGCGACGAGAGGGCGCTCGCCGAGGAGGCCAGCGACGCTGTGGATCGCCGTGACCTCGATGGCCTCGTCGAGGGAGAGCGGCGGCAGGATGGAGGGGAGCCGCCGCGCCAGCATGGTTTTCCCCGAGCCGGGCGGCCCCAGCAGGAGCAGATTGTGCTGGCCGGCTGCAGCGACCTCGAGGGCACGGCGGGCGTGTTCCTGTCCACGGACCTCGGCGAGATCGGCCGTCTCGGGTGCTGCGCCCGCGAGCAGGGCTGCCCCGTCGACCTGCGTGGGAGCGATCGTCGCCTCGCCGCGGAGGTGGGCCACGGCCTCGGCGAGCGTGGCGACGCCGATGACCGGTGGTCCTCCCGCCAGCGCTGCCTCGGCGGCATTGGCAGCGGGGACGATGAGGGCAGCGAGGCCGTGGCGGCGTGCGGCAGCGGCCACCGAAAGCACGCCACGCACGGGTTGGACGCGGCCATCGAGCCCGACCTCCCCGAGCGCGCAGCAGCGGCCCAGGTCGGGGAGCGGCGGTCGCGCCTCGGCGGCGAGGAGGGCAAGGGCGATGGGAAGGTCGAAGGCTGCGCCCTCCTTGCGCACGCCCGCCGGGGCCAGATTCACGGTGATCCGTCGCTGCGGATACTCGAAGCCCGAGTTGCGCAGCGCCGCCCGGATGCGGTCGCGGCCCTCGCGTACGGCGCCGTCGGGGAGGCCGACGGTGGTAGTCTGGGGCAGCCCGGGCGAGACGTCGACCTCCACCTCGACCACGATGGCGTCGATACCCCAGAGCGCTCCCGACCGGATGCGTGCCAGCATGGGGCACGGCTGGCGCGGGGCGGAGTGTGTGGCAATGCCGTGTGCCGGACGGTGGGGTGCCGCGGCGCTAGCTGTCCCCCGGGCGGGTTGTCGCGGGCAGGCGCCGAAGCTCGTGCACGCGACCGCTGCGGCCCCCCTCGCTCGGGCGGGTCGCTGCGGCAGCGCGACGTGGGCTTCGGGACGGCGGCGCAGCCTCGTCTTCGCAAGGCTCGTTTGGGGCGGAGGCAACGGGCACCTCGCTGCCCGCGCCGTGATCGGGGAAGAGACTGCCCGTGGCGAAGGGACGTCGAGCGAAGCCCAGCGTCGGGACGGTCCCGAGCGGCAGCACGACGGTGAAGACGCTGCCATTGCCTGGCGTGCTCGTCACCCGCACGCTGCCGCCGAGCTGCGTCGCCAGGCGCCGCACGAGGTATAACCCCAGACCCACGCCACCGAAGGATCGGCGGTCCGAACCGTCGCCCTGGCGGAACATCTCGAAGATCACCCCGAGCTGATCCGCCGGAATGCCGATGCCCGTGTCCTCCACCTCCAGCTCCCAGCGCCCCGGCGCCGTTCGGTAGCGCACGGTCACCGTCCCCTCGGGGGTGAACTTGAGCGCGTTCTCCACGAGGTTCTTGACGATGATGCGCAGCTTGCGCGGGTCGCTCACGCACTCCAGCGCCGGCCCCTCCTCCCAGCGCAGCACAGGACCGCCCTCGCGCGGGATAGCGGCGAAATCGGTCGCCATGTCCCGCAGCAGGTCGTGAACGGCCACCAGCTCGAGCCGGGGACCGTCCCGGCCGCCTTCGAGACGGCTGAGGTCGAGCGTCGCCTGAATGAGCTCGAGGAGCTCGTGACTCGTCCGCCGGACCCGCTGCACGATCCCCCGGCGCTCTTCGTCGCTGAGCGCGTCGTCCGACAGCATGTCGGTGTAGCCCACGATGACGCTGATCGGGGTGCGGAGCTCGTGCGAGATCGTGGAGACGAATTCCGATTTGGCCGCAGTCGCCGCCCGCAGCTGTTCGACCAGATGCGCATTCTCGAGCGCCAGCGAGCCCAGCTTGGCGACCCCGCTCGCGATGCGCTCCTGGAGCGCGGTGAACGGTTCGTCGGTGGCGCGGTCCGCGAGCAACATGAGCCCCGCAGCCTCGCTGCCGCTTCCCCGCCGCAGGGGAGCGGCGAGGGCGCGACGCACACCGGCGTGATCCCAGAGCTGCTCGGTGAGTGGATCGCCCAGATCGCGCCGGATGGCGACCAGGGGACGCCCTTCGAGACGCCGCAGCAGCGTGCCGACCGCGGCATCCGGCAGGCGCAGGCCGTCGAGCGGCCAACCGCCCTGCACGGTGTCGGCCGTGACCTGGGCCACGTGGGTCTCCGGATCGCGGAGCACAGCGGCAGCCGCCTCGCAGCCGACCAGCCGGCGCGCCAGCCGGCAGAGCTCGCGGAGCACGCGCGGCGTGTCGAGAGCCGAGAGAAACCCCTCCGCCACGCGCAAGAGCGCGCCGGATACCTGCGACTCCTCCGCGACCTGAGCACCGCGGCGGGCGAGCACGGCCTCGTCGCGCGCACGCGCCAGCGCGATCCCGGCAAGCTGTGCGCCGTGCTCGAGGACCTGTTCCTCCGCTGTGCTCGCTGGTCGCTCGGCCCGGGAGAACAGGACAAGGGCGCCGAGACACTCCCCGTCACTGGCCAGGATGGGCGCCGCCCAGCAGGAGCGGAGACCGCAGGCGCTCATGACCCCGGCGGCCGCCGTTCCCCGCGGGTCCTGCTCAAGGTCGCGGATGATGACAGGTCGGCGAAGCGCCACCGCAGCGCCCCACCACGACGCCTCTGGCCCGATCGGGGTGTCCGCCAGCATCTCCCGCAGCGGGTCGGGCAGTGATCGACCCGCCGCGAACGTGAGGCGGTTCCCCTCGACCTGCAGCACGCAGCAGAGCCGCTCCCGCGCCAGGGCCTCGATGCCGCGGCACAGGGCGTCGAGCACGACGGGCAGCGCCATGCCTCGAGCCATCAGCTCGAGCACGTGGGACTGTCCCGCGAGCAGGGCGACGGCACGGCGGCGTCCCCGGCGTTCCCGCTCGCCTTCGAGCGCGACCCAGACGGAGCCCGCGAAGGCCGCCAGGATGCCGAGCGCTGGATAAGCGATGGCCTGCGCGTCCAGGCCCGCAACCGCGAGGGTGTTGCCGGCCAGGGCCACACCGGCCACGGTCACCGAGACGAGCTGTGCCGTGCCGCCCCAGGGCAGGAATCCACCAGTGATGACCGCCAGGGCCACGAACAGGAAGGACGTGCTCGCGAGATCCCCCCGCAGCGCAGCGGCGGTCGCCGTCAGCAGGTACACCCCCGATGTGGCCGCGACCGCGACCACGCGCACCTGCGGGCGCCGTCGCGGTGCCTGCAGCCAGGCGATCAGCGCCAGCAGGATGGTCATCTGTAGTGCTTCGACGACCAGGACGGAGGCGAAGACCGGGGAGGAAAGCCAGGCGTCGACGAGGATGAACGGGATCCCCCAGAGGGCGACGATCCAGGCGCCGGTCCGGACCCGTGTCGCAAGGTCCGGGCTGGCAACGATCACGGCCGTCACGCCGGCAGATGAGTGCCGGATCCCCTCCACCTGGGGTATTCTAAACCGCGAAGACGCGCAGAAATCAACTAAAACAGGGCCGACAGCCGGCGTCCGCGAGGTCGACCGGGTGCCCCAGACCGCTCAGGGCGCAGCGCGTGCGGCCTGGCGGAGCGCGTGGTCGGCCAGGACGATCGCCGTCATCGCCTCGACCACGGGGACGGCGCGAGGCAGAACACAGGGGTCGTGGCGCCCCCGCCCGACGATGGTCGTCTCCTCGCCGCTGGTGGTGACGGTGCGTTGTTCCCGCAGGACCGTCGCGGTCGGCTTGAAAGCCACGCGAAACCAGACGGTCTCGCCGGTCGTGATGCCGCCCTGGACGCCTCCGCTGCGGTTCGTTCGTGTCCGGATGCGGCCGGCGTCCATGTAGTACTCGTCATTGTGCTCGAGGCCGCTCAGCTGCGTGCCGGCGAAGCCGGAGCCGATCTCGAAGCCCTTGGTCGCCGGCAGCGAGAGCATGGCCTTCGCGAGATCGGCCTCGAGGCGATCGAACACCGGCTCGCCCCAGCCGGCAGGGCACCCCCGAACGGCACAGGTGATCACACCGCCAAGAGAGTTCCCTTCCTTGCGAACTGCCTCGATAGTGGCGATCATCCGGGCCGCCGCCGCCTCGTCCGGGCACCGGACCGGGGTGCGCTCCACCTCGGCGCGCGTGACGCGATCGACGTCGGCGCTCGCCGCCTCACGGCCGACCTGCGAGACCCAGGCCACGATCTCGACACCCCAGCGGCGCGCGAGCAACGTTCGCGCGACCGCGCCGGCCGCGACCCGCGCGGCGGTCTCGCGCGCGCTCGTGCGGCCGCCCCCGCGCCAGTCGCGGATTCCGAACTTGGCCGCGTAGGTGTAGTCCGCATGACTGGGACGATACTTGTGCTCGACCTCCCGGTAGTCGCCGGGGCGCTGGTCCTCGTTGCGGATGAGCAGCGCAATGGGCGTTCCGAGCGTCAGCCCCTCGAAGACCCCGCTCAGAATGCTCACCGTGTCGGATTCCTTGCGCTGCGTGGTGAGACGGCTCTGGCCCGGCGCGCGCCGGTCGAGCTCGGGCTGGATGTCGGCCTCGGAGAGGGGGAGGCGCGATGGACACCCGTCGACGACCGCGCCGATCGCTCCGCCATGCGACTCGCCGAAGGTCGTGACGCGAAACACCTGGCCCACGCTGTTGCCCACAGGGCCATCTAGCCGCAGGTCGCGCAGGCGGACAAGCGGCCCTCGAACGGGGTCCCGTGGGGGTCCCACGCCTCGCGAGTCAGGGCGCCGCGGGCAGGAGCCCGGCGGCACGAAGGGCGGCACGAAAGGCGGTCGGAAGCCGTTGGGGACGGCCCGCATCGTCGACCACACAGTGCTCGGTGGCGCCGTCGGCGATCCGCTCGTCGCCGCGGTCGATGGCGTAGGCGACGGTCAGGCGCGCCCGGCCGAGCTCGGCAATGCCGGCTCGGATCGCCAGCTCGTCGTCGTAGTGCGCGGGGCGCCGGTAGTGGCAGCGCACTCCCACGACGGCGAGATACCGGCCCTGCGCGACATAGGCGCGAAACGGGTGGCCGAGGCCCCGGAACAGCTCGGCACGGCCGATCTCGAACAGGCGCAGGTAGTTGGCGTAATACACGACGCGCATCGGGTCGCAGTCGGCGAAGAGCACCCGGTAGGTCGCGACGACGGCGAGCGGTGGCTCCGCGTGCGGTGACGTGGTCGCTGGCGCCCGTCGCATCGCCCGTCAGGCCGTGGGGCGCGTTCGGTCGGCCTGGCCCGCAGCATCGTGCTGGATCGCCTCCATGACCCCCTGCGTAGCCGCGGCGAGAAACGCTGCACGGTGCGCGCTCACCCACTGCATGCTGCGCTCGCCAAACGCCGTGGCATCCTGAAAGCGCGGCATGACGTGCCGGGCGATCAGCTCGTAGCTGCGGCGGGTGGCGTCGCGGCCGGCCCAGTCGTGCTGGATCGCGAGGAAGGCGCCGAAGCCGCCCGACTGCTCCTCGAGGCGCTGGAGCTGGGCGACGAGGTCGTCCGGCGTCCCCACCACGGCGACGCCGTTCCCGACCAGGACGTCGAGACATTCCTCGGGCGTGCCCTGCTCGGGGATTCCGGGCAGCGCGACGACCTGCTGGAAGTAGTGGAGGAAGTCGGGGAGACCAGTGAGCACGTCGCGTCGCGCCTGCACCTGGCTTTCGGCCACGTGGACCCACCCCGCCAGGCGCCAGCGATCGCGCGGGACGTGCTGGCCGTGGGCGCGCGCGGTCTCCTCGACGATGCCCCAGTGATAGGCGAGCGCGTTGAAGCCACCCTGGGTGGTCGCGGCCGGCGAAAGCATGGCCAGACCATGGCGGCCGGCCAGGCGGGGCCCGGCGGGAGACACGGAGGCCGCCACCGCCACCTCGAGATGGGGCCTGGAGTAAGGCGTGAGGTGAAGCTTCGCGTCCCGGAGCCGGAACCAATCGGTGTCCAGGGTGACCTCCTCGCCGCGCAGCAGGCGCAGGATGACCTCCAGCGACTCGCCCATCATGCGCCGCTGCTCGCGCGGGTCGATGCCGAGCATCATGGCGTCGGAGGGCAGCAGGCCCGGCCCCACGCCGAGCATCACCCGCCCGCGCGTCATGTGATCGAGCTGGTTCATGCGCTCGGCGACCATGAAGGGGTGGTGGTAGGGGAGCGAGACCACGCCGGTGCCGAGGCGAATGTGCCGTGTGCGGGCCGCGAGATCGGCGATGAACAGCTCGGGGCTGGCGATGATCTCGGTGCCGCCGGAGTGATGCTCGCCGATCCAGGCTTCCTCGAAGCCGAGGTGATCGAGCCATTCGACCAGCTCGCGATCGCGATCGAGGCAGGCGGTGGGGCTTTCCCGGTACGAGTGGTAGGGAGCCAAAAAGACGCCGAAGCGCAGGCGGGGACGGAGGGTCATCGGCCGGAGCTAAGCATCCGACCGCCGCTATTGCCATCGTAGCGCCCCGGGGAAGCACCGGGCTCCCCGGCGGAACGGTCACTGCTGCGGCAGATACTGGCGGAGCTCGAGCCGCGCGATCTGATTGCGATGGACCTCGTCGGGCCCGTCCGCGAGGCGCAGCGTGCGCACGTTCGCGTAGGCCCGCGCCAGGCCGAAGTCGTCGCAGACGCCGGCGCCGCCGTGGACCTGAATGGCCCAGTCGAGCACGGCAAGTGCCGCGGCCGGCGCGGCGACCTTGATCATGGCGATCTCCTTGCGCGCGGCCTTGTTGCCCACGGTGTCCATCATGGAGGCCGCCTTCAGGGTGAGCAGCCGGGCCTGCTCGATGCGGATCCGCGCCTCGGCGATGCGCTCGAGCGTGACCGTCTGCTCGGCAATCGGCTTGCCGAAGGCGACGCGCGAGAGCGCCCGCTTGCACAGCGCCTCCAGGGCGCGCTCGGCGACCCCGATGGTGCGCATGCAGTGGTGGATCCGGCCGGGACCGAGGCGGCCCTGCGCGATCTCGAAGCCGCGACCCTCGCCGAGGATCAGGTTGCTGGCCGGGACTCGCACGTTCTCGAAGACGACCTCGCCGTGCCCGTGGGGGGCGTCATCGTAGCCGAACACGGGCAGGTGACGCACGACGCGCACGCCGGGGGTGTCGCGCGGGACCAGGATCTGCGACTGCTGCTGGTGCTTGGGCGCCTCGGGGTTCGTCTGCCCCATGACGATGAGGATCTTGCAGTGGGGATGCATGATCCCCGAGGTCCACCACTTGCGACCGTTGATCACGTAGGTGTCGCCCTCGCGGCGGATGGAGCAGCGGATGTTCGTGGCATCGGAGGAGGCGACCTCCGGCTCGGTCATCGCGAAGGCCGAGCGGATCTCGCCCCGCAGCAGCGGCTCGAGCCACTGCCGTTGCTGTTCGGGCGAGCCGTAGCGGTCGAGCACCTCCATGTTGCCCGTGTCGGGGGCTGCGCAATTGAACACCTCGGGCGCGATTGCCGATCGGCCCATGATCTCCGCCAGGGGAGCGTATTCGAGGTTGGTGAGACCTGCGCCGTGCGGGCTGTCGGGAAGAAAGAGGTTCCAGAGCCCGGCCGCACGCGCTTTCGCCTTCAGCTCTTCCATCACGGGGGGCTGGCTCCAGCGATCGCGAGCGACCTGTTCCTCGTACACGGCTTCGGCCGGATAGACGTACGCGTCCATGAACTCCGTCAGCCGGCGCTGCAGCGCCTTCACCTTGTCCGAATACTCGAAGTGCACGCTACGCCCTCCCCTGGATCGCGAGTGGGGTAGTCTTCGCGTGCCTCGTCGGATCGTGCAAGCGCTATCGGCGGCGAGGCGACGGGATCAGAACCGCCAGGTGAGCCCGCCGCGTACGCGGTAGTCGGGGACGATCTGCAGCGCGGTGTTGTGCCGCAGCACCGGGAGGTCCGCCCCTAGGCTGGCCGCCAGCGAGGTGTCCCACGTGAAGTGCAGGCCGGGGCCGACCGACAGCCGGGTCACTGCGGTGTCGTCGAGCCGTCTGCCCTGCTGCGAGTCCTTCCCCTTGGTCTCCCCAGCGAGCACGGCTTGCAGCCCTAGCGTGTAGCGATGATCGAGGAGAAGGTAGACGCCTGGTCCGCCGTCCCAGACGAGATCGTTCGCGTAACGATACGCGAAGTCACCCTCGCGGCGGATGGCGTACTGCAGGGCGGCCGTGACGAAGAGGCGCCGCCAGCTCCACGAGGCACCTGTCCCGACGATGCCGTCGACCGATCCCGACCCGAGCGCGAGGTCGTGGCCATGGACCCCGCTCGGCGCCGCCCCCCCGCCGTGGTGGTGTCCGCTGTGGCGAGGGTGGAGGCGGCGGCCCGGTCCTCGGCCGCGAGCGCGCGGTGTGCTGACGACCTGCAGCTCTTCGGCGAGCGGCCCCGTGTCGCCCGAAGGGAGCTCGAGCCCGGCCAGGAACGACCAGCGCAGGACGGTGTCGGCCGTCACGCGACTGTAGATGAGCACGTCGGCCAGCACGGCGAGATCGCCGAGCCCGGTCTCGTCGCCGTGGCGGATACGGCCGTCGTGGAGGACCCGCCGGTAGTGCCGGCTGATGAGCGGCACGTTGAGCTGTACCCCAAGACGGTGGGTGAACTGCCAGCGGCCGATGAGCTGCGTAATGGAGCTGTCGATGCGCTCGCCAGCCGGATTGGCGGCCTTCCGGCCGCCGTCTTCGAGTGTTCCAAAGTGGGTGAACTGCTGGGCCAAGCCGAGCCGGGGGCCTGTGCGGCCCTCGGCGATCTCGGTGGCGATGTAGATGGCGCAGATGTCGCAAGCGCGCGCCAGCGGCAGGCGCGGGCCTGCGACCGCCAGCGCGAGGAGCAAAGCCGCGACCGCTGGCAGCCGGCTCGACCCGTTCCAGGACAGCATCGCCCGCGGCATTGTTCGCCGCTCCTGTGCCGTGTCCATGCGTCCAAATGCCGCACCGCCGCCGGCGCTCGCGCGTCGGGGGGGAAGCCGGATAGAGTCGCCGGGCGTGCTGCCGTTCGTTGTTCGAGCCCCGGTGCCTGCCGACCCGCGCACGGTCACCACCGTGCGGGAAGGCGGGGAGGTGCCGCCACGCGCGCTTGGC
>Ga0308411_10001163_pt1 | contig 17825 bp, 18 predicted proteins | sample HotsprottomLayer_2_FD_203530 | JGI IMG/M metagenome (GOLD analysis project Ga0308411, IMG submission 203530) | Hot spring phototrophic mat microbial communities from Octopus Spring, Yellowstone National Park, Wyoming, United States -... | ecosystem: Environmental > Aquatic > Thermal springs >...
GTATATATAGAAGATTTAAAAGAGGAATTTGTAAGAGATTTTGTTTTTCCTATGTTAAGAGCTAATGCAGTATATGAGGCTGGTTATTTAATGGGAACATCTATTGCAAGACCATTAATTGCTAAAAAACAGATTGAGATAGCTATAAAAGAAAATGCGGAATTTGTTGCTCATGGAGCAACTGGAAAAGGAAATGATCAAGTTAGATTTGAACTTACTTATTATGCCCTAAAACCAGATATAAAAGTAATAGCTCCATGGAGAATATGGGAGTTTGATTCCCGTAGTTCACTTATTGAATATGCCGAAAAAAATGGGATTCCGGTTGGTGCAACTAAAGAAAAACCTTACAGTATAGATCAGAATCTATTTCACATAAGTTATGAAGGAGGAATTCTTGAAGATCCTTGGAATGAACCTCCTCAGGATATGTATAAAATGGTTATTCCACCTGAAAAAGCTCCAGACAAACCTTTATATATAGAAATTGATTATGAAAATGGAAATCCAGTAGCTTTAAATGGTGAGAGACTTTCTCCTACGGACTTACTTAAAAGATTAAATAAAATAGCAGGAGAAAATGGGATTGGAAGAGTTGATATTGTTGAAAACCGTTATGTTGGAATAAAATCAAGAGGAGTATATGAAACACCAGGTGGAACAGTTTTACACATTGCCCATAGAGCAATTGAATCAATAACATTAGATAGAGAAATTCTTCATATGAGAGATAGCTTAATTCCTAAGTACGCTGAATTAATCTATTACGGTTATTGGTTTTCTCCAGAGAGAATTGTGTTACAAAAATTCATAGATGAAACTCAAAAAAATGTAACAGGCACAGTAATGCTTAAACTCTACAAGGGCAATTGCATTGTTACAGGCAGACGTTCACCCTATTCCCTTTATTCTGCTGAACTTGCAACCTTTGAAAAGGATCAGATTTATAATCAACAAGATGCAGAAGGTTTTATTAAAATCAATTCATTGAGACTAAAGTCGGCAAAGAGAATAATTGAATAAGGACGAAATCAGACATATTCTTGCTTTATTAGAGATAAAGGATTTAGGTTCTGTATCAATAAGAAAAATTATACAGACCTTTGGAAGCGCTCACAAAGTATTTTATTCAGAACCAGAAGAAATAGTATCTTTAACAGGCATTAAATTAGATACTGCGAAGAAAATAAAGAGTTTTAGCAACTGGCAAAAAATAGATGATTTGACTAATCAATGTGAAAAAAAACAGATCAAAATATTGACAATTAATGATGAATCTTATCCTCAACTTTTAAAGGAAATCTATGACCCCCCTGTAGTTTTATTCTGTAAAGGTATACTTTTACCTCAGGACAATTTTGGATTAGCAGTGGTTGGCTCAAGACAACTAAGTGATTATGGTAAAAGAGTTACTGAAAAGTTTGCCTTTGAACTTGCCTCCTGTGGTATCACTATTGTAAGTGGACTTGCAAGAGGTATTGACTCTGTTGCCCACATATCTGCTTTGTCTGCTCAGGGTAGAACAATTGCCGTCCTTGGAAGCGGTATACTAAAAATTTATCCACCTGAAAATAAAAAATTATCTGAACAAATAATACAAAGGGGTGCAATTCTAAGTGAGTTTTACCCTGAAACTCCGCCTAAAAGAGAAAATTTTCCAAAAAGAAATAGAATAATAAGTGGTATGACAATTGGAACATTAGTTACAGAGGCGACAACAAATTCTGGTGCTTTAATAACTGCAAAACTTGCCCTTGAACAAGGAAGAGAAGTATTTGCAGTACCGGGGAATATTACTTCAAAAAATTCAGAAGGGACCAACTTTTTAATAAAAAATGGAGCAAAGCTGGTACAAAAAATTGAAGACATACTTGAAGAAATTAAACCCTTTATTCCATCATTAAAAGAGTCTTATATTTCATTAGAGTCAACCATTAAGGTTGATTTAAATGATGAGGAAAATGCTATATTTAGTTTACTTGATAAACCATTAAACTTAGAGGAGATTGTATTAAAGACAGGGTTTGGTATATCAAGGATCCTTGAAATTTTATTAAAGCTTGAAATAAATGGATTAATTAGCCGATTCGAAGGTAAATATATTAGGAGGATTTAGATGAAGATCCTTGATTTTCTAAGAGTTCTTGCACGACAGCTCATTGATAATGACTACAATGACGATGCATTAAGTGATTTTTCTCTCTTTGATATAGACTGGCATCAGATAAAAGAAGAACTCAATTTTATTGAAGGAACTGAACTACTTGATACGGAGGAGATAGATATGATTAGAGCTTTACTTGTATATTTATTAATGAGGGAAACAGATTTACATGAAGATGATATATACAGTTTAATTTTTAGCAAAGGGAAACACATCATATGGAATTAAAGGAAAAATCTAAAAATTTATTAATTGTTGAATCTCCTGCAAAGGCTAAAACTATAAATAAAATTTTAGGTGATGATTTTCAGGTTAAAGCCTCTGTAGGGCATATCAAAGATCTTCCAGAGGATCGTCTCGGAGTAGACATAAATAATGGATTTCAGCCAGAGTATATTTTAATTCCAGGCAAAGAAAAAATTGTGAAAGAATTAAGAGAATCTGCTAAAAAAGCCTCGAAGATTTACATAGCTACAGATCCCGATAGAGAAGGAGAAGCCATAGCATATCATATATTTGAAGAAATAAAAGTTCCTAATGATAAAGTTTACAGAGCTATATTTAATGAGATAACGCCAAATGCAGTAAAATCAGCAATTAAAAATCCATCGAAAATAGATATTAATAAAGTTTACTCCCAACAGGCAAGGCGAATTCTTGATAGATTAGTTGGCTACAACTTAAGTCCCTTTCTTTGGAAAAAGGTAAAAGGTGGATTGAGTGCAGGAAGAGTGCAATCAGTTGCTTTAAGAATGGTAGTTGAAAGAGAGAAGGAGATTCTCACCTTTAAACCTCAGGATTATTGGAGTATTGTAGGAGAATTTTCTTATGGTAATGGAGAAAATGTAAACTTAATTGCCAATCTTTATAAATACAGAAACAAACTTGTAATTGATAGAAAGGAAAATGAATTTTTAATTAAAGATGAAGCTACAGCTAATAGAATAGTTGAAGAACTTAAAGCATTAAACTATATTCTTGCCAAAGTTGAAAAAAAAAGAAGAAAAAGAAATCCTCCAGAACCATTCAGAACAGTAACACTTCAAGCGCAATCTTCAAGCCTGCTTGGATTTAATCCTAAAAAAACCATGATAATTGCTCAACAACTTTATGAAGGTGTAGAGATAAAAGGTAGTTCTGTAGGTCTTATTACATATATGAGAACAGATTCTGTAAGGGTTGCTGAGGAGGCAAAAAAATGGGCAAAAGAGATTATCGAAAAAAACTTTGGCAAAAAATTTATTGGTAGCTCAACAGAAAAGAATAAAAAATCCGATATACCTATTCAGGATGCCCATGAATGTATAAGACCAACTTATCCTGATAAAGATCCTGAATCTGTAAAACCATATCTTTCAAAGGAACAATTTCTTCTCTATAAATTAATCTGGGACAGATTTATTGCCAGTCAAATGGCTTCAGCTGAAATAGAGCAGACAACATATATAATTGAAGATCCTGAAAAAATTGCTCAGTTCCGTGTTTCTGGTTCTGTTATTGTATTCCCTGGTTTTTTAATACTATATAAAGATGAAGAAGAGTATGAGGACAAAATACTTCCTGCAATAGAAGAAAATTCCGCTTTGACAGTGGTCCAGATAGATGCAGAAAAGCATTCTACAGAACCACCTCCAAGATATACAGAGGCAACTTTGGTTAAAGCATTAGAAGAAAAAGGTATTGGAAGACCTTCTACCTATGCAACTATATTAAGTACCATTCAAGAAAAGGGATACATAAAAAAACTTAAACAAAAGCTTTATCCCACCTATCTTGGTTTTGTTGTAAATGATCTTCTTGAGGAAAAATTTCCTGAGCTTATGGATTACAATTTTACTGCTAAAATGGAGGAAAACTTAGATAAAATATCTTCTCAGGAAGCCCAGTGGGATAAAGTTGTTGCAGAATTCTATAGAGAATTTGAAAAAGATTTAAAAGTGGCTTCAACAATTTCCAAGAGAACAAAACCAAAGGAGATTAAAACAAATGTTCCATGTGAAAAATGTGGTAAAGAAATGGTAATTCGTTGGAGTAAAGGATTACCATTTTTGGCTTGCTCGGGTTATCCTGAATGCAGAAACACAAAATCAATCACTAATGGAAAAAATGAAAAAGAATTCAGCACTGTTACTACAGGTGAAAAATGTCCTCAATGTGGCTCTGAACTTTTAATAAGAAGAAGTAAAAAGGGAGAATTTATTGCCTGTTCATCTTATCCAAGGTGTAATTATACTGAATCAATAAAAGCAGAAATAAAATGTCCTCTCTGTGGTGGCGATATCATTAAAAGACAAACAAGAAAGAATCGCAATTTCTGGGCTTGTTCAAATTATCCAAAATGTAAATATACATTCTCCCATGAACCTGTATCAATGAAATGTCCTCAATGTGGTGCTAATTATATGTTGAAGACTACCAATAAAAACGGCGATGAATATTTTATTTGCCATAATAAGCAGTGTAAAGTTAAAATAAAAAACAAAGAAGATTTATCTGGGACCGACCCTGCGCAACAGAAGGATGCGAACCCCGCCAGGTCCGGAAGGAAGCAACGGTAAGTATCTAATTCTGTGTGCCGCAGTAAGTCGGTCCCTTTTTTAGGTGAAAGAAAATGGCTTATCTTGGACTTGCAAGAAAATATAGACCACAAAAATTTTCTGATCTCATAGGACAAGAAATTATTGTTAGAATCCTTCAGAATTCCCTTAAAACAGGTAAGGTATCACAAGCTTATGTTTTTTCAGGACCAAAAGGTGTAGGTAAGACCTCAACAGCAAGAATTTTAGCAAAGGCTTTAAACTGTATTCAAAAAGAAAATGCTCCCTGCGATAACTGTCCTTCATGTCTTTCAATTAGGGAAGGTAAAGCAATGAATGTAATAGAAATTGATGCAGCAAGCCATACATCTGTTGAAAACATTAGAGACTTAAGAGAAAATGTTAGATATGCCTCTGCTGAAGGTAATTATAAAGTTTACATAATAGATGAAGCCCATATGCTTAGTCAGGCAGCCTTCAATGCCTTTCTTAAAACTCTTGAAGAACCTCCCTCCCATGTAGTTTTTGTTCTTGCAACAACAGAACCAAGAAAAATTCCAATAACAGTTTTAAGTAGATGCCAACATTTACAATTTAAAAGAATTCCTCTTGAACTAATAAAGGAAAGATTAAAATTTATCTGCGAACAGGAGGGAATCAAAGCTAATGAAGAAGCCCTTTATATGATAGCCTCTTATTCTGAAGGAAGTATGAGAGATGCTCTTACTATGCTTGACCAACTAAGTTCTTTTTCAGATGAAATTACTACAGATAGTCTAATTTTACTAATTGGAAGTATAGACTACAGTATTTTACATGAACTTACAAATCAAATAATTAATGGTGATAAACATAGCATTGTCAAAATAATAGAAGAGCTTAATGACAAAGGAACAGACTTTAAGATTTTAGTCAGAGATTTGATTCAATTTTTGAGAAATTTGCTTGTCGCAAAAATTACTGGTAATTACAGGATAAATGCAAGTGAATCTCAATCACAATTAATTGAAAATTTATGTAAAGTAACATCTGAAGAACATCTAATCCTTATTCTAAAAGAGTTAATAAATGCTGAACCTTTTGTTAAAACTTCTCTTTTTCCACGAATTATCTTAGAAGTTACTCTTTTAAGACTTAGTCTACTTTCCCATTTTAAATCAATAAATGAAACAATAGAACAATTGAAGAATAAAGGACAAACAGATGAAGAAACAGAATTAATTGTCGATAAAAATCAAAATAAATCTCAAGATAAATCTAAAGAAAGTATTGCTGATAAATGGTCAGAATTTTTAAAGAAACTTGAAAATCAAAATCATGTTCTTGCCATGAAAATAAAACATGCAGAGTTTAAGTTTGATAACAATGAAATTAAACTAATTTACAACGGTGGTGCATCCCTGTATGCTGATTCAGTAAGAGAAGGAATTTTAGAAATTCAGGGACTATTGAAAGAATTTATTCCTGATGTTAAGATAACTATACATGAAAAAGAAATTAAAAGAAAAGATATCAATCAGGAAGCAATTAATAATCCTTTGGTTAAGCAGGCACTTCAGCTTTTTGAAGGAAGAATATATAAGATAACCCCTAAAAAAGGAGGAAACAATGTCTAAAAAAATGTTTGGTGAAATAATGAGGCAGGCACAAAAAATTCAGGAAGAGATTCAGCGTAAACAGGAAGAAGTAAAAAAGATGACTGTTGAAGCCTCTTCAGGTGGTGGAATGGTAGTTGTACAGGCAAATGGTGCTGGGCAGATTGTTTCAATAAAGATTGATAAAGAAGTAGTCAATCCCGATGATGTGGAGATGTTAGAGGATTTAGTGCTTGCAGCAGTAAATGAAGCATTAAAAAGGGCTCACGAACTTGCTCAATCAGAAATGGCAAAAGTGTCAATGCCTTTTAATTTACCAGGAATGCCTGATTTAAGTAGTCTATTCAGCAAACTATGAAATTAAATCCATTAGAAAATCTTATTGAAAATCTTTGTAAACTCCCAGGTATTGGCAGAAAAACTGCCCAAAGACTTGCTTTTTTTATAATGTCAATGGAAGAAAAGGAAGCTCTTCAAATAGCTGACTCTATAATTAATCTAAAAAAAAATGCGAGGTATTGTTCTGTTTGTTTTAATATTACTCAAAATGAAAAATGTAACATCTGTAATAATACTGAAAGACAACATTCTGTAATTTGTGTTGTAGAAGAACCAAGCAACATTGTTTTAATAGAAAAAACAGGATACAAAGGAGTTTATCATGTTTTGGGTGGAACTCTCTCTCCAAATGAAGGAATTACTGCAGAAAAGTTAAAAATAAAAGAGCTTGAGGAAAGAGTAAAGACAGGACAAATTGAAGAAGTAATTATCGCAACAAGTCCAAATACAAAAGGTGAACTTACTGCTCAGTGGATCGCAGATATTTTAAAAAATTATAAAGTTAAAGTTTCCCGTATTGCCTATGGACTTCCAATAGGCATTGACATAGAATTTGCCGATGAGGTCACTCTTTTAAAGGCATTAGAAGGAAGGAAACCAATTAATGTCTGAAGAACTAAAAAATAAAAGATTACATTTAGGTAAATCCATAGAAGAGATAGCAGAAATTACCAAAATAAAGAAAAGTTATCTCATAGCAATAGAAGAGGGCAAATTTGATGAGCTTCCTATAGAAGTTTATACTCGTTCATATATAAAAATTTATTCAGAATTACTCGGTGTTGATCCTAAGCAAATACTAAGGGAATATGAAAATCATCTAACAGCAAAAAAATTTAAGCCTGAAATTATAGAATTGCCCAAAATTGAAAAAAAAGAAGAAAAGCATTTTTTACCAAAGCCCAAACAAAAATGGATAAATGCAGGATTAATTATAGCTTTGGTAATTACTCTGTTATTGTTAATTTTAAAAACATGGTATAAGGATGATATTCCTCCTCCACCACCTGTTAATATTGAAATGAAAAAAGAGCAAACACCAAAGGCAGCAGAAAATTTACAACAAACAGAAGAAACGAAGACAACGGACAAAAAAGAGGAACAAAATCTAATCATTGAAGCCTCTGACAAAGTTTGGATAAGAATTACAATAGATGAAAAGGAAAAAAGAGAATTTTTATTAAATCCAGGGCAGAAGATTGAGCTAAAGGCTTCCAGATTTTTTCACATTCATATTGGAAATGCAGGAGGAGTAAAAGTTTTCTTTAATGGGAAGGACCTTGGTAGTCTTGGTGAAAAAGGGCAAGTTGTATATTTAAGACTTCCTGAGGATAAAAATTGAATTCAGAAAAAATATTAGAATTTATAAAACATTCAGGAAGACCAGTAAATTTTAAGGAAATATCTGATGCCCTTTATTTAAAATCCTCAGAAAGAAAAAAATTAAAAAAAATCTTAAAAAGCCTTGTTGATGAAGGCAAGGTAATTCGAAACAGAAAGGGACTCTATCTTACTGTTACAGAAGCAAAATTAATCACCGGATTTTTTGAAGCCCATAAAGAAGGATATGGTTTTGTAATCCCTGATTCTCCAAAAGAAACAGACATATTTATCCCACCTCATGCTACTATGGGAGCAATGCATGGTGATAGGGTAGTTGCAAGGATAGAACAAAGAAGAAAGAGAGAAGGTAGAATAATAAGAATTCTTGAACGAGCCACAAAAAAGGTGGTAGGAGTTATAGAAAAATCTGGTCCAATTTTATATATCCAGCCAAGAAAAAGAGCAATCCATCAACAAATATTATTATCCCCTGATAGCCCTAAACCAAAACAAGGAGATATTGTACTTGCGGAAATTATTGATTATAAAACAGGCAATGCACCATTAGTAGCAAAAATATTGAAAACCTTTGAAAAACCTAAATTCCCCAAAGAAGATATAGAAATCTTAATCTATGAATATGATTTACCTAAAAAATTTCCCCCTTCAGTAATAACCTCAGCAAAAGAGATTTCTAACAAAGGAATTTCTAATAGAAACATAAAAAATAGAGTTGACCTAAGAGACCTTCCAACAGTAACAATTGATGGAGAGTCTGCAAAAGACTTTGATGACGCAGTATCAATTATGAAAACAAAAAAGGGTTTTAAGCTATGGGTTCACATAGCTGATGTGAGTCATTATATAAAATGGGATTCATCTCTTGATATTGAGGCAAGACAAAGGGGAACAAGTGTTTATTTCCCTGATAGAGTCATTCCAATGCTTCCACCAGAGTTGAGTGAAAATATATGCAGTCTTCTTCCAAAAACGCCAAGGCTTACATTCACTGTAGAAATGCATTTTGACAAGGCTGGAGAAAGAAAAGAATCTACCTTTTATCCAAGCATAATTAAGACAATGGAAAGGATGACTTACACATCTGTAAAAAAGATTTTGATTGACAGGGATAAAGAAGAAATTAAAAGGTACAAACCTTTGGTTCCGCACTTTGAGAATATGGCTGAGTTATGCGAGATATTGAAGAATAAGAGGAAACAAAGAGGAAGTCTTGATTTTGACCTCCCTGAACCAGAAGTGCTTTTAGACATAAAAGGAGATCCTCAGGCAATTGTGAAAGATGAAAGAAACATTGCTCATTTTGTAATCGAAGAATTTATGATAGCAGCCAATGAAGCTGTAGCAGAATTTTTATATTCCCATAAAATTCCTTCTTTATATAGAGTTCATGAAGAACCAGAGACAAACAAAATTCAGTATCTGACGAAGATAATAAAAAATTTGGGATTATTAAAGGAAGATTTAAAACCTAAGCAATTTCCAGAGTTTATTGAGCTGATAAAGGGCACTCCCTATGAAGAAATTGTTAACTATTTGATTTTAAGAAGCCTGAAACAGGCAAGATACAGCCCTGAAAATGTCGGACATTTTGGGCTTGCCTCGGAATGTTATACCCATTTTACATCTCCTATAAGAAGATATCCAGACCTTATTGTTCATAGAATTCTTAAAGAATTTTTACAAAAAGGAAAAATCAGTAAAGAAAGAATAAAAGAATTAGAGAAGATTTTACCAGATATAGCCATTCATAGCTCAAGAATGGAACGAAGGGCTGACAGCATTGAAAGAGACTCCATACAAATAATGAGAGTTTGGTTTATGAAAGACAAATTAGGTGAAGATTTTTATGGAAGGGTTACTATGGTTACTCCTGAGGGATTAAGGGTTAGACTTGATGATTTTTATATTGAAGGATTTCTTCATTTATCTCATATGGTTGATGATTTTTATCAGTTTGATGAAAAGAGATACTGCCTCGTTGGACTTAAAAAAAAGAGAAAATTTACCATTGGTACACAACTTAAAGTTAAGGTGTCAAAAGTCAGTATTGAAGACAGGGAGATACTTTTTGACCTTCTATAAATAAAACTTCATAGGTAGCATAGACTCCTTCATGATTACTGAACATTTCCTTGTAGATAGTACAAAATTTTGCATAGGATTCCTTGCCAGAAAATTTTTTATCCTTGGTGAAATTTGTTCCTGTAAGTTTATGGGAAAGGAGAAAATCTCTAACAGTTGGAAAAGTCTCTCTGTATGTTTCAATTGAAAATCGCCACTTAATACAATTGATTGAGTTTAATAAGTCAATATAAAATTCGGAAGACTTGAGTGAAAAAACTGACCCAAAATTAGATACTTCAGAAGCTTTTTTAAGTTCAGCAAGAGAACCTGAAAGAAAAATGGAAAAATAAAATCTGCCATTTACTTCCATAAGATTAAATAACTGTTTAAAAACTCTTTCTGGTTCTTCAATCCAGTGTAAAGAGGAAGAACTAACTATAAGATTTGCAATACTTTTTTTTAAAGGCAATTGTTCAGCTTTCGCATTAATAAAAAGGGATTTTTCACTGAAACTACTTTTAAGTCTTTTTAAAAATTCATAGGATATGTCAATATTGATATATTGATTGTAGGAAATTTTTTTTATAAGCAAGTCAGTTATAAAGCCTTTCCCACTGCCTATTTCTACAACTGTAGGATAAAAACCTTCTTTTACTGATTGAACAAGTTTAATTGCTACTTTTTTTTGAATATTGCCTGCTTTTTCATAGGTATTAACTGCTTTATCAAAATAAAACCCTATACCTTTCATTTTTTTAAGTTTAACAGAAAACAGACGCTTTATTAAATTTATAAAATTAGCAATTGAAAATACTACCTTTATGGAAGATTAGACCGAAAATTGCCTTCAGAAAAGTAATGTCTTGAGTGATTTTAGAGATTTTTTTAACAGTCTTAACGAAGCGGAGCTGAAGCAGCCGCAACTTTTCGAAACTGAAAGATGAGTTTTGCGGCTGTAGCGGAATAAGTTTATGACTGTCAAAAAATTTCTTATGAGCGAAAGACAGCCTTTTTTCTATATGCAGATTTGGATTAGAAGAGAAAATCTATTATTTTAAGTTATAATACTTAAATGCAATTTGAACCTAAGTGGATAGCCTGGGAGATTACAAGAAGGTGCAATCTTCACTGCATTCATTGCAGATCCTCTTCTGAAGAAGTTGTCAATGACCATCCAGACCCTAAGAAAGAGGAATGCATAAGAATAATAGATGATATAACTTCCTTTGCAAAACCTGTTATGGTTCTTACTGGTGGAGAACCTCTATTAAGAAAAGATTTTTTTGAAATAGCAAAATACGGCACTCAAAAGGGATTAAGGGTCTGTCTTGCTACAAATGGAACTTTGGTGAATGATGAAATCTGCCAAAAATTAAAAGAAGTTGATATCAAGATGGTTTCTTTAAGTCTTGATGGACCAAATGAAGATATTCATGATGATTTTCGTAAACAAAAAGGTGCCTTCAAAGCAACTATTAATGCAGCTAAACTTTTTAAAAAACACGATATACCCTTTTTAATTAATTCTTCCTTTACTAAACGTAATCAAAATACAATTCAAGAAGTCTATAAACTTGCAAAAGAGCTGGGTGCAACAGCATGGTATATGTTCATGATTGTTCCAACAGGTAGAGCAGAGGAATTATTAAATGAACTTATTAGTCGTGAAGATTATGAAAAAATCCTTAACTGGCATTATGATATGGAAAAAAATGAAAAGGATGTACTTGTAAGACCAACCTGTGCACCTCAGTACTATAGAATCATTTTGGAAAGATCAAAAAAAGAAGGGGAAAAATTTGAAAGAAGGACGTTAAAATTTTCAACAGGAGGGTCAAAGGGATGTATTGCAGGACAGTTAATCTGTCTTATAAATGTTGATGGTGATGTGTTGCCATGCAGTTATTTCCCCCTTCCAGCAGGAAACATTAAAAAACAGTCTTTCAAAGATATATGGGAAAATTCGGAACTTCTAAAAAACTTAAGAAACTTTTCCTCCTATAAAGGTCGCTGTGGTGTATGTGAGTATGTTAATGTTTGTGGAGGTTGTAGAGCCAGGGCGTATTGTTTAAAAGATGATTACATGGAAGAAGATCCCTATTGTAAATATATACCGAGGAGGCACATTGAGGGATACTTTTCTTAAAGCCTGCAGAGGTATTAAAACAGATTATACTCCTGTATGGTTTATGCGACAGGCAGGAAGATATATGCCTGAGTACCAAAAAATTAGACAAAAATATGACTTTCTTACAATGTGTAAAACACCAGAAATTTCTGTAGAAATTACAATGCAACCTATAAGGATTTTAAATGTCGATGCAGCTATTCTTTTTTCCGATATTCTTATCCCCCTTGAAGCAATGGGATTAAAAATAGATTTCATTGATAATATCGGACCAAAAGTTACACCTTCTGTAAAGACAGGTGATCATTTAGGATATTTGAAAAACTTTGAATTAGAAAAAATTGAATTTGTTTTTAAAACCATAAAAATTCTTATTAAAGAACTTGATGTTCCTTTGATAGGTTTTTCTGCCTCACCATTTACCTTAGCAACCTATGTTATTGAAGGAGGCTCCTCAAAAGATTTTGTAGACACAAAAAGATTTATGTTTTCTGAACCTGAATTTTTCCACAATCTTATGGAGACTCTTACAGAAGCCACATTTATCTATCTAAATGAACAAATTAAGGCAGGTGTTCATGCTATACAAATATTTGATACGTGGGCAGGAATTCTTTCACCCTTTGATTATGAAATCTTTTGTAAGCCCTATGTAAAAAAAATTATTGAAAACTTAAAAAGAAATGTTCCAATTATATACTTTTGCCCAAATTTAGCAGGACTTGCAAAACATATAAATGATTTAATATCAGATGTAATAAGTCTTGATTGGAGAATTAATTTAAGAGAGGCAACAAAATTAATTAGTGATAAAGTTATACAAGGTAATCTTGATCCTCTGACCCTCTTAGGTAGCGAAGAAGAGTTATTTAAAAGGGCTGAATTAATACTTAGGGATGGAAGATTTGCAAAATCTCATATTTTTAATTTAGGGCATGGAGTAAATATTAATACTTCTGTTGAAAGATTGAAAAAACTTGTTGATTTTATTCATGAATTTAAATTTGAGGGGGAGGTTTAATATGCTTAAAATAGGAGTTTTAGCCTCAGGAAGAGGTTCTAATTTTCAAGCAATAATCGATGAAATTGAAGCAGGAAAGATTCCGGCAAAAATAGAAATTCTAATAGTTGACAATCCTAATGCCTATGCCATTGAGAGAGCTAAGAAACATGGGATTTCATATCTTTATATTAATCCAAGAGAGTTTCCATCAAAGGAAGCCTTTTATGAAAAGATAAGAGATGAATTAATTGCAAGGGGTGTAGAACTTGTTATTTTAGCTGGTTTTATGAGAATTGTTAAGAAGCCTCTTGTTGATGCTTTTCAAAACAGAATTATGAATATTCATCCTGCTTTACTTCCATCCTTTCCAGGCTTACATGGACAGAAACAGGCAGTTGATTATGGAGTAAGAATAAGTGGTTGTACTGTCCATTTTGTTGATGAAGGAGTAGACACAGGTCCTATAATTATTCAGGCTGCCGTACCTGTTCATCCTGAGGATACAGAGGAAACTCTATCTGAAAGAATTCTTAGACTTGAACATAAAATATTCCCAGAAGCAATAAGACTCTTTGCCGAAGGCAGACTCAAAGTTGAAGGTAGAAAGGTGAAAATTTTAAATTACAATTTACCTGAAATATCCTTTTCAAATCCAGAGATAAGACAATGAAGAGTTCCGATGTTCGAGATATAAAAAAACAAACAGTTAGACCTACGCCTGCTTTGGTTAGAAAGGCTATTTTTGATATCTTACAGAAAGTTGAAGGCAAAACTTTCGTAGATCTTTATGCAGGTAAAGGTTTTGTTGGTTTAGAGGCTTTGAAAAGAGGAGCTAAGGAAGTTATTTTTGTAGAAAGAGACCCTGTACTTTGTATTTTTATAAAAAAATCCCTTCATAAAAATAAAATCTTTGAAAGAGCAAGAATTTATAATTTGGATACAGTGAAGTTTCTTCACGAAACTTCAATACAATATGATGTAATTTTTGCAGATCCTCCCTATGAATCTGGGGAATTAGATAGAATTTTCAAAATCTTAGATAAAAAAAATATTTTGAAAGAAGATGGAGTAATAATTTTCCAGCATCACAAAAAGGAGTCATTAAAAGAAAACTTAAAGGATTTAAAAATTCATAAATGTTATCGTTATGGTGATGCACTCTTAACTGTATACAGGAGGAGGAAAGAATGAAAAAAATTGGTGTATATCCAGGAACCTTTGACCCAATAACCAATGGACATTTGGACGTGATTAAAAGAGCTCTTAAAATTTTCGATGAACTCATTGTTGCAGTTGCCATATCAAGCTATAAAAAAAAACCAATATTTAACATACAAGAAAGAATTAACTTCATTGAAGAATCTACAAAAGAACTTGATAACTTAAAAATAGAAGCCTTTGATGGTTTATTGGTAAAATTTGTAAAACAAAAAGGCGCGGTTGCAATTGTAAGAGGATTAAGAGCTGTGTCAGATTATGAATTTGAACTTCAACTTGCCCATGCAAATAGAAGACTTTTTAAAGATATTGAAACAGTATTTCTCATGCCCTCCGAGGAATACTCTTTTCTTTCATCAAGCCTTGTTAAAGAGATTGCATATTTTGGAGGTTCTGTAAGAACTCTTGTTCCCCCCATTGTTGAAAAAGCTCTGAAGCAAAAGTTTCAGAAATAATTCTTAACAAAAAGTTTCTTACATTTTCTATTCCGCCATCAATATAGATTGCTCCTATCAATGCTTCCATTGCATCAGCAAGAATAGAGTCTTTATTTTCACCACCGCTCAATCTTTCTCCCTTTCCAAGAAAAAGAAATTTTCCCATAAAAAGTTTCCTTGCCACATTAGAGAGTGATTTTTTGCAAACAAGATAAGCTCTTATCTGGGACATTTCTGCTTCATTTAATTGGGGTGAATGATTATAAAGAAATTCGGAAATGACAAATCCTAATACAATATCTCCAAGAAATTCAAGTCTTTCATTTGACGGAACATAATTTTCATTGGCATAGGAGCTGTGGGTTAATGCCTGGATAATTAGATAAGGATTTTTAAATTTATATCCTATAAGGCTCTCAAACTCCTGTAAATTTTCTAAAGACCAAAGATGCATTCGTTCCACCAAAACCAAAGGAATTTGTCATGGCGCACCTTACCTGTTTTTTTCTTGCCTTATAGGGTACATAATCTAAATCACATTCTGGATCAGGATTATCAAGATTTATTGTTGGAGGTACGATATCTTCATAAATACTTAAAATTGTAAAAATTGCTTCAACACCTCCAGCAGCACCAAGAAGATGTCCAGTCATTGATTTGGTTGAACTTACACAAAGTTTATAGGCATGTTCTCCAAAAACTTTTTTAATTGCCTGTGTTTCAAGTTCATCACCCTGTTTTGTAGATGTTCCATGCGCATTTATGTAATCTATTTCTTCTGGTAATAATCCGGCATCATTAAGAGCTCTTTTCATACATCTTGCACCACCTTCTCCCTCTAATGCGGGTGCTGTTATATGATAGGCATCTGAAGTCATACCATATCCAACAAGTTCTGCATAAATTTTAGCTTCCCTTTTTATTGCATGCTCCAATTCTTCTAAAATAATAATTCCAGCTCCCTCACCCATTACAAAACCATCTCTATCAATATCAAAAGGTCTGCTTGCCCTTTCGGGTTCATCGTTTCTTGTTGACAAAGCTCTCATAATAGAAAAGCCCGCAACTGCCATTGGTGTAATAACAGCTTCGGTTCCTCCTGCGATCATTACATCGGCATCACCATATTGAATCATTCTGAAGGCTTCTCCTATTGAGTGATTTCCTGTAGCACAGGCAGTAGTTACAGCAAGATTAGGACCTTTAACACCATATCTTATAGATATCTGCCCAGCGGCAAGATTTACAATAACCATAGGAATAAAAAAAGGACTTACCCTTTTCCAACCCTTCTCAAGTAATATCTTATGGTAATACTCGATAGCTGGAAGTCCACCCATTCCTGAACCAATAACTATTCCAATTCTTTCAGAATTTTCAGAAGTTATTTTTAAATTAGAATCCTCCAGAGCCATTTGAGTAGCTGCAATTGCAAAATGGATAAATCTATCCATTTTTTTAACTTCCTTATACTCAATATATTTTGTAGGATCGAAATTTTTTACCTGTGCAGCAATTTTTACTGGATAATCTTTTGCATCAAAATGGGTAATATAGTCAACTCCAGATTTACCTTCAAGGATTGCTTCCCATGATGATTGAACATCTAAACCGAGTGGGGAAACCATCCCCAGCCCGGTAACTACAACTCTTCTTTTAGACATGGATTATTATGCCTGACCTGTTTTGTTTTTTATGTATTCTATTGCATCTTTTACTTTCCCTATTTTTTCAGCATCTTCATCGGGTATCTCGATACCAAAGGCTTCTTCAAAAGCCATAACAAGTTCAACCGTATCAAGGGAATCTGCACCAAGGTCTTCAACAAAAGATGCCTCTGGAGTAACCTGGGATACATCTACTCCAAGTTGTTTAGCAATAATTTCTTTTACTTTCTCTTCTACCATTCCTTACCTCCTTTTTTTTCTTTGAAAAAGACTTCTTGTTTTCATAATTAAAGTTACATATACATTCCGCCATTTACATGGATAACTTGACCTGTTATATATCCTGATTCTGGCAAAGCCAGAAATATTATAGTATTTGCTACATCCATTGTTGTTCCAAACCTCTGAAGAGGAATTGTTCTTAACATTTCTTCTTTTACTTTTTCGGGCAATTTTTCAGTCATTGCTGTTTGAATAAAACCTGGTGCGACAGCATTAACAGTTATTCCACGAGAAGCATACTCCTTAGCTAATGTTTTTGTCAATCCAATAAGCCCTGCCTTTGATGCTGAATAATTAACTTGACCAGGATTTCCTGTAAAAGCTACTACAGAAGCAATATTGATAATTCTACCGTATTTAATTTTTGACATACTCTTTATAGCCTCTCTTGAGCAAAGGAATGCACCCTTTAAATTAATGTTCAAAACAGCGTCCCATTCCTCATCTTTCATTCTTATAAGTAAATTATCCTTAGTTATCCCCGCATTATTAACTAGAATTTCAATTTTACCAAATTTTTTTAAAGATTCCTCAAATAATGTTTTAACATCCTCTGAATTAGAAACATCGGCTTTTAAACCTAATGTTTCAACGCCAAACAGACTCTTAATTTCTTCAGCTGATTGTTTTGCCCTTTCTTCATCTATATCAACAATAACAATGTTTACTCCTCTTTTTGCAAACTCCTCTGCTGTTGTTCTACCAATTCCTCTTGAAGAACCCGTAATTACAGCCGTATGCCCATTCATAAAATACCTCCCTATTAAGACTTCTAAAAATAGAATTATAAAAAATTTCTCATTAAAAATTCCACCTTTTAATTGAATTTTATGGTTACAATTATAATTATAGAAATTAAGATTGCTTGAGGTTGTTTATAAAGATTTATTTATGTATAATGGGTTGCGAGAATTTTAAAAGGCTTCAGTAAAAATTTAAGGATTTTTATAAGGTTGAATTAAGAACAAAGTTTCTGCAAGTCTTTAAACAATCAAAAATTAATGGAGGTGAAGGGATTCGAACCCACGACCTCCTGCGTGCAAAGCA
>Ga0308411_10001164_pt1 | contig 17813 bp, 10 predicted proteins | sample HotsprottomLayer_2_FD_203530 | JGI IMG/M metagenome (GOLD analysis project Ga0308411, IMG submission 203530) | Hot spring phototrophic mat microbial communities from Octopus Spring, Yellowstone National Park, Wyoming, United States -... | ecosystem: Environmental > Aquatic > Thermal springs >...
GGGGGGAGGCACACACCGTTTTTCAATGGATATAGGCCGCAGTTTTATTTCAGGACTACAGATGTGACTGGAGTATCGCAGTTACCTGAGGGTGTAGAGATGGTGATGCCTGGTGATAATTTAACGATAAGTGTAGAGTTGATAGCGCCTATAGCGATGGAGAAGGAGCTGAGGTTTGCCATAAGGGAAGGGGGAAGGACAGTAGGCGCTGGCGTGGTCACCGAGGTGCTGGGGTAAGAGACATGAGAGAGATAATACTTTTTCAATGCACAGAATGTAAGAATAAAAACTATGCAAGCATGAAGAATAAGAAAAATACTACTGATAAGATACAGCTCAAGAAGTATTGTAGGGCCTGTAAGAGGCATACCGCCCATAAGGAAACAAAGGCATAGGCCAGTAGCTCTAACGGCGAGAGCATCGGACTCCAAATCCGAGGGTTGGGGGTTCAAATCCCTCCTGGCCTGTTTTATAAATCTATAATATAAATGAGGACGATATAATGCTTCAGAGGATCAAGGATTTTTTTAGCGAGGTAAAGATTGAGACCAAGAAGGTCAATTATCCCTCTAAGGAAGAACTCATAGGCTCCACTTGGGTAGTAGTCATTACGGTCCTTATAGTCTCTTTTTTTCTCGGAATAGTTGATATAAGCCTGGCCAAGATAGTTTCATTCCTCGTTAGATAAGGGAATATCAATGAACTGGTATGTAGTGCATACATATTCTGGTTTTGAGGAAAAGGTCAAACAGTCTATTGAGGAAAGGGTAAAACAGAAGGGCCTTGAGGGCAAGATTGGCAGGATCCTTGTTCCTAAGGAAAAGGTGCTTGTAATGAAGGGAAGGGGCAGGAGAGAGGCCGAGAGGAAGTTTTACCCTGGTTATATCCTCGTAGAGATAGCCCCCAGAGAAGACAATAGGATTGATGAAGAGACCTGGCTCTTAATAAAGAATACCATGAAGGTTACAGGCTTTGTAGGAGGCCTTAATCCTATCCCCGTCCCAGAGGAAGAGGTCAAGGCGATAATGCAACAGATGGAGCAAGGACCACCACAGGTTATGTACACCCAGTTTGACAAAAATGATCAGGTCAAGATAATTGACGGCCCTTTTGCAAATTTTGTCGGCTTTGTTGATGAGGTTGATATGGATCACGGGAGACTTAGGGTCCTTGTAAGTATATTTGGGAGGCAGACGCCGGTAGACCTCTCCTTTACACAGGCAGAAAAAATTTAAAGATAATAGATGGAGGAAGCAGATGGCTAAAAAGGAAGTGACAGCACAGGTCAAGCTCCTTATACCTGCAGGAAAGGCAAATCCTGCACCACCGGTGGGTCCTGCCTTGGGGCCTCATGGTATAAACATAATGGAGTTCTGTAAGCAATTCAATGCCAAGACCCAGAGCATGGGCGATACCCTTGTGCCGGTTGTTTTAAGTGTATATAAGGATCGTTCTTTTACCTTTGTCTTAAAGACCCCACCTGCCTCAGAGCTCATAAAGAAGGCCTGTAACATAGTTAAGGGGTCAAGTGTCCCAAACAAGGACAAGGTTGGGACACTCACGAATGCACAGGTTATAGAGATCGCAAAGACGAAACTTGCTGACTTAAACACCACATCGCTTGATGCAGCAGTAAATATTATAAAAGGCACCGCCAAGAGCATGGGCGTTGAGATAAGGGATTAAACAGGAGGCTATGAGGTTATGGGCAAGAGACTTGAGGATCTGAGCAAAAAGATAGACCTGCTAAAAGAATATTCACTACAAGATGCAATTGATTTTTTAAAGACGAACCTTGTCACAAGGTTTGATGAGACCGTGGATGTTGCAATCAATCTCGGTGTTGATCCACGAAAATCCGAACAGATGGTCAGAGGCACGGTAGTTTTGCCTTATGGGACAGGGAAGACCGTAAGGGTGCTTGTATTTGCCAAGGGCGAGAAGGAGAAGGAGGCGAGGGAGGCAGGGGCCGATTATGTTGGCGCAGAGGACCTGATAGAAAAGATCCAGAAGGGTTGGCTTGACTTTGATAAGGCTGTAGCAACCCCTGATGTGATGGGCATTGTTGGTAAGCTTGGAAAGATACTTGGCCCGAGGGGACTGATGCCCAATCCAAAGCTCGGCACCGTAACCTTTGATATAGCCAAGGCCGTTCAGGAGATAAGGGCAGGAAAGGTAGAATACAAGGTTGAAAAGGCAGGGATACTGCATATACCAGTAGGAAAGCTCTCTTTTGATAGGGACAAGATAGTTGAGAACATTATGGCTGTGCTTAAGGCAGTAGTAAGGGCAAAGCCAGCTACTTCAAAGGGTAGGTATCTTAAAAAACTCACGATTAGCACAACGCAGGGTCCAGGGATAAGGATAGACCTTGCAAAACTCAAGATCAGTTAAATCAAAACAGACCTTGTCTGTAAAAAATAATTGTCAGAGACAGCAGGTTGCCAAGGGTATTAAAGGTCTATTGACCGCCTGCCAAGACAATGTGACCTCTATGTAGTTGACCTTGTTTGTCTCTGGGAAAGGAGGAGACTTCTGATTACCAAAGAAAAGAAATCCCGCCAGGTATCTGATCTGACCGATAAGTTCTCTAAATCTAATGCAGTGGTTCTGACCGATTATAAGGGGCTTACGGTCTCTGAGATCTCAACCCTTAGAAACAGTCTAAAGGCTACGGGTTCTGAGTTTAAGGTGGTAAAAAATACCCTTGCACTTCTGGCTTCTAAGGGGACTATGGCTGAGAAGGCCAGTGGCTATATGGTTGGCCCTACCGGGATTGCCTTTAGCTATGAGGATGCTGTAGGGACGATCAAGGGCTTGTTAGAATTTGCTGAAAAAAACGACAAGCTCAAGGTAAAGGCAGGGGTAGTTGAGGGGGCCCTATTAGATCCCAATGAATTAAAGACCCTCTCAAAGTTACCACCAAGGCCTGTGCTTTTAGGCATGCTTGCAGGAGCAATTCAGGCACCCCTTGGAAAGCTTGCCTGTGCCTTTAGCGCACCAATTACAAAACTTTTATATTCCTTTGAGGCATTAAAAAATAAAAAGGGTGAATAAAGGAGGATACTAAATGGCTGTTACAAAGGAAGAGGTGTTTGGCTTTATTGACAATATGACTGTGATTGAACTATCGCAGTTTATTAAGGAGTTTGAGGAGAGATATGGCGTCACTGCTGCAGCGCCTGTGGCAGTGGCTGCTGCCCCTCAGGCAGGGGCCGCAGCAGCCCCAGAGGTAGAGGAAAAGACCAGCTTTGATGTGATCCTTGCCTCTGCCGGTGAGAAAAAGATACAGGTTATAAAGGTAGTCAGGGAGCTCACAAGCTTAGGTCTTAAAGAGGCCAAGGACCTTGTTGACAACGCCCCAAAACCTGTAAAGACAGGTGTCAGCAAGGAAGAGGCTGAGGCTATGAAGGCAAAGCTTGAGGCAGAGGGTGCAAAGATTGAGATCAAGTAGGCAAAACAGCAGGGACGTATTGCTATACGTCCCTATCGTTAAAAAGGGCAAATAAGGACACGAATAACACGAAAAAAAATAGAAGAGGAGGTTATAAGAAAGAAAAGGGGAAATTAGTGTAATTTGTTTATTCGTGACATTCGTGTCCTAAATAACCAAAGGCCTAGGCCTTAAACTTTGGGCTTTTACCTTAAAAGAGTTAGAAGGAGAACCATGGCAAGGGCATTAATAGAGAGAGTAGATTTTAGTAAGGTTCCTGTTTCAATTGACATACCCTACCTTATAGAGTTTCAGAAGAATTCCTTTGAGCGTTTTTTGCAGCGTCATATAGCACCTGAGAAAAGGGCCGATGAGGGCCTTCAGGCTGCCTTGAGCGGTGTATTTCCTATTTCTGATTATAATGATACTGCCTCTATTGACTTTATTTCCTATTCAATAGCTGACCCCAAGATAACTCCCCGTGAGTGCCTTCAGAAGGGCCTAACCTATGCCTCACCACTTAGAATCAATGTAAGGCTCAATATATTTGAAAAGGACGACAAAAACAACAGGTTCTTAAAGGAATCAAGGGAACAAGAGGTCTATATAGGTGAGATACCACTTATGACCGAGACAGGTAGTTTTATTATTAACGGTGTTGAGAGGGTAATTGTAAGCCAGCTCCATAGGTCTCCAGGGGTATATTTTGCCCCAGACAAAGGGAAGACCCATGCAAGCGGAAGGCTTTTATATACAGCAAGGGTAATCCCTGTGAGGGGGTCTTGGCTTGATTTTGAGTTTGATTCTAAGGATATCCTTTATGTGCGGATTGACAGGAGACGCAAACTCCCTGCTACGGTGGTCTTAAAGGCACTCGGTTACACCAATGAAGACCTCCTAAAGACCTTTTATCCTGTAGAGGAGATCAATATAGATAAAAATGGCAAAATCACAAGAAGGGTCAGTGAGGTCTTAATCGGACTGAGGTCACCCTGTAATATTATATCTCCTGATGGCAACGAGGTCATTGTAAAAGAGGGCAATAAGATATCAAAGCATGTATTAAAGAGGATTGAAGCGGCCAACATTAAACACATTCCCATTGAAAAGGACGATATAATTGGGAGGGTAACTTTAAAGGATGTTATTGATCCTAACACAGGTGAGGTCATTTTAGATGGCAACAAAGAGATCACTGAAGAGGTATTAAAAAAGATAATTGCCGCACAGATTGATACACTGCATTTACTGTTTATTGACAACATAAATTACCTGCCTTCTCTGAGGGAAACTCTACTGACAGATAAGATGACCTCTCAGGAGGATGCCCTCAAAGAGATATACAAGAAACTCCGCCCCGGCGAGCCTGCCACTGCGGATTCCTCAAGGGACCTTTTTCATGGCCTGTTTTTTGATCCAAAGAGATATGACCTTTCCCCTGTTGGAAGGCTGAAGGTCAATGAAAAACTCAGGATTGATGTGCCACAGGATGTAAGGGTTTTGACAAATAGAGACATAGTAGAGATTGTTAGATATCTGCTCAATCTGAGGACCGGTAAGGGTGAAGTGGATGATATAGACCACCTCGGTAATAGGAGGGTCAGGGGCATCGGAGAACTGTTAGAGAATCAGTTCAGGATTGGTCTGGTAAGGATGGAGCGCACGATCAGGGAGAAGATGACCCTGACGGAGATAGAAAATGCCATGCCCCATGATCTTATAAATGCAAAGCCTGTTATGGCTGCAATAAAGGAGTTCTTTGGCTCAAGCCAATTGAGCCAGTTTATGGATCAGACAAACCCCCTCTCAGAGATAACCCACAAGAGGAGGCTGTCGGCCCTTGGTCCAGGGGGACTGACCCGTGAAAGGGCTGGATTTGAGGTCAGAGATGTGCATACAACCCACTATGGCAGGATATGCCCTATTGAGACCCCTGAGGGCCCGAATATCGGTCTGATAACCTCTCTTGCCACCTATGCAAGGATCAATGAATATGGCTTTATAGAGGCCCCTTATAGGGTTGTAGAAAACGGCAGGGTGACAAACAATGTGGTCTATCTGTCGGCCATAAAGGGCGAGGACTATGTCATTGCAGAGGCCACCTCTCCGGTGGACAAAAAGGGAAATCTGATTGGAGATGCGGTGTCAGCAAGGGTTGGAGGCGATTTCAAGATCGTCTCTCCTAAGGAAGTTCAATACATGGATGTCTCACCTAAGCAGATCGTTAGTGTCTCAGCGGCGCTGATCCCATTCTTGCAGAACGATGATGCTAATAGGGCATTGATGGGGTCAAATATGCAGAGGCAAGCAGTGCCTTTACTCTTGCCTGATGCGCCTATTGTGGGCACTGGTATGGAAAGGGCAGCGGCGAGGGATTCGGGATGGCTTGTAATTGCCAAGAGGTCGGGCGTAGTTACCAGTGTTGATGCCACAAGGATCGTAGTCAAGGCCAATGATGAGACAGGCAGTGTGGATATATACAATCTGGTGAAATTTCAGAGGTCCAATCAGGCTACCTGTATGACTCAGAGGCCCATTGTAAATATAGGGGATGTGGTGGAGGCAGGCGATGTCCTTGCTGATGGTCCTGCTACTGAGTCGGGTGAGTTGGCCCTCGGCAAGAATGTGCTTGTAGCATTTATGCCATGGGGTGGCTATAACTTTGAGGATGCCATACTTTTAAGTGAGCGCCTTGTAAAGGAGGATGTTTACACCTCTATACACATAGAAGAGTTTGAGGTGGAGGCAAGAGACACAAAGCTCGGGCCTGAAGAGATCACAAGGGATATCCCTAATGTGGGAGAAGATGCCCTCAGAAACCTTGATGAGAGTGGAATAATCAGGATTGGCGCTGAGGTCAAGGTAGGTGACATACTTGTAGGTAAGGTTACCCCTAAGGGGGAGACTATTCTGACCCCAGAGGAGAAACTTTTACGCGCCATATTCGGTGACAAGGCCGATGATGTTAAAGAGAGTTGTTTATATGTGCCCCCGGGCATAGAGGGTGTTGTAGTTGATGTCAGGGTGCTCTCAAGAAAAGGCATTGAAAAGGACGCAAGGACAAGGTCTATTGAAAATGCAGAGATTGCTGCTGTTCAGAGGGACCTTGAGGAAGAGAGTCGTATAATCAGGGAGATTAAGAATTCAAGGATTAGAAGTCTGTTGATTGGTCAAAAGGTGTTAGAAGATGTCAAGGAGTCAAAGGGCAAAGAGGTTATATGTCAAAAGGGTAAGAGACTTACTGAGGCACAGGTATCAAGGATAAAGGACGAGCATCTCGTTAAGGTAAAGATAGAGGATCAGACAGTAAAGGTCCAGATAGAGGGGATTAACAATGAGGCCAACTACAAGATAAAGTCCCTTGAGGCCCAATACAACGAGAGGATTGAGAGGATCAAAAAGGGAGATGAATTACCCCCTGGTGTGAATAAACTCGTCAAGGTATATATTGCCATGAAGAGGAAGATACAGGTAGGTGATAAGATGGCAGGCAGACATGGTAATAAAGGCGTCGTCTCCGTGATATTGCCTGAAGAGGATATGCCGTATCTGGCTGATGGTACACCAGTGGATATAGTGCTTAACCCGCTTGGTGTACCTTCAAGGATGAATGTGGGGCAGATATTAGAGACCCATCTTGGTTGGGCTGCAAGGCTCTTAGGGATTTACGTATCCACACCGGTGTTTGAGGGTGCTACTGAGGCTGAGATAAAAGACCTCTTAAAGAAAGGGCTAAAAAAGGCGGGATTGCCCTATGAAAATCTACCCTTAGGACAGACTATCCTATATGACGGCAGGACAGGCGAGCCCTTTCAGAGGCCTGTAACAGTGGGTTATATGTATATGTTAAAGCTCCATCACCTTGTAGCAGACAAGATACATGCCCGCTCTATCGGCCCTTATTCATTGGTTACACAACAGCCATTGGGTGGCAAGGCCCAGTTTGGTGGACAGAGGCTTGGAGAGATGGAGGTTTGGGCACTGGAGGCCTACGGTGCTGCCCACTCTCTACAGGAGTTTCTGACCGTAAAGAGTGACGACATTAACGGTAGATCAAGGATCTATGATGCGATAGTAAAGGGAGACCCTGTGCTTGAGCCGGGTGTTCCCGAGTCTTTTCATGTGTTAATAAAGGAACTCCAGAGCCTTGGGCTTGATGTGGAGCTTCTGGAGAAGAAAAGGAGAGTGGAGGATAATTAATTGATAGAGGACATCTACCAACTATTTCAAAAGCCAAAAAACCCAAAGGATTTTGATTCTATTAGGATTAAGCTTGCCTCTCCAGATAGGATCAGGGAATGGAGCCATGGAGAGGTCAAAAAGCCCGAGACAATAAATTATAGGACCTTTAAGCCTGAGCATGATGGACTCTTTTGCGCCAAGATATTTGGACCTACAAAGGACTGGGAATGTCTCTGTGGCAAGTATAAGAGGATGAAGCACAGGGGTGTCATATGCGACAAATGTGGTGTGGAGGTAATACAGTCAAAGGTAAGGCGTGAGAGGATGGGGCATATTGAGCTCGCCACGCCGGTTGCCCATGTCTGGTTCCTGAGAGGCATTCCAAGCAGGATAGGTACCCTCCTTGATATGACCTTACGGAGTTTAGAGAGGGTGCTATATTTTGAGGACTATATTGTCATAGACCCTGGCGACACCCCCCTTACGGAAAAGCAGTTACTTTCAGAGGAGGAATACCAAAAGAAGGTACATGAGTTTGGCTCTAAGTTCAAGGCTGGAATGGGTGCTGAGGCCATAAGGGAACTCCTTAAGAGGGTTGACTTAGAAGGTCTTGCAGAGGAACTCAAGGAAAAGATTGACAGTGTGTCATCGGTTGGCATCAAGAAGAAGCTCTCAAAGAGGCTAAAGATTGTAGAGGCCTTTATTAAATCGGGCAATAGACCTGAGTGGATGATACTTGACATCATCCCTGTCCTTCCTCCTGATCTAAGGCCCCTTGTGCCTCTTGATGGCGGTAGGTTTGCGACCTCAGACCTTAATGACCTTTACAGGAGGATCCTGAATAGGAATAACAGACTAAAGAGGCTTATAGAACTAAAGGCACCGGGCGTAATTATCAAGAATGAAAAGAGGATGCTTCAGGAGGCTGTGGACGCCCTATTTGACAACAGCAAGAAGGCCAAGGTGCTCAAGGCTGGAGGCAAAAGGGTGCTCAAGTCCCTCAGCGATATGATCAAGGGAAAGCAGGGTCGTTTCAGACAGAACCTACTTGGTAAGAGGGTGGACTATTCGGGTAGGTCTGTGATAGTGGTCGGTCCTGAATTAGAACTCCATCAGTGTGGTATCCCAAAGACGATGGCCCTTGAGCTCTTTAAGCCCTATGTATTTAATAAGATTGAGGAAAGGGGTTATGCAACCACCATAAAGCATGCCAAGAGACTGGTTGAAAGAGAGGCCCCAGAGGTATGGGATGCCCTTGAAGAGGTAATACAACAGCACCCTGTGCTTTTAAACAGGGCACCTACTCTGCATAGACTTGGTATTCAGGCCTTTGACCCTGTGCTTGTAGAGGGCAAGGCTATTAGACTTCATCCCCTTGTCTGTACTGCCTTCAATGCCGACTTTGACGGCGACCAGATGGCTGTCCATGTGCCTTTGTCTTTAGAGGCACAGATAGAGGCAAGGGTCTTGATGATGTCGGTCAACAACCTCCTTTCGCCTGCAAATGGTAAGCCCATAATTGTGCCAACTCAGGACATGGTCTTGGGCATATATTATCTTACGAAGATGAAGAAAGGTATGCCTGGTGAGGGGAAGGTCTTTGCAGATGAAGAGGATGTCCGAATGGCCTACGACGCAGGGGTTGTGCATGAACACACCGCTATTAAGGTAAGGATCAATGGTGAGCTCGTAGATACCACTGTGGGGAGGGTCCTATTTAGTGAGATCTTAAGGGACGATGACCCAGATGTTGCGATTAATAAAGAAGACTATCAGGGTCTTGATGGGCAAGGTGGTGTGCCTTTTCATATGATTAACAAGGAACTCACCAAAAAGGAGATTGGCAAACTCATTGAGTTTATCCATAAGAGGTTTGGAAAAAGAAGGACAGTGGTCTTTCTAAATAAGTTAGAGAGACTCGGTTTTTATTTTGCAACCCGTTCTGGTATATCCATATCAATAGGTGATATGCATGTGCCTTCTACTAAGGCCGAGCTCATAAGCAGTGCCGAAAAGGAGGTCATGGAGGTTCAGCAGCAGTATGCCGATGGCCTAATCACTCAAGGTGAGCGTAACAATAAGGTTATAGATATATGGGCAAAGGTCACTGAGAAGGTGGCTGAGGCCATGATGAACGAGTTAGGAGCAGAGGAAGGAAAGGAGTTGACTGAGGAGGAGCTAAAGGAGAGACGCTCCTTTAACAGCATCTTCATGATGGCAGACTCAGGTGCAAGGGGAAGCACGGCACAGATAAAGCAGCTTGCGGGTATGAGGGGTCTTATGGCAAAGCCCTCAGGGGAGATCATTGAGACCCCAATCACTGCCAATTTTAGGGAGGGGCTTTCGCCGCTTCAGTACTTTATCTCTACCCACGGTGCGAGAAAGGGACTTGCTGACACGGCCCTGAAGACTGCCAATGCAGGGTATCTGACACGAAGGCTCGTGGATGTGGCACAGGATGTGATACTAACGGAGCATGACTGCGGGACTAAAGAGGGTATTCAGGTGATTGCCCTCGTTGAGGGTGGACAGATAATTCAGCCCCTTGAGGAGAGGATATTTGGTAGGACATTGGCCGAAGATATTAAGGACCCAGTGACGGGTGAAGTTATTGCTAAGCGTAATATGACCATTGATGATGACCTTGCCAAGAAGATAGTTGATGCGGGTATTAACAATGTCAAGATACGGTCGGTGTTGACATGTGAGTCAAAGACAGGGGTCTGTGGAAAGTGTTACGGTATGGACCTCGCCCGTGGTACTGCCATAGAGGTGGGAGAGGCTATTGGCATTATAGCAGCACAGTCTATAGGTGAACCAGGGACGCAGCTCACGATGAGGACCTTCCACATTGGTGGAGCGGCAACCAAGGTCATTGAACAGGCGACTATTGAGGCAAAAAATTCTGGTTATGTCAAGTTTATTGACCTCAATGCGGTGAAGAATAAAGAGGGGCACCTGATTGTGCTAAACAGAAACGCCATGATTGCAGTAGTTGAAAAGTCAGGCAAGGACTCAGGGAGGGAGAAGGAGAAATACAATCTTGTTTATGGCGCAAGGATACTGGTTGAAGAGAGGCAAAAGATTGAGGCAGGACAGAAATTGGTGGAATGGGACCCCTTCTCTACGCCGATCCTTACGGAGGTGGGTGGTAAGGTAGCCCTCGGGGATATTGAAGACAATGTTACCTACAAGGAAGAGGTTGATGAGACCACAGGGCTTGCCCATAAGGTGGTGATTGACTATCCTGCAAACAAGCGTCCCCGTATATCAATCAAAGACGATTCAGGTAAGACCGTAAAGATACCTGGCACGAACAACCCGGCCCGTTACATGCTACCCTCTGGTGCCCATATCTTGGTGGATAAGGGCGATGTAGTGATGCCGGGGGATATACTTGCAAAGATACCGAGGGGCACCACAAAGACAAAGGACATTACTGGAGGGCTTCCGAGGGTGGCAGAGCTCTTTGAGGCACGCAAGCCCAAAGAACAGGCAATTGTGACCGAGATCAACGGAATGGTTGAGTTTAAGGGCTCATATAAGGGTATGCGTGTGGTTGCCATTAAGGGAGGCGAGGAAGAGAGGGAGTATCATATCCCAAAGGGCAAGCATGTTACCGTACATGAGGGCGATTGGGTAAGGGCCGGAGAGCCCCTCATGGATGGTGCCGTCAATCCCCATAGCATCCTTGACATACTCGGCCCAAAGGAACTACAGCGATACCTTGTGGATGAGGTCCAGAGGGTCTATAGGCTGCAGGGTGTCTCAATTAACGACAAGCACATTGAGGTGATCGTAAGGCAGATGATGAAAAAGATAAGGATAGAGGACCCTGGAGATACAAGATTCCTGATTGGTGATGAGGTTGATCGGCTACCCTTTAATGAGGAGAACGAGAGGGTTGTCAAAAAGGGTGGACGGCCTGCTCAGGGCAAGCCATTACTGCTTGGTATTACAAAGGCATCGTTGTCAACAGAGAGCTGGGTCTCTGCTGCCTCGTTCCAAGAGACCACGAGGGTGCTTACAGAGGCAGCCTTGAGTGGCCTTGTGGACGAACTAAGGGGCCTTAAGGAGAATGTGATTATGGGTAGGATGATCCCTGCAGGCACAGGGATGCAGCTCTACAGGGATACCTTCATAAAGGGTGATTTCTTCCCTGAGGAAGACAGGGAAGGGGTAGATTAGGCCCTTTGTGGTTGTGGTAAAGCTTTTACCTGAAAACTTCTTACAACACAAGTGCTGTGAATGGACAAATTATAGTTTATAACTAACCATCTCCGCGACAATTTCTAAACTTTGAGCAATGGTTTGAGACCTTTTGGGATGAGATTAATGCAAACTCTCAGAGCAAGGATTTAAAAAGGCGTAAGAGATTATTACCTTACCGTAGTAATCCCTCGTTAACGCTACCGACTTTTGCAATGACAAAACTGCCTTTTGTTATATCACTACAGTTCTATTTCAATCCTTCCGTTGTTCATCTTAAAATACAGAGTGAACGGTATTTTGTATGAGTGTTATTAAGTCAATTGGGAACGCATTAATTGTTAGTCTTGATATCAACGAGCACTACTTGTTTTTTGTCTCCGGATGTGCAAATTGTCCACCTTAAACCACAAAAAGAGGGTTTCCATAATCATACCTGCCTACAACGAGGAGACCTGTCTCAGTGAACTGAGGGGACGATTGGTGTTGCTTAGGACAAGCCTTGAGGATTATGAGTTTGAGTTTATCTTCGTCAATGATGGTTCCACTGATAGGACCCTTGATATCCTCAAGGGGTTTGCCAAGGACGACCACTCTGTTAAGGTAATAAGCCTCTCAAGGAATTTTGGCCATGAGGCGGCAATTAGCGCCGGTTGTCAGTATGCCACAGGCGAGGCAGTGGTCTTTATAGATGCAGACCTTCAGGACCCACCAGAGTTGATACCTGATTTGCTCAGCAAGTTTGAAGAGGGTTATGATGTGGTCTATGCCGTCCGGAGGTCAAGGGCTGGAGAGTCCCTTTTCAAAAAAAAGACTGCCCAGTGGTTTTATAGCATACTGAGAAGGTTATCATACATCCCAATACCCTCAGAGACGAGCAACTTCAGGCTGATTAGCAGAAAGGCCCTCTTGGCCTTCAATTCACTGCCAGAGAGGGACCGCTTTATTAGGGGCATGGTCACATGGATTGGTTTTAAACAGACAGGTATAGAGTTTGACCGTGCCCCAAGGTATGCAGGCAAGACCAAATACACCCTAAAAAGGATGATAAACTTTGCCATTGACGGCATAATAGGCTTTTCAAATATACCGCTCAGGCTTGCCTCATGGGTCGGCATAATGTTTATGGTCTTCTCAGCCATCGTAGTTTCTCTGGGACTTTTGGGGTCGCCAATGCTAAATATATCTACTACTCTGTTAATAACGGCAATATTTCTCGTTGGTGGTATCCAGTTGCTTATCCTTGGCATTATTGCCGAGTACATCGCCCGTATCCACAATGAAAGCAAGGCAAGACCTCTGTATATAATTGACGAGAAGATAAATATACCTTAGCCCATATTAGTGTGAGTATTACCTAAATTGAGCGTTTTTCCCAATAATAAGGAAGAGATTGCCCTGAAAGGCTTATGAGCGATACCTTTTTTGTCTATGTAGTGGACCGCTTGCCTAAAAGGTGCGTGGTGAATCTTTATAAGGTTATGACCATACAGTAAGGGAAAGAGGATTGCATTGCTCAAGGCCGAAAAAGATGAAGAAGTGACAAAGGGCTATTAAATTTGCGTTGGCTACTAAATAGGGTACCTTATTAGACCAAATTGAAAGACATGTCACCTTTTAGCCTAATTATTATCCTTGTTGTCCTGTTTCCACTTGCCCCTGATGCTGTTGCCCAAAACCTTTTAAAAAATCCCGATTTTGAAGAGGCCACTGAGACAAGGCCCTCTTATTGGGAGTATGACACCTGGATCAAAGATAGAAACACGGCGCAGATAGGTCTTACCACAAGGGATAGTCACTCTGCCAAGACTTCTATAGAGATAGATGTTTTTGAACCTGACGATGTCAAAGTGATGCAGAAGATTGAGGTCTTGCCTAATAGGATCTATCTATTTTCCTGCTGGGTAAAGGCACGGGGCATTCCCACTGGCGCAAAGGGTGCAAACCTCTCGGCCTTAGGTATTCTTGATACCTCAGAGTCTCTGTATGATACCTCTGGCCAATGGCGTGAGCTCAGGTTCTATGGCAGGACAGGGCCTGACCAGCGAGAGGTGGTATTTACCATCAGGATCGGTGGTTATGGGAGCCTTAATAAAGGCAAGGCCCTCTTTGATGACTGCATAGCGGAGGTAGTTAATACGGTCCCCAATGGCGTTCAGGTGGCCAATCTAAGCCCCCTTAAAGGTCAGCCTGGCCCTGAAAGGTCATATACAGGATGGATAGTCGGGATATTGATATTTGCCATATTTGGCTTTTTGGGATACAGGTATCTGAGTTCACCCTATTGGCAAGACCTTACAAGGTTTTTACTGAAACCTGAAGGAGACGAAACGCCAAATACCAAAGGTTTATGGACAAGGTATTACATCCTTATTGCCTTGTCATTCTTAGCAAAGTTTGTCCTTGCCCTTATTTCCACTGGTTATCCAGTGGATGTTATCACCTTTAAGGCCTGGTCGGACCTGCTCGCCAGGGATGGTTTTTCGGCCTTTTACTATGGCAGTCATTTTGTAGATTACCCACCTTTATACATGTATGTATTTTATGTGGTTGGCAAGGTGAGGTTATGGTTAGACATAGGTTTTGAATCCCAGTGGTTTTTGTTGCTTGTAAAGTTGCCTTCTCTGATCGCTGAGCTCTTATCGGTTGTTGTGCTCCTTAGATTGTTAAAGTCCAGTAGGACTGGTGATAAGAGGGCATACCTGGCACCTCTGCTATTTGCATTTAATCCTGCCGTAGTTATTGACAGTGCCCTATGGGGACAGAGCGATTCGGTATTGGCACTACTTGTGGCCGTGTCATTGGTGCTACTTACACAGAATAGGTCTGTAGCAGCCACCATTACCTTTAGCTGTGCGGTATTGATGAAGCCTCAGGCCCTGATGTTTACCCCCATTTTTATCTTTTATTTTTATAGGCTAAGGGATTGGTCAATCCTTCTTAAGGCCTTTTTGGCCTCGCTTGCTATGATGGTGTTAATTGTATTGCCCTTCTCTGTATCTCATGGTCCATATTGGATTATTAAGATCTTTAAAAACGCCCTTGAACAGTACCCCTATGCAACGCTTAATGCTTTTAATTTCTACGCCCTCATTGGGAAGAATTGGGCACCTGTGGACTCAACGCTCATTTTGCCCATAAAGTATTGGGGAGCAATTTCGTTAACCCTTATTACTGCCCTATCAGGCCTAATGTATCTGAGGTCTAATAATCCACATAGGATACTGTTAATAGCCCTGTTTATTTTGGTCTCTGTGTTTATGTTCTCTACAAAGATGCACGAGCGTTATATGATACCTGCCCTTTTGCTCTTCAGTCTCCTTTATGTGTTTATAAGAGACAAGAGACTGTTGTACCTAATTGCAGGTTTTACCCTCACCAACACCGTAAACTTGGGCTATACCCTTGCCTTTGCCCATCAGGGTATCTATCACCTCTCAGCGGATGATGCAATATTAAGGGTCTGCTCGGCTGTAAATCTTGCTCTGTATGTCTTTCTGGTCAAATGGGTATGGACAAGGCTCTTTGGTGAGACCAAAAGTCCAGTGACAAAGGACACAGGACGGTTATCTCCCTTTTTAAAAGGTTTACCAGACATCAAACAACCCTTCAGTCCAGACCTCTCTGTTGGTCCAAGAGACTGGCTGTGGGCCTTGATTATAGCCTTTTGTTACTGCCTGTTGGTCTTTTACAACCTCGGTTCTATTAAGTCACCACAGACTTACTGGAGGCCTGGCGTCACTGGTGAGTCCTTTTATGTGGACCTCGGACAGTCCAAAGAGATTGGCAAGGTGCTCTTTTTCTCTGGTATTGGTACTGGTCGGTATAGGGTGGATGTCTCAGAAGACCTCGTCAGATGGACCACAGTCGGTGTCTTCAATCAAAAGAGTCCATTTCAATGGAAGACCCTCAGAGTGCGCATCAAGCATCGCTATCTCAGCATAGTAACCGAAGAGGTTGGTGGAGTGCTCTTAGAAATAGGGCTATTTGATACTACGGGTCGGCTACTTAATATTAGAGACGCCATACCCTTTGCGGTCTCCCCTTTAACGCTCGGCTCTGTTAGAAACCTTTTTGATGAGCAATGGACAGTGCCCGAAAGGCCTGCCTATATGAACAGCATGTATTTTGATGAGATATATTTTGCAAGGACGGCCTATGAGCACCTCCATAAGATGGAGCCCTATGAGAATACGCATCCGCCTTTGGGAAAACTCCTAATGGCTGCGGGGGTAAAGGTCTTTGGCATGACACCTTTTGGTTGGCGTTTTGCAGGTGCCCTTGCAGGGGTTATACTCGTGGTGACAATGTTCTTTATGGGCAGGCTCCTTTTTGGCACAAGGGAGGCAGGCCTCTTGTGCTCGGCACTGATGGGCCTTGATTTTATGACCTATGTGCAGAGCAGGTTAGCCACTGTGGACATCTTTGCGGTCTTATTTATTGTGCTTATGTATTACTTTATGTTTAGGTTTTACCTGATGGCAGAGGTGGCTCACAAAAGGGCAATGATAGATCTTGCACTATCAGGCCTCTTTTTTGGCCTTGGTGCAGCGACAAAGTGGCTCTGTCTGTATGGGGGCCTTGGTCTGGGAATAATATATCTTCACAGACTTTACAGAGAATCGCGGTCTTTGCCGTTACAAAAGACCCCACAGGGCAAGGACAAAAAAAGGAAGCAGCAGGATGCGGTTCCCATTAGGCCACTTTTGATTAAGCATGCCCTATATGGGCTTGTCTTTTTTGTTGCCCTCCCAATTGTTATTTATACAATGAGTTTCATCCCCTTTATGATGTTGCCTGGGCCTGGTCATGACCTTCTATCGGTTTTTGACTATCAGATTCACATGTATCAGTACCACAAGTCGGTAAAGGGTAGTCACCCCTTTGCCTCAAGGTGGTGGCAGTGGCCATTAATCATAAAGCCCATGTGGTTATATATGGGTGAAGACCTTCCAGCAGGCAAGGCTGCAAGTATTGTGACCATGGGTAACCCTGTTATATGGTGGTCGGGGCTTATAGGGGTATTAGTCCTGTTATATTTAGGGGTTGTTAAAAAGGCCTTACCAGTAGTGGGGGGACTGATTATTGTGGGTGTAGCATCAAATTACGGGCCTTGGGTCTTTGTGCCAAGGGAGGTCTATATTTACCACTTCTTTGCCACGGTACCCTTTATGGTGCTTGGTCTTGTATATTGGTTAAGGCTATTTGGTTCGGTGGCCTCAAAGGCAGTAAAATACATTCCCTATGGGTTTGTTGGGTGCTCGCTACTGCTCTTTGTAGTTTTCTATCCCATATTAAGTGGGATGCCTATAGATAAGACCTACATGCAGCATCTGAGATGGTTTAACAGCTGGATATTCTTTATCCCCTAACCTGACCTGCAACTTTTTTTTACCAAAGTAAGGCCTTTTTGACCCTTTTATGGCCTTTAACTCCTTGGATTTCAATGCCCCATTTTCTGAAAATCCAAATTGCTATTTCGCTTCCCGCCCAAATCCCTAACTCCCTAACTCCCTAACTCCCTAACTCACTAACTCACTAACTCACTAAATCACTAAATCACTATTCCTGCCACCCTGTCGCACTGTTGCACTGTCGCACTATAGTTATTGACAAAAGCCTTATCCAAGCCCACAATATTCATACCATGCCTAAGAAGTTACCTATAGGGATAAGCAGTTTGAGCAAGATTATACAAGAGGGTTATGTCTATGTGGATAAGACCCGCTATGTGTATGAACTTGTCAATACAGGCGTTTATTATTTCCTTAGCCGTCCCCGTAGATTTGGTAAGAGCCTTTTTGTGGATACCCTAAAAGAGGCCTTTGAGGGTAATAAGGAGTTATTCAAAGGCCTATGGCTATATGACCATTGGGATTGGGATAAAAAATATCCAGTGATACACATAAACTTTGCAGAGGGTGTTTTAAGGGATAGGGAGGAATTAGATAGGAGGATAATAAAGGTCCTTGAAGACAATCAAAAGAGG
>Ga0308411_10001169_pt1 | contig 17776 bp, 16 predicted proteins | sample HotsprottomLayer_2_FD_203530 | JGI IMG/M metagenome (GOLD analysis project Ga0308411, IMG submission 203530) | Hot spring phototrophic mat microbial communities from Octopus Spring, Yellowstone National Park, Wyoming, United States -... | ecosystem: Environmental > Aquatic > Thermal springs >...
CTGGTGCTGAACTTCGTGGAGGTGCTGTTGCGGCGGCTGCGGCGGGGCGCGGCCGCCGTGCCGGCGCCGCTCGAGCAAGCGGCGTAACCACGCCGGAGCGGACGCGAGGCGCGGAAGCGTCACCGGCGACGGCCGGCGCCGCCGGGCCTGGGCAGGCTCGCCTGCTTTACTGCGCGGTCGGGCCGCCGCCGGAGCCGGCGGCCGGCGCCGGACCGGCGCGCCTCAGCATGATATGCGAGGCCCAGAAGAGCGCGGCAATCAGCAGCAAGGGGCCGCCGATCAAGGCGATCCACAGCGGGTGCCGCCATGCCCAGACAGAGTAGACCGCTGCGAGCGATGCGTAGCCGGCAGTCCCGACCCAAGGCCACTTCCATGCGGCGGCCAGGATCAGCAGCACCAGGGCAGTAGGAATCAGGTGCATTGCCAAGGCGATCAGCATCTCGCCGACGGGCCTGCCTTTCTCAAAGACGTCCAGCGCGAAGACCGAAATGAATGCCGCATAGAGAACGCCCAGGAGCCTGGGCGCCCAGAGAACGATCCTTTGTGTGTTCCTGTTCATGGTGTTCCTTTCCTGCCCGCGTGGCCGGGGGGCGGCCTGCGGGGGCTCTGTTGCACGCGCTCGATCCGGCGCCGGGCGGCCTCGCCGATTCCCGGCGCATCCAGCAGCGATGGGGTCACGTCGACGGCCTCAACGCCTGGCGGAACTTCCGGGACCACCGGCTGCACTCCTGCCTTCGCAGCAATGTTCGGCAGCGGGGACGCGGTCGCCTTCCGGAGATCGTCCACCAGCGCCTTGCCGGCGCGAGCTGCCGGTGAACGAGCCGTTGCCCTTCGCGCCCCTGGCGTTCCCGTTCCAACGCCTTCTTGCGGCCGCCGGCGCGCAGCGCCCGCGCCATCGCTTCGCGCCGCGCTTTCAGCTCGCTGCGCCACAGCTCTGAACCATAGAAGGCGATCCCCGGCGCGCGGGTCGATCACGCCTGCTTTCGGGGCCTGCCACGAGGGCAGGCAGCTCAACAGAACCACGGCAGCCAGTTGCACAGCGCCTCCCTTGACCCGCTTTCAGGATGCAACGGCAGCCGCGCGAATCGAGCTTCGAAAAGGCTTCGGAATGGCTGCGGAGCCTTTTCGGCGGAGCTTCGCAACCGGAGGCGGCTGCGGGGGACGCGAGGCGGCGGCTCACCGGCGGCCGGGGGAATGGCCTGACGGCCCGGATGCGGCCTGCCAGGCAGGCTCTTCGGCCGGCGCCTGCACGCTTGTCACAGGGTTCCAATGGCGAAGAACGCGGACCTGCCGGAGGCCCTGCAACTCGGCTTCGGTGAAAGGATGGTCCAGCCGCCCCGCAACTTCCAGCTCCCGGTGGCAGGCGAGGAACGCATCGTTGACCTCGGCCGAGAGCAGGTTGAGATTCATGTCGAACTGGTAAAGCGTCGTGCAGTCCTGCTCGCCCCTGCGCTCGTTGGTTCCGAAATGGATGCGGCCTGCGTGGACGAACAGGCCGGAAGGCTTGCTGTAGGGATCCAGCAGGCGGCTGATGCAGGTGCGCGGGAACAGCAGGCGGGCCTTTTCGCAAGAGCCGCCCGGCACGAGCAACTGATAATCGGGGTGTTCCTCCTCCCGGGAGGCGCCGTGGAGGTTCTCGGGGTCGAGCGCGATCAGGGTGGACGTCTTGCAGGAATTGCTGATGCCGGCCAGCAGGACTTCCGGATCGGGGTCGCCGTCGAGTTCCGCCGTCTCGCCAAACAGAATGTGCCCGGAGTGCCAGTATTCGCCAAGCAACCGCCCCTCGCTCGACAGGACAGCCACTTGCGCCGGGTACCAGCTCAAGTGGTGGGTCACAACCAGCACGCGGCGGGCGCCGCCGGGCGAAGGGGGCAATGGCATAACGAAGGCGACCAGCCAGGGCGGCGCGAACCTTTCGGTGCGGCTGGCGACGGTTCGCGTGTTGCGATAGCGCCAAAGGACACGGCCGGTGTGGGAGTAGCAGATCAGCGTGTCGCCCGCAGTGGAGTAGGAATCCGGATGGTGAGCGTAGAGAAATTCCGTCCGTCCGTCGGCGTTCAGGTCGCCCAACCACGCCAGCCGGCGAGACAGCCAATAGGCGGGGGAGACGCCTTCCGCGGCCGGCTGCTCGAGCAACGTCCGCCATGCCTCGCGCCCGTTTGCATCAAGCGCCCTTAACGACCGCCCCTCAAGAACAAACCGCACCGGCGGGCCGGCGCGGGTCCGGAGCAGGAAATCCAGGGCAACACCGAGCGTCACCGCCAGCAGCACGGCGGCGCCCGTCAAGGCGAAAACCCGCCAGAAGCCGACGCTGACCCACCAGGCGGGCTTGTCCAGCCCGGAGGAGCGCCACCGGTCGAGTTCATCGAGCCATGCGACCACGCGGCCTTTTTCTCCGGGCATGCGATGCACGGGCAGGCCCCGCTCGCGCTCCCATTTTTGGGCGGTGCGCTCGGAGACTCCGAGGTAGTGCGCGATTTCCTTCCACGAGTGAAGCTGGCCCCGATGCGGCGCCTCCGCGGCCATCGCGGTGCTCATCATGACATATCGCCATTTGGGGAGCAAGGAGCTTCTCCCAACGCGCAAGCTCAGAGCGCCTTGCCGGCCGCCGAGGCTATCCGGGCTGCGGCGGCGCGCTGGGCGGCGGCGGGGTCGCCGGCGGCGACGTCGAAGCTCTCCGACCAGATCAGGCGGCCCGAATGCGCATCGGAGAGGCGCGCCACGATGCGGACCCGCCCATCCATCTCCACGACGGAACCCTCCAGGACCGCGTCGAGGCCCAGCAGGCGCGCCATCAGCGGCACAGGGATGCGGTTGTCGCAATAGCGGCGCACCGTGGACGGAGAGACCAGCCTCGCCCGGCCCGTGCGCAACAGCTCGGCCGCGAGCAGTTCCTCGAAGGGTTGCGAGAACACGGCGCCGCACAGCCAGCCGCCCCGGCAGTCGAAGGGAATCACGGCCAGGCGGGCCGTGCCGGGCGGCGAGGCCACGAAGGCGGAGGACCGGTAGAATTGCCACCAGACGCCAACACCGGCGGCCGCGAGAAGCGCGCCGGCAATGGCCAGCCTGCGGGCCGAGCGGCGCACCTCGCGCGGATCGGTCGGCGATTCCGCGGCGAGGAACCGGTAGCCGCGTTTGGGCACGGTTTCGATATACAGGCTTTGTTCGCCCTCGTCGCCGAGGGCTTTCCTCAGCAGAGAGATGTTGCGGGCGAGGCCCGTCTCTTCGACGCGCGTGTCCGGCCAGACCCGCTTCATCAGCTCTTCCTTGCCGATCACCTGCCCGCGGCGTTCCAGCAATGCCGCCAGCAGGTCCGCCAGTTTCGGCTGAAGCGGAACCGGCGTTCCGTTCCGGTACAGCTCCCGCTGTTCGGGGTTGAATTCAAACGGGCCGAAGCGGTGGCGGCCGGGCATGGAAGTTCGGTTCCCCGTTTATCTTAGACCCCGCGGCGCGCGCTCGCCACGGGCGCTGCGGTTCCGGCCGATACAATGGTCTTCGTGGCATTTCTTCCCGTTGAAGAGCAATTCGAGTACCTTCGCAAGGGTTTTGAGGAAATCATCCGCGAAGAGGAGCTGAAGGAGCGGCTGGCCGAGTCGATCCGCGACAACCGCCCGCTGCGCGTGAAAGTCGGCTTCGACCCCACGGCGCCGGACCTGCACCTCGGCCACACGGTGCTGCTGCGCAAGATGAAGCATTTCGAGGACATGGGCCACCGCGTGATCTTCGTCATCGGCGACGCCACCGGGCTGATCGGCGACCCCACAGGGCGCAACGCGCTGCGGCCGCCGATGACCCGCGAGGAGATCAACCGCAACGCGGAGACTTACAAGCAGCAGGTCTTCAGGATCCTGGATCCGGAGAAGACGGAGGTCCGGTTCAACTACGAATGGCTCGGCAAGCTCCGTTTCGAGGACATCATCCGGCTGGCCTCTCGCTACACGGTGGCGCGGATGCTGGAGCGGGACGATTTCGCGAAGCGTTTCCGGGCGGGCGTGCCGATTGCGATCCACGAATTTCTCTACCCGCTGGCGCAGGCCTACGACTCGGTGGCGCTCGAGGCGGACGTCGAGCTGGGGGGCTCGGACCAAAAGTTCAACCTGCTGGTGGGGCGCGACATCCAGCGCGAGTACGGCCAGCGGCCGCAAATCATCGCCACAACGCCGCTGCTCGAGGGGCTGGACGGCGTGGAGAAGATGTCGAAGTCGAAAGGCAACTACGTCGGCATCACCGAGCCGCCGGACGTGATGGTGAAGAAGCTGATGTCGATCTCCGACGAGCTGATGTGGCGCTATTACGAGCTGCTCACCGACCTGACGGCGGCGGAGATCGCGGCGCTGAGGCGCAGCGGGCGGAACCCGCGCGACCTGAAGCTGGACCTGGCCGAGCGCATCGTGGCGGATTTTCACCCGCCTCATGTGGCGCGCGCCGCGCGCGAGCAGTGGCTGCACGACGTGAGCCAGGGCCAGGCGCCGGAGGACCTGCCGGTGGTGGAATGCAGCGACGCCCGGCTGCGGCAATGCCTGCTGGCCGCCGGGCTGGCGCCGTCAGGCACGGAGGCCGACCGGCTCATCAAGGCGGGAGCGGTGGAGGTGGACTCGGCCGTCGTTCGCTCGCCGGCCCAACGGCTCGAGGCCGGCGAGCATTTGATCCGCGCGGGCAGGAAGTGGGCCAGGGTCCGGGTCTGAACGGCCGCCGGGGAGGGCGGAAATTGGCGGCGATTCCCGAAGCAGCCGGGGCGTAGATCGCGTCTGGATGAAGAGATCATGTTGCGGCCGCAAGACACGCTGGCTTTGGCCGTAGACGCCCTGCGCGCCTACAGGTTGAGAAGCGCGCTCACCATTCTGGGGCTGATGATGGGCGTGGCGACGCTGATCACCGTCGTCACCATCGTGCAGGGCGCCAACGTCTATGTGGAGACGAAAATCGCCAATCTCGGCAGCGACGTGTTCCAGATGTCGCGCATGCCGTTCGCGGTGACGGATTTCGATGTCATCCGCAAGGCGCAGCGGTACAAGCGGATCTATTACGAGGACTATCTGGCGGTGCGCGACTTCTGCACCGAGTGCACGATCACCGGGGCCACGGGGCGGATGACCACCCGGGCGCAGTACCGCGACCTGGAGGTGCCCGACGTCACCCTCACCGGACAGACGCCGTCGATGGAGCGGATCGACTCCTCGGCGGTCGAGCTGGGACGCTACTTCACCGAGGTGGAAAACAGCCTCGGGCGGCGCGTGTGCCTGATCGGCTACACGCTGAAGGAGCGGTTTTTCCCGGACCAGGACCCGCTGGGGCGCGTGATCAAACTGGAGGGGCGCGAATTTACGGTGATCGGGCTGTATGAAAAAAACGGCGCCGTTCTGGGGCAGGATGCGGACAATTTCGCCGTAATTCCGCTGAATGCGTTTCTGGATATCCGCGGCCGCCGCGCGTCGCTCGTCATCAACGTGAAGGTGCCGGGCGACCCGGCGCGGTTCGAGCGGGCGATGGACCAGGCGCGCCTCATCCTGCGCGCGCGGCGCCACATCAGGCCGGACCAGGAGGAGGATTTTTTCATCGGCACGAAGGATTCCTACATCCGGCTGTGGAACCAGATTTCCGGCGCGTTTTTCGCGGTGTTCATTCTGGTGAGCTCGATCAGCGCCGTGGTGGGCGGCATCGTGATCATGAACGTGATGCTCGTTAGCGTCACGCAACGGACGGGCGAGATCGGGGTGCGGCGGGCGGTGGGCGCGTCAGCGGGCGATATTTTGCGGCAATTTCTGGCGGAAAGCGTGCTGCAATGCCTGCTTGGAGGGCTGCTGGGGACCGGCGCGGGCTTTCTGTGCGCGGAGCTGCTGAACCGTTACACGTCCTTCCCGGCGGCGGTGCAGGGCCGGGTGGCGGCGCTCGGCATCGTGCTGGCGTCCTCGATCGGGCTGTTTTTCGGCATCTACCCGGCGGCGCGCGCGGCGCGGCTCGACCCGGTGGAAGCGTTGAGGTCGGAGTGAGATGACGCGCGCCGAGTTCCAGGAGAACCTGTGGGTGGCGCTCGACACGCTGCGGGCGCACAAGGTGCGCAGCTCGCTGACGCTGCTCGGCATCGTGATCGGCGTGACCTCGGTGATCAGCGTGGCGGCGGTCATCAACGGGCTGAACAAGTTCATCTCGGACAAAGTGGAGAAGCTCGGCTCGCGCACCTATTTCGTGGGCAGGATGGGGTTCGGCATGGACCCGGGCCGGCTGCCCGAGCGGATCCGCAGGCGGAAACACCTGCGATACGAGGATGCGGACCGCCTGAAGGAGCTGGCGCCGGCCGTCGAAAAGATCACCGCCCTCGGCACGCGGGCGTTCTTTTTCGGCGCGGCAAACGAGGTGCGCTACGGCGGGCAGCGCGTCGAAAATGTGATCCTGCGCGGCGCCAACGCCGACTATTGCGAAATCATCCCGCTGTTCACCATTGACTCCGGGCGGATGTTCACGCCGGGCGAGGATGCGCGCTCGGCGCAGGTGGCGGTGATCGGCGCGGGCATCGCCAGCTCGCTGTTCGGGCGCGCCGACCCGCTGGGGAAGATGATCCTCGTCAACGGGGCGCCGTATGAAGTGGTGGGCGTGTTCGCGCCCGACGAGGGGCTTCTGGGCGGGCCGGGCGTGGACCAGTTCGTGCTGATCCCGCTGAACACCTTCCGCAAGCACAACCCGGACATCCGCGAGGTGTTCCTCGCCTTTACGGTCCGCCGCGAGACGCCGCCCGAGATTGCGATGGACCAGGTGACCGAGGCGCTGCGGCGGATCCGCAAGGTGCCGCACAACGCGGAAAACGATTTCGAGCTGTTCAGCTCGGATTTTCTGACGAATTTGTGGAACCAGCTCACCGGCGCGATTGTGATCCTGACGACGGTGATTTCCTCCATCGGACTGCTGATTGGCGGCATCGGCGTGATGAATATCATGCTGATTTCCGTGACCGAGCGGACGCGCGAGATCGGCATCCGCAAGGCCATCGGGGCGCGGGCGGCTGACATCCGCGTGCAGTTTCTGCTCGAGGCGGTGACGCTGACGATGCTCGGCGGGCTGATCGGGCTGGCGGCAGGCTACGGCATTGCCTATGCGGTGCGCTCGACGGTCCCGTCGGTTCCCGCCTATGTGAGCGTGCTGTGGACGGTGCTGGGGGTGACGCTTTCAGCGCTTACCGGGATCGTGTTCGGCTACTGGCCGGCCGACCGGGCGGCGCGCCTCGACCCGGTGGTGTGTCTGCGCTACGAGTGAGGCGCGCCGGGCGCGAGCCGCTTGCGGCCGCGCAGCGGCCGGCCGCAAGCGGCTCGGGACTCTTCAGGCCGGGTCACTGGGACTCGATCTTGTTGTACAAGCCGTTGTGCGCCAGAGCGTGGAGAGCCGCCCCCACTGCGGCCGCAGATTCAGCCGGCGAAGGCGCAATCACGATCATGGGTATCCCCTCGCGTTTCTGCCGGAGCGCTTCGGCGGCGGCAGGCCCCTCTCCGACCGGCCGCGCGCAGCCGCACCGGCATCCGGGCTGTCCCTCCTGGCAGGGCCGGCCGGAGGAATCATAGCAGCCTTTCGTGCCGCCGGCGCATCCGGCTGCGGCCGCGCTGAACGCCACCCGCACCAACGTTACCGAAAGGCCCTGATTCGGTTGCGGGGGAGCTCCGCTGTTGGCCCCTCCGCCGCTGTGGGCGTCGCGCCCGCCAGAGACTTCGCCCTGGATCTGGCGCTGCGGCCGAGGCGCCGCCAGCCGGGGCGGCGAGCTCTTCGTTTTGATCGTGAGCTCCCCGATCGCACCCTGGGCAACCCGCCCTGTGGCGGACAGGTCGGACTCGGCCTTCTCGGCGAAGGCCAGAACGTCGGCCTTTTCAAACATCCCTGCCGGCCAGGCGACGAAATTTCCTTTCGGCGTGGCGGCAACCTCGTATGCCTGCGCGGGCACCTGCCAGGCGGCCGCGGGCATGGCTGCGGAAAGAACGCAAAGAACTGTTGTGGAAAGCTACAAGCTCATCGCAAGCACCTCTCTGTAGAAATATACGGCGGATGTGTGGAGTTTTTGTCTCGGGTGGAAACCTGATTGTGGCCGCTGCCCGGGGAGGCGCTGTTCAGGGGCCAGCCTGGCGCGCCGGGCAGCGAGGCTCAAGGCGTTCCTGCGCACATTGCGGGCGATGGCGGCGCCGCCAGCGTTGTCTTGGGGGATCGCCGCAGCCCGCCGCATGCGCCTCCCCGCCGCACCTCGCTGCCGGGTTTGCGGTATGAGTGATACGTATGCCGATTGAGGAGCTCCTCTCCCTGATATCCAACCCGAGCAAGGATGGCTGGACCGAAAATCATCAGCGGGTTTTGAATCAGCTTTTCGGTTCCCAAGGCGGGCGTTACCCAACGTCAGCAAAAGACGCCTTGAAGCTGCGTGCTCCGGAAGGGACCGATGTGCCGTTTGCGGCCTATATCCATCCCTCCAACCCGGACTCCGGTCCCTATTCCGGCTTGTCGTTGGTCTTCTTCCCTCCGAACGGCTGGACGGGCAAGCCTTGTCTGATCGCCATGGTGGTAGGGACACAGGGACTCAGTCCGGACGAGGCGATTTTGAGCCGTCCGGGTCATGCGAGGAAATTGCGGGCAATTTGCTCCTGGTTGAATGCGAACGATCCAAATTCTGCTTGGGCGAAGCATGACCCTGCACGGATCGACATTCGCGTGCCGGAACAGGTGGTTTCCCGCTTGCCCGAGTGGAAAGCGTCACTGGATCGCTATGGTGGCGAGATCTACGCCCTGTTCCGCCCCGGCGCAGATGTGGAGCTGAACCGGCAGGCATTGGCTGCCTTCCTCGACCTGCTTTTCAGAGAGCGTGGGATCAGCCCTCTGGCGGCTGCTCAGAAGGATGCGGCGGAAATTCAATCGCGCTGGTTCGAACACCTGATGCCTTCTGTGACCGAGGGGCTTGTCAAGACACTCCTCGAGCAGCGCCGTTTCGTCATTTTGCAAGGCCCACCGGGGACGGGCAAGACATACATGGCGCGGAAACTCTTTCGGGAAGCATACGGGGGCCGCGGAGACATCGTCCAATTCCACGCCAACACCACGTATGAGAATTTTATCGGCGGCCTGGCCCCTGTGATGGATGACACCCAGGCGGGCTTGCGTTTCGCACCACGCCGGGGCTATTTGATGAAGGAAGTTGCGGCGGCGGACACCAGGCCGCGGCTGCTTGTCCTCGACGAAATCAACCGGGCAGACCTGGCGAAGGTGCTTGGGGAGGCAATTTTCCTTTTCGAAGCGAGAGAGCCGGATCGGACGGTCAGCTTGCCATACGATTTCGGTGATCCAATCGGCACGACGCTTCGTTTGCCGCAAAATCTGCACGTTCTTGGAACCATGAATACGGCTGACCGGAGCATTGCTCTTGTCGATGTCGCCGTGCGGAGGCGCTTTGCTTTTGTGGATCTGTGGCCGTCTTACACCGTTGTGGAGGAGCGTGGCTCCCCGCTCTCCAAAGAATTTTTCAAGAAGACCGTCTCTCTTTTTGTGGAATATGCCGGCGAGGATACGATGAATCTGGTGCCGGGGCATTCCTATTTCCTGGCAGGAGATGATATGGAGGCCTCCAGACGGCTGAGGTTTGAGCTGGTTCCGCTGTTGCAGGAGTATCTGGCACAGGGGTTTGTTGCCGGATTTGCAGAAGAGATCCGGGCGTTGATTCAGGAAATTCAGGCATTGTGATGTCGCGCGGATCCCGGTCGGAAGGGCGTGGCCGTGCGCCCGTGTCGAGTCCTTTGGTCCCGGTCTCGTCCGCATTGTCGCCATGCTTTGAGCTGACGGATCACTCGCTGCACTCTGTCAACGCTGCGAGCCTGTTTCCGTCAATCAAAGATCGCTTCCCCCAGAAGACACAGGCCCGCCTGACCGAGCAGCTGGTCACGCAGAACCACACGCTGCTCGAGAAACTGGCAGTGAAGGCGCAGTGCACTTTCGATGGCGACCGCGTGTTTCTGAGACTGGAAAGCGGCAGTGCTGTAGGCGCAGTTCCCCTGATCTCGCCGCTGAGCGGGCGTTTCGACTTCGGCATGGTGATCCAGCCCCGGTTCCCGTGGACCGGCCTGGGTCCGATGCTGGGACAAATGGGTTGGCGAGTGGTTCCCAGGCCACTCCGGCTTCCCTTGTTGCGCCGCTCCGAGCGCCGCGTTCCGCCGTGGGTGATCGCCCTGATGGTTTTGGACCGCCTGGAGTCTCTGTCTCGCCAGCTTCACCGCCGCTTTGAACTGGCAACCGGTGTATTGCCGGCTCCCAAGGGAACAGTCCTTTGGCGCGAGTATGCGTTGCACCATGCAGCTGTGGGCCGGTTTCACGAGGTGCCCTGCCGTTTTCCGGATCTCCGGGATGACCGCATCCTGAAGGGCATGATGCGCTGGACTCTGGAGACGCAGATTGCATCTCTGGCCACCCAGGCGCATCACGGAGCCTTTGTTCATCAACTGATCGACAGGGCACGGACAATTCTCGGCGAAGTTCAGGATGCAGCTCCCATCCGGCCAAATGCCGCGCTCACACAGGCCATGGCCCGCCTGCCGCTGCGGAACGAGGTGATGCGGGAAGGGCTGGAAGCCATCGAATGGACGGTCGAAGAGCGAGGTTTGGCCGGGCTGTGCGATCTGGAGGGGCTCCCCTGGGTAATGGACATGGATGCGTTTTTCGAGGCCTGGCTGGAATGCGTACTGGAGCGTGTTGTCCGCCTCACCGGCGGCACACTGCGCCGGGGGCGGTTGCGGCAGACTGTACTTCCGGTGCGCTGGGAGCGACCGGCGCAACGGACCCAACTCAGTCTGATTCCCGATTTTGTTCTCGAGTCTCCCGGACTCACTCTGATCGCCGATGCCAAGTACAAGCGTCATCTGGAGGAGCTGGCTTCAGGCGGCTGGAGTGAAGCGGCAGAAGAGGTCCGGGAAAGCCACCGGCAGGATCTGTTTCAGGCCTTGGCCTATGCCGGGCTGTTTGCCTCGCCACGGCTGACGGCACTGCTCGCCTATCCGTGCAAGAGCGAGACCTGGGAGTCCCTCCGGCGGCGAAGGCAGCCGATTCGGAAGGCAGCAGTTGGCGCAGCTGGCCGGTGTGTGAATCTGTGGCTGGTGGCGGTCCCGATGGTGGCCCGCGTTGAGGATGCTGCGGAGCCGCTGATCGAAGCGATCCGCGAAGTCCGCCATCAGGCCGCGTAGGATGAAATGAGATGCCCCGGAACCGAGTCGAGTGGAAGGTCGGCAATGAGGTGTGGCGGCTGGGCGAGCGGACCCTGCTGTGCGGCGTGATCGAGGCGTGGCCGGCGGCCGGGCCCGGCGAGATGACGTGCGAGGACCCGGATCGCGCCTTCGTCCGCGCCAACGAGCTGCTCGACGCCGGCGCCGATTTCATCGAGATCGCCGCCGAGCGCTACGCGCCTGGCGTGGCGTTTCTCGGCGAGGCCGAGGAGCTGCGCCGGCTGGTGCCCATTCTCAAGCGGCTCCGCGGCAAGCTGGCCGCGCCGGTGGCCGTGCAAACCTGGAAGCCGGCCGTGGCGGAGAAGGCCCTTCACTACGGCGCCGCCATCATTCGCGACCCCTCCGGCCTGACCCTGGACCAGGACCTCGGCCGGGTCGTGCTCCGGCATGACGCTGCATTCGTTCTCCAACATATGCGGGGCACGCCGGACAAATGGGCGCAGCTCGGCGCCTGGAAGAACCCCGTCACGCTGGTCGCCGCCGAGCTGACCGCCGCGCTGAACCGCGCCAACCGCCTCGGCATCGAGCGCACGCGCCTGGCCGTCGACCCGGGGTTCGGCATGGGCAAGCGAAAGGAGTCCAACACCGAGCTGCTGGCCGCCTTCGACGAGTTCCTGAAATTCCGGCTGCCCATCATGGTCAGCCCGGACCGCCAGCCGTTCGACGCCGAAACGAAGGTCGACGCTTCGGCAGCCACTACAGCCGCCATCACCGCGCTGTGCATCGTCCGGGGCGCACACATTGTGAGGACCTCCGACCCGGCCGCGCTTCGCCCCGTGGCGCTGATCGCGGACCAGCTCCTGCGGGCGTCCGCCTGACGCCCGCGGCGCTCACAGACACGGCGCTTCCGCCGCACCGTCGCCACGCCCGGCCGTGGCGCGAGCGGTCTGCCGCGATCCGTGAGAAGGCCCCGCCCCAGGCGGCGACGCCCTGACTTCGCACGCCTGCGGCGGCGCCGGGCACTGCCCGTTTGCGCCGAGCTGCAATGCGGCTGCGGCTCGCTCTACAGCCTGTCGGCCTGTCCGCCGATATGTGGCTCATGGGGGCGCGTTGGCCGATCCACCGATCCCCGGGGCAGGCCGGCCTGTCATGGCTGAGCCTGTGGTTGCTTGTGGCGCCGTGTGCCCGATTGGCCGAAGCAGGACCCTGGATGCAGGAAAAAGGGCACGGCATTCTGATCTGGAACCTGTTCGCCTATCAGGCTACGGAACGATTCGGTCTCGACAGGGAGCGGGAGCCGCTGGGCGAGAACGGCCGGTTTCGGTCGCTGACCTTCCAGGGCTGGCTTGAGGTGGGACTCACCAACCGCTGGACCTGGATCGCGACAGGCAGCGCGCCGGCGCTCAGCTACCGGGACCGGTGGATGTCGGAAAGCGCGGTTGCGCTCGGCGACTTCCAGACAGGCGTGCGGCGGGGATTGCGGAATCCCGAGCGGGGCTGGCAGGTGGCGGTCCAGACCCTGATCAAGGCGCCGGCCTACCGGGCCGGCGTGCGTCCGCGGCCCGGCAACGGCCAGATGGACTGGGAAGTTTCTCTGCTGGCCGGACGCAGCTTCCCGGTTTCCCGGCTCTGGGGCTACACGGCTTTTGAAAGCGGCTACCGCAAGCGGTGGGGGCGGCCGGATGACCAATGGCGGAGCGAGGCGGCAGCGGGCATCCACCTGCACCCGCGGCTGACGCTGTCGGCGCAGCTGTTCACCACATACTCCGTTGGCGGTTTCGCCTTCCGGGAGTCGGCGACCAACCCGCTGGTGGAGCCGAACTACGACCTTGTCAAGGGGTTCGCAACGGTTAATGTGGGTCTCACCCGGTCGATCCGGGTGCAGGCGGGTTATGGGGCCGACCTCGCCGGGCGCAACACCGGCGCCGGGCGCACCTGGGTATTGGGGCTATGGAAGAACTTCTAGGCGCCGGGCGGTCCCGGCAGGTTGCCAACCCGCTCCAGGCTCTGGATGCCGCGCTCCGGCCGGAGGGCAGGGCGGCCGAGGGGGAGCTGCTCGGCGAGAAGCTGGTTTCGGCGGGCTGGATCAGCAGGCAGCAGCTCGAGGAGGCTCTCGAAGAGCAACGGCGCACCGGGGCGAGGCTCGGACAGGTGCTGCTTGCCCGGGGCTGGGTCCGCGCATTCGATTTCTACCAGGCGTTGGCCGAGCACCTGGGCCTGCCGTTTGTCAACCTGCTCGAGCAGCCTCCCGATGCTGGCCTGATCGATCCGGACCGCATGGAGGAATACTGCCGCGAGCAGTACATGCCGTGGAGGCGGAGCAACGACACGCTCTGGGTCGCGGTTGCGGAACCGGCGCCGGGCCTGTTTGAAAGGCTGCGGCAGATGTACGGGCCCGCGACGGATTTCGTCTGCACGTCGAAGTTCGACATCCTCTGGACTGTACAGCGGCTCGGCCGGTCGAAGTTCAGCGAGGATGCGCGCCTGGGCCTTTGGCGGCAGAGGCAGGAGTTCTCGGCGCGAACCACGCTGACGCGCCGCCAGAAGGTGTGGCTCGCCGTGGCCGCAGCGGCCGCCGCCGCGGGCTTCTGCCTCCAACCGGCGGCGGCGTTCGTCTGGGCAAACGCCCTGCTCGGAGCTTTCCTGGCGGCTTCCTTCCTTCTGCGCGCATTGCTGGTCTGGCATGGCAGCAGCGAGCTTTATCAGGCCAGAATTTCCCCGGAGCAGCTGGAAGAGCAGGATGAACGGAAGCTGCCCGTTTACACGATCCTTGTGCCTCTGTATCGCGACGCCAAGGTGGTGCCGGCGCTCTCCTGGGCGCTGCGGTCGCTCGACTACCCGCGGTCCCGTCTTGACATCAAGCTGGTGCTGGAGGAGGACGATGAGGAGACCATCCGCGCCTGCCGCGAGGCCGGACTTGAGGCGAACGTGGAACTCATCCTGGTCCCGCCAGGCGAGCCGCGAACCAAGCCGAAGGCGCTGAATTACGCGCTCCGGTTCGCCCGCGGCGAGCTGCTGACGATTTATGACGCCGAGGACCTGCCGGATCCGCTCCAGTTGCGGCGCGCCGTGGCGGCCTTCCAGGCCGCGCCGGCCGATGTCGTTTGCCTTCAGGCCCGGCTGAACTATTTCAACTGGAACGAGAACTGGCTGGCGCGGATGTTCACCATCGAATATTCGCTTTGGTTCGACTGGTTTCTGCCAGGGCTCGAGGCGCTGGGCATCCCGATCCCGCTGGGCGGCACTTCCAACCACTTCCGCGTAGAAGTGCTTCGCGCCCTGGGCGGCTGGGATCCCTTCAACGTGACCGAGGATGCCGACCTCGGCGTGCGATTCACGGCCAGCGGATGGCGGGTGGGCGTGCTCGACTCGACCACGTTGGAGGAAGCCAACATCGAGCCGGGCAACTGGGTTCGGCAGCGTTCGCGCTGGATCAAAGGCTATCTGCAAACCTGGCTCGTCCATATGCGGCGTCCGCTCTGGATGGCCCGACGCATGAGCTTCAGGGGCTTCGTTGGATTTCACTTCTTCATCGGCGGAGCATTCGTGGGGCCGCTGGCCTATCCGTGGCTTGCCACCCTGTTTTTGCTTTGGCTGGTCGCACGGCTTCCGGTAGAACCTCTCTTTCCGCCGCCGGTGATGGCAACAGGCCTGTTTTGCCTGCTGGTGGGCAATGGTTTCCTCGTGTTCTTCCACATGCTCGCCGCATGGGCACGGCAGCGCCCCTCGCTGGTGTTCTGCGCGCTTACATTGCCCGCCTACTATCTGCTGATGTCCGTTGCCGCTTACAAGGCTCTCTGGCAACTCGTCCGGAAACCGCACTACTGGGAGAAGACCGAACATGGCCTCACCTCCGTCTCCGCTGCACCCTGCGCACCCGGCGCCTGACAAGCGCGCCGGGTGGAACAGAGCGGCCATTTTCGCGCTGCTGGCAACCTTTGTGCTGGGCAGCTGGGCGGGGGTGCGGGTATTCCTGCCGGGCGATGCGCAAGGCGCGGCCGCGCGTTTCTGTCCGGCAGCGCCCACGCAGGCTTGTCCCGGCCCGTCCCGGCTCGACGAGGCGGTCTGCACCCTTATTCATGGGCAGACGGCCGGCAGCCATCCGGACTCGATGGCGCTGCTCGCCGGAGGCGTGGTGTCGCTGCTGTGGCTGCCCTGGCTGGCAGCCGCGGCTGCAAGAATGGGAAGGCGCTGGCCGCTGCTGGTGCCGGCGGGGCTTCTCGCACCTGCCGTGAGCGTGCAGGCGCCCCTCTCCCTGTTGATTCTGGCCGCTGCCGTGGCCTTCTCCCTGCGGTCTTTATACCTGTTGCTGAGATGGGGCCATGCCCGGGCCCGTCTTTCGAGCGCCCTGGCTCTGGCTTTTCTGCTGATTTCGACCAGGCTGGCGGCGCCAGTGCTTGCCCTGTGCAGCCTGTGCGTTGTCGGGGTCGCGTTGCGCGAGGAGGGCTGGGTGGCTCGTGCAGCGGCTGCGCTGACGCTGTTCTTCCCGGCCATTGTGCTGGCAGCCGGCCACGCGTATGTGCGGTGGATTCTTTGTCAGTGAGGCGGCGTCGGCTTGGGCGCTTTTCAGGTGATCCCGGTTTGGCTGTGTCAGGCGAGAGGCGGCTTCTGCGCCGAAGGCCGCATGCAGAAACCCGGTTGCAGAGTTCCGCGGCGGGGCAGTGCCGAACGAGTCCCGGACGTGGCGTACGCCTTGGGGCTTCACCCGCCGCCTGAGGCCTTTGTCAGTTCAATGAGTCTGAGCGCGTTGCGCACGGCGCAGCCGGCAGCATCGTTGTTGAAGTAGGCGTAGACATCGCGGCCCTCGCCGAGCCAGGCGCGAATATGGCCTGCCCATTCGCGCAACTGGTCATCGCTGTAGCTGGAGGAGAACAGGGCTTCCGGGCCGTGAAAGCGTAAATAGACAAATGCCGGCTGGGGCGCGAGCGGCGCGCGGGGGTATCGCGACGAGTCGGCGATCACCAGAGCGGCACCCGCCTCCAGCAGCCGCTGCGCCGTCCCGCTTTCAAACCAGGAGGCATGGCGGAATTCGAAAGCAAGCCGCAGCCGGCGGCGTCCGGGATCGGCGGCATGGGCGATAAGGAACTCGTCCAGCAGCGCCGGATCCGCACGGAACGAGGGAGGGAACTGCAACAGAAGCGGCCCCAGCTTTGGGCCAAGCTCCTTGGCTGAAGAAACAAATTCGTCCCATTGTGTTTCAGCGCCGCGCAGCCGCAGCTCGTGCGTGATGGAGCGGTGCGCCTTGACGGCGAACAGGAAGCCGACGGGCGTTTGTGCCGCCTGTTTGCGGAAGGTCTCCGGGCGCGGCATGTGATAGAAGCTGGAGTTCAACTCCACGGTGCGGAAAACTCTGGCGTAATGGGCGAGATACTCCGCGGATTTCGCCTCCGGCGGATACAGCACGCCGCGCCAGTGCGGGTAAGACCACCCGGAGGTGCCCACCCATAGCTGTCCGGGCTGCTTTCGGGCGCTCATGGCCGGATCCCTGCCGATTCAGACTGTAACGCTTTTATTGCGCCCCTGCCACCCGCCCGCGGCAATTCCCGTGAAAAGCGCTCATGGAGACCTTGCCGGGCTGGCTGCTCCCGGACAACCACCCCTTGGCGGCAAAGGGCGGCAAAGGGACAGCAGGACATGAGGCCGGCGCGCCGTCGCCAGGAAGGATGAAAGTGGGCAAGATTCGGCAGGCTCACAGTCGCTGTTGCCGCACGGGCTGCGGCAGGCCAGTTTCGTGCCGCCCCGGCCGCTGCGCGAGTTGGAAGACCTGTACCGGATGCAGGCCAGCCTGATGCCGGCCTGCGTGCAGACTGGCAACCGGTTGTGGAAGGTGCTGGAGGATGCCAACAGCAAGCTGCACAGCGTCGCCAGCCACACCCTCGGCGTTTCGGGGCGGGACATGGTCGGGACCCTGATCGGAGGGAAGAGGATCCGGCAACCCTGACGCAGTTGGTGCGGGGGCGGCTGCGGAGCAAGAGGGCAGCCATGGAAGAGGCGCGGGTGGGGCAGCTGCGGGGACGCCACCAGTTCCTGAGGAAGTGGTGGATGAAGCTGTTGTGCGCCCCGGAGGCGCAGGTGGCCGTGGTCTCCCGGGGGATCGAGCGGCGCATACAGGACTTCCAACGGGCGGCCGAGCTGTTGAGGAGCGTGCCCGGCGTGGATCGCACGGCCCCCTGCGCGCTGATCGGCGAGATTGGCGCCGGCATGAGCCGGTTTCCCGGCAGCCGCCATCTGGCCTCTTCTGCCGGACTCTGTCCGGGCAACCGGCAGAGCGCGGGGGCAACCGCTCCGGCAGGAGCCATCAAGGCAACCGGTGGATAGAGACGCTGGCGGTGCAGGTGGCCTGGTTGCCAGCCGGAACAAGAACACGTGCTTCGCAGCTCTGTACCGGGGGCTCGCGCCGCACCAGGGCAGGAAGCGGGCCCTGATCGCGGTGGCCGACAGCCTGCTGGAGGCCGCGTGGTTCATCCTCGCCCGCCGGCAAAGCTGCCGGGATCCGGGGTGTACCGCACCCGATTTCCTGGACAGTTTTTTTGATTATCATCATGCAGCAGCCTCAAGGGCAAGCAGCCTCTGACGAGCCTGCCGCGGGGATTGGAAGCTGAGCC
>Ga0308411_10001171_pt1 | contig 17772 bp, 10 predicted proteins | sample HotsprottomLayer_2_FD_203530 | JGI IMG/M metagenome (GOLD analysis project Ga0308411, IMG submission 203530) | Hot spring phototrophic mat microbial communities from Octopus Spring, Yellowstone National Park, Wyoming, United States -... | ecosystem: Environmental > Aquatic > Thermal springs >...
CTAGCAATTACCGGTTGTCTGCCGCATGAGACGACGACACGATCGCAGGCAGCAGACGAGCCGAGCGATCCGGAGACGGTGGCGGTGATCGGGCAGAAGACCGTTGTCGGTAACGCCGAGCCGATTACGGTCTCGGGGGTGGGTCTGGTGTATAACCTCCAGGGCACAGGCAGCAGCCCACCCCCGGGGGATCTGCGGACTCATCTGGAGAATGCCATTCTCAAGCGGAAGGGTCGGCCGAAAGAATTGCTGGACGATCCTGGCAAGAGCACTTCGCTGGTTCTGGTTTCGGGGATGATTCCGCCTGGTGCCCGGCGAGGAGAGCGGATCGAAGTCACGATCACCCTGCCGCCGGGGAGTAAAACCACGAGTTTGAAAGGCGGGATATTATTCCCCTGCGACTTGCAGAATTATGAGCTGGTCGGTTCGATTCGGGAGCAGATGTCGGCATCGGGGGTGCCTGCGGGGAAAATCCCGCTTTCGAATTCAGAAACCCTCGCGGGGCATCGTCTGGCAGTCGCCGAGGGGCCGGTGATTGCCGGCGCGGTGGTGACCTCTGGCGTAGGGCAGGCGTCACGCGAGTCGGACGGCGGAGAGGAACCGCTGCCGTTGCGGGTGGGCAAGGTCTGGGAGGGAGGGCGAGTCCTTCTCGATCGGCCGTATTATTTCTTGCTGAATGACGCCACGCCGCAGCCGCGGATGGCCCTGGTGGTGGCGGAACGTTTGAACACGGTGTTTCATGCGGTTGGCGATCCGGGTGGGAAAATCGCCGATGCCAAAGTTCAAGGCCGCCCGCTGGTGGTGGCAACTGTGCCGGCGGCGTACCGCTGGAATCACACTCGGTTTTTGCTGGTAGCGCGGCAAATTCCGCTTTTGCCCATTGATCTGAACCATCCGTATCGTCGACAACTGGAACATGAGTTGTTGCGGCCCGAGAAGGCGTTGTCGGCGGCGATCAAGCTGGAAGCGCTGGGAGCGGACAGCCGGCAGGCGTTGCGAGTGGGTTTGCAAAGCGATTCGCCCTGGGTGCGGTTTGCCGCCGCGGAGGCACTCGCCTATCTGGGTCATCCAGACGGTGCCAAAGATCTTGCGGAACTGGCAGCGGCTCACCCGGCATTGCGGTCGCATTGCCTGACCGCATTGGCGTCGCTGGATGATGCCGTGAGTACGGATTTGCTCGCGGAATTGATGAAGCATCCTGAACCGGAACTGCGTTACGGGGCGTTTGTCGCCTTGCGAATGGCCGATCCCCGTCATGCGGCGGTCCGCGGTCGGCAGGTAAATGGCTCGTTCTGGCTGCATCGGGCTGTTCCCGAAGGCGACGGGCTGGTCCATATTGCCTCGCTGCGGAAATCGGAAATCGTTCTTTTTGGAACCGGACATCCGATGCGGACGCCGTTCTCGTTCCCGATCGGGAACGATTTCACAGTCACGGCCCGGGGCGACGATCCGAACATCACGGTGACGCGCATTGCTCGGCGTGAAGGGGAACCCGTGGCAATTTCAGAAACCTGCCCGGCGGATCTTGGGGCAGTCCTGGTCGCATTAAGCAAACTCGGGGGAACGTATAGCGAGGCGGTGGAGTTGGTGATGCGGGCGCAGCGAGCCGAGGTTTTGGCCGCGGCGGTGGCGTATGATGCTTTGCCCCGAGGGATCCCGATTCAGCAACTGGCGCAGATTTCCCGGAATGATCCGCACCTGGCCCGCGCCGACCGGGAAGTGGAGCGTTACCAGCGGGGCGAAGTGGTGCCCGCGGGCTATGATTTGCCGACGGAAGGGCAGTCGGTGCAGCAGCCGGCAGCGCCTGTGGAAGCCGTGCCGCTGAACCGCGAACCCGGCCGATTGTTCGGTCCGAAGCGTCCTGGAGTCGATCTGGACGATAATAGCCCGCCGCTGAACCGCGAACCGGGTCGGCTGTTCGGAAAGTAACGGTGCCTGATCGGGTCGCGGCGTGGCTTTAGCCGGCGTAGCCACGTGTTCTTCGCAACCCTGGCTATATCGTGGTGAATTGTGACGTCCTCGGCGAGGTGGAGCCGACTGCTCTGGTCGGCCATTCTGGTGCTGTAAGCTTCGCGTCGCATCGGCACCTGCTTCTCACCTGGAATCACCCGGAACGCGTATGTTAAGCCGCCTGGAATTGATCGGCTTCAAATCGTTTGCGGACAAAACCTGCTTCGAGTTTGCGCCGGGGATCACCGCGGTGGTCGGGCCGAACGGAAGCGGGAAAAGCAACATTGTCGATGCGGTCCGCTGGCTTCTCGGAGAACAGTCGGCAAAAAATCTTCGTGGCGGGGAAATGACCGATGTGATTTTCAATGGCTCGAGCAGCCGGAAGTCGCTCGGCATGGCGGAAGTCACGATGACCTTCAAAAATGTCCAGCGACAACTTCACGCTGACTGCGACGAGGTCCAAATCACCCGCCGGGTTTACCGGGATGGCGAGGGAGAATATCTGATCAACGGCAAAGCGGCTCGGCTGAAAGATATTAAAGATCTGTTTCTGGGGTCAGGAGCCGGACATGGCGCGTACAGTATCATCGAACAAGGTCGGGTCGATGCCCTGCTTTCCGCCTCGACAAAGGACCGTCGGCTGATCTTCGAGGAAGCGGCAGGCATCAGCCGCTTCAAAGTCAAAAAACAAGAAACCCTCCGAAAACTGGAAGAGACCGAGCAAAATCTGTCGCGGGTCCGGGATATTTTGCAGGAACTGGAGAAACAACTTCGGACGCTGCGTTTGCAAGCCGCCAAGGCCCAGCGGTATCAAGAATATCATGAGCGGCTGCGGCAGTTGCGGCTGGGACTAGCCACCCAGGATTATCGCCAGTTAACTCTGGCAGTTGCCGCCGAGGAAGCGGTGCTGACCGAGTTGCGGACGCGACTTTCCGAAGCCCGCAACCATTCGGAAGCCGGCGAAGCGGAATTGAAACAGCTCGACTGGGAATTGAACCGTCGGGAAGAAACGCTTCGCCATCACGAGTCGCGGCTCGCTGCCGCTCGCCAGCAACTCGCTGGGCTGGAATCAACCATTCGCACGGAACGTGGTCATCTTGTGGCCCTGGAGGATGAGTTACTGCGCCTCGGCCAGCAACGGCTTGAACTAGGCCGGCGTCTTCAAAGCTTGGATATGGAACGCAATAAGCTGCTCGCCGACCTTGCCGCCATTCATGACCAGGTGCAACATCAGCACCAGCAAGCACACCAAGCCGCCGCGGCCGTGGTGGAGATCAATACTCGGATCAGCACACTCCAGCAGCAAGCCGAGCAAGATCGGGAATTGCAATTTCAGCTAGTCAGTCAGTCGGCAAGGCATCACAGCGATGCCGAAACATTCAAATCGCAGCTCGATCGACTGCATGCAGAACTGCAACGCAAGCAAACCGAATCGCAACAGGCCTCCCACCGGCATCGGGCGATTGATTCCGCACTGCAAGAACTCACCCGCACCGACGCCGACTTGCAACTGCGGCTGCACACGGCTCGGCAAGAATTACTCGAACAGACCGCCACCCGGAATCGTCTCCGAGAACAGGCCGAACAGAAGCAACACGAACTTGAACGACTGCGGGAACAACGCAGCGACCTCCACGGCCGAGCCGATGTCCTGGAGGCTCTGGAACGGGGTCTGGAAGGGATCGGTGCGGGCGTCCGCGCCGTCCACACACGCTGGGTCGCCGGCGACGCCGCGCTCAGGCCATCGATCCTCGGGCTGGTGGCCGACCTGCTGCATGTTCCCCAGGATCTCGCCCCGCTGGTCGACCTGACCCTGGCCGACACCGCCCAGCGGTTTGTCGTTCGACCAGACACCGATATCGAATCGTTGCTGTCTTCGCTCGGCTCTCTCCCAGGACGGGTCGGGTTTATTCCGTTGCATCCGCCCGCGTCGCCGCTCCCAGACCGGCCGCCGGGGCTGTCCCTGGCCGAGCATGTTCGCTGCCTGGATCCTGTCGCGGCTCATTTACCCGAGCAACTTCTCGGCAACATCGTCCTGGCACCCGATCTCAGCACCGCCCACCTCTGGGCGAAAACCGCACCACAATTGCGTTTCATCACCCGAGCGGGTGAACTTCTCGAACCCGGCGGCATGATCACCGTCGGCCCGATGCAGCCGGAAACGGGTCTGTTTTCGCGGAAAAGCGAACTCCGCGAACTTCAACAACAACTCAGGCAACTCGATCTGTTGATCCGGACAACCGAGGCCGAACAAGCTCGGTTCCGGAGCCTCGCCGAGGAACGCGAGCATCCGATTGCCGCTCTCACCGCGGAAATCGAGGCATTAACCGGGGCCGCCGGGTCGTTACGCGATCAGATTCTCGAACAGCGGCAAATTCAACGACAACTTGCCGATCAAGTCGAGTTGCTCGCCTCGGAAATTGCGATTCTGCAGACGGAAGTCGAACGGGGACAAACGGCCTGGAGCAGAGCCGTCGAGCAAGCCGCCGCCGCCGATCGTCAGGTGGCCGAGGTGAAGGCCCGCCTGGAAACGATCACGACCCGACTGATTGAGGCTGAACGGGAGCGAGTCGCTCGGGAAACGGAACATACCGCCGCCCAGGTGGCTCTCAGTCGAGTGCAAGAACAACGCACGGCATTGACCCGCAAACGGGATGAACTTGAGGCTGAACTGCGACTACGCCGAATCGACAGCGTCAACCAGGCTGCCAGTGAACGAGCGGCACGTGGCCGCTGGCAAGAAAGTCTATTGATCGCCTTGCGGGCAACCTCGGCGTCGGCTGCCACCGTGGCCGAGAAAGAGTTTCGCGAAGCACAGATCGCCCGATTGATCGCAGAACGAGTATCCCTCCGCCAACAGCGGCAACATCGCCAACAAGAACTGGAGCAAACGCTCGATTCCTGGAAACAGCTCCAAGAAGTGGCACATGCCCGTGAACTCACCCTGCAAGAACTACGAACACGCCGAGAAAGCCTGATTCAACGACTCCGTGAGGATTTTGGCCTCGAACTTCCCGAACTTCTGAGCACAGAGGAGCCTTCCTCGTCGGCCGATTCCAGCCAGCAACACGCGGCCGCATCGTCCACGGATGAACAGCAGCCGGCCGGAGAAATCCTCGACCTGATCTCCGCGACGCCCCCTGAATCAACCCCACCTCCGGTCGAAGAGGTCGAGCAGGAAATTCGTGAATTACGCCAGAACATTGAAAAACTAGGCAGTGTCAATCTGGAAGCCCTGGAAGAATTACGTCAAGTGGAAGCCCGCGAGCGCGAACTCCGCAAACAACACGACGATCTGACCGAGGGGCGACGGAAACTTCAGGCCATCATTGATCAGATTCACACTGATAGCCGCCGACTCTTCGCCGAAACGCTGGAATCCATCCGTACCCACTTTCAAGAACTGTTCCGCAAATTGTTCGGAGGCGGCCAGGCGGACATTGTCCTTGAAAATGATTCAGACATTCTCGAAAGCGGCATCGAAATTATCGCCCGACCCCCAGGAAAAGAGTTGCGAAAAATTTCTCTTCTGAGTGGCGGCGAAAAAGCCCTGACTGCGGTTGCCTTGTTGCTTGCCATTTTCCGTAGTCGGCCCAGCCCGTTCTGCCTCCTCGATGAAGTCGATGCCGCCATGGACGAAGGCAACACGCAACGTCTCGCTCTGTTACTCAAGGAATTCTCTGATCGGAGTCAGTTCATCGTCATTACTCATAAAAAGCGGACAATGGCCGTTGCCGACGTTCTCTACGGAATTACCATGCAAGAATCCGGTGTCAGCAAGCTTGTCGCCGTCCGCTTCGAAGACTGGCCCACCGATGAAGAATCCCCCTCCGCCACGGCTGCCTAGTCAATCGCTTGACTCGGTTCCCGCACAATTGCCAAGGTTGTTCCCGAAAACGTTCACCGCTGACGTTCCGACTCACCAGGCGATTCCGTCCACGTTTCACATTCAGCACTCACCTTCCGGGCTAAATTCGGTACAATAAATCGGTAGTTCGCTAGATCAGCGTCCTGGCCGCTGAATTATCCCGCTTGACTCATCCAGTGACATCCTGATGTTGCCCGGCTTGTTGACGATTCTTGGCCTTCTGACCGCCGGAAAAGCTCCGCTCTTTCATCTGGAATCTCCGGAACCGCTGCCGATTCAGGGTCGACTCCTGTCGATTGAAGCTGAAGGACAAGTGACAATTCAGACAACTGAGGGAACCAGCAAGACCTCGAAATTGTTCAGGCTAAGGCAACTCGGAGTGCCACGGCCATGCCGACCCCGAGTGCCGATGCTTTTACTCAGTAACGGTGATCTGATTCCCGGTGAAATCACCGGTGGAAATCAGCAAATTCTCCGCGTCAAGCCGCAACTTTCGACAAATACCCCCGAAACATCCTGGACGATACCGCTCAGTCTTACCACTGCATTCTGGCTGGTACCCCCTCCAGCCGACTTACCACTCGATCCTGCGGAATACCCTTGGAGAGAAAATCAGCGTCGCCATGATACCGTGTTACTGCGGAATGGCGACGTGGTTGTCGGTACCGTCGAAGCCATCAACGATGGCCCGAGTTTACGCATCCTTCCCCAATCAGAATCGGCCCCAAGGCATCTGGAATTCGCACAAATCGCCGCCGTCGCTTTCGATCCCAGCCTGTCGCGGACCCCCCGCCCTCGTTATCCGGTAACTCGCTTAATCACGGTGGAGGGGATGCGGCTGTGCTTGAAATCCGTAACCGCCGATGCTTCGGAAATCCGAGGTGAAACTTGCTTCGGTGCGATCGTACGCCGGCCCCTCCATACCGTCGCCGCCCTCGAACTCGAAAGCCCCGAGGTGGTACGACTGGGAGAGATCAAACCTCAAAGCGAAGCGACAGAAGGTTATCTAAGCGTCCGCTGGCCGCGAACAGTCAACCGCAGTGTCAAAGGTCGGCCGCTGTGTTTGCCCGCAGAAACTGGCATCGACTGCTTTGATTACGGCTTCGGAACCCACCCCCGCTGCCGACTGACTTACAGACTTGAAAAAAAATATCGGCGATTTCTCGCGTCAGTCGGCCTTGACCCGGTCACAGGCCGCGGAGGAACAGCCATCATCCGAATCCTGCTCGACGGTCAAGAACAATCACTCCCAGGCTTGAACCCGCTCACCGCGCAAAACTCCCCCGTAGCCATTGACATCAACCTCAGCGGTGTTCGAGAACTCACCCTGCTTGTTGACTTCGGTCCGACCGGCGATGTTCAAGCTGATGTCAACTGGGGCGATCCACGCTTGATTCGCTGACGACCCTTGCCATCGGAAATTCCCGGCAAGTCACAACATGCCGTTCTTAATCCAGTCACTATAATGCAATTTCTCCCGATACTTCGGCGGTCTGGAACAGCGGCCATGAAAATCCTCACTTACCCCGACCCGGCACTTCGCGTCAAAGGGCGACCGGTCACCACCCTGGACGCCAGCATCATCAAAACTGCCCATGAAATGCTGGAGTTGATGTACGAAAACGAAGGCCTCGGCCTGGCAGCACAACAAGTTGGCCTCGACTACCAGTTGCTGGTGATCAATTTCAAAGGCGACCCGAAGGAAAAAGATCAAGAAGTCGTGGCCATCAACCCCGTTATTCTCGAAGCAAAAGGCAGCCAGAAAGCACGCGAAGGCTGCCTCAGTTTCCCCGGACTCTATCAGGACATCCGCAGGGCAAAAACCATCCGCGTCCAGTATTACGATCTCACGGGCAAAGCCTACATTATGACCTGCAGCGACCTGCCGGCCCGGGTCTGGCAACACGAAATCGACCACCTCAACGGGGTGCTTTTCATCGACAAGATGGGGCCACTCGCTCGGCTGGGCAGCAAAAAAGCGCTCGACGAATTCATCGAAACCTTCCAGAAACGTAAGGCGCGTGGTGATATTCCCGCCGATGTTGAAATGAAGTTGTAGCCAGGAATCGTATGCGAATTGTCATGATGGGAACGGGCGTCTTTGCCGAGCCCACCTTTGAAGCATTGCTCGCCGCTGGTGAAACTGTCGTCGGCCTGGTGACGCAGCCCGAACGCAGCAGCGGACGCAAAGGCGGTAGCACCCGGCAAATTGGCCAAGGCATGACGACGATCGCCGCCGCCGCCGGGATTCCGGTCGCCCAGCCAGAGAATATCAACAGCCCCGAAGGTCTTGCCGAACTGGCAGAATTCCGCCCGGACTTGCTCGTCGTCGCTGCCTACGGACAAATTCTTAAGCCAGCGGTCATCGCCCTGCCGTCACTCGGGGCAATCAACGTTCATGCCTCGCTGTTACCGAAATATCGTGGTGCTTCGCCAATTGCTCACGCCATCCTGAACGGTGAGACAATCACCGGGGTAACAATCATCCGGATCACCCCCGGTCTCGACGCCGGCGACATGCTCGCCCAGGCTTCCCTCGAAATCCTTCCCGAGGAAACCGCCGGGGAACTCGAAGCCCGACTTGCCCCGCTCGGTGCCCGACTGGCTCTCGACGTGGTTCGGCGAATGAAGCAGGGTCCGGTGGCCGGCACCAAACAAGACCCCGGCCAAGTGACAAAAGCTCCGAAACTCACGAAAGAAATGGGGCAGATCGACTGGACCCGAACCGCGGAAGAGATTAGCCGACAAGTCCGGGCAATGCAGCCCTGGCCGACCGCCTACACGTACTTGCACCGGCCCGGGAAAGAGCCGATGCGGATCATCGTTTTCAAGGCCTATCCTCACTCCGGTTTTCCACCAGATCAGCTCCAGCCCGGCACCCCCTGGATCGCCCCAGAACAACCCGAGCTTCTCTTCGTGAACTGCGGCGACAAAATCCCTTTGGCAATCCATGAATTACAACCCGCTGGCAAAAAAAGGATGACCGCCGCTGAGTTCCTCCGCGGCCACCCGATCCAGGATGGTGACCGCTTCGGTCCCGAACATCTCCGCGAAATGAACAACTGAACACAATCGCAGGCAGGTGGCATCCGCAGGTTTGCTCACGAAGAGCAAACTGCTCATGATGATGGCTCAGCAGTCGTCACCAGGCGACCGGGAATCGCTGCTCCCTCAAAAAAAATATTGTGGATATCTCGATGTTGACAGCCCGTGCCGTTGCCGTGTCTATATTGAACGACGCCCGAACCGCTCATGCCTGGGCGAGCGACCTCATCGATCAGCACCTCAGCCGCATCCCCCTAGCTGCGAACGATCGTCGTTTTGTCATGCAGCTGGTTTACGGAGTGATTCGCCGCAAAGCCACGCTGGATACTTTGCTGAAACCATTCATTCGTCGGCCATTCCACGAGGTTGAACCCGTTTTACTGGATATCCTCCGGGTCGGAGCGTTTCAGATCGGATTACTGACGCAAGTGCCACGCCATGCGGCGGTTTATGAGACAGTTCATGTCGCCGAGAGAATCGGTCGATCAGATGCCAAGCGATTTATCAACGGAGTTTTAAGACGAATCGCAGAAGTGGTCGCCGATGAGTTTGCCCCTTTCGCCGCCGCGGATACCATCCCGTTCGACGCTAGCCCCACACCCCGGTATCGCCGGCTCAGACACGAATTGCTCCCGAACCCGCACATCGATTTCCCGGCTTATTTCGCCAGCGGATTTTCGCTGCCAGGCTGGCTGGCAGATCGCTGGCTGCAGCGCTACTCGCAACCCGAAGCGCTCCGGCTCGGATTCTGGTTCAATTCCACGCCGCCGCTCTGGCTCCGAGTCAACCGTCTGAAACTCGATCGAGAAGCGTATCGGATCATCCTGACAGCAAACGGCATCGATTGTGAACTGGGGCCGCATCCTCAATCGCTGCGATTGACAGAAGCGTTGCCCATCCGCGAACTCCCTGGTTACTCCGATGGCGCATTTACCATTCAAGATCTGTCGGCAATGACCGTGGCTACGGCACTGGCACCGCAGCCCGGCTGGCGCGTGCTCGACCTCTGTGCCGCTCCCGGTGGCAAAACCACACACCTCGCGGAACTGATGAACAATCGCGGAACGATTGTGGCTTGCGATGTTGATCCGGGCCGGCTCAAGACCATGACCACACTCTGTCAGCGACTCGGCGTGACAATCGTCGAACCGCATCTGCTAGAGAAATTCGCCTCGTCACCACCGCCGGGGCCTTATGACGCCGCACTCGTCGATGTCCCCTGCAGCAACACGGGAGTCCTCGCTCGCCGACCTGAAGTCCGCTGGCGGCTGCGCCCCGGCGAATTCCCTGACTTAATTCAATTACAAACACGATTACTGTTAACTGCCGTGGAACAGGTCAAGCCCGGCGGAATCGTCGTCTACTCCACTTGCAGCATCGAACCGGAAGAAAACCAGGGTGTCATCGCTGCCGTTCAGAGGGGCATCCCCAGTTTAATCCTCGAAGCCGAGCAGGTGTCCGTTCCCGGACAACCCAGCGACGGCGGTTACTGGGCCCGCCTCCGCTTACCCGAAAGGCACCCGGCAAAAAGCCCGGTAGCCAAGCCCCGACATCACCTCGATCACTCACATCCGATGCAGAACCACAAATCCGATCGGACCGAGCTGGCGGAATAAGACGCTTCCACGGCTATCCCACGAAGACACCGAGCCGAAACTCTTCCGGGCCAGCAAAAAAGTTCTCGATTTCCGCCAAGGTATCGCCACGAAACCCCTTCACATGCGGCCCGCCACCCGGCCCGGCCCCGGTGATAATGTCGCCAAAACCATCCGCGGTAATATCATTCACGGCCACCCGTACACCACCGGTGAAGCTCGGATCGTAGGCGTAAAAGCTCCACAACTCTGCACCGCTTCCGTCAAACGCCCGAACTCGGGGTGCCCCGCCAAAATCGGTGCCGACCACAATTTCTGCTCGGCCATCGCCGTTCAAATCGCCCGCGCTGATCCAGATGCCCCCCCGATACGATTCTTCGTAAGCATAAAAGCTTGCCAATTCGTCGAGAGTTTTTCCATTCAACACCCGGATTCGCGGACCACCTCCCGCAGCCGTGGCCAAAAGAATTTCACCCACGCCATCGCCGGTCAGATCACCGACCGCCACCCGGGTTCCTCCCCGGAACGATTCTTCAAAGGCAAACAATGAATGAACTTCACTCAGATCGCCGAACGCCCCCGACCGGAATCGTAGCACTTTCACATGGGGGCCGGCTCCTGGTCCAGCGGCCAGAATCAATTCGGCAACGCCATCCCCGGTCACATCCCCGGCTGCAACATAGACACCCCCGGTAAAGGCCGGATCGAAAGCATAGAACGAGGCCAGTTCTTCCCTGGTCTGTCCGTCGAAAATCCGGACGTGAGGACCGCCACCCGGCCCCGCCGCGGCGATAATCTCGGGCACCCCGTCCCCGTTCAAGTCGGCCTGTGCGATTCGGATTTCCCCAAGGAAATCCGGGCCGAACGGCTGAAGGAACAAGGTTTCGACACCGAAGTCGGTACGCCGAACATCGGCCCCCACGGAAGTTGTTATATTCCTGGTCAGCACACCTGACGGCGTAGCAACCACTTCATAACGGGCCAAAAAAGTCGTCGGCTGCTCGGGTGTCGAAATCATCCGCACCCGCGGACCTCCATCCGACCAGCCGAGAAACTTCCACAGGATCCCACCGGCAACCACCGTTTCTGGCGCTTCAAGGGTACGCGTGACCCCAACGACGCCACTGACCGCCGTGCCTGAAGGAACTTCCTTGCCGTCGAATAACAAGGTTCCGCCCGGAATGCTACTTTCAAGCCGGAATGTTGAAGTCACTGGTAAAATGTCTCGGACTGCAGTCGCCGTCAGACCGACATCATCCGTCACCGTAACCGTGATTCGGTAAGCCACATCGGTCCGAAGGAAGGGGGTGATCGTCGGAATCGTAAAGAATCCGGAATTCCCCACCTGGGGATTGACAAACGGCCGGGGCGGAGCGGAACCGGTGATGTAATCAACGCGGTAAATAAATGCCGCCGGTGGAAGCTGCCCCGTTTCCGGATCAAAGCCACTGAACTTGAACGAGATTGTGTCGCCGGCGCGGAACCGGGTCGCCAAGTCCGGCTGATCAATTGTCACCGTGGGCCGCAAACTGCTGGTCACTTGCAGAGTTGCCGCCGGACTGATCGCCACGCCGAAAGCATTGGTAATGATTAGGCGAAATTTCGATCCATCATCGGCAAGGCTTGTCGTCGGCAAAATCAACGCCGGGCCGTTGGCCCCAGGAATATCTTCAAACATATGCCCGACTTGACGTTGCCATTGAAATGACAGCGGTGCTGTGCCATTCACTTGAACTTCAAATCGCGCCGGCTCACCCACCGAAACAAGCAAATCGTGCGGCGGCACAGACACCGTTGGCGGTTGATCCCCCGAAACATAGCGAATCACCCGTATTGAACCCGTGCTGGGATTGACACCAGTCAACGTATCGCTGAATGAGAGATAAATCAGACTACCGTCCGGCAAGATATCCAAATCGACGATCCCCGGAGCGATCTGGCTGGCAAATTCTGTAATCGCTCCCGTTTCACCATCACGAATAAAGATTTTGCCTTTGACAAAGTCACCGAAGAAGTAATCACCCGCGTACTGCGACGGAAAGCTCATCACGAGAGGATTATAAAACACACCCCCGGAAATCGCGGCTCCCCCAGCATTCGAGTAACTGTATATCGGATAGCTGATGCCGTTCACCCCGGGCGGTTGAAAGCCTTCCGTGATTGGCCAACCGTAATTTGCCCCTGCCTGGCCGAAATTGATTTCCTCAAAATCGTCACCGCCGACATCGTTGATAAACATCGCGCCGGTGCCGGGCTGAAAGGCAAAGGTGAAGGGGTTCCGCAGTCCCGCCGCCCAAATCGCGCGATTCACCCCCGTGGTCGTTCCGGAAATCCCCAGGATACTCGAAGGATTGTCCGATGGAATCGTGCCATCCGGATTGAAGCGGAGGATCTTCCCATGGCGATTGCCGAGGTTCTGTGAGTTCAGCGGATTTGCTGCATCACCCGTGGCAACATACAATTTGCCGTCCGGCCCAAAATGCATCGCCCCGCCATTATGAATGCTCACATTCCCAAGCGGATCAAGATCGAGAAGCGTCACGCGACTGCCAGAAGCCGCGACATCGCCATCGGCCGTGAATCGGCTGATTCGATTGAACGGTCCGCCTTCACTACTGGGTACCGTGTGATACGTGTAGATGTAGCCGTTCGATTGAAAATTCGGGTCCAGAACCAGCCCGATTAAACCGCGTTCTCCGTTGGCATCGACGTTCAACGTCGCAAAAGGGGTCGGCAGGACGCTGCCGTTCTTGATCACGCGGATCGTGCCGAACTTCTCCGCCACGAAAATGCGTCCATCGGGGGCAACTTCCATCACGGTCGGTAATGTGAGATTCCCGACAAGCACAGATTCCGTAAAATTTTCCAGCAGGACGGCGGGGACGGTCCGATCTTCGAGCAGAGTAACGCCGAGTCGCGTAGTCATGGAATATCCCGGTGAACTAGGGTATTTGCAAAAAGATGGCAAATGGCGAAGTCCATCTACCGCCGGTCAGACAGTATTCTACTGTAACTGAACCAAGGCCGTTCCACCGCCGTACAACCAAGAATCCGTGATCTGAATCACCAAGCATCCGTTCCGATGGAACGAATCAGTCCGATTCTACCTTGGAGCTTTTCCCTCAACACCGGGCGGCTCATCTCGTCACGGTCCGAGAAATCGGCGAGCAGCCATGACGAGTTCCGCTGGCGATGAATGGATCGATCCGGCATGGCAGTTCCCTCATTTTCTGAGACTGGCTCCAGTGCCCGTGACTACACGGTGGTGGCCCGGCGGTATCGGCCACAACAATTTACGGATCTGATTGGCCAGGAACATGTCGCGACGGCCCTGGCCAACGCGATCCATTCCGGGCGAATCGCTCACGCGTACCTGTTTACTGGGGCACGGGGTGTCGGTAAAACTTCGACGGCCAGAATCCTTGCCAAGGCGTTGAATTGTGTCCAAGGCCCGACCGCAACACCCTGCGCTCGGTGTCCGAGTTGCCTGGCGATTGCTGCGGGTGAAGATATTGATGTCCTGGAAATCGACGCCGCCAGCAACACCGGCGTAGAAAACATCCGGGAGTTGCGGCAAAACGTCGGCTTCCGCCCGCAACGGTCTCGCTTCAAAATCTATATCATCGACGAAGTTCATATGCTTTCCACCTCGGCGTTCAACGCGTTGTTGAAGACGTTGGAGGAACCGCCCGCACATGTGAAATTCATTTTTGCCACGACCGAAATCCAAAAAATCCCGGTCACGATTCTGTCTCGCTGCCAGCGTTTTGATTTTGCCTCGATCGGGCCCGCTAAAGTGTTCCAAACCTTGCAGCAGATTGTCCGGAAAGAGGGATTGGAAGCGGACGACGAGGCGTTACGCATAATTGCTCGTCGTGCCGGCGGCTCGATGCGGGATGCCCAAACCCTGCTGGATCAACTCCTGGGCTCGAGCACCTCGCGTCTGACCGCCGCTGTGGTTCATCGTTTGCTCGGGACTGCCGATGATGATCAGCTCATCTCTTTGGTTCGCACGATTCTTGAGCGGAACAGCCTCGCCGCCTTGGAACAGATCGCCGCCGCCGTAGAACGTGGGCAATCACCCAGCGAACTGACCGATCAACTGATCGATTACTGGCGTGGACTCATGCTCGCGAATGTCGCCGGCCCGAACATGGTGGAACTCTCGGGTTCGTCTGCTCTGCAGGAATCTATACGCCAGCAAGCGGGAAATCTTGGACTGGACCTGATTCTGTCAGGTATTGATATTCTGACCACTGCCAAAGCAAGGATGCGCGGCAGTGCACCCGCGCAGGTGCTGCTTGAAGTGGCAGTTGTCCGATTATCTCGGCTCGAGGAGTACCTGTCTGTTGGAGAATTGTGGGAGAAAGTCCGGCAACTCGAAAATTCCGATCCTCATTCCGCCAAGATCATTGGCAGTAGCCGCTTATTATCTGGGCAGGACACCGCTGCTGCGAGTGATTCCGCCAAAAAAAAAAGTTCGTAACCGAACTCGTGGCTAGCACTCCGCTTGCGATCGACATTGCATCGACATCTCTGCCATCAGCGAAAGTCTCGAATGTTCAGGAGTTAACGGCGGACAATTTGGCTGCCGAGTGGGAACACCTGCTCGGTAATTTGGGCGGGTTGCGCGGAGAACAACTCCGTCTCGCCGGACTTCCTGCAATTATTGGGCCAAAAACCCTAGTCATTCGGTTCCCTGATTGCTACACTGCCGCATACGATGTCTGTAGAGAGGAATCGTGTCTCGAACAGATTCGAGCGTCCTTGATGCAGCGAACGGGCAGTGAATGGCAAGTCTGCGTCGAACTGCTTCCGAGTTCGGCCGCTGGCCCAGTCCAGCCACGACGCTTGTCAACTCAGGAGTTACTGCAGTTGCCCCTGTTCCGGACCGCTGCGGAAAAACTCGGAGCCGAACTGATTCAGCTGGACCCAGGCTTTTTCCCAGGTACGGCTCACCGGGGATTTTCCCCTGCCTCGGCCGATCCCCGCGATGACGAAGAGGATTGATGATGTTCAAAGAATTTGGCGCGCTTATGAGCTTGCTGGGTAACAAGGACAAATTGCAAGCAGAAATTGTCCGATTCCAGCAGCAGCTTGGGCAAATCACCGCGGAAGGGAGTGCCGGGGCAGGGATGGTCGTCGTCACAGTCAATGGCCGAATGGAACTGCTCTCCTGCCGACTGAGCGACGAGGCGGCACGGCTGGAGGACCGCGAACTAATCGAAGAATTGATTATTGCGGCGACGAATCAGGCACTGAATAAAGCGCGAGAACTGATCGCTGCCGAATCGGCAAAAATGGCGGGTAATCTGGGTTTACCCGTGGGCATGCTCGGCGGCATCTTCCCCGGACTAGGGTGATTGGTTGCGGATTTGATCAGCCGATTCCGAACAAACGCAGGCGAAACTATGCTCGGGAACGATCCCCCACAAGATCCGAGGAGATATCCTCACACGCGGGGGGAATTTCGCTGCGAGTGAAGTAACCGTTGAGGAGAACTCTTAGTGTTTTGTACCGGGATGTACGAATAATGGCAGCCGAACGATCGGGCATGCCCCCAGGGACGGGAGCGATGGCAGTATTGATCCAGGAACTAATGAAATTACCGGGGATCGGCCCGAAAAGCGCTGAGCGAATAGCTCATTTTCTCATTTCCGGCGATCGAAAAGTGGCTATCAGTCTGGCCGAAGCGTTGCGAACGGTTGTTGAACAAATTCGCCCTTGCCGGGAATGCTTTAACCTGTCGGATCAGGATTTATGCCCGATTTGCTCCGATCCGCGTCGGGATGCCAGCCTGATTTGTGTGGTCGAATCCGCCCGAGACGTGAGTTTGTTCGAACGGGCGGGGAATTATCGGGGGCTTTATCATGTGCTCGGCGGTCGGCTAGCTCCCCTGGAAGGGGTCGGTCCGGATCAACTCAACCTGGCACCACTGCTACGGCGGGTCCGTCGTGGTGGAGTCCGTGAAGTGATTCTCGCCACCAGCCCGACCCTGGAAGGCGACGGCACGGCATTGTTGGCGAGCAATTTGCTAGCAGGGACCGGGGTCACGATCACAAAACTGGCCCGAGGGTTGCCGACCGGAGGTTCCCTCGAATTGGCCAATGCTCAGATTCTGGCTGACGCCTTGGAAGGTCGGCGTTCTTTTTAGCCGGGGTCGGGCACGGCGGCAGCAAAAACCGTCGGTGGAGGAGGTGGGCAGAATGGGTGGTATGCGGCTGGGAATGGATCTCTCGATGCGGCCGGAACTCAGGCAGTTCATCGCGCCGCGGATGATTCAATCGATGGAAATTCTGCAAATGCCAGTGATGGCCTTGCAAGAAAAAATTCAATCCGAGCTTCAAGAAAATCCGTTCCTGGAAATCCAAGAAGCCCGCGGGGAAGCGACACCCCCCGCCGATGATTTTAATCCCGACGCCCCGCTGCAACATGACGAATCTGGAGATCTGGAGTTCAAACGGCTTGAAGAGCTCAATCGCGACTGGGACGACCACTTTAATGAGGAACATCGCCCCAGCCGCCACGGCCTGGAAGAGCTTTCAGAGAAAAAGCTCGACGCCATGCAGAATCTGGCAAGCGCGCCGTTGTCTCTGCAAGAGCATCTGAGCAATCAACTGGCGTATATGGAATTGACACCAGAGGAAGTCGAAAATTGCAAGTATTTGATCAGCCATCTCGATAACAATGGTTACCTCCTCGGCCATGATCGTGGCCGAGTGATCCCGCTTTCCTTGGAAGAGTTGGCGAAAAACGCCCCGAACGGTGCCACGGTCGAAGATCTCGAAAGTGCCCTCGTGGTGATTCAGGCGCTTGATCCGGCGGGTGTCGGTGCCCGAGATACAAAAGAATGCCTGTTGCTGCAAGTGACGGCCGATACCCCTCACAAAGATTTGCTGCGGACATTGATCCGGGATCATCTCGAGGATATCGCCCACAATCGCTTGCCAATCATTCAACGAAAAACCCGTGCCTCACTTAGCAGCATCCAAGAAGCGATCGAGGAACTCCGCCGCCTCGATCCAAAACCGGGTGCCCGCTTCTCGCCTGACAATTCTCAATACGTTGTTCCGGATATCATCGTAGAACGAACCGACGACGGCGATTACGAAATTCGCCTCAGTAACGACTGGACACCGTCAGTCCGCGTCAGTAAACGGTATGTCGAACTCACGAAAGATAAAAGTTTCGACCCGAAGACCCGGGATTTTCTTCGGCAAAAATTCCAGTCCGCCCACTGGCTGATTGATGCCATTGAACAGCGACGAAACACACTCATAAAAGTGACCCAGGCGATTATCAATCACCAGCGTG
>Ga0308411_10001172_pt1 | contig 17768 bp, 16 predicted proteins | sample HotsprottomLayer_2_FD_203530 | JGI IMG/M metagenome (GOLD analysis project Ga0308411, IMG submission 203530) | Hot spring phototrophic mat microbial communities from Octopus Spring, Yellowstone National Park, Wyoming, United States -... | ecosystem: Environmental > Aquatic > Thermal springs >...
ATCCAAACAGAGAGGTAAAGAAGTCACTAAACGAGTATCTATTAAACCAATATCTCCCCAATCATATACAGGTCTATAGGACGAGGACAGTCTTTGAGAATGCATTGCTTAAGGGAGATGTAGATAAGATGATAGAGGTGATGAGGTCACACTTTGCCTCAATACCGTATGATTGGTATAGGAAGAACAACATAGACCAATATGAGGGATATTATGCGAGTGTGTTTTATAGTTATTTTGCCTCAATAGGAGTAGAGGTGAAGGCAGAGGAGCCGACGAGTTATGGGAAGGTAGACATGGCGGTGGTGATGCCGAAGGTAGTGTATGTATTTGAGTTTAAGGTGATAGAGGGAGAGGAAGGGACTGGAGAGGCCATAGAGCAGATAAAGAAGAAGGGCTATGGAGATAGGTATAAAGGAATATGTAGGGGCGTATTACAATACGCCCCTATTTATTTAATCGGCATAGAGTTTAGTAGGCTTAAGAGGCAGATAGTTGGATTTTCTATAGAGAGGCGGGGGATAGGATTTGCAGTGGGCAATAGGGATGTGACATCTGGGATTGGCAAGGTAAAGACAAGCCTTGACACAGGTGAATATGAGGCTATACAAGTGGCTGGTTTAATTGCCTTACAGACATCTGACGCAGTCCTTGCAAGGATACCCAACACTGTGGTGTGCTTTGCGGCCCTGGTGCTGGTGCCCCTGCAGAGGGATATCTCAGGTTTTCCCTTACTTAATCCTCAGAGCAGATAAAGGATGCCCTCTGATTTGGCAAGGGTGTTTCTCAGCATAGGTTCAAACCTTGGTGATAGATTGGATAACCTACATCGTGCTATTGAGATGCTTATAGATGGAGGATTAGAGATTAAGCGGGTCTCATCGTTTTATGAGACCAGACCTTGGGGTCTCAGCGGACAGCCCAACTTTCTCAATGGGGCAGTTGAGGCACAGACAACCTTGATGCCTATGGAGCTCCTTAACTTGTTAAAGGACATTGAGGTAAGGCTTGGAAGGACCGATACGGTGCGATGGGGGCCCCGTTGTATAGACATTGACATAATCTTTTACGATGACCAGAAGATTGCTGAGGAAGGGCTTCAGGTACCCCATCCCTTAATGCACAAGAGGGGCTTTGTTTTAAGGCCCCTTGCAGAGATAGCACCTCAGTTTGTCCATCCAGTTTTAAAAAAGGATATAAAGACCCTTTTGGAGGATCTTGATGAAGACGATCAGTGTTAAGAGCCGCACAAGGACAGAGTTTATAGACATAACCGACGAGGTCAAGCGGGTAGTGGCCGAATCCTCTGTGAAGGAGGGCCTCTGCATCCTATATGTACCCCACACTACAGCAGGGATAACCATCAACGAGGGGGCCGATAATTCTGTAAGACGCGACATACTAACGGCCATCAACAAACTCATCCCCTTTGAAGGCGATTACCAACACCTTGAGGGCAACTCTGCAGCCCATATCAAATCTACATTAACCGGTGTATCTCTGACCTTGATAATCCACGAGGGCAAGCCCGTTCTTGGCACATGGCAATCGGTCTATTTCTGTGAATACGATGGCCCAAGGCACAGGAAGGTATTGGTCAAGATAATTGGGTAGTAAAAAGGAGGCTCCCATGTCAGAGCAACAGTTGTGCATAATATGTGCTTATAGAGGCACCTGTCAGAAGCAGTTTTCCCTACCTGCAGGCAGGCGATGTCCAGAATTTACCAAGGATCTCACCATTAAAGATCCCGAGCAGTCAAAGGCCGAAGATGGTGCCTCAAAGCAAAAAAAGTAGCCCTAATTATCTAAATAGTCTTTGGAACGCAATAACGAGACAGGATATTTTTGCCAAAGTGCCGTACTTGTGGTTAATTGCACTTTCAATACTTATCTTGTCCTGTGGAAAGAAAGGCCCTCCAACCCTAAAGGCCTATGAAATGCCTAAGGCTATAGCATCCTTAAATGTCATGAGGATTGATGGACCTCTGACAATATCGTGGGATTATCACCAAGAGGACCGAAAGGGCCTAAAGGGATTTTTATTGACAAGGTCATCGCAAAATGGGGATGTGGAGTTGCCCCTGAGTCCAGATACATCGGTGTATATTGACAAGGACATAAGAGAGTTTGAGACCTACAGGTACAGGATTAGGGCAGTGAATAAAAAGGGCATTGTGGGGGAATACTCTAAGGAGTTGGTGGTGCATGTTTGTCCACTCCCTCTACCACCTGCCACTGTTAGATATAAGGTTCTGGACGATGCGGTGGTAATCCTCTGGGAGGCAAGTAAGGGTGAAAAGATGGGGCCCTGTGGTGGGCCAATCAGACACAATGTTTACAGCCATGATACCAAAGAGGGCTCTTCACAAAGGCCTTTAAACAATGCACCCCTTGATACTGATAGATTTATTGTACCAGTGCCAAAAGACAAGACTGCCTACTACACTGTAAGGTCTGTAGTCAATACAGGCCTTGACCAGATTGGTCCACCCTCAGAGGTTATTGTGGTTAGCCCTACCGACCTTGTGCCATCACCACCCCGTATTGTAAATACCGTTAAAAGCGAGGGGAGGGTCTTTGTCTTTTGGCAAGAGGCATCAGAGCGATGGGTGAAGGGCTACAGGGTCTATAAAAAGGCCAGCTCTGGAGAGTTTGAGCCTGTCGCAGAGGTGAGCACACCGGTATTTACAGAACAAACAGGCGATGAAAGGGAGACCCTCTACAGGGTAACATCAGTGGGACCTGTAAGGGAAAGCCCCCCTGTAGAGGTGAGGATAATAGATGACAAACGATAAGATACTGCTTGGTCATGGCAGTGGAGGCCTTATGATGCACGGCCTGATCAGGGAACTCATATCTCCCACATTAGCACTATCCTCACTTAGTGACGCTGCAATCCTACAGGCCGAACTAAGAGGCGGTGCAAGACTTGCCTTTAGCACCGACTCCTATGTGGTCTCGCCTTTATTCTTTCCGGGTGGCAACATTGGAGACCTTGCCATAAACGGTACCGTCAATGACCTTGCCGTCTCAGGGGCCAAACCCTTATGGCTGACTGTAGGGTTGATTATTGAAGAGGGCCTTCCTATTGAGACCCTAAAGCAGGTCCTAAATTCCATTGCAGACGCAGCACAGAGGGCAAATGTGAGGGTCGTTGCTGGCGACACAAAGGTGGTTAACCGTGGTGGTTGTGACCAGCTCTTTATCAACACTGCAGGCATTGGTGTGGTAGATGAGGGTATTGACCTCGGTCCTCACAGGATAAAAGTGGGCGATATTGTAATTGTAAGCGGCATGATAGGCAATCATGGGATTGCTGTGATGGCTGAACGAAACGGACTTACCTTTGACCCTCCGGTCCTGAGTGACACCGCACCGCTTAATGGCCTTACTGAGAGACTGTTAGGCTCTGAGGGTAATGCTATTAAGATGATGAGGGATCCAACCCGAGGTGGTGTGGCCACTACATTAAAAGAGATAGCCCTTGAAAGCGGCCTCAACATTGAGATAGACGAGACAGAGCTACCAATAGCAGCTGGTGTAAATGGTGCCTGCGAACTCCTCGGCCTTGATCCACTTTATGTGGCTAACGAGGGGATCCTTATAGCTATCGTAGACAGAGATAGGGCCCAATCTGTCCTTAATCTAATGAGAAGTAATCCACTGGGCAAAGATGCTGCCATTATTGGTGAGGTCACCCCTTTGAGGGGAGACAGGTCGCCATTGGTTCTACTTAGGACCTCCATAGGGGGTAGAAGGATAGTGGATATGCTAGCAGGGGAACAACTGACGAGGATCTGCTAAATCAAAGGTAGGCTGAAGGCAATGTGCAGAAGGCCTTGGCTATAGACAGAGGGTAGCTATAGGCTTTAACCTGCGATTTTAAAATACTACATAAAAGAAAGGCAGGGAAGAGATTGCCCCTCAAACCTTATCAAGGCGATGGGATTGTTTAAACAAGGAGACTGTATGCACAATGGGTAACATTAATGTAATACCAATCGCAGAGAAGATAGGTATCGCTCATAGGCCTCTCGGCGCCAATTCTCTTGCCTTATTGTTGGAAAAATCGCTCAATTTAGGTATAATGCCTTGCTGGCATACCTTAAATCCCATACATCCCCATCACATAGGCTTAATAGGCTACTATTTGGTATGTTTGGTACATATCATGGCGCAGTATTAATTCAGCCCGCAACGCCCGATTTCTCAGGCATACATATCATGCTTTTATGATTACCGATAGAATCAAGAATACCATTGAAAATCATAGGATGCTCATACCCAAAGACAGGGTCTTGATAGGCCTCTCTGGGGGGGCCGATTCATCGGCCCTTACACTTGTGCTTTGGGAATTAAGGGAGAAACTCCAACTAACCCTCTATGCCCTCTACATAGACCATTGTCTGCGCCCTAAGGAAACGCCACAAGAGATTGAGCACTGTCAGAGGCTTTGTAGGCATCTAAACATAGAGTTGTATGTGGAGGCTATTGATGTCAGGGGATACTGTATTAAAGAGGGACTAAGCACCCAGGAGGGCGCACGGGAATTGAGGTATAAGTGTCTTGCCGATAAGGCAAAGGAACTTCTATGTAGTAAGGTCGCATTGGGCCATACAGCAGAGGATCAGACAGAGACGGTATTTATGCGTATTGTTAGAGGAACAGGGGTCTCGGGGCTTGCAGGCATACCACCCATAAGGGGCATGTTTATTAGACCCCTAATTGATGTGTGCAGAACAGAGGTGGAGGATTATGTAATATCAATGGTCCGTAGTCTGAAAATAGACCTTTCAGTGCCCTACATCATAGAGTCTTCCAATCTTAAAAGGGACTACCTGCGAAACAAGATCAGGCTGTTTTTACTCCCGGAGTTAAAAAAGGCCAATCCCTCACTTGTCAAGACCGTATCAAGGCTCACTGAGATCGTAAGAGATGAGGAGGACTACTTTAACCTCTTAGTGACAAAGACGCTGATGAGGCTAATTTCAAGAAAGGGTGATGGCTTTATTGAACTATTCTTGACACCTATGGAGGCCATTGATAGGCCAATCTTAAGGCGAGTCTTAAGGAGGGCAGTTGATGAGACCACAGGCCTAAGGGGGATATCGTTTATCAACATTGAGGAGATGGTAGGACTAATAAAAAGTGGCAGCACTGGGGCACGTATTTATATTGGAAGGGAAATAAGGGTGATCAAGGGTTATTCCACCCTAATCATTACTTCCAAAAGGCCACAGGCCATAAGGCAACAGACTGTTGACAGACCCCAGGATCTGGTCATCAAAGAGGCAGGATTAGTATTAAGCCTATCGGAACATGAGCTCACGACCAGCGTAGATTATGGAGACGGCAAGACCATTGCTGTGGTTGATGCTGCAAAAGTCGGCTATCCACTCATCATTAGAGGTAGGCAAAGGGGCGATCTCTTTTATCCCCTTGGTCTTGCAAAGAAGAAAAAGCTGCAGGACTTTTTTGTAGACCAAAAGGTGCCTCGTGATGAGAGGGATACAGTGCCCTTAGTTACCTATAGAGGCGAAATTGTGTGGGTAGTTGGTTACAGGGTGGATGATAGGTATAAGGTTGATAAAGAGACAAAGAGAGTTTTAAAATTTATACTTAAACCTTTAAGAAATTAGATGGAGGCACACAGAAATGGATAAAAAGGTATTTGCCTTAATCTTGGTCGTTGTGGCTATCCTAATCTCTGGTCTTCTACCACCTTGTTACGCTCAGGAGGCTACAGACCCCCTTGCAAGCATAGGGGAGGCAATGGCAAATGTGGCCGAAAAGGCAAAGCAGGTGGTGGTCAATATCTCAACCACCAAGACCGTCAAGCAGCAGCCTAATCCATTCTTTGATGACCCCTTCTTTCGGAGGTTCTTTGGCGATGGGGCACAGCAGCAAAAGAGGAAGGTTACCAATCTTGGCTCTGGTGTAATCGTATCAAGAGACGGTTACATACTCACCAACAACCATGTTATTGAGGGTGCAGAGGACATTATTGTGAAGCTCTATAGCGGGCGAGAGCTCAAAGGCAAGGTGGTTGGTATGGACTCTAGGACAGACATCGCAGTAATCAAGGTATCGGAGACAAATCTGCCCACCATAGCGTGGGGAGATTCAGATAAATTGAGGGTTGGAGAGATCGTCTTTGCTATTGGCAATCCCTTTGGTCTTAGTAGCACCATAACGATGGGCATAGTGAGTGCCCTCGGCAGGTCTGGAATGGGCATAACTGACTATGAGGACTTTATCCAGACCGATGCGGCCATAAACCCGGGCAATTCAGGTGGTGCACTAATTAACACAAAGGGTGAATTGGTGGGTATAAACACCGCAATATTGAGTAGAAGTGGCGGTTACCAAGGTATTGGCTTTGCAATACCCTCCAATATGGTCAGAAACATAATGGACAGCATAATCAATGTGGGCAAGGTCACGAGGGGATGGCTTGGGGTGCAGATACAACAGTTAAATCCAGAACTGGCAAGGCAGTTCAATCTCCCCGATGAAAAGGGCGCACTGTTAGTAGAGATCGTTGAGGGTAGCCCTGCAGAAAAGGCTGGTCTCCAGAGGGGTGATGTGATCGTAGAGTTTGAGGGTAAAAAGATAGAGGGTCCATCTCAATTAAAGAACATGGTGGCTATGACCAAACCAGGCCATGAGGCTAATATTGGCATTGTAAGAGATGGTAAGCCCATGACTGTTAAGCTCATAATCGGTGAGTTGCCCTCAGAAGATGGCAGGCAGGAGTCAAGGGTATCTCCTACCTTTGATAACTCCATGCGTGGCGTAAGCGTCCAAGAGGTCACCGATGAACTACTCCAAAAGATGGGAATTACTAAAAAGGTCAGGGGAGTAGTGGTCACTGCCATTGAGGAAAACAGCCCTGCCTTAGGCATACTTAATAGGGGCGACATAATAATGGAGATAAACCGCAAGACCATATCAGGCCTAAAGGACTACAACGAGATAGTCTCTAAGATAGACAAATCCCAGAGCATTCTGCTTCTGGTCTTGCGGGGCAAGAGTTCTGTATTTCTGACCCTGCCAGCAAAATAGGCAAAGGCTGGAGATCGGACTCAGGCAAGGCGCCCTGTTGCCCCTTAACCCGTTACGGTAAAGGGTGGGGGCAATCCCGCCTCCACTGTAACTACAATTTTGGTGTCAAGGTCTTTGAGGGCTGTGTAGTTGTCAACCTTGAAGAAAATTCAGCCTTCAATTAGGCGACCAAGAAGGCCCATAGGCCCTTATCCCACGGGGTGTAATCCTCACCTGCCCCTCTCCATTGGCCCTCATGATGTAGATTGCAGGGGAACCATCACGGTCAGAGGTAAAGACTAAATACCTACCATCTGGCGAAAAGGAGGGGTCTTCGTTGTTACCCTTGTCAGTAAGTCTCTGGACTGAAGACCCATCGGCCTTCATGATAAAGACTTGCTGTTTGCCATCAACCATACTCGTAAATACGATCCTATCGCCTGTTGGTGACCACGCAGGCGATGTGTTGTACCCACCCTCAAAGGTCAGTCTCCTGACCCCGTTACCCTCGCTGTCAGCTATGTATATCTGCGGAGACCCTGAACGGTTAGAGACAAAGAGCAATGACTTTCCATCAGGTGATATGGCGGGCGAGATATCTATCCATGGTGAACCAATGAGCTTGTAGCCCTTCATGGTGCCGATGTCTGCCCTGTGGATATCGGTCTTGCCGTCCTTTGAGGAGGCAAAGACAAAACTCTGGCCATTTGGGAAGAAATTGCCCGTGATGTTGAGACCACTCAGTGAGACGAGCCTCCTCTCTCTCATCTGCTCAAGATCTAAGAGATAGATCTCCCAGTTTCTGTCTCTCTCTGCCGAATATAGCAATTGCCTGCCATCGGGCGACCACCTTGGGCTCATTATTATACCTGCACTTATCCCGGTGTTAAAGACCCTTTGCCCATCGTAATCAGAGATATTTATCTCCTTAGTCTTGCCTCGGTCTACCACAAAGGCAATCCTGCTCCTAAATACACCTGTCTGGCCTGTAAGGAGCCTATATAGGTCGTTGGATATACTGTGGGCAAGGGGCCTTAAGAGATTTGCAGAGGCTGAGTATTCCTTTCTTAAGACCTCCCTGTTTTCAAGCACATCATAGGCGGTTATGCTCGTGATTATGTTTTGAGATGTCTTTGATACATTCCCCTTAACCACAAGGGCAGTATTTAAAGGTATCCAGCTCCTTGCATTGAAGGGTTGATCATTTCTCTCTACCTGGGCATCCTCAGGTAGACAATAAAAGAGACCTGTGAAGTTGAGGTCACTGATAACTATCTCTGAGATCTCCTTACCATTGCTAAAGGTCTGTATTGCTATAGGTAATGGTCTGATATTTGGGGCATTGACATCTATATATACCTTTGATGACTCAACAGAAGGGGTACCCATTAATACAAAACTCAGCAACGCCCATAGAAATAATCCAATCTTTGCAGTCATGGCTTGAACCTGATCCCTACCTCATCAAGGCCCTCTGGAGGCGGGGGTAATGATGCAATGCTGCTTATGGCAGAGAGGGCAGACCTGTCAAAGAGCCTGTTACCAGAAGACTTCTCTATGCCCATTATCTGTATGCTACCGTCTCTTTTTATCTTTATTGATATTATTGCCTCCAGATCCCTGTCAATGGTCTCGGGATATACCCACCGTTCCATTATCTTTGTCCTGACCATTGAGAGGTAATCCCCCTTGCCATGTCCGCTCTGCAAAGGCGCACTGTCTGCCTTGCCTGAGGTCTTTGACCTTGCAGATGAGCTTAGGTCTATGGTGTTTCTCACGGCTACTAATCTCTCAATCCTCTTTTTTGCCATTAGTTCGCTTATCCTGTCCTCTACTGCCCTGTTGTTAATAGGGTCCTCTCTTTTTTGGGGCTCTCGCTTAGCGGTCTCTTTTACAGGGGGTTTAATTGTAGAACCGATAACAGCCTTTTCTGGTGCCGGTAACGATGGCTCTGGGGCAGGGGCTGATAGATCGCTCACAATAGAGACGATATAACTTTTCTCTACTTTTGTGCTACTGTTTGAGTTGATCAAAAGCACTATAACAGACAAAAACAGTATATGAAAAAATAGTGAACAGGATGCCGAGAGATAAAACCTTGGCTCTCTCATCGCCTCTCAAGCTTTGGCTCTGTAACCATACCGATCTTGTCAATGCCGGCCTCCTTGATCTCCCCCATGAGCTCTACCACAAAGCCGTAAGGTACATCCTTGTCGGCCTTAAGGAATACATCAGGGTTGAGAGTCTTCATGGCCGATAGCTTTGACATCAGGTCCTTCATGGATATAGGGTTATCGTTGAGGTATATCAGATTGCCCTTTTTGACCGTTATGTTGATGCGGTTCTCTGGGGGCATATCCTTGCCCTTTGCCTTTGGTAGGTTGACATCTATACCCTGTTGGAGTAGCGGTGCAGTAACCATAAAGATTATAAGCAACACCAACATTACATCCACAAAGGGTGTGATATTTATCTCGGAGAGTACCTTTCTGCGTGGAGAGAGATTCATTTGAGTATATAATCTACAAGCTCTTCTGAGAAGTCTTCTAATTCAACAGTCATCCTGTGAGCCCTGCTCAGGTAGTAATTGTAGGCAATTACGGCAGGTATTGCAGCTGCAAGCCCTACTGCAGTGGCAATAAGTGCCTCTGCAATGCCTGGGGCCACTACTGCAAGGGACGCAGAGCCTGCGGCCCCAATGCCTGTAAAGGAATTCATAATCCCCCATACAGTGCCAAAGAGGCCTATAAAGGGTGTGGTTGAGCCCGTAGTGGCGAGGAAACTCAAATACCTCTCAAGCCTTGCCGACTCAAGGGCCGTATATCGCCTGAGCATCCTCTTTAGCTCGTCCTTTTCGGTGTATGTCTTTTCGGCATATACAGACCTAAAGAGATTTGCCATCGGACTGAAGGTGAACTTTTTTGAGGAGTTAAAAAGGTCCTTGGGATTACTGACCGTGTCATAGATGCGGCCAAAGCTGTAGTTTTCCTTATCGGCCTTTGAGAAGTGGAGCCACTTGTGGATGATAATAGTCCATGAGGTCAATGAAAAGAGCAAAAGTATTATCAAGACCGCCTTTACTACATAGCCGGCCTGTAAGATCAATTGGATTGCACTGTGTTCCATAAACTGAATATTTAAATACTAACGGCTGGAAAAGTCAAATGCCAGACCTGTAGTGTGTCAAGAAAAGAGAGATGTACCCCCTTTTATGGGTCTATCATTAAGAAGGCTTGAATCAACCAAGCCTCCCAAAGTGTTATTTTTTAGAAGTGAGACGGTGCCACCATTTCGTAGAGCACAAGGACTCTGTCATTCCGAGCGTAGCGGTGGGTATTAAGCCTATAAAATAGAACCTTAACATTGTTACTTTATGTAATTCCATGATTTAAAATTTTTATAAATCTATATCTACCTTGTCTTTGATAATTGGTATATGATACTGTGCATATCTTACTTACTGAGAGAGTGTGTCCTTATTGACTGAAGAAACGCCCATAGAGAAAATAGGGAGGCATAGTCAAAATCAGCCCTCTCTGAGCACCATGGGTACTACTCCGCCTGTCCATTCAAAGTAGGTGTGGAAGGGCTTCTGCAGGGTAACCGATATGGGTAACAACCGAAAGGCTATGGAGGACAGGGGTCATTTTGTATGGATTGAAATTATGGGTTCACAATAGTGATTGCACTGCCTTTGATTATGCTATTTTAAGCTTAGTTCAGACTTCAGAGTTTGATTTATTTTAGAGAAATTTCAGAGTAATAGTTAATGCTGTGGTCAAAAGGACTGACCTTTGTTATCTTCTGTGGGGTAAAATCAGTGCTGGGAGCATGCGGAATGGATACAAAAAATTCACTATTGAGAGGGTGAGAGATGGAGATAAAAAGGTTAAATAGCGTGGAAGACTTGGGCAGGCTAAGAGAATCTCTTCGGAAGTTTATGTTCTTGCCCGACACACCAAGGATGAATGTCTGTTGTGGCACGGCATGCACGGCCTCAGGCTCACATAAGGTAATTGATGCACTAAGGCGCGAGGCAGACCAAAGAAATATCCCCCTTGAGATAATTAAGACGGGCTGCCAGGGCATGTGCCAAAAGGGACCCGTAATGAAGACTGAGCCATACAATATATTTTACCAGCGAATAACCTCAGAACAGGCCACCTCGTTAATTGCCTATACCTTTGGCAGCGTTATGCCCTTTAGGCAAGCCCTCTACAGGACCGATATCCTGCATGAGCCACTGCTTGAGATGGTGGACCTCCCCTTTTATAAGAAACAGCTCAGGGTCGCCCTTAGAAACAATGACAGGATTGACCCCTTGAGCATCCACCAATATATTGCGGTTGGAGGATATAAGGCACTTGAAAAGGCCCTGTCATCAATGACGCCCGATGAGGTGCTGCAGGAGGTTGATAGGTCAAAACTTAGGGGCAGGGGAGGGGCAGGGTTCCCGGCAGGTGTAAAATGGAAACATAGGAAGTCCTCGCCTGAGAAGATCAGGTTTGTGGTGGCTAATGGCGATGAGGGTGACCCTGGTGCCTTTATGGACCGTTCTATAATGGAAGGCGATCCCCATAGCCTCATTGAGGGTATGTTGCTTTGTGCCTACGCAATCCAGGCCGAGTATGGTTTTATTTATGTCCGCCATGAGTATCCCCTTGCGGTCAAACACCTTAACCACGCCATATCACAGGCCGAGCAGATGGGACTCTTAGGTGCAAAGATACTCGGCACAGGATTTAGTTTCTATCTAAGGGTTCGTGAAGGGGCTGGTGCCTTTGTCTGCGGAGAGTCCACGGCCCTCGTTGCCTCCATTGAGGGAGAAAGGGGCTTCCCTAGACCAAGGCCACCAAGGCTCTCTGAGAAGGGTGGAGGCGTATGGGGCTACCCGACCAATCTCAATAACATAGAGACCTATGCCTGTGTGCCGCCCATTATAGAGAAGGGAGCTGACTGGTTTAGGTCTATCGGCACAGAGACATCCCCAGGCACAAAGGTATTTGCCCTCACAGGGAAGGTCAAGAACACAGGACTTGTGGAGGTGCCAATGGGCACTACCTTGCGGGAGATAATCTACGACATCGGCGGAGGCATTATAGGCGATAAGCCCTTTAAGGCCGTTCAGACAGGAGGCCCCTCTGGTGGTTGCCTCCCTGCAAGCCATTTAGATCTGCCTGTGGACTTTGACTCCCTCACAAGGGTAGGTTCAATGATGGGCTCAGGTGGGATGGTCGTGATGGATGAAGACACCTGCATGGTAGATGTGGCCAAGTATTTCCTCTCTTTCACACAGGCTGAGAGTTGTGGCAAGTGTCCACCCTGTAGGATAGGCACCTATCAGATGCTCCAGATAATGGAGAGGATCACCACCGGCAATGGCAGGCATGGAGACCTACAGAGGCTTGTTCAATTGGGCAGGATGGTCCAAAAGGGCTCGCTCTGTGGGCTTGGGCAGAGTGCCCCAAACCCCGTACTTTCAGCGATAAAATACTTCAGGGTAGAGTTTGAGGAGCATATTTATGATAACTACTGCCGTAGCAATGTCTGTAGCGGCACAGGTGTCTATATAATCAATCAGACAGAGTGTATCCGTTGTGGCCTCTGTAAGGAGGCCTGTGCCTTTGATGCAGTCCGTGAGACCTATGATAAACACTACATAGAGAAGGAATACTGCCAAAAGTGCAAGGCCTGTTACACTGCCTGCCCAGTAGAAGCAGTGAAGATAAGAAAACAGAGCGTTACCAGATTAGAGGAGCAGTTTAGGGTCCCAGAAGAGCACCTTGAGGTCTTAGAAAACAGGGCAAAGATAAGGCTTAAGGACCTTTTAGAGAGAAAGACGGGCAAGATAGTAAAGTGCACCCTAAGTTGTAAGGTCTCAGATGCCATAATAAAGATGGATGGCCTTGATGTGGGCTCAATGTTGGTCTTTGATAATGATGATAACCTGGTAGGTATATTTACCGAAAGGGATGCAATGAAGTGCTTTACAAAGGGCATAGCCGTTAGGGATGTTCCGATACAAAAGGTAATGACAAAGAATCCCATTACCCTTGATGTGAGTACCGATATAGGTATAGCCGTAAACCTGATGTCAGAAAAGAAGATAAGGCACCTTCCTGTAACAGAGGATGATAGGGTGGTGGGTCTAATATCATACAGGGATCTTGTAACATATCTATTGCCAGAGGTTGCCTTTGTTGCCTCTCAATAGGTAATAATACTGATAGGAGGTCTTGATGTTTGCAAAATCTGAGGAGATAAGGGGACACTATACAGGGATGTCAGAGGTCCTGACAGAGGGACATATGGCAAAGGGGATGTTAATCCATGAGCTGCAGGAGATACAAAAGGCACATAACTATCTACCTGCTGAGGAATTAGAGAGGCTTGCAGAGAGGCTTAATATCTCCCTTTCAGAGGTCTATAGCACGGCCTCTTTTTACAAGAGCTTCCATTTTAAACCAAGGGGTAGAAACATTGTATGTGTATGTATGGGAACGGCCTGTCATGTTAGGGGCGCCTCTAAGGTCCTTGATGCCCTAAGCAATGAGTTCTGCATCAAACCGGGTGAGACCACAGAGGACCTCACGGTCACCCTTGAAACTGTAGGGTGTGTTGGCTGCTGTGGGCTTGCGCCAGTGGTGACCGTAAATGAGGAGATCGTCGGGGAGGTTGATGTGCGTAAGACGGCCGATGTGATTAACATTGTAAAGAACAGGAACATGCCGGGAGGATAGGAGATGACCTTAAAAGAGTTGCTAATTACAAAACCCTCAAAGCTCGTAACCTGTAAGACCAGTTGTATTGCAGCCGATGCCATATCCATTATGGACGGCAAAGGCATAGGGTCTATTCTTGTATATGACGACAATGACAGGCTTGCGGGCATCTTCACCGAACGCGACATCATGAGGTGCTTTGCCAAGAATATACCCCTCAATGAGATTACCATGTCAAGGGTCATGACCCCAAATCCCATGACCCTTGATGCCTCCTCCGATGTGGAGGTGGCAATGGCATTGATGTCAGAAAAAAAGATAAGGCATATGCCTGTTACAGAAGAAGGCAAGGTCATCGGTGTAATATCCTACAGAGACCTCGTCTCCTTCATCTTGCCCGATGTCATTTATATGGCTGAAGACACCATGTAATAAAGGAAGGTAATATGACTGATAAAACCAATATCAAGGTTGAGGACATAAAAAAAGAGGCCGAGAGGAGACACCAGTGCCTCGTTCAGGGCTCTCTCTATTACATCACAGAGTTCCTGTCAGGCCCCATGTGTGGTCGCTGTTTCCCCTGTTCAATGGGGTCTTACGAGGCAAAGATAAGGATAGCCAATATCCAACAGGGTGAGGGAAGTAAGGGAGACCTTGCGGCATTACGACAAATCGCCACTCAGATGCAAAAGGGCTCCATGTGTAAAAGGGGTAAAGATACTGCCCAATATCTTTCAGAATGGTTAAACACAGGGGTCTTTGAAGAACATGTAGGACACTGCTGTGGGGCCTTGAGGTGTCCCTCAATGATAGAATACCGAGTGATACCTCAGAAGTGCACGAGCTGTGGTCTCTGCAAAGAGGCCTGTAGGTTTAACGCCATAAGCGGTCAGAGGCGTAAACCCTACATGCCCAATACACATCCTTTTGAGATACTTGACAGGAAGTGTAATCGTTGTGGTGAGTGCATCAAGGTGTGCCCAGAAGATGCGATAGTGCTTGTCTGTAGCGAATGACTTATTCATAAAAAATCAACTTTCGTAAGGAGGAATAAATGGTTCAACTTACTATAGACGGTAAAAAGGTAGAGGCAAGGGAAGGCATGACCATAGTAGAGGCTGCTGAGGAGGCAGGTATCCACATACCCAATCTCTGTTACCTAAAGGGCATGAAGGGCATTGGTGCCTGCAGGCTCTGCATGGTAGAGATTGAGGGACTGAAGGCACCGATGACGGCCTGTACCACAAAGGTAAAAGAAGGCATGTCAATTAAGACAAGCACCCCTGAGATAGACGAACTAAGGAGATTTGTATTAGACCTGATACTGTCTATGCACCCTATGGATTGTATGACCTGCCCAAAGGCGGGGATCTGTAGGCTTCAGCAATATGCCTATGATTATAATGTCAAAGAATCCACCTATACCCGCAAGTTATGGGGCTTCCAGGTTGATGACAAAAATCCCTTCATCCGTAGAGAGCCCGACTACTGTGTGCTTTGTGCACGATGCGTTAGGGTCTGTAGAGAGCAAGGCACAAAGATACTGGACTTTATGGGCAGGGGTGTGGGCTCAAAGGTCACCACTCCAAACGACAAGCCCATGCAAGAGACCGAGTGCACCTTCTGTGGGAGCTGTGTAGATGCCTGTCCTGTCAATGCCCTTACTGAGGCATCTAAGATTGACAAGGGCAGGGAGTGGGAGTTTACGAAAAATGACTCTGTTTGCACCTTTTGCGGTGCCGCCTGCTCTATAAAGGTAAGTTCAAAAGATAACAGGATTGTTAAGGTCACTACCAGTGCCCCAAACTATAAGCACACCGCCTATATCTGTGCCCTCGGGCGGTATGGTTTTGATTATTTAGACTCCCCTGAGAGGCTCAAGACCCCCCTTATTAAGACCAATGGTCAGTTAGTAGAGACCACATGGGATGAGGCCCTTAAGACCATTGCTGAGGCCTTTAAGTCCTCAAAAGATAAGACGGCCATTTACACCTCGGGCTCTATACTGACAGAAGATGCCATTACAATTGACCGTTTTGCCTCAGAGGTCCTAAAGACGACCAATGTGGGTTCCACAGTGGGTATCTATGCCGACACCAATGCATTAATCACAGGTGTGATAGACCCCAATCAGATAGACCTCCTGTTGGTGCTTGACCTCAAGGTCAGTCAGAAGGGTTATGTCCTCCCTGCAATTGATGCAGTCTTAAGGAGGCTTGTCTCGGCAGGCACGCCGTTGGTATCGGCAGGGGACGAATCCTTTGCTGATATTGCCTCTGCCCACCTAAAGGGTAGTGGCCTTGAGGCCCTGAGGTCGCTGATAGCGTTCCTTTGTAAGGAGGGCGTATGTAAGGATGCTCACCTGTGCAAGGCCACTGAAGGTGCAGTGATAGACGAGGCAGTGCAAAAGGCAGGCAAGCTCTTTATGGAGGCAAAAAATCCACTCATAATCACCTTACCGGGCCTTGCTGAGGCCGCCTCTAACCTCACATTAATCAAGGGGGAATTGCTTACCATACCCTTTGAGGCAAATGCCATTGGGGTTGCCCTCGCGGGTGTTGCGGGCTCTAAGACAGTGTTAGATCAAATCACCAAGGCCAAAGGCATAAGGGCACTTTATGTAATAGGTGAGACTACAATCACTGCAAGGCCTAATGTGCCTTTTATGGCAGTGCATACCACCCATCTTGATGACCTTGCAAAGTCAGCAGATGTGGTCTTGCCCTTAACCACCCCCTATGAGTCTAATGGCACGATAATCCGTAGGGGCCTGAGGCAGAAGGTGGTAAATCAGGTTATCAAACCCATTGGTGAGGCAAGGGCGCCAAGAGAGGCCATTGAAGCCCTTGCAGAGGCTATGGGGGCTGAGATAAAGACCGCAAGGGACTCAGACATTAAGAGACTCTTAAAGGTCAAATGGAACCATAAGCCAAGGCCCTTTGAGCCAAGACAAGACCTTGAAGTGGACTTTAAAGAGATATTCACCGTCGTCAATCGCTCAATGCTCTCAACACAGCGGATCAAGTGGCTTAGAGAGGTCAAAAAGCTCTAACCCTCATGAAGCAGTCTTTTAAAGGGGCCCACCATATAGCCTTTGCCACAGGGGACCTTGAGCGGACCATAAGGTTTTGGCGAGACCTCCTAAGGATGAGGCTTATCGGTGCCTTTGGTAAAAGTGGATACAAGCAGTACTTCTTTGAGGTCTCTGACCGCTGTGCAATATCCTTCTTTGAGTGGAAGGGTGTCCAGCCGGTGCATGAAAAAGACCCGGGTAGGGAGCAGACAGGGCCCTTTGTCTTTGACCACATAGCCCTTGAGGTCCAGTCTGAAGACGAACTCTGGGAATTAAAGGACAGATTAGAGCACAACGGAGAGTGGGTCTCTGAGGTCATTGACCACGGGATAATCTATTCAATATACACCTTTGACCCAAACGGGATTGCCCTTGAATTTACCTATCAAAAGGAAGGGATGCAGCTACAGCAGAACCCCTTAAATTATGACAAGTCCCCAAGCCCTGTAGCCTCTGAGGGCATAGAACCACAGATCGCTCTATACCCCGACTCCCCTAATCCTACGGCAAAAGACAACAGAAGGGTTTATAAGGGACTCATTAGCGACTACATTAAGTAGCCTATAGACGCCACCACTTTAGGAATGCTCTAAACTTGAGCATAAAGATGTAGTTAACCCATAAAAATCCAATTACCAAAACCAAGAGTGGAGGTGGGTAACCACTTCCCTCTGAAACGGATGTTCCCCTCTTAAAAATCCAGAAACACAATAAAGACAGCAAGTTAGTCGTTACATGACAAAAATGTAACCACTAATAAATAGTTAATATGCTCGACATTGCAGCTATAATGTGTTAATACATACTCACAATGTATCTTGATAAATCAAAGATCACAATCAAAGGCAAAACTTACAGTAGATATCTTCTTCGCGAATCATATAGAGAAGGCAATAAAGTAAAGCATCGCACCATTGCAAATTTAACCA
>Ga0308411_10001174_pt1 | contig 17737 bp, 13 predicted proteins | sample HotsprottomLayer_2_FD_203530 | JGI IMG/M metagenome (GOLD analysis project Ga0308411, IMG submission 203530) | Hot spring phototrophic mat microbial communities from Octopus Spring, Yellowstone National Park, Wyoming, United States -... | ecosystem: Environmental > Aquatic > Thermal springs >...
CCCGGCTCCGCGCGGCGGGCCGGATTGACGTCGGGTTGGGAGTGAGAGGTTCCGGCGAAGCGTTGAAACATTAGGTACTACGACAGAGTTCTAGTACTCTTGTTCGAATTTCTCCTCAGGTTCTAGGCCCAAAGTACGCTACATTTTCACCTTAGGTCTGCAAAACGGATGCGTAAGGCTACTGCAAAGCCGGATGTTCAGGTGAAAGAGAAGGATGAATGAGGAGATTGGCTGACTTTTTGCGACGCGAGCCGATTTTTGGCGTCGCGCTGTTCGCGTTGCTGGTGGGTGCTCAAACCGGTAAGGCGGCCTTGGTGCTATGTTCGACGGGGCCGACCATCGACCTGGTCAATAACGGATGCTACGCGCCCGGCAACGACGATTTGGCAAGTGTCTTCACCGCCATCATGCAAGCCACAGGAACGGCGCCCGTGAATCTCACCCTTTACGGCAAAAGCGACGCCAACCCCAGCTTGTTTTCCTTTACCCCCAACCCGCCCGGCGGCGCGTTTTCGGGCACTTCGAGCGTTCTGAGCAGCACCCTGATCAGCTATTTGACGGTGAAGGCAGGACCGCAGTTTGCCGTCTACCAGCTTTCGCCGCCTTCGAGCTCCGGTTCGTGGACAACGGCTGGTCTCATGGTGGGAAGAGGCAACCAGCCGGGTCTCTCTCATCTGAGTTTCTGGACCGCTGGAGGGGAAGAGCCACAGGAGCCCGAGCCCTCGACCTACGCCCTGGTCGGCTCGGGCCTCATCTTTCTGGCTTGGCGGCTTCGCCGCCGACGCGGCTGACGTTTCCCCGAACTATTCGAGCGGCCCCAGGCGGCGGCTCTCTTGTCCTCGGAGAAGTTCGAGCAGCTCGCCGATGGTCCGACCCAAGGTGGGGTGTTGCAGTTCCGGAGCCAGCTCCGCCAGCGGCTCCAGGACAAAGCGGCGCGCGGCCATCCGCGGGTGAGGCAGGGTAAGACCGGGCAACTGAGAGACGGTCTCGCCGTAAAGCAGGATGTCGATATCGAGCGTCCGGGGGCCTTTCGGCGTCAGCCGCCTTCGGTCTAGCGCAGCTTCGACCGCCAGAACACGTTCGAGCAAGCCATAGGCATCCAGCGCGGTCTCGATTTCCAGCACCATATTCAAAAACCAAGGCTGGTCGGGCAGATCCTGCGGCTCGGTCTCGTAGACTGAAGAGAGTCGGCGGATGAGCAGCTCGGGCGCGGCGAGCCGGCGGACGGCCTCGAGAAGGTTCTGACGACGATCGCCGAGGTTTGAGCCGAGCGACAGGTAGGCGCGAATCACTCGAATAGGGCTCGCTGAAGGCCGGCGCGCAGCCGGCGCGGCTCGACACCGAAGTACTCGAAGGCCGCGGCGGTGGCGACGCGGCCGCGGGGCGTGCGTTCCAGAAAGCCGAGCTGAAGCAAGTAAGGCTCGTAGACCTCCTCGATGGTGTCCGGCTGCTCGTCGATCGAGGCCGCAATGGTCGTCAGGCCGACCGGCCCGCCGCCGTATTTTTCCAGTATCGTCAGCATGATCTTTTGGTCGATCTCGTCCAGGCCGAAGCGGTCCACCTCGAGCAGGTTGAGCGCCTCGCGCGCCACCTCGAGCGTGATGCGGCCTCCGGCGCGGACCTGGGCGTAGTCGCGGACGCGGCGCAACAGGCGGTTGGCGATGCGCGGGGTACCGCGGCTGCGCCGGGCGATCTCGGCGGCGCCCTCGGCGTCGATGGGAACCTCGAGCAAGCCGGCCGAGCGCACGACGATCTGCTCGAGCTCGGCCGGGGTGTAGTGGTTTAACCGAAGAACCAGCCCGAAGCGGCCGCGCAGCGGCGCGCTCAGGAGCCCCTGCCGCGTCGTCGCCCCGATGGCGGTGAAGCGGGGGATCGCCAGCGAGTGCGTCCGCGCGCCGGGTCCGGCGCCGACCAGGATGTCGACGCGGAAATCCTCGAGCGCGGCGTACAGCATCTCCTCGACGTCGGGCAACAGCCGGTGGATTTCGTCGATGAAAAACACCTGGCGAGGGCGGATCTGGCTGAGGATGCCGGTCAGGTCCAGTTTTTTTTGAAGGATCGGCCCGGAAGTCTGCTCGAAGGCGACTTCCAACTCCTGAGCGATGATGGTGGCCAGGGTCGTCTTGCCGAGTCCCGGCGGCCCATAAAGCAGCACGTGATCCATGGCTTCGCCGCGACGCCGTGCGGCTTCGATGGCGATCGCCAGGTTCTCCTTCAGGCGCGTCTGCCCGGTGAACTCGTTCAGGCGTTTGGGGCGAAGGCCGGCTTCAAAAAGGCGCTCATCCTCGCGAAGTGCCGGCGAGATGATCCCCTTCTCGCGCATTCCTCCCCAGCTTATCGTATGAACTCCATAGCGCGGCGGAACAGCGGTTCGAACTCGGCCGCCGTCCCGAGAGCCTTGGCCTTGAGCACCGCTTTTTCCGCTACCGGCCGGGCGCAGCCGAGGTTGATCAACGCCGAGAGCACCTCTTCTTCGACCGGGGCGAAGGCCGAGGCCGGCACAGGGCGAGCAGCCTCGACGCCGGCCAGGCCGTCGAGCTTGTCGCGGAGCTCGACAACGATGCGCTCGGCGGTCTTGCGCCCGACGCCGGGAATACGGACCAGATGCTCGAGCGCTCCACGGCGGATGGCGCTCACCAAATCGGGCACGGGCAGCCCCGAAAGTACACTAATGGCCAGCCGGGGGCCGATGCCGCTCACGGTGATCAGTTTCTCAAACAGCATCTTTTCCTCACGGGAATGGAAGCCGAACAGCGCCAGGGTGTCCTCGCGCACATGGGTGTGGACGTGGAGGGCCACTTCCTGGCCGAGCTCGGGCAGCAGGGAAAACGTAGAGACAGGGATCGAGATGTCGTAGCCCACACCGCCGATCTCGATGACGACCTGATTGGGGTGTTTCTCGAGCAGCCTGCCGCGCAGGTAGGCGATCATCGCCAGCGCCCTTCATTGTACCCGAGAGCCGCCGTCCGCCCGGGAACGTCCGATCTGGCAAGATCGGATCATGGCGCGGCGGCTATTCTTCGTCGAGCACGTCCGCGGCGCGCAATGCGAAATCGCCGGAGAGCGGGCGCACCATCTGCGGACAGTGCTGCGGGTCGAGCCGGGCGAGCGCTATGAGGTCTCCGACAATGAACGGCTCTGGCTGGCCGAGGTCGAGTCGGTGCGCCGGGACCGGGTCCTCTTTCGTCTGATCGAGCCGGCCGTGCCTCGCACGCTTCCCGTCCAGCTCACCCTTCTTGCGGCGCTCGTCAAGTTCGAGCGACTGGAGTGGATGTTCGAGAAAGCGACCGAGCTCGGCGTCGGGCGCCTGGTGCTGGTGGAGGCGGCACGTTGCGAGGCGGGGCTAGAGCGCGCGGCGCGAAAACGCATGGAGCGCTGGCGGCGTATCCTGCTCGAAGCAAGCCAGCAGGCGAGGCGGGTGCGGCTGCCGGAGCTCGACGGGCCGATGCCGTTCGCGCAGGCGGTGGAGAATCCGGCCGATCACCGATTCTTCCTCGACGAGCAAGGGACGGCCCCGGGTGTCTTCGCGCAGCTCCCGGAGCTTCGCTCTAGCTCGGACGTCGTCGCCCTCCTGGTCGGTCCGGAGGGAGGATGGACCGATGCGGAACGGAATCTGGCTGCGGCGGCGGGCTGGCGGCGGGCCTCGCTTGGACCGCTCATTCTTCGCAGCGAAACCGCGGCCCTAGCGGCCCTGGCGATTCTGGCCGCCGCTTGGGCATCCTGAAGGCGTCACGCTGCCGCGAAGCGAGGGCTGCGGAAGCTGTAACGGAATCCGTTGGCGGCCACGCGGCGGAGCTCCTCCGGGCTGAAGCCAAGCTCACGTTCCGCCAGCTCATATTCGCGCACGAGCGTGGTGTGGAACATCGCCGGGTCGTCGGTGTTGAGCGTGAGGGGCACGCCGGCCTCGAACAGCTGCCGCGCCGGATGGGCCTTCAGGCTGGGTACAAGTTTCAGCGCCAAGTTGCTCGACAGGCAGATTTCAAGCGGGATGTCGTGCTCGGCCAGGTAGGCCACGAGTGCCGGGTCCTCGGCGGCGCGCAGGCCATGGCCGATTCGCTCGGCGCCGGCGCGCAGCGCGCTCCAGACCGACTCCGGCCCCACCGTCTCGCCGGCGTGCACTGTGACGTGGAGCCCGTGGTCTTTGACGAAGCCGAACACGCCGGCGAACCACTCGGCCGGTCCGAGGGCTTCGATGCCGCCGATGCCAAACGCCACCACGCCCTCGGCGGCGCGCTCGACGGCCAGACGGGCCACTTGGCGGGCGTGATCGGCGCCGAGCTGGCGGATGGCGTCCAGGATGAAACGGACCTCGACCCGCGACTGCGCGGCGGCGCCGGCGACGGCCTCAAACAGCGGACCGAAGTCAAGGCCTCGTACGAGAGCCACACCGGCCGAAAGCGTCACCTCGGCGTAGCGTACGTTCTCCGCCTCCAGCCGGGCGAGCAGGTGCTTCATGGCCACCGCGTAAGCCTCCGGGGTCCGAAGCACCGCGGTTACCCACTTAAAGGCGGCGATAAAGCCGTCAAAGTCCGCATAGCAGTATCGGCCGGCGACCTCTTCCGGACGCAAGTCGGGCACGAGCTCGCACAGGGTTTCCGGCTCGAGCGAGCCCTCCAGGTGCAGGTGCAGTTCGGCCTTGTCCAGCAGGCGGTAGAAGCCCCCCATGCTGCGATAATACCGATGATGACAAACCAGGAGATTGAGGCCATCGTCGGCGGCTACCATTCGGATCCGTTTCGCATCCTGGGACCGCATCTGGTGAACGATGGCGACGGCAGCGGCTGGGAGGTGCGCGCCTTTCTGCCGCAGGCCCGTTCGGCGGCCGTGCTCTTGGACGGGGAGGCGGTGCCGATGCGGCGGCGCCATCCCGACGGCGTCTTCACGGCGACGCTCTCGGGCGAGCGCCGACCCTACCGGCTCCGCCTCGAGCTTTGGGACGGCGGCGCCGTCGAGCAGGAGGATCCGTACCGTTTCGGGCTGCAACTGAGCTCATTCGAGCTCCATCTGCACGGCGAGGGCACCCACTATGAGGCCTACAACAGCCTCGGCGCTCACCTGACGGAGTCCGAAGGCGTGGCGGGAGTGCGCTTCGCCGTCTGGGCGCCCAACGCCGAGGTGGTCAGCGTGGTCGGCGAGTTCAACGACTGGGACACGCGGCGCCATCCGATGCGGATGCGCGATGGCGGCGTCTGGGAGATCTTCCTGCCGGGCGTACGGCACGGCATGGCGTACAAATACTTTGTCCGGTCGCGCTTTCACGGCTATCGCCAGCTCAAGGCCGATCCCTACGGCTTCGCCATGGAGTGCCCGCCCAAGTCGGCGTCGCTCGTCTGGTCGCTCGACGGCTACCAGTGGGGGGACCAAGCCTGGATGGAGGAGCGCGCCCGCCGCAACTGGCTGAAAGAGCCGATTTCCATCTACGAGGTTCATTTGGGCTCGTGGCTGCGCGGTCCGGGCAACCGCTGGTTTACTTATCGGGAGCTGGCCGACACGCTCGTCGAGTACGTCCGGCGGATGGGTTACACCCATATCGAGCTGCTGCCCGTACTCGAGCATCCCTATTACGGCTCCTGGGGCTACCAGGTCATCAGTTATTACGCACCCACCGCCCGCTACGGCACGCCCCAAGACTTCATGTATTTCGTCGACCGCTGCCATCAAGCGGGTATCGGCGTCATCATGGACTGGGTGCCGGGCCACTTCCCCAAAGACGCGCATGGTCTGGTCTTCTTCGACGGGACCGCCTTGTATGAACATGCCGATCCGCGCAAAGGCGAGCACCCGGAGTGGGGTACCTTGGTGTTCAATTTCGGCCGCAACGAGGTACGCAGCTTTCTGATTTCAAACGCTTTGTTCTGGCTAAAAAAGTATCACATCGACGGCTTGCGAGTGGATGCGGTCGCTTCGATGCTGTATCTGGACTACGGCCGGAGAGAGGGCGAATGGATACCGAATATCCACGGCGGAAAAGAGAACCTGGAGGCGATCGACTTCCTTAGGGAGTTCAATATCCAGGTGCACCGCATCCCCGGCGCAATCACCATCGCCGAAGAATCCACCGCTTTCGGCGGCGTGTCGCGTCCCGTCTACCTGAACGGGCTCGGCTTCACGATGAAGTGGAACATGGGCTGGATGCACGACATGTTCGATTACTTCTCGCGCGATCCGGTCTACCGGAAGTATCACCATCAGAACATTACCTTCAGCCTGCTCTACGCCTTCACAGAGAACTTTCTGCTGCCGGTCTCGCACGACGAGGTCGTCTACGGCAAACGGTCCCTGATCAGCAAGATGCCCGGGGACGAATGGCAGAGATTCGCCAACGTGCGCGCGTTCCTGGCTTATATGTACACCCATCCGGGCAAGAAGCTCGTCTTCATGGGCCAGGAGATCGGCCAGTACGAGGAATGGAACTGGGATACCGGCATCCGCTGGGAGTTGCTTGCCTTTGACTATCACCGAAAACTTCAGACCTTCGTGCGGGAGCTTAACCGAATCTACCGCAGCGAGCCGGCTCTCTACGAGGTGGATTTCGACTGGCGGGGATTCGAGTGGGTGGATTTCCACGACGTCGAGGGCTCGATTATTGCCTTTCTGCGGCGCGCCGAGAACCCGGAAAACTTCCTTTACTTTGTCTGCAACTTCACGCCGGTACCCCGGTACAATTACCGGCTGGGCGCTCCCCGGCCGGGCTTCTACGAGGAGTTCCTCAACACGGATGCGGAGATGTTCGGCGGCAGCAACCTGGGCAACGGCGGCCTGGTGTCGACCGAGTCGATTCCGAGCCACGGCCGCCCGCAGAGCTTCCTGCTGACGCTGCCGCCGCTGGCGGTGATCGGACTCCGGCCGCGCTAGCGGGAAGCAGGCGGACCGCGCGGAGCCCCGCCCGGGCGGCCGCCCGCCGGCCAGCGCCGGTTACGCGGCCAGGGCTTTCCGCTCCCCGCCGCTTGAAATCGGGATGCGACGCGGCTTCATGGCCGCAGTCACCGGGATCTGGATGTCGAGGACGCCGTCATGCAGCCGGCAATTCACCTTCTCCAGATCCAGCCCGTTGGGCAGATCCACCGTACGGCGGAACTTCCCGTAGGTGAGCTGCGTCCAGCTCGTCTCACCGAAGTTCTCCGGCGCTTTGCGCTCGCCCTCGATGATGAGCTGGTTGCCCTGGACGCTCACGTTCACATCCTTCTCGGCGACGCCGGGAAGGATCACGCGGAGGTTCAGGGCCTCATCGGTCCAACCGGTCTCCACCGCCGGGGTGAAGACCCACTCGGTCCCGTCGGTCCCGAGGCCGCGGTAGGCCGTCGAACCGAAGAAACTCTCAAACATCTGATCGAAGGAACGGCGGAAATGATCGAGCGTGCTGCGAACATCAGCCAAGGTGTTGAACAGCATACACGTCATACCTCCTTTCCTTGAGAATCAGGTGTTATCGAGTGGGCGGCGCGGATGCACCGCCCGGACCGGCGGCCCTCTCGCCGGTCCGTTGCGTTGGACGTAGCGGCCAGGCGGCAGGTTACACGGCCGAAGTAAGTTTCGACGGCCGTCAGCCGCCGAGCGCCCGCGCAATCGCCTCGGCGATCAGCCGCCCGTGAAAGCGGCCGTTCTCGATGAAGATCTCGTTGGTGTGCATGCCCGCGACGATGACGCCCGCCAGATGAATGCCTTTTCGCGCGCTCTCGAGCGTCTTGGGATCGGTGTAGGGGCGCTGGGTTTCCGCCTCGAAGGTGATGCCGTGGGCGGCCAGAAACTCGATATCGGGATGATAACCGGTCAGGGCGAAGACAAAGTCATTAGGAAGCCTCAGCGGGCCCTGCGGCGTCTCCAGATCGATTTCGCTCGGGCGGATCGCTGTCACCCTGGAGTTGAAATAGGCGCGGATGTCGCCGGCGGCAATTCGGTTCTCCAAGTTTGGCTTGATCCAGTACTTGACGCTGTCGGAGAGCCCGGCCCGCCGGTGAATCAGCGTGACCCGGGCGCCGGCCCAGTGAAGCTCGAGCGCCGCAATCGCCGCGGAATTCTTTCCTCCGATGACGGCGACCTCCTGGCCGAAGTACGGATGCGGCTCTTTGTAGTAATGGAAGACCTTGTCGAGCTCCTCGCCCGGTATGCCGAGCAGGTTCGGCCGGTCGTAGTAGCCGGTGGCGAGGATCACTTTGGCGACGCGGTAGGCCCGAGGACAACCCCGGCGGTCCCGAGTGCGCACGATGAAGCGCCCGTCTTCCCCGTCGATCCGCTCCACCTGCTCGTACTGGTGGATCTCCAGCCGGTAGTGTTCGGCGACGCGGCGATAGTACTTGAGCGCTTCGAGCCGCGTGGGCTTTTCATAGAGCGACGTCATCGGGATGTCGCCGATCTCGAGCAGCTCAGGCGTGGTGAAGAAGGTCATGTAGGTGGGGTAGTGGTAGATGGAGTTCACCACGCAGCCTTTGTCGAAGACGATGGCGGAGATGCCGCGCCGCTTCAGCTCGATGGCGCAGGCCAGCCCCGTCGGGCCGGCGCCGACGATGGCGACGGCGCGGTCCGTTCCCGGGGGAATCACAAAAGAGCCTCCACCGCGGCGTAGACGCTTTCCAGCGCCGCCGGCAAGGCCGCCACGTCCTTGCCGCCCGCCTCCGCCAGGTCAGCGCGGCCCCCGCCTCGGCCGCCGATCGCCTGCGCCACCTGGCCGACCAGCTTGCCGGCGTGCACCTTGTGAGTGAGGTCTTTGGTGACGGCAGAAACCAGGGCGATATCGGAATCTTCGGAGGATGCCAGAACGACGACCGCCGTTTTCCATTTGTTGCGTAACGAATCCGCCAGGGCGCGCATCTGCTGACGGTCCATGCCGTCGACGCGCCCGGCGAGCACCCGCACGCCATTGAGCAGGCGCGCCTGCTGCTCGAGCTGGCCTGCCTGCGCCTGCGCCAGGCGAAGCTTGAGCTGCTGGAGCTGCTTCTCAAGCGCCCGGTGCTCGGCCAGGAGCTTCTCGACCTGCTCGACGAGCTCGGGCTCGGAGCTGCGGAGCGCCTGGGCCAGCCGGTGAAGCTTTTCCTGGCTTCGCTGGAACCGCTCCAAGGCCCCTTCCCCGGTGATCGCCTCGATGCGGCGCACACCGGCCGAGATGCTGCTTTCCGAGACGATCTTGGCCAGGCCGATCTGGCCGGTGTGGCGCACGTGAGTGCCGCCGCAGAGCTCTTTGCTGAAGCCCGGCACCGAAACCACGCGCACCCGATCGCCGTACTTTTCCCCGAACAAGGCCATGGCGCCGCTACGGAGCGCCTCCTCGAGCTCGAGCACCTCGGTTTGGACCTCGGCGTCAGCCAGGATCTGGCGGTTCATGAGGCGCTCGATTTCAACCAGCTCGTCCGGATCGACGGCCGTATAATGCGTGAAATCGAACCGCAGCCGGGCCGGCTCGACGACGCTGCCCGCCTGCTTGACGTGACTGCCGAGAACCTGGCGGAGCGCGGCATGCAGGAGGTGCGTTGCTGTGTGGTTGCGCATCGTGGCCCAGCGGCGCGCCGCGTCCACTCGCGCCAGCAGCCTCTGGCCGGCCCGGACCGGCGCCGCGACGCGCACCTTGTGCACGCTGAGTCCGGCAACGGGGGCATAGGTGTCCACCACCGTGGCGACCGCCCCGCCGTCGGCGTCCGCAAGCGTGCCGCGGTCGCCGACCTGTCCGCCTGCCTCGGCGTAGAAAGGCGTGCGATCGAGCACCAGTTCGAGCTCGTGGCCCGGCTCAGCGCGGTCCACCTGACGGCCGCCGTCGATGAGCGCCACCAGCGTCGCATCGGCCTCCAGACGCTCGTAGCCCAAAAACTCGGTCTGGTGGCTCTCTCGGAGCCGCTGGTAGACGGCCGGGACCTGGGCCCGCTCGGCGCCGCGCCAACTGGCGCGGGCCCGGGCACGCTGCTCCTCCATGGCCGCTTCGAATCCCCCGCGGTCGATCCGGAGGCCATACTCGCGAGCCATCTCCTCTTGCTCGTCCAGCGCCAGCCCGAAGGTGTCGTAGAGTTTGAAGGCCGTGGCGCCGGAGAGCACGCCGCCGGCGGCCGCCTTTACCTCGTCGTGGAAGACGCGCTCGGCCACCTGGAAGGTGGTGGCGTAACGGTGCTCCTCGTCCTTGACGACCCGGGCCACGCGCTGCACGCTCTCCATCAGCTCCGGATAGGCCGGCCGCATGATCTCGGCCACGTAGCCGGTGAGCTTGTAAAGGAACGGCTCGCCGGTCGAAATCCGGCGCGCGTGACGCATGGCGCGCCGCATGATCTTGCGCAACACATAGCCCCGGCCGTCGTTGGCCGGCAACACGCCGTCATGGATCAGGAAGGCGGCGGCGCGGGCGTGGTCGGCGGCGATGCGCAGGGCGACATCCGTTCGGGCGTCCACGCCGGGGCTGGCGCCGAGGAGCTCGGCGGCTCGCAGCACCAGAGGCGCCAACAGGTCGCACTCGAAGTTGGAGATCTTGCCCTGGAGGACGGCCGCAATCCGTTCCAGGCCCATGCCGGTGTCGATGGAAGGCCGCGGCAGCGGGGTGAGCCTCCCCTCCGCGTCGCGGTCGTATTGCATGAAAACCAGGTTCCAGATCTCAACGTAGCGGCCGCCGCAGTCTTCGGGGAACTCTTCTTGCTCGTGGCCGGGCTCGGCCGCCTCCGGCCCCAGATCGTAGTGAATCTCCGAGCAAGGGCCGCACGGTCCGGTATCGCCCATCTGCCAGAAGTTGTCCTTCTCCCCCAGCCGGTAGATGCGGTCGGCGGGCACGCCCGCCACCTTCTGCCACAGCTCGAAAGCCTCGTCGTCGTCCCGAAAGATCGTGATGTAGAGGCGCTGCTTGGGCAGGCCGAAATCCTTGGTGACCAGTTCCCAGGCAAAATCGATCGCCTCGGCTTTGAAGTAGTCGCCGAAGGAGAAGTTGCCCAGCATCTCAAAGAAAGTGTGGTGCCGCCGCGTGTAGCCGACGTTTTCAAGATCGTTGTGCTTGCCGCCGGCGCGGACGCACTTCTGCGACGAACAGGCGCGGCGGTATTCCCGGCGCTCCAGGCCGAGGAACACATCTTTGAACTGGTTCATGCCCGCGTTGGTGAACAGCAGCGTGGGGTCATTGGCGGGCACCAGCGAAGAGCTGGGCACGATGCGGTGGCCACGTTCGGCGAAAAAATCCAAGAACTTCTGGCGGATTTCGTGACCGGTCACATTCCATATTCTCCCATAGCGGCGCTGCGCGGCTTATAATGCTTGCTCGTGCGCCGCAGAGAGTTTCTCAGCCTGGCGGCGGCCCCGCTGCCGCTGCCGGCCCAATCCGCAGCGACCGTTCCGATCATCGACACGCATATCCATCTGTTCGATCCGGAGCGGCCCGAGGGGGTGCCGTGGCCGCCCAAAGGGACGGTGATGTACCGGCCCACCTATCCGGCGCGGCTGCGCGAGGTGACCGCGGGTCTGGGCGTCGTCGGGGCGATCGCGGTCGAATGCAGCCCGTGGCTGGAAGACAACCAGTGGCTGCTCGATGTCGCCGACACCGATCCGATCATTGTGGGCGTCGTCGGCAATCTCGAGCCCGGAGGGCCGGACTTTCGGCGGCAGCTCGAGCGGTTCGGCAAGCACCGGCTGTTTCGCGGCATCCGCAACGGCGCGATGTGGTGCGATCCGCTACGCACCGGCGTCGTGGAGGATCTGAAGGCGTTCGCCGCCGGCGACTATACTCTCGACATGGCCTCGCTCCGGCTGGATTCGCTCGAGGCGCTGGCGCGGTTGACCGACCGGGTTGGCGGGCTGCGCGTGGTCATCGACCATCTTCCCGCCCTGATGATTCCGCAGGAAGCTTCCGAGCGAGCCCGTTACGAGGCCATCATGAAGGAGCTCGCCCAAAGGCCGCAGCTTTTCGTCAAGGTCTCCGCCGTTTTGCGCCAGGTGGGCGACCGCGTGCCCTATGATCCGGCGTTTTACCGGGACCGGCTGGATGAGATCTGGAACCGCTTCGGCGCCGACCGGCTGCTGTACGGCAGCGACTGGCCGAACAGCGAGCCCCGAGGCAGCTACCGGCAGGTGCTCGCCGTCGTACGCGACTACTTCGCCGGCAAAGGCCGAGAAGCATCCGAGAAATACTTCTGGCGCAACTCGATGGCCGCCTACCGGTGGATTCGCCGCGACGAGGCGCAGCCGGTAATCCCGGCCTGAAATTTAGCGGCCCTGTTGCGCACGGTCGATCACTTCCAGGATCGCTCTGCCGTGGCGTTCCACAATCTTGAGACCGATGCCGGGGATCTCGAGCAGTTCTCCCGTGCTCCTGGGCCGAAGGGCGGCAAGCGCGGCCACAGCCCGGTCGCTCAAGATGCGAAAGGCAGGGACGTGGCGGCGCCGAGCCTCGGTGAGCCTCCAGGCGCGCAGCGCCTGCTCGACGGCGGCCTGCGCCGCCTCCTGCCCGACCGGCGCGGTCTGGCGCGGGGCTGCTGCAGGCGACTTCCTGCCGCGGCGGGCGGCAGGGCGCCGCGGCACATCGACCTCCGCCGGAAATTGCAGCCGGCCGAAGTCCTCCGGTCCGGCAGTGCCGGTGCGGCGCACTTTGCGGTACTCGATCCGACGGCCGTCTTTTTCAAACGCAGCCTCTTCGACCTCGACCAGCCGGGCGCGCGCCAGCGCGGCGATGAGCTCCTCGAAGCTTCTTCGGTCGGAGAAGCCTGCCGGAGCGACTTGGGCGTAGAGCCGGCCCAGGCCCACCCAACCGGTGCGCGCCAGCGCCGCCAGAGTGTGCCGAGCCAGCTCGATCTCCACCCCGGTAGCTTCCCGGAGGCGCAAGGCCACCGTATGGTCCGGGTCGCAGAAATCGCAGATGGCGCAGGGCCGGCTGGCGTCTCCCAGGTCGCCGAAATGGCGAACGAGGCCGAGCATGCGGCAGCCGGGCATCTCCGCAAAGGCGATCATCCGTTCAAACTGCGCGGCCCTGTACGCTCGCTGCAACTCGTAGGCGGCCCGCCAGTGCTCGGCGCCGCGCCGGACGTTGTCGGCTGAGTCCACCTCGGCGCCACCGTGAATCCAAAGCTTCTCGAGCGCGGTGTCGAAAACCGGTGGCGCAAGCGGGCTGCTTCGGCGCAGCTCCTCCCGCGGCTGGGGGTCGGCGCCCAGCAGCTCGAAGAGGCGCTCGACAACGGCCGGCTCCGGGTAGTCGCGCGAGAAGAAATGATCGTGGGTGAACCGGTCGGCCCACGCATGCATGAGGATGGCGCGCGCCGGACGGCCATCGCGCCCGGCGCGGCCCACCTCCTGGTAGTAGCCCTCGAGGCTCCCCGGCAGAGCGGTGTGGATGACGGTGCGAATGTCGGGCTTGTCGATACCCATACCGAAGGCGATCGTGGCCACGACGACTTCGATCGCCCCATCGAGGAAGGCTTTTTGGACCTGATCTCGACGGCCCGCACCGAGGCCGGCGTGATAGGCCGCCGCGGGAACGCTTCGGCCCAGCGCCGCCGCCAGCCGCTCGGCGTCATTGCGAGTCTGCGTGTAGACGATCGCGGGGCGCCGGGCCGGATCGACCAAGATCTCCTCGGCAAGCGCCGCTCGGGCGGCCTGCGGCGCCCGGACCACCTCGATGGCGATGTTGTCCCGGCGGAAACCGTGGATGAATCGGCGCGGAGAGCGCAAGCCGAGCTGCGCGGTGATGTCCTGCTGGACCAAGGGGGTGGCTGTCGCCGTCAACGCGATCACCGGAGCCGGCCGCAGCGCCGGCAGGTGGCGGCCGATCATCCGGTAGTCGGGCCGGAAGTCGTGGCCCCACTGCGAAATGCAATGCGCCTCATCGACGGCCACCAGCGCCGGCTTGCGCCGCGCCAACAGCTCCGGGAAGCCGGGTACGCGCAGGCGTTCCGGAGCGACGAACAGATAGTCGAGCTTGCCTTCCACATAGCCCACGGCGGCGGCACGCGAGGCGGCCCGGTCGCGGCCCGAATGGATCCGGTCGGCCGCCAGACCCAGGGCCGTGAGCTTCGCCACCTGGTCTTCCATCAGCGCAATCAACGGGCTGATGATGAGCGTGACACCGCCACGGACGAGGCCGGGAAGCTGATAGCAGAGCGACTTGCCGGAGCCGGTGGGCATCACCAGCAACACGTCCTCGCCCGCGACGAGCGCCCGGCAGACCTCCTCTTGATTTGGGCGGAAGCGCTCGAAACCGAAGCGGGCGCGCAGGATCTCCTCGAGGCGGGCGTCGCGCGCGGGGGCGGGCGCCGCCGAGCGCAGCTCGACATCGACGGGTGGCGAGGCAGACGGTCTGGGGGCGTCCATCCGGCCCACCTTGGCGACCACCTCCCGGACATACTGCTCGATTCCCTCCAGAAACGGCTCCAGGCGCGCCTCGCCCCGCTCGATGCGTTTCAGATACGCCTCCCACTGGCCGGTCATGGCCGGGCTCTTGACCTCGGCATGGACGACTTCGATGAGGCGGATGCCCTTGTCGGTGGCCTCCAGGCTCTTGCCCCGGCGCAAGAGAAAGCCCCGTTTGATGAGCGTCTCAATGATCTGCGCGCGGGTGGCCGGGGTGCCCAGGCCGCAGTCCTTCATGGCCTCTGAAAGCTCCTTGTCTTCGAGACTGTGGCCGGCCGTCTCCATGGCGGTCAGCAGCGTGGCCTCGGTGAACCGTTTCGGCGGCTGCGTCCGGCGTTTGAGGGCCTCGACTCCGAGCACAGCCACCATGGCGCCCTCCGCGAGGCCGGGCGGCAGTTCGGCGGCCCGTTCTTCGCCTCGCTCTCCCTCGGGCCGACGCGCCGACGGCTCCAGCACCTTCCAGCCCTGCTGCTCGACGGTCGTGCCGGTCGAGCGGAAGCGGTCCTCGCTGGCTTGGGCGGCGTTGCGCACCACCGTAATCACGGTAGTGACCGAATAGACATGATCTTCATGCCAGGCCGCGAGAAGGCGGCGGCAGATGAGATCGAAGATCTTGCCTTCGTCGGCGGCCGGATCGAGTTTTGCCGGAGCGACGCCGGTGGGGATGATGGCGTGGTGGTCGGTGACCTTGGAGTCGTCGACGAAGCGCTTGCCGAGCGGGCGCCGGCCGGTGCCTTCCGCCAGAAGACCGGCGTAGAAGGGGGCAATCGAGGCGGTGATCAGCCCGAGCTTGGCGGCCACGTCGGTGGAGAGATGCCGGCTGTCGGTGCGCGGATAGCTGATCAGTTTGTAGCGCTCATAAAGCGTCTGGGCTGCTTCGAGCGTCCTCTGTGCGCTGAAGCCGTAAAGCCGGTTGGCGTGCCGCTGGAGCTCGGTGAGATCGTAAAGAAGCGGCGGCGCCAGACGCCGCGTCTCGCGCTCGACCGATTCCAGGCGCGCCTCGCCGTCGCTGACGCGCGCCACGATGGCGGCGGCCTCCTCGCCGTCGGCCTCGAGCCGCATGCCGGCCTCGAGCGGTTCGACGCCCGGCCGAAACCAGTGGCCTTCAAACGGGCCGCCCTCGCCGGGCGAGAACCTGGCGATGACGTGCAGGTACTCCTCCGGCACGAACGAGCGAATCGCCAGTTCCCGCTCCACCAGCATGGCTAGCGTCGGCGTCTGCACGCGGCCCACGGAGAGCTCCTCGCCGCAGGCGAGCGTGTAGGCGCGCGACAGATTCATCCCCACCAGCCAGTCGGCCCGGCTGCGGCCGCGCGCCGCCTCCGCCAGGCGGTCGTAATGGCTCCAATCGCGCAGATTGGCGAACCCTTCCCGGATCGCCTCCGGAGTCAGAGACGAGATCCAGAGGCGGCTGACGGGCTTCGTGCAGCCGGCCGCCTCGTAGATGTAGCGGAAGATGAGCTCTCCTTCGCGCCCGGCGTCGGTGGCCGAGATTACGCGTTCGATGCGCGGCGAGGTGAGAATCGAGCGCACCACCTCGAACTGCTCCTTGGTCTCTTCCAGCACCACAAGGGGCCAGACCTTGGGAAGCATCGGGAGCAGATCGCGCCGCCACGCGCGCCATTCCGGGCGGATCTGGTGAGGCTGGGCCAGGGCGACCAGATGGCCGACGGCCCAGGTGACGACGTAGCCGTTGCCATACAGGTAACCCTGGCCGCGAGAGTCAGCGCCGAGAACCTTGGCGATGTCTCGCGCCACCGACGGCTTTTCGGCCACGACGGCCACGCGGGTGGCCTCAGCCATGTTCGTCCGGCGCCATAGCAGGACAGGCCGCCGCGGGCGGCGGCTTTCGACTTACTCCATCGCAACCGAGCGGGCGGCCACCACCATGACGTTCTCAGGGACGTCGCGCACCGCCACGGCGCCGGCGCCGAGCACCGAGCCGGCGCCGATCGTCAAATGGTCCCGGACGACGGCGCCGATGCCGATGTAGGCGCCCTCGCCGATCTTGCAGGAGCCGGCGATGTTGGCGCCGGGACCGCACACAGCATAGTCGCCGACCTCGGTGTGATGGCCGACGAGGGCGCCGCGATTGAGGATGACGTGGCGGCCCACGCGGGCATGGGCGCCGATCATGACGCCGGCGCTCACCAAGGTGCCCTCCCCGAGCGTGCTCTTGGCCGAGACCCGCGAGGCGGGGTGGATGACGGTGGCGAAGCGGATGCCGAAAGCGGCCGCCTGCTCGATGAAGGCGCGGCGCCGCGAGCTGCCGACGGCGCAAATGGCCCAGTGCGTTTCGGCCAGCCGGGCCAGATCCTCGATCCAGTAGACCGGCAAGCCTTCAAGCTGCTTGTCACGCTGCGTAGCATCGACGCTCTGGACGAAACCGGCCAGCTCGAAGGTGGGGATCTCCGAGATCAGATCGGCCACCTCGACGGCAAAGGCGCCGGCGCCGAGGATGAGCAAGGGTCTGGGAACAAGGTCCATGGAACTAGGCTCCGCCGGTCTTCATGACGCCGCGGGCGGCCGCCGGCGAAGCCAGAAACGCCTGCACCTCGCCGATTACCTCCTCGACGTCGGCGTCGCTCATTTCGACGTATAGGGGCAGCGTCAAGATCTCCTCATAGAGCTGCTCGGTCACCGGCAGCGGCCTGGCGAAGGAGGCGAAGACGGGCTGCATATGGTTGGGGATGAACTGAATGGTCGTTCCGATGCCGCGCTCCTTGAGGTGCCGCATCAGCGCGTCGCGGCGGCCGCCGTCGACCCGAACGACATAGTTGAACGGAAAGACGTCCTCGAGGTCGTGGCGAACGACGGTGAGCCCCTCGGTGGCCGAGAAGGCTTCGTCGTAGCGGCGCACGATCGCCCGCTTGCGCGCCCGGAACTCTTCCATGCGCTCAAGTTGCACCAGGCCGATGGCGGCGTTCAAGTTGCTCATGTAGTAACGGTAGCCGCGTTCGACCACCCGATAGAACCAGGGCCGCTCACCCGTTAGGCGGCTCCAGGAATCGGTCTCCAAGCCCACGTTGTGCCGGGCGCGAATGCGCTCGGCCAGCTCGCCGTCGTTGGTGACCACGGCGCCGCCGCCGCCGCAGGTGATGTTCTTGATGGGATCGAAGCTGAAGCAGCCGATATCGCCGAGGGAGCCCGCCCGTGCGCCCGCGACGGCCGAGCCGAAGGCGTGGGCGGCATCCTCCACCAGGCGGATGCCGCGCCCGGCCGCCAGGCGGCGCAATCCCTCCATATCGCAGAGCCGGCCGCCGTAATGGACCGCCAGGATGGCGCGCGTGCGCTCGCTCAGACAGGCGGCGGCGTCGCCGGGCTCCATGTTGAGGCTGTCCGGGTTGACCTCACAGAAGACGGGCCGCCCCCCGGCGGCCAGGATGGCCTGCACGGAGGAAACGAAGGTCAGCGAGGGAACGATGACCTCTTCGCCGGTCTT